>Ga0187870_1002945_pt1 | contig 13599 bp, 15 predicted proteins | sample June2016WEW_13_1_3_FD_132974 | JGI IMG/M metagenome (GOLD analysis project Ga0187870, IMG submission 132974) | Peatland microbial communities from SPRUCE experiment site at the Marcell Experimental Forest, Minnesota, USA - June2016WEW_13_150 | ecosystem: Environmental > Terrestrial > Soil >... | reverse complement strand
GGAGAGGGTGTTTTACCTACCTGGCCCTTCTGGTTTGCTACGGCTATTATCTTCATCCCCTTTTACTCGTTTGAACTGAAATAACTTGTTTGTTGAAATAAATATAAATATGCTACCTATCGTCTCAAACACTATCCCCAAAAGAATGAGCAAACCAAACAAAAGGTAAAAAAAACCCAATACGTTAATTAACGCCTTACCCACTCCTTTGGTTTCTTTTGCGTTAGTCCGCATTTCTCCCTCAGCCAACTCTACCTCCCTCTGCCAGCATAGACCTCCGAATGCCTTTCATGCTCCTGCCAATTCTTCGTGTATCGCTCAGCTAATTTCTTATCATGAATTATTAGTAGATTCTCGGCATTATTTTCCTCGGCAGCCTTCGTGAAATTGAAAGACCCTGTAATTACTGTCTCCCCATCAATAATCATCACCTTATTGTGGGCTATGGCGTGTTGAGCATCTATTTTCACAGGTATCCCAGCGTTAAAGAAAAAGGTGGCTGATGAATACTGTTGTGTCCTTTGGCTTTTGTCCAAGATCACTTCTACCTTGACTCCTCTCTTGTGAGCATCCAATAGGGCTTTGGCAATCGGAGCAGAAGTGAAGGGGTAGGCTTGAATCAGTATGGTGCTTTTAGCTTTATTCAATTCCCGGATGGTCGCATCTGTGCATCCCCCATGTGGAGAGAAATAGACTTCCCAGTCACAGGTGATGGGCTTTTCTTGGGGCAGGGTGATGGGTGGGGATAAGACAATCAAAAGGATTATTGTAAAGAAGGCAAGAAAAGCACATATCCACCTCATTGGTTCCTCTCTTATTCTTTTCTACTTTCAAATCATTCACTCCGCCCTTCCACAATCCTAATTTCCTCCGACGCAAGGTTGTATAGGGCGTAAACCATTTCATCAATTTTCTTCTCCAGCTCACTGGTATCGGTTGTTGGGTTTTTCTGCTTCGTATTCAAAATTTGGTCAACAACTTTTACAATTTTTTCTTGAGTTATGTTGTCTACAAGTTTGATAGGTAAATTCTCTACTGATGAAATTCTCACTTGTGGAAAAATATCCCCGCCCTGTGAGTTGGTTTTTTGATAATAAAATTTAAGAAGTTTTGAATTAAAAATTCCTAGAATATATTTTGTCTGAAATCTCTTGTCGGTTATGTGGGCACTATGAACTGTTTGCTCATAATAACCCCCTTTTCCGTCATAAGTTGCTATTAGTTCCTTACCGACTTTACGATAAAGTATTTTTTCTCTTTCAAAGATTCTTTTATCTCTCATCCTAAGACCCGGTGCACTTCCTTTCTTTCTTTTAAGCTCCTCATTCAACATAAATTCAGGTCTATAATCCACATAAATACCAGTATTGCCTAAATAATATCTGTTTATTTGTTTGCCGAAATAAAGAGGATGACAATCTTTGTTAGTTTTTTCCTCTAAAAATAAAATATCTTTTAATAATCCAGCTATGATGCCATCTTTAACTTCTCCAATTTCAATAAATCTAAAGGTACTATTTCTTATTTTTAAGATAAGATTTTCAAGTTTTGTATTAATCTCTAGCCTAAAAATAACTTCTTTGTCTAGTAGGATTGTATCAACTTCAGTTTCAGAAAGTGACTGCAATTCCTGACCTGTGATTTTAAATGCCTTATACTTCGGTTTTGAAGATTTCGCAGGCAAATAGTTCTCAACTATCACACTGTCAACTTGTGATTTAGTAAAAACTTTATCATCAATTTTTACGACCGTAACTCCATGATTTTCACAGATAATTTTCCGCGCTGTAACAAATTGCTTGTTGTTTAGAAATTTGCCGGGAATGATATAGGCGAAAGCACCAGAATGACGTTTTATTTGCATTGCTTTTTCTATAAAAAGAGAATACAGGTCAAATCTGCCTGTAGCAGTCTTAAAAAAAGTTTCGTAAAAATTTCTGAAATCCTTGGTTATATCTTCAATCCCGATATAAGGCGGATTCGCAATTACCACATCAAAGCCATTATTTCCGTTATGAAATACCTCTGAGAAATTAATCTTAAAGTCAAAAGTTATTTCATGTCCGAGACTTTTTCCAGTTGTTTTATAGAAGTTGTAAATGGTGGTATCAATTTCATGTTTTAACATCTGTTTTTTCTTTGGATTTGTTTCATCAAAAAATTCATCTTTCAGTTTTTCCAATTTTTCCAACCTCAGAGGCTTGTAAGGGTAGCCCAAAAGTGAATTGCCACAGACGATTTTATAATCCAAGTTTGGCAAGGGTTTAATCTTTTTGATATCCTCCTCATCCACCACTGTGTTTGTGGTAATGTGCTTTCCCTGACTTTGTTTCAATTTCAAAATAAAGTGATTTAGATTCTGCTGCCGTTGTCGTTTCCATTGTTATCCTCCTGTAAGTTTACTTGGCTATAAATTAGGTGCTCAATAGATTCCCTGATGTTTGGGGGAACTGATACAATGCTTTTCCGGTGTTTGCCACCCTCCTTATCATACGAAGTGATTTGAGGGGCAGCGATAAACGTCTTTCCATTCTGATCTTTCACCACCCGCCAGTCCCGTGTAATGATTTCCCCGATCTGGATTTCAACCAGATACTTGAGGGGGCCTGTGTCTTTCTGTTTCTCGATGTTGAGAATTTTGATAGCTTCCATTTTGAACCTCCATTGATTTGAGTTGACTAATCTGTTAATACATGACTCCAACTGAATCCTTGGCTTTTAAGACAGCCTTCATTTTCTGCTATTTGGTATTGCTTTAAAACACGTTCTGGAGATGCAGAAACACCCTTCGTCAGCCCTTTTCTCCCTTTGACTCTGTATGGCCTAATATAGTGTATAAACTGAAAACCAGCATATTCTAAAGCCTCTATGTCCCTCAAAATAGTTAATAACTGTTGGTCACTTATCTTCTTCATCTTCGTTCACCTCCTTTCAGTAACCCGTAGGTTACTCTTTAAATTGTTATGCTCTCAATTCCTTCAATGCAATATTCTGAGTTATGAACTTTGAACCCTGTTTAAACAACCTGGGAACCTGGCCACTCTCACCGACGACCACCTGATAGAACCCATGATCTGTGACAGGGTTGTCCATAAAATGGTGATACAACTCATCGTCGGACATCCTGAGATATTGCATCTCCTTCTCCAGCCAGAATGGTTTCTTTTTCATCCCTTCAAGCATCTTCAAATACCCATCAATCTCTTTCTCTGTTGCCCTTCTGATTTCTTTCTTCATTCTGATTCACCTCCTGATCTGCGTGCGTTTAACGGATGCGACATCCCCCAGGTCACAAAAAAGGTTCTCAAGCAGCAGCGGCCGGTGAGAGCCTTTGACCTGAGAACCTTTCAGTGTTACCAAAATGTACCCCAAAATATCTACCCAGTTAGACCAGAAAACTTACCTTTTTAAATGTCGAGTTTGGGTCTTTGTGATCCCCTCGTTTGTTATCACCTACCCACGTAATCCCCACCTATCTTTCGACTGGGGATCTTTGGTTTGGAGCAGACAAGATGTTTTAACCTGTTGTGTGTCGTTGACCTGTTGTTGACCCTGACGAGTGTCCTACCTTAGTGGTGCACTTTCGGTTAACTCACTTGGAGAACCTTTAAACCTCTACCTGAAGTTTAAAAAGATACCTGGATTTAGTTTTAAAAGAACAAAAGAGTCAAGGGAGGGAGACCCCATTGTCTTTACCTCGTCACCTTGACCTTATATTTAATCAAACCCGAATGGAATCGATTCGATTTCATTTATGATTTCAAAGTCTTGCCACGAAAATTCGTGTTTTTAGGGGTTTTTTTACCACATTTTTTTCACTAATGATATCGAATTGTTACAAGACCCACTGCGGAGTTCCTTTACCACCAAGGGGTGTTTTTCCCACGATATGATATCATTGAATAATTCTAACACTTTACCACTCAAAACCTTCCATATCCAGAATGGGGCTCTTTTCCTGAGAGTATAGTGACCACCCTACCATGATCACCACCCCGTCCCAAAAGAGGGGTTTTTTCTTACCCCAGTATATTTAATACTGAATTGGCCTACAATCTATTTATATAATCTCGTGAAAAAATCTCGGAGCATACGGGATAAGCGTGTAGGAAAGGCTATCGCTATGGAACGTTCGGTGTGTGGAAGTAAGGACTTAGCCTCACGGGCAATGCAAGGGGAGATGTTGACTTCTTCCTGAAACACTCAAAATCGAAATTTGCCAGAGGGTTGAAGATTACAATCAGATATCTTCAGTTGGGGTAATGTGCAGATAGTGGCAAGCTGTACGTAGTTTAATTAAATTCTTCATCGCCACCTTATTTGTTTTTTTGAACGCATGATTCTTCAACCTTTTCGAACAATATCAAATCAAAAATCTCACTCGCCGATATACTCTTCAACATCCTAATCGCCTAAGCTATCGAATACCTCGGTGGAAAACTCAAAAATATGTGAACATGATCCACAGCTACTCTCATCTCCTGAATTTCAAACCCATGGTGCGCTGTGACCTCCGAAGAGTCAAATTTTTTTCTTAACAACTATGTTAACTTATGGTTAACTGTGTTAACCAATGACAAATGAGCTCAACATCGCAAGAAAGATTCGGCAAATAAGGCTTCAAAATAAACTCACCCTCGAGAGAGTGGCTGAAGTCACGGGTTTCACCAAAAGTTATCTTTCAATGGTGGAGGGTGGTAAGAAATCACCTCCCATCGCAACTCTGAGCAAAATCGCTAAAGCATTAAATGTGGATATCCCCGCATTTTTTGAACAGAAGAAACCGGAGGATCAGATCATACTGGTGCGGAAAGGCGAAGGAAAAGCAGTGGTTCGGGATGGAAACATTTTTGGGTATCGATATAAATCCATTGCTCCCACGAAGAGACATAAGAAGATGGAACCTTTCATTGTCACCCACATATTCCAAGCTAAGAAACTCGGTAAGTTCGATCACGAAGGAGAAGAACTTTTTTATGTTTTAGAGGGGAAGATTAAGTTTTTATATGGAGATAAAGAGTATTTATTGAAAGAAGGGGATTGCCTTTATTTTGATTCCAGCATTCCCCATCGGGGTGAAGGTGTTGGAAAGAAACCTTCAAAGGTGCTGGTAGTGATATGTCCTTCATCGTGAAAAATTGAGGGAGGAAATCAAAGAAAAGGATAAACACGTTGAATAATAATAAGGACGGATGGAGATAATCTATGAGACTTTATGAATATGAGGCAAAAGAAGTTTTTCAAAAATATGGACTGGTCATTCCAAAGGGACAGATCGTTGAATCAGCAGAACAGGCTCGCCGTTTCGCTTCCCAAATCGGGGGACCAGTTGTGATAAAACCTCAGGTGCTCACGAAAAAGAGAGGGAAGGCCGGTGCGATTCGGTTCGCATCCAATCCAGAAGAGGCTTTTCGTGAATCTCGGTCCCTATTGGGAACGACGCTGAAAGATGAGAAAGTCTCCACACTCTTGGTCGAAGAAAAAATCGAGATCGATAAAGAGTTCTACGTTGGTATGATTATTGATCACAGCTTATTAAAGCCAGTAGCGATCACGAGCCCTTTTGGGGGGGTGGATATTGAAGAGGTTGCTGAAGAAAAACCCGCAATGATGAAGAAGGTTCGATTCTCAATCTCGAAAGGTCCAACTGAAAAAGACCTTGAAGAACAGGTATCGATCTTTAACCAGACCGAGAAGATGTTGATGAAGGAAGTTTTAAAGAAATTATATCATATCTTTCAGGATTATGATGCGGAGATGGTTGAGATCAATCCTCTGGCACTCTCTAAGCATGGGAAAGCGGTGGCATTAGATGCTTTTCTGAATGTAGACGATGATTCTTTATTTAGACATTCTGATCTTGTAAAGCCGAGAGGGATAAGCCAGGAGGAATTTGAATTCGAGCAATCACTCAAGGAGAAGAAATGGAAATACATTGAGATGGATCTGGATGGAGAGATTGGCATCCTTTCGAGCGGGGCGGGCGTCACGATGGCCATCTTAGATCTCATCAGTATGCGCGGGGGTAGGCCTGCCAATTTCTTGGATACGGCACAAATGGACGCGGAGGGAATCTATAAAGCATTTTCCCTCTTTGCCGGTAATACGAAACTGAAGGTCTTACTGGTCAATATCTTTGCTGGCCTGAACCGCTGCGATGATTTGGCGATGGGAATTAAGCGATATCTTCAGGAACAAGGATTGAGCATTCCTTTAGTGGTGAGGATGATAGGATATAGGGAAGAGGAAGGGAAGAAAATTCTTAATGAAATCAATATAGAACCGATTCGTTCTTTAGAAGAGTCGGTTGAGAAGGTTATTCAGATAGCAAAGGGGACAAAATGAGTATCATTGCGAAGGGTTCAACGTATGTTTTGATTCAAGGGATCACTGGAAATGCCGCCCGTCTTCACACAAAGAATATGTTGGATTACGGAACAAAGATTGTAGCAGGCGTCAGACCGGGTGGAGGCGGAGGGGATGTTCATGGTGTGCCTGTCTATGATTCTGTCGCTCAAGCCACTTCAAATCATCTGGTTGACGCGACCATTCTCTTTGTCCCACCGAGAGGAACCAAAGCGGCAGCTTTAGAGGCTTTGAATGCAGGGATCAAAATCATTGTCATGGTAGCGGAACATGTTCCGCTACACGACAATTTGGAAATTCTCGAAGAGGCGGAGAAAAAAGGGGCTCTGGTCATTGGTCCCAATACACCCGGATTGATTTCACCTCCTGAACGGACGAAGTTGGGATTTGTTCCTTCACAATATTTTATTCCGGGTCCGATTGGTGTTGCTTCTCGAAGCGGCACATTGACCTATGAGATTGTCTCGAGACTAACCCTCAATGGGATTGGCCAAACCACATGTATAGGAGTCGGGGGAGACCCGATTGTCGGTACGCCCTTCCCGAAGATCCTGCAATTTTTTGAAAAAGATTCTGAGACGAAAGCAATCTTACTGATTGGAGAAATCGGAGGCACCATGGAGGAAGAAGCGGCAGAGATGATTAGAGAAAGAAAGATCACTAAGCCGGTTTTTGTCTATCTTGTCGGAAGGACAGCCCCTGAAGGAAAGCGGGTTGGGCATGCTGGCGCCCTCATTGAGGGGGGTCGTGGGACAATAAAGAGCAAATTGGCATATTTCAGCGAAGCTGGTGTACCTGTAGCTGAAACCCCGGCAGATGTAATACGGATTGCAAAAGAAATATTGAAGTGTTGAATTTATATCATGTTAAAGGAAGAAAATGGAAGACGCTATTCTTTGAAAAAGGAAGCGGGAAAATGTAGCGAAATGAGAGAAGTCATTGAAATTCACGATTAATGAAAACCAAGAAAGGGGGCACGATATGTGTAGGCTTTTGATTATCCCGGCTATATTCATTTTTGTCTTCAACTTTTCAAATATCTTTGCAGAGGCTGCGGAGACCGTGAAGATTGGGGTCCTCCTGCCTTTAACCGGGTCGGGTGCGGTTCTCGGGGAAGAACAGAAGCGCGGAATCGACATGGCGATTAAGAAGATCAACGCCAGCGGCGGTGCGCTCGGGAAAAAAGTAGAGGTCGTTATTGAAGACAGCAAGGGAGACCCCACGGTCATTGTCTCGGCCACCGAGAAACTTATCACGCGCGACAAAGTCGTCGGTCTCACAGGGGGTTACTTCAGTACGGAAACCCTGGCCATGCTGGCGGCCATGAAGAAATACGAGCCTGTAGTCGTCTGGGATGGTGGCAGTGCCACCAAAATAGATCAAATGTACGGGAAAGAACGCTGGTACTTCATGCTGCACCCGCGCTCCCCGGACTTCCAGAGAAACATTGGCGACTTTTTAAAGACGGTTCAAAACCCCCAGCCCAAACGCATCGCCCTGGTTTACGAAGATACCTCCTTGGGCGTGGACCATTCTAAAGTAGCCAAAGAGTATTTCACGAAATTGGGATTTGAACTTGTCGTTTTCGAGTCCTTCAAAACGGGATCTTTGGACTACTCCGCCTTGTTGACCAAAATCAAGGGGACCAACCCGGATGTCTTCTACTGGATTGGCTATGCGGGAGACGCAATTCTGTTCACCAAGCAAGCCAAAGAGCTGGGGTTCAATCCCAAGATGTTCCTGGACACCGTCGGCGTGGGCTTCCCGGAGTATGGCGATTCTTTGAAAAAAGATGCGGAATACGTCTGCGGGATTGAGGCCTGGATTCCCTCGACCAAGTATCCAACCTCTACCCAGTACCCGCAATTCTACCCCAAGACTGCGGATTGGGTGACTGAGTACAAGAAGCTGTACAACAACAAAGAGCCCAACTACTGGTCGCTCATCTCTTACGTGGGTTTAATCACCCTGGTAAACGGGATCAACAAGGCGGGGACGACGGAGAAGGACAAGCTCATCGCTGCTTTAGAAGCGACCGACACGATGACTCCCATGGGCCGTCTGAAGTTTTTCCAAAATCAGTTTGGGGCTATCCATCAGGGCTTCAGCGACATGATTGTCTTCCAATGGCAGAAGGGAGAGAAGGTCGCCCTGTTTCCCAAGGAGGCTGCACGAGGAAAGCTCTGGTATCCAACACCATCCTGGGATAAGCGCTGAGAGGAGACAAGGCTGAAACTATGGATCTTGCGATTCTCGCCCAGGTCATTGCTAACGGGATTTTGACGGGTGGGCTCTATGCCTTGATCTCCGTAGGGCTCACCCTTATCTTCGGGGTCATGCGGGTCATTAATTTCGCGCATGGGGAGACCCTGATGCTGGGGTCTTACCTCACGTATTTCCTCTTTACGCTTTACGGCATCGACCCTTTTCTCTCCCTGCCTTTGGCTGTCTTTGCTCTCTTTACCCTAGGGGTGGCCATCCAACGTTTCTTTATCAACCCGGTGATAAATGCCCCCCATCTCAACCAGATCCTGCTCACCTTTGGCTTGGTGTTGATCATCCAGAACCTGGCCCTGATCCTGTGGAGCGGGAACTACATTTCGATGACCACCCGTTATTCGGGCATTTCCCTGAGACTGGGTCCTATCAGTATAGGGTTGACCCGGCTCCTGGGTTTCGTCATCGCCCTCACGCTCACCTTCCTCCTCACCCTGGCACTAAAGAAGACCGAATGGGGCAAATCGGTGCGTGCAGTTAGCCAAGACCATGAAGCCGCCATGCTCATGGGAGTGAACGTCAATCGAGTGAATATGCTGGCCTTCGGCGTGGGCACGGCCATGGGAGGAGCCGCCGGCGTGGTCACCAGCATGATCATGTATGTCTTCCCCCTGATCGGCATGGCTTTTGTCCTGAAAGCCTTTGCCATTGTTGTCCTGGGGGGATTTGGGTCTATCGGGGGAGCAGTGGTCGGCAGCTTGATATTGGGGTTGACGGAATCTTTGGTCACCAATTACGTTCCCGGTGGGTCGGGATGGGCCGAGGGCATCTCGTTCACCGTGATGATACTTATCTTGGTCGTGCGGCCAAAGGGGCTGGTTTATGCTGAATAAACCCTACGCCTTAATGGTGAATAATCCATACGGCAGAATTACTGGCCTGGTTGTTTTGCTGGCCGTGCTGGCCCTCGTACCCGCTTTCCTCGGCCAGTATTCGCTGCACATGATGGTCCTGGTAATGATCTATGTGGTTATTGCTACCAGTTGGAACATCCTGGTCTGGACGCATCAGATCTCCCTGGGGCATGCCGCCTTCTTCGGCATTGGCGCCTATACTGGTGCTTTGATCTACCGGGCATGGAGCCTCCCGCCGTATTTCGACATGCTCGCAGGGGGAATCCTTGCCTCCCTCAGCGCCGTCCTTCTCGGCGTCATCTGCTTGCGCATGGCTCCTTGGGCCCTGGCCATTGCTACTGTCTCCTTCGCTGAGGCCATGAAGATTGTGGTCATCAATGTTCCCAAACTGACGGACGGGGCGGAGGGCGTGGGCATTCGACCTCTGTTTGGCGGAGGGGGGGATGCTCGTGCCAAGGCCTATTACTTGATCTTCGGGATTGCCTTTTTGTGTGTGCTCATGGCCTATCTCCTGAAGCGCTCGAAACTCTACTATGCCTTCACGGCCATCCACGACGACCAGGATGGCGCCAACATGCTGGGCATCAACCCGACGAAATACAAGGTCGTGGCCTTTACTATCAGCGCCTTTTTCGTGGGCATCGTGGGCAGCTTCTATGCCCACTATATCGCCTTCATTGATCCGCAAGCGGTCTTCAATGTTCACATCTCGGTGGAGTCGCAGATCATGCCGCTGATGGGGGGCCTCTACACCGTCGCCGGGCCTGTGGTGGGGGCCTTTATTCTCACCCTGTTAGGAGAATATCTGAGGATTACGATCAAAACCGGTTACCTGATCGTCTACGGAATCATCCTGGTTATGGTCATTTTGTATCTCCCCCAGGGTTTGGTAGGATTGGTGGAGAAATGGTTAAAGAAAAGATGAATCTTTTGGAACTGCGTGGCGTAACCAAATTCTTTGGCGGTCTGGGTGCTCTCCGGAATATCGATCTGCAGGTCGCTCGCGGGGAGATCGTCGGCCTCATCGGTCCCAATGGCTCGGGAAAGACCACTCTCTTCAACGTGATTACCGGCCTTTACCCAGTGACACAGGGTTCGATCCGCTTTAAAGGGGAAGAGATCGTCGGCTTCAAACCGTACCAGATCTGCCACAAGGGCATCGGGCGCACCTTCCAGATAACCAAGCAATTTCCCCGGCTGACTGTGCTGGAAAACGTGATGGTGGGGACGTTCTTCGGCAAGGAAAACGCGATGGGCAACCGGCGCCGAGCCGAGGAGTTCTCCGAGGAGGTCCTACAGCGTGTGGGTCTGGGTCCTAAGAAAAAGCACCGAGTCTCCGACCTCACGCTGGAAGATAAGAAACGGTTGGAGCTGGGCAAGGCCCTGGCCACTCAGCCTGAACTGTTGCTCTTGGATGAGGTCATGGCGGGCTTAAACCCCATGGAGATCAAGGAGCTCGTTGAGTTGCTCAGAAAGATCCGTGGCGAGGGGATGACCTTAATCGTTGTCGAACACGTTATGCATGCCGTCATGAGTTTGGCGGATCAGGTTTGCGTTCTCCATCACGGGGAGAAAATCGTTGATGCCCCACCGGCCGAGGTTTCCAAGAACAAGCGGGTCATCGAATCCTATCTTGGAGAGGAGTTCCTCCTTGCTGCAAGTTGATCGGATCAATGTTTTTTACGGGGACATCCAAGCCCTGAGGGAAGTTTCGCTTTCTGTATCCTCCGGAGAAATCATTTCACTGTTGGGAGGAAATGGCGCCGGCAAGACGACCACGCTGAAAACCATCTCGGGGTTGCTCAAGCCGGCCTCCGGTTCTATAACTTTTGACGGCAGTAAGATCCACCAGCTCCCTGCACATCGCATCGTGGAGATGGGCATTTCTCAGGTTCCCGAGGGGCGAAGAATTTTCCCGCGCATGTCGGTCCTGGAAAACCTGCACATGGGCTCGCATATTGCCGAAGCCCGCAAAAGGCGGGAAGAAACGCTGAATTGGATTTTTCAGCTTTTCCCCATCCTCCAGGAGCGGAGGGGGCAGTCCAGCGGAACGCTCAGCGGTGGCGAGCAGCAAATGCTGGCTATCGCCCGCGGGCTCATGTCCCGGCCCAAGCTCCTCATCTTGGACGAATTTTCGCTTGGCCTAGCTCCCCTCGTGGTCAATGAGATTTTTCGAATCATCCAGGAAGTCAACCGCCAAGGCACTACCATTTTCCTGGTAGAGCAGAACGTCCAGCGCTCTCTATCAATCTCTCACCGGAGTTACGTGCTGGAAAACGGGGCCATCGTTCTTCACGGGGAAGGCAAAGAATTGTTAAAGAATGAGTATATGATGAAGGCCTTTTTGGGTATGTGACTTTATCGTCCTCCTTTAGCGGAAAGTGGAGGGAATTATGAGAGAGAGTTTCCAGAAATTGTCGATAGGAAGCTTCCAACGGGTTTTTTACTTTGTTTCATTGGAGGCTCTTATAATTTAGTCTAAGATTGATCTTTAGCATGAGGTCTTTTGTGATCGAAAGAGATGGTGAGGCGGCAAAAGATATTCAAGGTGGATAATTCAATGAGCGATATAAGCATCGGGGCTATCTTAGCAAGGCATTTAATAATCTGAGTGGCTTGTTTGATTTCTGGCTGTAGAGAGAGATATTGATTTGTATCTATTATTGCCTTAAGACTCCGGGAAGCCCCACGCCGACGGAAGCTCTGGTATCCAACGCCACCCTGGGATAGGCGCTGAGGGATCGGGAGCGGAGATTACAAGGTTAAATGAGAAACAATTCTCTCGTATAAGGGGTGAGGGGTTTAAATGAACCTTCCAAAATCAGTCACTATCGTTGAAGTGGGCCCTCGTGATGGTCTCCAGAACGAGGCTAATTTCGTCCCGACGGAGCAAAAGATTGAATTAATTAATCGCCTTTCTGAGACCGGACTAAGACGCATTGAAATCACCTCCTTTGTTCATCCCAAGGCCATTCCTCAACTTCGAGATTCAGAGGAAGTCGTAAGAAGAATCCAGCGAAAACCAAGCATCATCTACTCCACCCTTGTCCCGAATGAGAAGGGTTTGGAAAGGGCGTTAGCTTCAGGAGTTGAGGAAATTGCTTTCTTTGTCTCTGCTTCTGAAACCCATAATCAAAAGAATGTTAAGATGTCTATCAGCGAATCCCTACGAGGATTTCGTAACATCGCTGAAAAGGCATTGTCCAATGGGATGCGGATGAGGGGATATGTGGTGACGGCGTTCGGGTGTCCTTATGAGGGGAGGGTAAAACCCGAAAAGGTCGAGTTCATTGTTGATGAATATAAGGCTTTAGGCATTCATGAAATTGCATTAGGAGATACAACTGGAATGGCTAATCCGGTTCAGGTGGGTCGGGTGGTGGGCAGAATCAGCCCCCGATTGAAAAAGACGGGCCTTGCCTTCCATTTTCATGATACCCGGGGGGCTGCTCTGGCAAATATTCTGGCCGCTCTTCAGGAGGGAGTGACGGTTTTCGATGGGTCAATTGGGGGGCTGGGGGGGTGTCCTTATGCTCCAGGGGCTTCGGGAAATGTTGCGACTGAAGATTTAGTTAATATGCTGGAGGAAATGGGAATTGAGACAGGTATTGATCTCCAAAAATTGATCGGTTGTGCCGAGTATGCCAGAACAATTATGCAAAAAGACCTTCGAAGTCATCTTCTCAGTGCAGGAACAATTTGCTGGGAAGGGACTTAATCCTTCCTCTTTTCCAGATTGTGGTGGGGATCTTTTTATCAGGGATTGACAATCCACATAGCAGGTGAAAGGGATAACCGAAGGGAACGAGGAGAAATTTATAGGTCGCGAATTACGATATCGAAGGAGTTTCAATATCTGCTATGAACCCTCTGTTTTCGACACCTCAAGAAAGCGAGGATTTGATTTCCATATGTTCACCTGGGATACGTGATTTCAACCCGTAATCCGCAACCCAAGATGTCATCGTTGAGCAACGATTTGTAGGTGGAAGTCTCATTCTTTTTCCATCACATCCAGTTATTCGTAAGCTATTTTGGCTCTCCATCGGTATCGACTGAGAACTTGCGAATCCAAAACAACTCAGAAGACTTAGACTTCTTT
>Ga0187870_1002939_pt1 | contig 13610 bp, 10 predicted proteins | sample June2016WEW_13_1_3_FD_132974 | JGI IMG/M metagenome (GOLD analysis project Ga0187870, IMG submission 132974) | Peatland microbial communities from SPRUCE experiment site at the Marcell Experimental Forest, Minnesota, USA - June2016WEW_13_150 | ecosystem: Environmental > Terrestrial > Soil >... | reverse complement strand
CCAGTACGAGCCGGCTGTGCTGAAAGGCATCAACGAGATTATGGATAACGGTTTCGTCGCGGGTTTCCCGCTGCAGGACGTGAAGGTTTCCGTTTACGACGGCAAGTATCATCCGGTCGATTCAAAGGAAGTGGCCTTCCGTGCGGCAGGCAAAGGCGCGTTTCTTGAAGCGCTCGAAAAAGCAAGGCCTGTCCTGCTCGAACCCATAGTCAATATCGAAGTAACCGCGCCGGCTGAAAACATCGGCGATATCGCGGGCGACCTCGCAGGCAAACGGGGCAGGGTGCTGGGGCAGGATATGCTGCCCGGCAATATGCTGCTTATTAAGGCGCAGGTGCCGTTGTCTGAGGTTACTCAGTATAACAGCCAGTTGAAATCCGTAACCGGCGGCCGAGGCAGCTACTCAATGTCATTGAGTCATTACGAACCCGTCCCGCCGCATACCCAGGCGCAGGTTGTCGCTCAATACGCCAAACCGAAACATACCGAGGAATAAAGAAATTTATTTACGCTTGAGCATTGACCCCCGGTTTGATTTAGCCGGGGGTTTTTGTTTGTGGATTTTTCAAATTCGATTGAATATTGAACCCTCAATCGTATAAACTATTGACGTTATTAATGGTCGAGACACATAACCGGCAGTTAATTAAATGAGGGAAATACGATTATGAGGATATTTACCTCTCTTGTGTTAGCGCTTGGGTTTGTTTTGCCGTGCAATGGCCAAACCAATTGCGACAAGAGCTCTGACAAAGGCATCTTTTTTGAGGTGTATAATGTATTCGTCGCAAAACGGCCGCACGATATCAATGATATTAACAATCTGCTTGCCAACAGTGCGGATTACAATTGCGCCGAGGTCGAAGAGGCCAACGGGCTTAACAGGCAAAGCATCTTCGGCAAACCCGATGAAGATGTCGCTTATGTAATAACCTTTTCATTCAACGCGGAAAAATCCGGTCAATGGGAGTTTGCTCTTTCTTATGACGCGGGTATCGCGTCGGCGCTGATTATCGATGAAAAAGTCGTTATGTTCAGCGACCTCGATATCTGGGCCTCATACGAGAAACCGATTATAACAGCCGTCGAATTGAAAAAGGGGTTGCATAATTTCAAATTCGTCGGCCTTGAGAACTGCTGCGGCTCACCAATCCGTTTGAGTATCAAAGGCCCGTCTGAGGCCGACTTCAAGGTAATCTCCACAACCAATCTTGCTATTGGCCACACCACGGCTGGGATGCCTTAGAGGGCAAAATATGAATATGTTCGAACGGGTATTGATTCTTTCCGCATCGGCTGATGATGATGCGTAAAAAGGGTTTTTACGACTCAATAGCCGCGGTGAGGATTTTGCGGTTGTCGTTAATCCAGTGTGCTTTGCGAACAATCATATTCAGAAAATCCGTTCCCTTAAGATTGCCGAAAAATCCAGTTGCGGCGATTGGCAAAACCGCCTCGGCTATCATTGTCTCAATCATTAAATCCGGAAGCGATGCGAGCTGGTATTTATCCAGCTTGATAACCTCACGATAACCTTCCAGTACCTGGACTAATTTGGCCTGGTCAAGATAATCGGGCCAGTCAGCAGGATTGGGATGATAGCCGACCAGAGAGAACTGAAGCATAGCGTTGGCTAAATCAGTAACCGGCTGGGCGATTTTCACGGAATCGAAATCAAACACGGCGACGATCTTGTCTTTGTTGAAAAGCATATTTCCCGGGTGCCAGTCGCCGTGGACGACCTGTTTGGGCCAGGAGTCGAAGTCAAGCTGGCTAACCTGCACGCTGGCGCTGTTGTAAAGAGACATCAGCTCTTCCCCGCAGCGGTGAATCTTTCTTTCATTGCTTAGTGAAATGTCCGAGGCGATGGTTTTAAGATGCCTCCTCACCATCGTCGAATTGTGAAAACTCGCTTTGAGCGGCTCCCACTCGAATTTGAAATTGGCCAGGTACTGGTGGAACTTCGCGAGCTGTCTTCCCGTGTCGATTGTCGCTTCGGCTGAGCCGGTGTAACGGACGCCGCCCACGAATTTGAAAAGCTCATATACATTGCTGCTAAGCTGCAGTATGGTTCCAAATTCATCCCGCGTAGCGACCAGCGGTGCGACGGGAAAACCTTGTTTGGCCAGCTGCGACTGCACGGCGTGCGCGAATGCGACCCTATAAACTTCGTCTTTATCCTGCAGCCGGCGTTTGAGGAGGAATCTGCCCTTGGTGGTTGTTACTACTATTTTCGGCGCGTGTTTGCTCCCCCCCACAAGGCGCGTAACCTTGCGGATTTTGCCGATATCGTACCGGCTGAGGACTTCTGCCAACTCTTCTGACGTAAAACGCGCACCTGTCGCCATAGATAATTACGATTAGTGATTAAGGGTTAACCGGAAATTCGAATTTGCCCGCAATCGGTTCATTTGCGGAACAGCAGGAGAAGAACAATCAGCAGCAGAAAACCTGCCATGGCCCCAAGAACAAGAACGGTTGTCTTGTATCGCGTGACGGACTGTTCGAGGTTAACGTTTTCCGATTCCTCGACCACCTCGCCGTCCTCCAGCTTTTCGAGCTCAGACACGTTCATTCGTTTGTGTGCACGCATTGGGGACCCGCCGTCACGGACTGCCTTTAAATCAACAAGCAGCTCCTCGATGCTGTTGTACCGGTTTTTTTTGTCTTTAGCCATCATAACTTCGATGATTTCCGATACGCCCGCGGAAAGCGAAGTATTGATGTGGTCGGGCGGGATAAGCTGGTCTTTCAAATGCTTTCGCATTACTTCCATCGGGTCGTCGGCCATAAAAGGGACCCGCCCTGTTACCAGATGGTAGAACGTCGCGCCCAGGCCATAAATGTCCGCCCTGCCGTCAACGTCTATTTCGCCGCGTATTTGTTCCGGAGAAATATAATAAGGCGTCCCGTACGCCTTGCCCTTCTCCATCTTGGCCGCTTCGAAGTCGGTCGTCTGCCTGGCAAGACCCATATCGGCCAGCTTTACTATCCCCTCCTTGTTAATCATTATGTTCTTGGGCTTTACGTCGCGGTGAATAAGACCAACGGAATGAGCGTGTCTGAGTGCCTCAGCTACCTGTATAATAACGTCCAGCGCCTCTCTCTCGCCGTAAACTTTGCCTGCCGCCAAATCATCGTAAAGGGTTTTTCCTTCGACGTATTCCATTACAAAGTAATGGTGTCCGCCCGATTCGCCGACGTCCACTGCCTGGACGATATTGGGATGATTGAGCTTGCCCGCGGCCTTACCCTCTTTATAAAATCGTTCCACGTATTCTTTGTTTTCGGAGAAACGTTTGGGCAAAACCTTGACGGCTACGATTCTATCCAAACTCAATTGCCTGGCTTTGTAAACTACCGCCATTGCGCCTGCGCCGAGTTTGCCCAGTATCATATAGCCGGGTATCTGATGGGTCGCAGTGGAACCGCGTGCCTCTTTGATTGTGCTGATGACTCGGCTTGCCTGTGACTTTGTGAGGTAGCCCCTTTCGACAAGAAGGTCTCTAAGCAGAGTGGGGCTGGTTTTGGAGCGGTTATCGATTTCATCGATGCACCGTCTCAGCTCCTCATTGGTGCAAAGTCCCTGGTCAAGGGCTATTTTGCCGAACATCGTGTCGTAGTTGGTACTGTCGTTTACCATTTATCACGTTTACCGGTTCGGAAGGAGGTATTCTTCCAGTTTAATCCTGCTATTATTAGTTATACCAGACCGTTGTCAAAATAAAAATAGAATCTAACTGTGGTCCAATAACAAAATCGGCTGTTTTACCTTCCCAGTTTAACGCCTTCTGGGCCATTGACTTAGCTGGGAATCCTGCTACACTGCCCTCCTTTGATTGCGGCTGCGGCTTTTGCCCAGCCGGTAAGGAGACCAAAAGTGGCGTATAATTGCGTAGTATTGGTAAAACAGGTGCCTGACACCAAAAGGATAACGGGCAAGGCGATGAATGACGACGGAACGGTTAATCGTGCGGCATTGCCGGCGATATTTAACCCGGAAGACCTTAACGCCCTCGAAATGGCATTGGATATCAGGGACCGCTTCGGCGGGACGGTTACCGTTATAACGATGGGGCTGCCAGCGGCGGTCGCGACATTAAAGGATGCCCTTTACCGCGGGGCTGACGAGGCGATCCTGGTTACGGATGCCCGTTGTGCCGCAAGTGATACTCTGGCAACGAGTTACATACTCTGTTGTGCGGTAAAACGGATTAAATATGATATTGTTCTTTGCGGCAGGCAGGCGATTGACGGCGATACCGCACAGGTTGGGCCTCAATTGGCGGAAAAACTGGGAATACCGCAAATTACCTATGTTGAAAAGCCCGTCGAAATCGAAGGGCGGACGATAACTGCTCAGCGCAACATTGGCAACGGCTGGCAAAAGGTCAAGACGCAGTTGCCCGTCCTGCTGACGGTAACAGGAGAGGCCAACGTGCCGAGAATTGCGGCGGCAAAAAAGATGATGAAATACAAGGCCGCGATGACGCCCGCGGGGGTTGAGCAGAAGATAAAAGCCGAAAATCCTCACGCCGGCGCAGACGAGATAAAAGAGCTGGCCGTGCAAAAATGCAGCGAGATGGACAAGAAGGGGCTGCTCATAGAGCAATGGAATCTCGACCTGCTGAAAGCGGATTTGACGTGGTGCGGCAGGAGCGGCTCGCCGACAAAAGTTCACCGGATTCAAAGCGTGGTGCTGGCCGCCAAAGAGACAAAATCGATTGAGCCGACGGACGACGGGCTGGCTGGTATGATTCACGAACTTCTCGAAGATAAAATCATCGCATAGCTAATTACGAAATACGAACGACGAAATACGAGATACGAAATATGATTGACATAAACAGACAGGGTGAAGTTTGGGTATTCGCGGAACAGCACGGCGGCCTGCTGGAAGATACGCCTATTGAGCTGATGAGCAAGGGTCGGCATCTGGCGGACATTCTTGGCGTCCAGCTTGGTGCGATGCTGCTGGGCGATAACGTAAAAGGGCTTGCGAAGAAGTTGATTCAGTATGGAGCAGATAAGGTTTATCTTGCTGAGCATCCCCTTTTGGAGCATTACCAGGCGAACAGCTACACCAAAATCATTTACGACCTGATTCACAAATACAAGCCGCAGATTGTGATTTACGGTGCGACGGCGGTGGGCAGAGATTTGGGCCCGAGAATCGCCAGTGTGACCAAGGCGGGTTTGACGGCGGACTGCACCGATTTACAAATCGGCGACCACAAGACAACCGATGGCCAAATGCACAAAAACCTGCTTTTCCAAATCAGGCCCGCGTTCGGCGGCAATATCATTGCCACGATTATCAATTATGACCGCTGGCCCCAGATGGCAACCGTCCGCGAGGGCGTGATGGCAATGCCAACGCCCGATACGGCGAGGAAGGGGCAGGTAATCACTGAAAAGGTACAATTGTCCCCGGAGGAACTGCCTATCGAGATTCTCGAAGAGCATACCCGGACAAAGAAGGTTGACCTCAAGGCAGCGAGAATTATCGTGGCGGGCGGCGCGGGAGTAGGCAGCAGGGATAACTTCCGGCTAATCTGGGATTTGGCGAATTGTCTGGGCGGCGCGCCAGCGGCAACCAGGGCGGCAGTTGACCTCGGCTTCATCGACCACGACCACCAGGTGGGCCAAACGGGCATGACCGTCAGGCCATCGCTTTATATCGCGGTGGGAATCAGCGGCGCTATACAGCATCAGTCAGGTATGAACCAGAGTCAGAAAATCGTCGCAATCAACAACGACCCGCAGGCGCCGATTTTTGACGTGGCACATTACAAAATCGTCGGCGACCTCAACGAGGTCGTCCCGAAAATGATAAAGGCAATCAAGGAAAAGGGATTCAAGGAAGCTATAGGCGAAGGTAAATAACGATGCCAAATTTTTACGCTGATAACGACGACATACGATTTTTGTTTAAACACATGGACCTGGGCGCTCTTGCCAAATTGTGCGAAGAGGATTTCAAATTCGCTTCGCAGTTCGATTCCGCGCCCGCCAACATCGATGAAGCGATACGTAATTATGAGATGGTTCTCGATTCTATAGGTCAGTTGAGCGGCGACTTTATCGCGCCGCGTGCCGAATCGGTTGACAGGGAAGGCAGTACCCTCAACGCCGACGGCTCAGTGAGTTACGCCAAAGGAATCGCGGAGTCAATGGATAAATTAGCCAAGGCGGAGGTGATGGGCTTTACATTGCCTCATCGTTTCGGCGGGCTGAATTTCCCGAATCTTGTCTATTCGATGGCGACCGAAATCGTCTCGCGTGCCGACGCCTCGCTTATGAATATATTTGGGTTGCAGGGTATCGCGGGGACAATCGAAGCATTCGCGTCGGAGGAAATCAAACAAAAATACCTGCATGATTTTGCTGCGGGCAAGATTACAGGCGCGATGGTGCTTACTGAACCGGATGCCGGTTCGGATTTGCAGGCGGTCAAATTACGGGCGTTCCAGGATAACAACGGCAACTGGTTGTTGCACGGCGTGAAGCGATTTATCACCAATGGCTGCGGCGAGGTCCTTCTTGTCCTTTCTCGCAGCGAGCCGGACCGCTCGGGCGGACTGGGACTCAGCTTGTTCGTATGCGACAGAGGCCCGACCGTGCATATCCGCCGGCTCGAAGACAAGTTAGGCATTCACGGCAGCCCCACCTGCGAAATATTCTTCGACAACACTCCCTGCCAGTTAATCGGCGAAAGACAGCGGGGATTAGTTACCTACGTTATGGCGCTTATGAAGGCGCGCGTATCGGCATTGCCGGGCAGGCATTGGGTATCGCAGAGGCCGCGTATCGCGTGGCGAGAGATTACGCGTCGAGCAGGAAACAATTCGGCATGGCAATACAAAAGCTGCCTGCCGTCCGCGACCTGCTGATTGATATGAAAATCGCGATTGAGGCGGGACGAGCGATGCTCTACGAAACGTCCCGTGTTGTCGATATAAATATTTGCTTTGAAAGGCAGCTCGAATTAAACCCGCCCGCGGATAAAGGGAAACTAAAATCACTGAAAGAGCAATCGCGCCGATTTGACCGGCTCGCGTCGATGCTGACGCCGATGAGCAAATATGTATGCTCGGAGATGGCAAACCGCGTCTGCTACGACTCACTCCAGGTCCTCGGCGGTTCGGGTTATATGCGCGACTACGCGGTCGAGCGGCACACACGCGACGCAAGAATCACGACGATTTACGAAGGCACTTCTCAATTGCAAATTGTCGCGGCGGTGCGCGGCGTTTGCAGCGGCACAGCGGAAAAGTATCTCGCGGAACTCGCGCAGAAAGAATATGACCCCGAATTGAAAGACCTTCTCGACAAATTAGCTGAAGGTACAAAACAACTATTCTCGGCTGTCGCGTTTGTCAAACAGCAGGGTGCGGAATTTATGGACCTTTACGGCAGGCCCCTGGTTGATATCGCGATGGATTTAATCGTGGGGTACTTGTTCTGCGACTACGCAAGCTCGAAGGTCGAGATGGACGTTGCCGTCGAGGACTTGTCCGCCGTCCGTGTGGCGGACTCAGGCGAAGCAAAAGAGCAGACGATGCCGATGAAAAAACGCAAAGCCCTTGTCGCCAGGCGGTTCATCTCTAAAAACTCGCCGAAAAACGCGGCGCTTATCCAGTTAATATGTTCAGGCGACAAATCCTCGTTCACGGACTTTGCCGCCCTGATTGGCCCCGTCCCCGAACAATAATGAAACAGACACGGATTGACACAGTTTTTTTAAGACACGGACCTGTCCTCCGTAGCTTCAGCGTAGGAGGATTTACACGGATTAACACTGTTTACTTTTTTCTCTGTGACCTCTGTGCCCTCTGTGGCTAATAATCTCTGTGGCTAAAAAACTCTGTGGCCAAAGGTGTTGCTATGCTCGAAGCTGTTATATTTGATTTCGATGGCGTCCTCGTGGATTCCGAAAAACTGCACTATCAGGCGTTCAACCGCGTCCTGACCAAATTCAATTACCAGTTATCAATCCGCGATTACTATGACAGGTTCCTCGGGCTTTCGGACCAGGAGCTTCTGCGAATTGTTGATAAAGAGGGAAAGCTCTCTTTATCAAATCAGCAGTTCGAAAAATTGCTTGGCGAAAAGGCGAATCTCTTCAAAGAAATGGCAGCGACCGAGGCGGGCCCCGTTAGAAAAAATCGTAATACAAAAATTTCCGATAAATCGCAGGTTCCTAACGGGGCGGGCATAATCGAAGGCGTGCCTGGGTTTCTTAATATGCTCGCCGGCAATAAAATCCCGATTGGAATCTGCTCCGGCGCGTTGCTGCCTGAAATCGAGACGATTCTCAAAAGCGCAGGGTTGCGCAATTATTTTGATGTTGTTGTTTCAGCCGAACAGGTTGAAAGAGGCAAGCCCGACCCTGAAGGTTTCCTGCTGGCTTTGAAACTGCTCAATAAACTTGTCCGCCATTCGTGTGGCGGAAAGCTGCACAAGTCAATCAAACCGGAAAATTGCGTTGTGATTGAGGATTCGCACTGGGGTCTTGAGGCCGCCAAGGCCGCGGGTATGCGAACGGTCGCCATCACCAACACTTACGCCGCCGAACACTTAAAACCCGCTGACAAGGTTATTGAGCATCTAAACGAACTGTCCATAGCCGAACTTCACGCTATCTGCTCTTAATTATCTTATCGCGCCGGGGCCTTTGAGGCGTGTGTTCCACTTGCCGGATTTCGTATCGTACCGCACGGCGTCGATGATTGCGCCGTTGAAATTGCACGGATGGACTTTGTCGCCGCGAATATCAATCATAGCGGTGTTGGCGTCATAGATAAAATCGCTGCCTATGACCTGCGTGTCTTTGTCTTCGTAAGTAACTGCGCCTTTTGCCAGCATGTCTTTCAGCTCCATTCGCCCGGTCGGTATTTCTGCGATATCCGCCTCGACATGCGATGCGGTTATAGAGACCTTTTCGTTGCCGCGACCTTCTACGAGCGGGAAATAATCAACGAGCAGAGAGCCGCTTTTCTTGTCGGCGGTCAAGTGTTTGCTTTGGCCTGCGTAGGCGAGCGAATCGAAGTTTCGCAAAAGGGCGTAACATTTTCGCCGCAAGCTGAACTTAGCCAGTTTGTTCTGCGGCTCATCGGTCTGCGAATTATCCACTTTTATCAGGCCAGGCCCCGTCGCGAAAAAATTGCCGTCGGTTGTATCGTAATTAAGCGAGGTGCATTTAAGCTCCATCCCCGTTAACATCTTCTCGCCGGCCTGCGGTGAGCTTGTCGAACCCGCCTGCGGTGAGCTTGCCTGCCCTGAGCTTGTCGAAGGGGTCGAACCAGCCTGCGGTAAGCTAAGTCGAACCGTTTTTTTTGTGCTGGCTAAGTGCGTGTTGGGGCCAGTAGCAATCATGCGATTAACATCCATTGAAGGCCCGTAGTCCTTGTTCGTATTTTTCTTCACCAGGTCGATTTCGAGCTTGTCTGACATGACTATATACTGCTGAAGTATTTTGCCCTGTTCCTGCGATATGGTGCAGCGGCAGTCGCCTTCGAATATGCTTTTGTTCGAGGCGGGCGAGAACGCGGCCCGTCGGCGGGAGGTCATTCTGACGGTTCCCGGTTTGCCTGCGCCGTCCTCTGTTTTCTGGTTCACGTCAAACGCAATGCTTGAAGGCCCGATTGCGACTGCCTCGCCCGTTATCGCACTGTAGGTGACATTTGCGCCCCTGAAGGTGGTTTTGCCGACGGGGGAGGCGTTGGCATCCTGCTGGGCGATAATCTCGGCGTAAGTGGTTCGCTGTTTGGGCTGTTTTCTATCGGCTGAGGCGTCCATCGGGGTAACTATGATACCGCCGTCGCAGGTGATTGAGATATCGCTCGGTGATTCATCCGAAACGGCTGCCTGGGGTTTGTTGCTGCTCTGGACAGGGATGGCGTTGTCATCGGGTGTCGCTTCTTTTCCGCCCTCTCCAGCCGGGCCGCCCGGTTCAAAGATATCATTTATCGAAAGGGCATCGGCGAGCAGTCGTTCGTTGGGGGTTTCAATCCTGACGTTTTTATCGAGCGTGCATTGGTAGTATTTTCCGTGTTTGGACGCTTGTTCGTTTTCGCTTTTTTGTTTTTGATTATTTGCGTCGGCATCCGGCGTTGACCGCAAAACCGTTCCCTGTGACCATTTTTTTATACGCAAGCTCTGCAGGTTCGTTATTTGCAGACGTTCGAGACGCTCGTCGTCGCCGTTATAAACAATTTCCACGCCTGTGCCGGTCATCCGGACATTTTCAGAGACAAGCTCGATTGGGCCTGCCGTCGAAAAAAGTGACTTGTCCGCGGAAAAAGCAATATCATCAAGATAAATAGTCATTTCGCCGGCGGCATCTTTTTGCCTGGGCAAAATCCGGATAGTAACGTTGCCCATCAGCATACCTTGTTTGGGTGTTACCCGGCCGCCCGCGATTTCCACGGCGACTTTTGCCCGCTCGCCCGTAATCGAGCAGTTGAAACTTCGGCGATAGATATTCATATAGGGCTTTTCGATTTCCCAGTCGTTGCCGTCCTGGTGCAGAAGCTCCTCGAATCCGAACTCTCTTTCGACCTGTTTTTGGTCGTTAAGCGTTGTATAGCGCGCGTTTTTAATTACACCGACGCCGACATCTCCGACTTTTCCTATGTTGCTATTTGAATCGCGCACGTCGGCGAGCTGTCCGGCAGGCGTCAACATTATGTCCGTTGGTATAGTCGGGGTCCTGCTTACGCGGTTGTAGATAAAATACACGACCAGCACCGCCAGGAATGAAACGAGCCAGATTGTGAACCTTCTCGAATGCAGCAGCATTTTATTTTTTGCTCTTTCTCAATATTATCTTTTTGTCAGGCCTGCGCCGTTATAAATCTGCGATTTATTGGAAATTTATGTATTACCATTTTTTCTAACCCCGTTAGAAAGCTGCGATTTACCCGCCTCGACTCGCCGTCTTCGGCAAGGCGGGTCATAAAGTTCCGTATTACGATTTTTTTCTAACGTGGTTCACCCGACAACTTTGATTGTTACAATGTCCTGCACGTCGATAAGCCCCACCGGCTTGTCGTCCGCGTCCACGACGGGCAGCTCATCAATCCTGTGTTTGTGGAAAATAGCTGTTGCTTCCGCCGCCAGTGCGTCAAGGCGAACTCTTTTGCAGTTTTTGGTCATAACGTCGGAGGCCTTCATATCGAAACCGGCAGGGCCGTATTTTGTCATCAGCCGGCGTATGTCCCCGTCTGTGATTATCCCGGCAAGCTTGCCCTGTTTATCAATGACCATTATCGCACCGTGTCGTTTCACTTCGCTGGTATTTTTAAGAATTTTTTCTATTGTGTCCGAACCGGCTGCTATTGGCAGTTTTTCGCCGGGCCTGAACATCATCGATTGCTCAACGGTCATCAGTTTTGTGCCGAGCGAGCCGCCCGGATGAAACCTCGCGAAGTCCTCAACGCTGAAGTTCCTGGCTTTCATTACCGTTAACGCAAGGGCGTCGCCCAGCGCAAGCATACAGGTTGTTGATACGCTCGGCGCTATTCCCAGCGGGCAGGCCTCAGTGAGCTTGCCCATACTGAGAACTACGTCGCTGTATTTGGCGAGGGTGGACTCCTTTTCGCCGGTAATAGCAATGAGCGGAATCTGGGATTGTTTGACGAGGTTAATCAGGCGGACAACCTCTTCGGTTTCGCCGCCGTAGCTGAGGACGAGAATTATATCTTCTTTTCGCAGCCGGCCGAGGTCGCCGTGCACCGCTTCCGCGGGGTGCAGGAAATGACTTGGCGTACCGGTCGATGCCAGTGTCGCGCTGATTTTGCGGCCAATGATGCCCGCCTTGCCGATTCCGCTGACTATTGCCGAGCCGGAGCAGTTGTAAATCATCCCCGCCGCCCGTTCAAAATCCGGGCCGATTGTATCCGCGAGGCCTTTTATGGCCTTACTCTCGCTGTCTATTACCTGCCGAGCGTAATCAAGGTCAAATTTCATTTTATGGAAACCCTTAAATATCCAACCGGGCTATAAGTATCGCTGAAATGCCGCTCACCGTCAATATCTACCGCGGTACCCGATATGCGGCGGCGCTATAGTTTGACCACGCTGCCTCTATCGTTATAACAGACAATTTCAGACCGTTCGCCGGCATATTCGGGTGACGAATGAATAATAACCCGCTTATTGCTGGTCTGTTCAATATGCGCAATCGCCGCTCTTTTTTCGTTCTGGAGATAATCCGCCACTTCGTTCGAGACAAACAGCTCAACTTTTTTGACCGTCTCTTTTGAGGAAGCCAGGTGAAGCAGCCGGATAAGTTCAATCGCGCACGATTCGTGGCTTTTTACGTAGCCGCTGCCGCCGCAGTTCGGGCAGGCCAGGTACGTGCTGGATTGCAGCGAAGGCCGCATCCTTTGCCGGGTCATTTCGATGAGGCCGAAACTGCTTATGTGCAGAACCCGGGACCTTGCGCGGTCAGGCCTGGTTGCGATTCTGAAGACCTTTTCCACTTCCCTGCGATGCTTTGGGCTTCGCATATCGATGAAGTCGCAGATAATGAGACCGCCGAGGTCGCGCAGGCGCAATTGCCTCGCGATTTCCTCGGCTGCGTCGATATTGGTTTTGAAAGCGGTTTCCTCGGCTTCCGAGTGTTTGCGGAATTTGCCGCTGTTGACGTCAATTGCGACCAGCGCCTCGGTCTGCTCGATGACAATCGACCCGCCCGTTTTGAGGGGCACGACCCGCGAGTGGACCTTGGCGATTTCCTGCTCAATTTTGTATTTGTGAAACAACGGCTCTTTGCCGTCATAATATACCACTCGCTGTTTGAGACGAGGCGACGCTATCGACAAAAAGTCGCGAATCCGCTTAACCATACTTTCGGAATCGCACATTATCCTGCTGATGTCGTTATTGAAAATGTCACGCAACGTCCTGATGACCAGGTCCGATTCCTGATACAATTCGGAGGGTATCTTGGCGCCTGAAATTCTTTTTTCAATCGCGGCCCAGAGACGCCGCAGGTACTTCATATCATTTTGTATGTCCCGCTTCGAGCTTCCCTGTGCGGCTGTCCGGATAATAAAACCGATATCTTTCGGGGGATTGCTCTGCTCAAAGAGGGTTCGCAGCCGAATCCGTTCCTGCTCGTCCTCGATTTTGTGGGAAACGCCCGATTTTTCCATCCAGGGCATCATAACCAGGTATTTACCGGGCAGCGCAAGATAGGTGCTCAGCGTCGGCCCCTTGGTATTCATTCCTTCTTTCGTAACCTGCACCACTACCTCATCACCTTTGTGCAGGCAGGACTGAATCGGTCTGCGCTCGTTGAGCGACCGCCGCTTGCCGATTTCCTCGGTGTCGATGGCGGATTTGCCCGCGAAGTAACGCGGGTGCAGGTCGCTGATGTGCAGGAAGCCGTTTTTGCCGGTCCCGAAATCCACGAAGGCCGCCTGAATCGCCGACTCGACGTTGACAACCCTGCCCTTGTATATGTTGCCCACATATCTTGTGGAGCTTGCCCGCTCCACGTATAGTTCTTCGAGCGAACCGTCTTCCATAACCGCTATGCGGCATTCTTCGCTCTCGGCCACATTAATAAGCATTTCTCTTGCCATTTGTTTTGTCTTTCT
>Ga0187870_1002938_pt1 | contig 13616 bp, 8 predicted proteins | sample June2016WEW_13_1_3_FD_132974 | JGI IMG/M metagenome (GOLD analysis project Ga0187870, IMG submission 132974) | Peatland microbial communities from SPRUCE experiment site at the Marcell Experimental Forest, Minnesota, USA - June2016WEW_13_150 | ecosystem: Environmental > Terrestrial > Soil >... | reverse complement strand
TGAAGCTCCACCTGCCAGGTCGAACGCAGGTGGGCAAGAACGCCGGAGAGGGTTTCGCGGAGGCCGGGAGGATAGATCATCGCTCCCTCGACGGTGCTCGGATGCTCGGCGGCCAGGCGAAGAAGCTCCACGTCCGCGTTGCGCATCTGGCTGGAGTGACGGAGGAGGAGATCGAGCGTTGCATCCGATGAGATCAGGCTGGCCCGCAGGGTGATGAACTGCACCCTCTCGAGGATCGCGGTCAGGCGGCGCGCGTCATCGGCCACGGCGCGGTCGATGCGCACCCCCGCGACGAAGCAGACGGCAAGCAGGGCGATGGTGACGAGGAGAAGCAGGTAACCCCCGATCAGCCTCGTGATGATCGATTTCTTCATAACCCGTACTCCTCGATCTTTCGGTGGAGCGTCTTGCGGCCTATGCCTAGAATCTCGGCAGTTCGGCTCTTGTTCCCGCCTTCACGGGCGAGAGTGGATCGGATCACCTCTTTCTCCATGTCCGCGAGGCTTGCGCCCACCGGGAGGCGCAGAGAATCCGTTCCGGAATCGCCGCGGATGTTCGGGGGCAGGTCGTCAAGGGTAATGGTCGTTGCCTTGGAGAGCACCACGGCGCTCTCGATCGAGTTGCGAAGCTGCCTCACGTTTCCCGGCCACGAGTAGTTGTACAGCGCCAGCCGTGCCTTGGGGTCGATGCCGTCGATCTGCTTTCCGTTCTCCTGGCTGAACTCCTTCAGGAACGCCGCCACGAGCAGGGGGATGTCCTCCTTGCGCTCTCGCAGCGGGGGAATGTGGATGTTCACGACGTTCAGACGATAGTAGAGGTCCTCGCGGAAAGATCCCTTCGCGATCGCATCCTTCAGGTCCCTGTTCGTGGCCGCGATGAGCCGCACATCCACCTCGACCGTCTCCTCGCCTCCGACCCGTTCGAACTTCTTCTCCTCCAGCACGCGCAGGAGCTTGATCTGCACATTCTGGTTGATCTCCCCGATTTCGTCGAGAAAGAGCGTCCCCAGGTGCGCGAGCTCGAAGCGGCCCCTCTTGCGGGCGATCGCCCCGGTGAAGGCACCTTTTTCGTGGCCGAACAGCTCGCTCTCCAGGAGGCTCTCCGTGAGAGCGGCGCAGTGCAGCTTGATGAAGGGCTTGTCCTTGCGCGGGGAATTGTAGTGCAGCGCCTCGGCGATCATCTCCTTGCCCGAACCGCTCTCCCCGGTGATGAGCACCGAGCTGCGCGACGGGGCGACCTGCCGAACCATCTCGAAGACCTGCTTCATCTCGGCACTGCGGCCGATGATGCTCGCGAACCCGCTGCGCCGTTCCAGCTCCTCCTGCATGGCCCTGTTCTGAACGGCCAGCTCCCGGCTGGCCAGTGCCCGCTTCACGAGCAGGGAAAGCCGGTCCAGGTTCACGGGCTTCGTGAGAAAATCGTACGCCCCGTCGTGCATGGCCTGCACGGCGGACTCGATCGTTCCGTGTCCCGTGAGGATGATCACGGGCATCGTGGGAAACTGGGCCGTCACGCTCTTCAGGAGCTCCTCTCCCGACAGGCGCGGCATCTTCAGGTCGGTGATCAGCAGGTCGACGTCCCCGCGGGTGATCGAATCGAGGGCTTCCCTGCCGTCCGAGGCGGTCGCCACTTCGTAGCCGTCCAGGGCGAGGGCTTCACGAAGACCTTCGCGGATGTTCTTCTCGTCGTCCGCCACCAGAATCGTGAGCTTCACCGGGCATCCCCCTTGTAGTCGATGAGGATCTTCTCCTTCTGCGGTACCGGCAGGGCCAGGGTGACCGTCGTGCCTTCGCCGACCCGGGAGGTGACGGAGATGTCCCCGAAATGCTCCTTGACGATCTTGAACACGATCGTGAGACCCAACCCGGTCCCGAACGGCTTCGTCGTGAAGTACGGCTCGAAGATCTTGTCCATGATCTCCTCGGGGATGCCCGTTCCCGTGTCGGCGATGCGCACGAGGACCTCGTCGCCCGAGCGCAGCGATTCGATGCGCAGTACCCCGCCGCCGGGCATCGCTGCCACCGCGTTCTTGATGAGGTTGAGCAGGGCCTGCTTGATGTAGCGGGCGTCGATGCGCAGCAGGGGCAGCGCCGGGGAGAGATGCGCGTCGATCGTGACGCCGGCCTGGTCCAGCTCGGGATGCACGAACTGGAGGAGCTCCTCGATGACGCGGTTCACATCACCATCCTCGAGGACCGTGTCCATGGGCTTCACGGCGAAGAGAAAATCGACGACGATGCGGTTGAGACGATCGACCTCCTCATTGATCACCCCCAGGTGCTGGTCGATGTCCTTTGCCTCGATGCAGTCCTTGCCGGCGATCTTCTTCTGGATGAGCTGGAGATGGATGCCCATGGACCCGAGCGGATTCTTGATCTCGTGCGCCACTCCCGCGGCAAGCGTCGTGAGGGAAGCCAGGCTCTCCGCCCGGCGCAGGCGCGCCTCCTTGGACCGCTTCTCCGTCACGTCCTCGATGTGGGCGACGCTGCCCTCCACGCTTCCGCCCCGTACGAGCGGGAGCAGGCTCACCGAGAGGATGCGGGGCGGGCTTCCGTCGATCGTGAACTCGCGATCGGCCGCCTTGCCCTGGCTGCGGAGGGTGGAGGAGAAGAAATCCGCCAGCTCACGGTCGGCCATGCAGTCCCACAACAGCTTGTCGACTATATCCTCCGTGGCGAACGGGACCAGCCTTTCAGCCGACTTGTTGTACAACATGACCCGGTGCTCGCGGTCGGTGACGATGATTCCTTCGGTGAGGGACTCGAGGAGCATCCCCAGCAGGTCGTTCTCCTCGGAGACCCGGACAATCAGTGAACGGACCTGGTCGAGGTCCATCTTCCCCAGCTTGTCCAGGGCTTTCTGGATGAACTTCCTCATCCCGCCCCCTCCTCGCGGAGGCGGTAGAAAAGCGCTTCCACGACCGCGGCCGGCTGCATGTTGTAGGACTCGATCCTCGCGAGAGCGTCCCGTGCCGCCGCGCTCCACCTCTCCAGAGATTCCGGTGATGCGCTCCCCTCGCGAAGAAGCTCGCCCAGGTGCGTCATCAGCTCCTCCAGGAAGGATGCGAGGGTCTCGCGCGAGGAGCGCCCGCGCTGCGGCTTGCGCTCCGGGAGCAGCTCGGACATCTCCTCCACGATGTCGACGCCGGGATCGTTCGCGCCGCGCGCGAGCTCCATGAAGCGCCGGGCCAGCTGGGAAAGCTTCTCGGGATTGATCTCCCGCCACGCGAGAAAGAATCCGCGCAGGCCGGGAAAATGCCCGGCGTCGCCCCGAATGACGCCTTCGGCGTCGCCCCGAATGACGCCTTCGGCGTCGCCCCGAATGACGCCTTCGGCGTCGCCCCGAATGACGCCTTCGGCGTCGCCCCGGAATATTTTCGTCATGACATCCTTCTCTTCCCTCTCCGTGCGCGCCGGAAAGGAGTAGGGACGCAGCCGGGAGAGAATCGTCGGGATGATGGCGGCGCGGCGCGTGCTCAGGAGGATGAGATGCACGGACGCCGGCGGCTCCTCCAGGAGCTTGAGCAGCGCATTTCGCGCGGAGTCCTGCATCCTGTCGGCATTCTCGATCAGGGCGATCTTCCGGGACCCCCCGGCAGTCAGGTGCGCCCACGCGGCCAGCCTTCTGACCTGCCCGATGCTGATCGTGTCCGACCGGACCTGCGCCGCCACGGGCGCCGCCGCCGCCACGATGCGCTCCAGAAGCTCGCCGAGCTCCCGGGCCGGCGGCAACTCGGATCCGGGAGAGAGGCCATCCACAAGCTCCTCCAGCTGCGCCACCCGCTCCTGCATTCCCTTCACGCGCGCATCGTCGGCGTCCGCGATCCAGAAATCGAACCGTCGCGTGAGCTTTCGCACTGCGCGAAGGAGCAGGTACAGAGTCGACGGCTTCCTGCTCCGCATGAGGGCATCGGCGGAAGCGGCGATCTCCACGTCCGCATAACGCGGTCCCAGGAGCACGGTCTGCGGGTGGGTGAGCTCCTTCTGCATTCGGCACGATGCGCATTCGCACGACCACTCTCCCCTGCCCTCGGCGCAGGTGAGGACCCGCGCTGCCTCGAGGGCCGTGGAGAGCTTGCCCGCGTAGGCCGGACCGAAGAACAGTGATGAGCGGGGAAACCTCCCCTGGGCCAGCTCCCCGCGGAGAGCGCGGATCGTCTCAGTCTGCCCGATGATGTTCTCGAACATCAGGCCAGCCTCTGAAGGATGAGGTCCGCGATCGCCCTGTCCGGCCGCCCTGCGCCGAGCTGTGATGCGCATCGGCCCATCTCGGCACGACGTTCATTTCCTTCGAAAAGTGATTTCACCGCGGACACCAACGCCCCGGGCGTTGCCCCGTCCTCCTCCAGGACGAGGGACGCCCCGCGCGAGCGGAAGATGGCCGCGTTCCGCAGCTGGTCTCCCCTGCTTCCGCTGGTCGGAAGCGGAATGAGGATCGAAGGCTTGCCGAGCGCCGCGATCTCGGCGAGGGTGTTCGCGCCTGCCCTGCTGATCACGAGATCCGCCGCGGCCATGATGTCGGGCAGCTCATCCCGGAAAAATGGCGACGGAAAATAGTTCTCCTTCGAGGCGGGTGTGAACTCCTTTGCTCCCGTCTGGTGCACCACGAAGAAGCGCGGCAGGAGCGACGGAAGGCTTGCAGCGACCAGGGTGTTCACGAACGCGGAACCAAGGCTGCCCCCTGTGACGAGCAGCAGAGGGACTCGATCCCCACAGCCCACGAAAGCCCTTCCCCGCTGAGGCTGCGCGGCATAGAGCGCGGCCCTCACCGGGTTGCCGGTGACCACTGCCTTCTCCCGGCAGCCCGCGGGCAGGTAGTCGAGTGTCTCCGGAAACGAGACCAGCACCTTTTCGCAGAAGCGGATGTTGATCCGGGTCGCCAGGCCGGGATCGAAGTCTGACTCGTGTGTCCAGGCGGGGATGCCGCGCAGCCACGCGGCGAGCACGGGCGGCACGCTGACGAACCCCCCCTTCGAGAAGAGGAGCGAGGGCCTGTCCTTCTTCATTATTCGCAGAGAGGCTGCAATCCCTGCGGCGGTCCGCAGGATGTCGGTGAGATTGCGAAAAGAGAGATAGCGGCGCAGCTTCCCTGCCGGAATTCCCCGAAACTCGATTCCCGCATCCGCGACGAGCTGCTTCTCCACGCCGCGTGATGAACCAATCCAGACGACCCGCCGGCCGAGCAGCGCCGCCACCGCAAGCCCGGGGAATACGTGCCCCGCCGTCCCCCCGCCGGCAAACGCGACGACAGGCGATGTGCGTGAACCATCTCCTGTTGAAAGACTCCTGGCCATACAGTAGTTTCACACTATCATGAGAATCGGCGTGGTCGCAATCCAGATGCTTCTCCTCGCCCTCCCCCTGCATGCGGCGGATCCGCTGGCTGCCTTCGTGGGAAGCGATGCCCTGCGGGACCTCCGAGCCGGCACGACGATCAAGGCCAGTCTTCGAGAAGGCGGAGCCCTGTCGTTGGTTCCCGACGTCTCCTCGCGCGGCACCATTGCCGGAGACGTGAAAGCCCTGGGCCCCACGGTGGGCGCCGAGCTCCTGAAGATCATTCCCGGACCGGGCATCGCGATGGACGCGCCGGCCGGCCTGCTTTTCCTCTACAATGCACTGCACGCGGTCAGCACCATGCAGGGTGTGACATACTGGTCCGTTACCCGCGGCAGGGAGCAGGTCCTCTTTCTCCAATCCTATGTGATCGCGTCTCCCGCACAGCAGGACCGGGTTCCGGACCCGCATTTCACCGAGATACCGGAGACGCACGAGCAGTTCACTTTCCAGGAGGACAGCAGTTTCGGGAGAAACACGTACTCGGAACAGTTCAGCGCGCGAGCCGACCACCTTCATGTCAAGACGGAGAATCTCTCCACGATTTCATTCCTCATGGTCCCGATCATCCAGCCGCACGGCCTTGTGAGCCAGGTCGTGGTCGTGCCTGCCGGCCGGGATGTCCTGTTCTACGGCCTGGCATACATCCGCACCGGGATGCCTTTGGGCGACAAGTCGAGCCGCGTGGAATCGCTGGAAAACCGGCTTACCGCGCTCGCCGGGTGGCTCGGGAAACGTCTGTCCGCCGGGGCTGGCTGAACAGAGTGATCCTCCGTGGCCGGGCGCGGATTCTCGTCGCGGTGCTCGGGCTCCTCTATGGAGCAGTGCGTGGCGGGGTCTGGGCGGGTCCCGAGGCACGTGAGCCCGATTTTTCCGGGTGGAGTCGAGTTCGAACGGAGCATTTCATCTTCGTATTTGAGGAACGCGACCAGCAGGCGGTCCGGGAGCTCCTTTCGTTCGCGGAAGACGTGTACAGCGATGTGACACTCTTCCTGGATTCCGCGCCGCGAGACATATGGGTCGTCGTCAGGGGTCGGATCGACTCCGCCAACGGGTACACGGATGCCTCGCCTCCCCGCATCGTCCTCTACCTTGCCCCGCCTTCGGAACCGCTCTTCGGCCTCGATGCGTCGAGCTATCTCCGCCTGCTCTTCGTCCATGAGCTCACGCACTTCGTCAACTTCCAATATGACAAGGGCATCCTTTCAGTCGGGGAGAGCCTGTTCGGTCCGGGAGTGAAGGAAGCGGAGGCCATCCTGTACGGGTACGCGGCCATGGAAGGGATCGCCACCGTGACGGAGACCCTGTATACAGATGGCGGCCGGGGCCGAAACCCTTTTTTCGAGCTGGAACCGCGGGCACTCGCCCTGGAACATTCATTCTTCTCGCTCGAGCGTGTTTCGTATGGGTCGAGCTTTCCCCCATTCGACCGCGTCTGGCTTGGCGGCTATCTCTTTGTGCAATTCCTCCTGGATACATACGGGCCGGATGTCATGCGGAAGATACACGCGACCTACGCTGCCGCTCCCTTTCTCGGTACCTGGACAGCCGTCCGCCGTGTCACGGGTCACGACGCTTCGCAGCTCTTTCGGGAGATGGTCGAGGACCTCCAGGTGCGCTACAGCGGCGCGTCGGCGATCCCGGCAGGCCGGCAATTGAATCCTGCCGGCATCGGCGACTATTTCCTTCCCGTGGTGACGGAGGCCGGCTGGTATCTCTACCGAAGCAGGCAGCGGGAGCCGGGAGCGATCGTGCACTGGGAGCCGCAGACAGGGAAGGAGCGGATTCTTCTCGCCACCTCTCTGTCGGACGCCTCTTCGCTCACGGCCTCGAGGGACGGATCGCAGATCGTTTTCGCCGCCATCGAACAGACAGTCGGAAAGAGCGGCCCTCTCGCCCTCTCAGATCTTTTTTCCCTCGACCCGGCGACACGGACGGTGCGACGGATCACGGTGGGCGCGCACCTGTGGCAGCCCCGTCTTTCTCCGGACGGTTCGACCCTGATCGCCGTGCAGGCGGCAGGCGCGCGCTCGCGGCTGGTGATGCTGGACCGGGGCGCGGGGAAGCTGACGGTTCTGTACGCTCGAGACGGTGCAAGAGTATGCACACCCGCCTTTTCGCCGGACGGCGCACGGGTCGCCTTCGTCGTGCAGGCGGGAGGACGAAATGACATCCTGGTCCTTTCACTGCCCATCCCGGGCGCCGCGGTCGTCGCCGATGGCCACTTCGCCGACGTGAATGTCGATGCCGCCACTCCGCTCCTCCCACAGGGGCCGGGACGCGAATACTATCCCTGCTTTATCGATGACAACACCGTGGCATTCTCATCAGACAGGGGTTCCACCCTCGCGCTGTATGCCTCAAGCCTCGAAGGGGACGAGCCGAACCTTCTCTGCGAGGATCCAGTCGGCGCATGGGCGGGCGAAGCGGTCGGCGGGAAGATTGTCTATGCCACCTGGAGATCCTCCGGATTCACGCTGATGCAGAAAGAGGCTGTCCATGAACCCGGTCCGGCCGTGCTGGAAAAGCAATCGATGGCCCCTTCCTCCCTCCCCCCAATGCCGTCCGCCGGCCGTTATGTCGACCTGCCTCGATTCGCTTACTGGGCTCCCCTTCCCATCTACTACAGCAGCATCGCCGCGGGTGAGCTTCTCTTCGCCCCTGGCGTTCTCATCCACGCCCTCTCGAACCTCGAGTCGAGCTCGCTCGATGCCGCGTTCAGCTTCCGCACCGACTGGCTCCAGCCGGCGGTGGAGCTCGACGTTCAAACCGTACTAGGGACCACCCAGGTCTCGTACCGTCTCTCGCAAGGGTTCACGACCGCGTCCTTGGGAGAATCACTTGAAGAGCTGCAGCAGCAGCTCTCCTTTTCCTTTCCGCTTGTGAGCCGCACGGTTCTTCGAACCACGACGAGTCTCGTCGCGAGCACCGGGGTTGTCGATTCGCTCCTCCTCACGGGATCGACGCCATTCAGCTTTGTCGACGGCCTCCGAGGAGTCGACCAGGGAGGAGCCGACCTGACTTTCGAGCACGACCTCGGTCTCACCGCGGGGCTGGCATTCGTGCGGATGACTTCTGGAAGCGCCTTCGACCTGTTCGCGAGAAACACGCTGGTCGCGTCAACCTCCGAAGTGTTTTACCCGCCCGAACTGTCGGGCACGGGGCTGGGAGCTCTCGCGCAGGCACTCGTCTCTTATGCATTTCCTTCGCCGTTTCCGCACCAGGTCGTCAAAATCGGCCTGAAGACGAGCTACACGACGTTCGGGCAACCGTTCCAGCAATTAACGAATCCTCGCGGTGACTTCGACCCCGTAACCCAGATCCTTTCGGGAAGGACGCTTCTTTCACTCGACTACCAGTTCCCCATCGCCCTCCTGGATGCGCCGCTCATCTACGCGTTCGGGCTTGTCGCGATTGGAGGCGGTGTGCACGTGGAGGCCGCCGCGGACTGGAGCCCGCCATCGGCAGACCTGCTTTTCGACCACTATGTCTACGCCGGGATGGAGCTGCTGTTCGTCCTCTCCGTGGGTGAAGGAACTCTGCCAATTCTCTTGGGCGCGAGCGTCCGTTTCGATCCACGCTTTGCGACACCGTTGGATTGGACCACGGATATCCGGCCGTACATCGCTCTCTCGACCGACAGCTTCGCAGGGGTCGGCCTGGTGAGTGGAATCATCCATGCGCCGGCGTCCTCCATCCGCATGCGGTAGGAGCACGCCAGCCTTTACCAGCCGCCCTCGAGGAGCAGTCCCCAGGAGCCGCCGATGTTCCGGCGCTCGAACGGCCATGCCCAGTAGACCTGGATCACGAAAGCGCCGAGCAGGTTGATCCGCAAGGCGGCCCCGGCGCTGAAGACCGGGATCCGCGCATATTGGTCAGTGGAGAGCTCGAGGAGAGGGGCCTCGCTTTCCGTCCATGCAACGCCGCCGTCGAAGAAACCCACCAGCTCGGTCGGAACCCAGGGGAACTTCAGCAGGCCGAACGCATCGTTGCCCAGGACGGGAATGCGGAGCTCCAGGTTGATGACAGCGATCTTCGATCCGAAGAGCCGATCGATCTGCGGGATGTCTCCTTTCGAGCCGGCCCCTTCGTTGGAGGCGATCGAGTAGTACTCGTAGCCGCGCACGAGGTCCGGCTGTCCGAGATAGAACTGGGTCAGCGTCGAGTTGTCGGCGCCGCCGAAGTACCTCCCCAGGCTGAGGGCCCGCAGCGCGATCGTGAAGGGATTGAGAAAGAGGTATCCGCGGACATCCCCCAGGGCCGTGAGAAAATACGTGGTGCCCACGTCCTGGTCCAGCTCGAAGCGGTACCGGTATCCCCTGATAGGGCTGGTGAAACCGAAGAAAGAGTAATCCCCGACATAGGCCAGTCCCGCGTGCAGGAGGTCCAGCGGTGAAGGCGTGAGGACCGACGTCTGGTCGGTGGCGACGAGCTGGCCGTTCTGGTAGTAGTAGATGGGCGCTGTCCCCTCCCACCAGTATCTCGTGTACCCGATGTCCGCCTCCCACCGGCGGTTGATGGTGAGGGGGTACTGCGCAAAGATATCGGCCTCTTCCTGGAATATCACCTGCTGCAGGATCCCCGTATCAGCCAGGGTCGGTGAGATCGTGAATTGCGAAGGGTCGAGGGAGATGTAGGAGACCTGGGGAATGTGGGCAACCGTGATTCCCCAATTGACTCGATTGCCTCTGTTCGAGTAGTCCACCAGGGCGCCGACCGAGTCCAGGGAGCCGGATGCCTGGACCGCGGCGTCGATCTCGTGATTTCCCAGCACGTCGGCGAAAAAAAAGGCCCCCGCGCCGCCGATGCTCGTCCCATAGGGGCTCACTCCCAGCCCCACACCGACCTGGCTGACTTGGAGGAGCGAGAACGTCGTTGAGTAGGGCGACAGGGACGTGTTCGGGAGCACGGGGACCGACTCTGCCCCTCCGATTGCGATATCGGAAGGAAGGGTGGGCGCGTTGATTGCGCCCTCCAGGCTTACCGGGTCGCCCTGGGTCTGGGCGAGAGTCAGCACGTGGACCTCGTACTTCCTGTTGTTGAAGACCGTCAAAACAAGCTCCCCGGTTGCCGCCGCCATCGAAAGGCATGGAGAAAGCAGGGTCAGACCGCTGATGCCCGTGGCGACCCTGGTCACCCGGAAGAACTGTCGCGTGTCGAAGCTGTAGCGATACAGGTCGCTGTAACCATCCGTATTCGCCACAAAATAGAGGCTCTTTCCGTCGGGAGAGAACAGCGGGTTGATGTGTTTTGCCCCGTCCTTGACCGATATGATCCGCATCTCCCTGTTTCGCATGTCCAGAAGCCCGACATTCATGGACTGGAACCGAAGAGATCCCAGGTCGGTATCCGCTCCCTCATCCGTGGCAAATGCAAGGATGGTGCCATCGGGAGACCACGCGGGCTGGAGCTTCGTGTGCCACCCGCTGGTGAGACGCTCGAGCGCACCGTTGGCGGGTTCAAGAAGGTAGATGTCCCGCAGCGCATCCCTGGTCGCCGACAGGGCGATCCGCGAACCGCCGGGCGACCAGGCCAGTCCGGCCGCTCCCTTGACCCCCCCGAGCGGGATGATCTTTGCCGTCCTTGCGGAGGGCACCTCGACAATGGCAACGGCATTCTGTCCCCCCCGCTCCACGATGAATGCAAAGGAACGTGAATCCGGCGCCCATGCTCCCGCTGAGTCGATGAAGTTCAGAACATCGTACCGCGCGTCGCTGTCCGACCTGGCGAGGTTTTTCAGCACCTTGCCGGACTGCGCGTCGACAAGGTAGAGGTCGAGGCCGAACAGGTCCTGCCGGGAGAAGACGGCGATGTACTTCCCGTCCGGACTGATGACGGGGCTCAGATTCAGGCCGCTGTCGAGGCCCGGCAGCATGCGCCCCACGTCCCTCGGGAGCGTGCGGCCGGCGATCTTCGGCGCATACGTCATGGAAAAGTCGCTCTTCCAATGGGTAGAGAACTCTTCCATGGTTTTCACGCCGAGCGCCGAAGCGACCGCATCGGGGATGCCTCTGTCCGTCACGTCAAGGAAGAACGCGCGCATTCCGGTTTTGCCCCAGCCGCGGTCGATCCAGTACCAGACCGCATCGCCGAACCGATAGGGGAAGTACTTGAACTGCTTCGAGGAAAGCTCGTCGATGCTCGGGATGTCATTGTTCAGGACCGCATCGCGCATCCACATGTCCGTCAGAGGATCGTCCGGCCCGAGGGAGAGATACTCTGCCTGGCCTTCGACAAACCACAGGGGCAACGCCTGCGCACCGGCTGCGAAAGCTCCCAGGGGACTCAACTTCTCGAACTGAAAGGCGTGCACAAGCTCGTGCGCCAGCACGTGTGCGTTTTCGCTGTACGTGCCCGTAAGCGGGAGGACGATCCTGTGCCCGAGACTTTCCGTCACGCCACCTTCACCGAGGGAAACGTTGCCGGGGATGACGTTTGTCTGCTCGAAGTCGACAAAGCTGTTGTAGAGAACCACCTTCTGGAGGCCCTTGATCCCGTAGCCGAAGATGTCAGCATGGTGGGCGTACGCGCTTTCCAGGATCCGGGCTGCATCCATCACGGCCGGGGAACCCTGCGGGTAGTGATAGACCTGGAAATGCTCGGTTTTCAGCACGGAAAAGTCGATTGAACCGTACTGCACCTTGTTTCGCTCAAAGGACTGCCCCCAGACGAACCAAGGAACACAGGCAAGGAGACAGAGAAACAGCGGAGCTTTCAGGGAGGAACGTCTCATGCGCGCTTCAGCTGCCATCTACGATTAGTATCCTCAGGACCACGAGAAGGGGTCAAGCAACGCGGGGTTCTCCGGGGTGACGTTCCTCGATGCTGCCGCGCTAGTCCAGAACGATGCGATTGCGCCCCGACTGCTTGGCCTGGTACATGGCCCGGTCCACTCGCTCGATCCATGATTCCTGGCTCTCGCCTTGCGCATAGCGGGCAACGCCGATCGAGACGGTGACACCGATGCTCTCACCGCTGCACTGGTAGCGCAGCTCCTCCATGTCCTTCCGAAAGCGCTCCGCGATTCCGAAGGCCTGCTGCTCGTTTGAGTTGGAGAGGACGACGAAGAATTCCTCCCCGCCGTAGCGTCCCGCGTAGTCGTACTTCCGCAGACCCGCCTGCAGCCGGGCCCCGATCTCGCGGATCACCATGTCCCCGCATTGGTGGCCGTAATTGTCATTGACGCTCTTGAACTTGTCGATGTCGATCATGAGTCCGGTGAGCGGCACGTCCAGGCGGATGCTGCGCTCGATTTCGATGGAGATCCGCGTGAAGAGGCTCCTGCGGTTGAGCAGGCCCGACAGGCTGTCGAACGCGGCGATGAGCTCCAGCTCCGTATTCGCCTTTTCAAGCTCCTCGTTGAGCCGGCGGATCTTCTCATACGCGTCCTTCAGGTTGAGGTTCTGGTCCAGCACGAGCGATGAAAGGCGCTCCTCTTCCGCGACCGCGATGCGGTAGAACTCCCGTTCCTTCACGAGGTTCGCCTGGTTCTCCCAGCGCAGCTGCGCGGCGCGGGTGCGGGCCTGCAACTCCACGGGCTCATACGGCACCCTGATGAAGTCGTCCGATCCTGATTCGACTGATTTCTTGACTTGCTCATCCTTCTGAACCTCGGCGAGAAGGAGGATCTGCAGAGGCTGGTCCGGATGGACTTTCCGCATGGCCCGTACCAGATCTTGCGTGCTTTCACCGGGCAGGCTGGAAGAGAGAAGCGCGATCTGGATGTCGCGGTCGGCCAGCTCGCGCAGGGTCTCTTCCCGTGAACTGGCGCGGGAGAGCGAATACCCTTGGCCCTGGAGCGCCTGATCCATCTTTACGAGATTCTCCTCGTCGTGTGCAACAAGCAGGACATTCATTCGAGGCATTGCGGATCGTTTATTTTACGGCAAAACCAGCAGTGGGTCAATCTTGACGATCTCAATGGTATCCCAGGAGACGCAGAAGCGTGAGGACCAGGCCGATCACAAACCCCATGCCGGCACCGATCACGGAGGAAAGCAGGCCTGGGCGGAGGCTCCTGGACACGATTCTTGAAATCGCGGGAACCACGTCCTCCACGATCCGCGGGGCTCGTGCGCGGAGAGACTCGTCCAGAGCGTGCTTCCTCACTGGGTCGATTCGCAGCGCTGTGCCCATTGTTGCATGCGGGTTCTCTTCCACGAATGAGAACAGCAGGCCGCACAGGTGCCGCGCAATTGCCTGCGCCGTGTCCGGCCGTACGAGGTAATCCAGCGCTCTGGCGGCGAGAACCTCCACGATCTCGGAATCGCTGATCCTGAAAAC
>Ga0187870_1002924_pt1 | contig 13659 bp, 12 predicted proteins | sample June2016WEW_13_1_3_FD_132974 | JGI IMG/M metagenome (GOLD analysis project Ga0187870, IMG submission 132974) | Peatland microbial communities from SPRUCE experiment site at the Marcell Experimental Forest, Minnesota, USA - June2016WEW_13_150 | ecosystem: Environmental > Terrestrial > Soil >... | reverse complement strand
GGACGCTCACGCAGCCGCATTCACCGGCGGCCCACAGCCCCTCGACCGGGGTGGAGGCATCGTCTCTCATCACCTGACCCTGGAGGTTCTCGTGAATCCCGCCCATGGTGTAATGCGCGGCGGGACGCACCGGGAGGGGGGCGTGCGCAGGGTTGATCCCCAGCAGCTTCATCGAGATCTCCTTGATCATCGGCAGGCGCTCGTCGATCTGATCCTCCCCGATATGGCGCAGGTCGAGGAGGAGGTGGCTCATCCCCGACACCTCGTGGACGAGACCCCGACCCTTGGCGAGCTCCGTGATCATGGCCCGGGAGACAATGTCCCGGGGCGCGAGCTCCATCTTGCTCTTCGCGTAGTCCTCCATGAATCGCCTGTTCTGCGAATCGACCAGGTAGCCGCCTTCCCCCCGCGCGGCTTCGGTGATCAGGACCCCGGTGGGAATCAGGCATGTGGGATGGAACTGGACGAACTCCATGTCCTTGAGAGGCAGGCCCGCCTTGTACGCGAGGGCGATCCCGTCGCCGGTGCTGGAATAGGCAGTCGTGGTGAAACCGTATATCCGGGCGAAACCGCCGGTGGCAATGATGCCAGCCTTTGCGAGGAAAAACCGGGGCTGGCCGGTCGCCAGCTCCAGGGCGAGGAATCCGCGAAACTCGGCGCCCTTGAGGATGAGGTCCGTCGCGTAGTGCTCGTGGAAGATTTCGATGTTTCCGAACGAGACGATGGAATCGTACAGAGCGCTCATCATGAAGAATCCGGTCTTATCCGCCCCGAAAGCGGTCCGGGGGACCGTCATCCCGCCGAATGCCCGCAGCACGATCCGCCCCTCCTCGTCCCGGTTCCACGGCACGCCGAGGTGGTCGAAGAACCTGATCTCCTTTGGCGCTTCCGCCACCAGCGTCTCGATGGCCGGCTGGTCCCCGAGATAGTCCCCGCCCTTCACCGTGTCGAACGCGTGCAGATCAGCGGAGTCATCCGCCTCTCCCGGGTACAGCACCCCGGATATCCCGCCCTCCGCGGACACGGAGTGGCTGCGCATGGCGTGCAGCTTCGACAGGAGAGCGATCTTCAGCTTCCCCTCGGAGAGGCGCGCGGCGGCCAGGGCGGCGCGCATACCTGCCAGCCCGCTGCCCACGATCACCAGATCGTAGCGATGGGTCTCCAGCATGTCAGATCGAACCTTCATGCGTCCCTCCCCGGTGGATACCTAGAATATATGGATAATTGCCGCCTTCGACGCGCAGCGGCGCATTTACGTCCTGCGTCGCGTCCTGATCTTCTGCGCCACCTTCAACTGCAGGATGGCGCGCTGCAGGTCCCGCTCCACCATGGCGAGGTCTCCCCGTTCCTTCTTCTCCGCAAGGAGCTGCTCGGCGCGGGCCTTCGCGGCCTCCACCCGGGCGATCTCGATGCTGTCCGATTCCGCCGCGAAGTCCGACAGCACGCTCGCGGCGTTGCTGCCCGTCTCCAGGAATCCGCCCGACACGGCGATCCAGACCTCACGGTCGGCCGTCGTGATCCTGATCTCACCGTCGGCAAGCAGGGACACCATGGGCATGTGATCGGCGAGTATCGTGATCTCCCCGTCGGGTGTCGGAAGGGTGACCGACCTGGCCTTACCCTCGAATGCCGTGCCGAGGGGGGAGAGCACCCGGAAGGCGAACTCGTGCTCAGCCATTTCCCACCGCCTCCTCGATGTTCCCCACGTTGTAGAAGGAGGCTTCGGGGACCAGGTCGTAGCGGCCCTCGATCAGCCCGGCGAATCCCTTCAGGGTCTCCTCGAGCTTCACGTAGCGCCCCTCTTTGCCGGAGAAGGTCTCGGACACGAAGAGGGGTTGCGTGAGGAAACGCTGGATCTTGCGTGCCCGGGCCACCAGGAGCTTGTCCTCATCGGAAAGCTCGTCGATGCCCAGGATGGCGATGATATCCTGCAGATCCTTGTAGCGCTGCAGGATCCGTTTGACCTCGAGGGCAATGCGGTAATGCTCGGGGCTCACGACGTTGGGATCAAGGAGCCGGGAGGAGGAGGTGAGAGGATCCACCGCCGGGTACAGCCCCTGCTCAGCGATGGAACGCTCCAGCGTGATGGTGGCATCGAGGTGGCCGAAGATCGCCACCGGCGCAGGATCCGTGTAGTCATCAGCAGGGACGTAGATGGCCTGCACCGACGTGATGGACCCTTCCTGGGTAGAGGTAATCCGTTCCTGGAGGCCGCCGATGTCCTCGGCGAGGGTCGGCTGGTAGCCGACGGCGGACGGCATCCTGCCCAGAAGAGCCGACACCTCGCTTCCCGCCTGCGCGAAGCGGAACACGTTGTCGATGAAGAGGAGCACATCGACGCCCTTCTCGTCGCGGAAATACTCCGCCATTGTGAGAGCGGTGAGGCCGACGCGGAGCCTGTTCCCCGGGGGCTCGTTCATCTGGCCGAAGACGAGCACCGTCTTGTCCAGGACCTTCGACTCCTCCATCTCCAGCCAGAGATCGGTTCCCTCGCGGGATCTCTCTCCGACACCGGCGAAGACGGAGTAGCCGCTGTGCTCGATGGCGATGTTGCGGATGAGCTCCTTCACGATGACCGTCTTGCCCACTCCTGCACCGCCGAAGATTCCGATCTTTCCTCCCCGGGTGAACGGGGCGATGAGGTCGATGACCTTGATTCCCGTCTCCAGCATCTCAGGCCGGGACTTTTGTTCAGACAGGGCCGGGGGTTCCTTGTGAATGGGGCTTCGCACTACGTCCGCCCCCTCCAGCTGCGGGCCGTCGTCGATGGTCCTTCCCAGCACGTCGAAGATCCGGCCGAGCGTCTTCTCCCCGATCGGGACGCTGATCGGCGCGCCGGTGCGGCGCACGCGGAAGCCGCGCTGGATGCCCTCCGTGGGTCCGAGCGCGAGGGTCCTCACTTCGCCGTTGCTCAGGATGAACTCGGTCTCCAGGACGAGGGAATCGCCCTTCGCGGAACGGATCTCCAGGGCCTCGTGTATCCCGGGGGTCTCGTTGCGGAACTCGACGTCCACCACGGGTCCCTGGACCCGAAGGACCACGCCCTCGGAAAAAGGGGCTGTTGGTGTCGCGGTCATCGTTTCTTCCCTTTGTTCGCAAGGTCGAGGATCTCGCTGGTGATCCTCTCTTGCCGAGTCTTATTGTACAGCAGAGTGAAGGTGTCCGCGATGTCATTGGCGTTCGCCTTGGCGTTCTGCATGGCGACCATCCGTGCGGCGTGCTCGGCGGAAAAGGCCTGCACGACCGCGTCGAACAGGCGCACCTCGAGGAAATGGGGCAGAAGGGCGGCGAGAAGCGCCGCGCTGCCCGGCTCGAATTCTTCCGGCGCGCCCGCCGCCTGCGCGGCAGGCTCGAGGGGCAGGACCCTCTGGAACGTCGGGACCTGGGTGAAGTAGGACACGAACCGCCCGTACAGGACATCGAGGGACGACGCCTTCCCGCTGAGGATCCGTTCATTGATCACCCGCACGAGCTCGAAGACGAGGGAGTACTGCGGAAGCCGGGCGCCCATCATGAAGGAAGCGATCAGCCGTTTGCCCACGAGCCTCACGCCAGGTCTCTCCATCTTCTTGCCGACCGTGATCAGGAGCGTGTTCTCGTCCACGGACTCGGCGAGCTTGCGCACGAGGTTGCCGGTGAGGGGCCCGCAGAGGCCCTTGTCCGGGCCGATCGCCAGGACGATGCGCGCCGGCGCCTTCGAGGCCCGCAGGTAGGAATGTTCCTTTTCCTCGGGAGACAGCGAGCGCATCACGTTGCCCGTCAGCACGGTGATGCGCTCCGCGTACGGCCGCACCGTCTCCGCGAGCGTGCGCGCCCTGCGGATCTTCGAGACGGATACCATCTCCAGCGTTTTCGCCAGCTGGGCGATGTTCTTCGCCGTCCTGATGCGGCCCTTCAGGGTGCGCAGATTTTCGGGCATCGCCCCGTCCCCGCTACCTCAGCGTCCGCGCGAGCTCGGCGATGGCCGCGTCAAGCTCCTTTACCGTCGCATCGTCCATCCGCGCCCCGCTGCCGATCCGGGCGCACAACGCGGCGGAACCGGTGCGAAGGTGGTCCATGACGCGCCTCTCGAACTCCGCCACCTTTTCCTGGGGGACCTCGTCGAGAAGACCCGTGCCGGCGGCGTGGATGCTCACCGTCTGGGCCAGGTCGTCGATCGGGGAGAATTGCGGCTGCTTGAGGATCTCCACGATCCGCTTTCCCCGCACGATGCGTTTCTGCGTGGCCTCGTCCAGGTCCGACCCGAACTGGGAAAAAGCCGCGAGGGACTGGTACTGCGCAAGCTCCAGCCGCATGAGGCCCGAGACCTGACGCAGGGACTTGGACTGGGCTTTTCCACCGACACGGGAAACCGAAAGACCGGCGTTGACGGCCGGCCGGATACCCGAATTGAAAAGATCCGTCTCCAGGTAGATCTGGCCGTCGGTGATGGAGATGACGTTCGTCGGGATGTACGCGGAGATGTCGCCCGCCTGGGTCTGGATGATGGGGAGCGCCGTGAGGGATCCACCCCCGCCGGCCTTGTTGAGACGGGCGGCCCGCTCGAGCAGGCGCGAATGGAGGTAGAATATGTCCCCGGGGTAGGCCTCCCTCCCGGCGGGCCGGCCGAGCAGGAGGGAGATCTGGCGGTACGACCACGCGTGGCGGGACAGGTCGTCGTAGACCACAAGGGCGTCCCGTCCCTTCTCCATGAAGTATTCCCCGATCGCGCAGGCGGCAAAGGGGGCCAGGTACTGCATCGAGGCGGGCGTGGACGCGCTGGCCGCCACGACGATGGTGTACCCCATCGCACCCTCGTCCTGGAGCTTCGCCACGGTCCGGGCAATGCTCCCGCGCTTCTGGCCGATGGCGCAGTAGATGCAGACCACCTGGGGCAGGCCGAGGTCGCGGCTGCGCTGGTTGATGATCGTGTCTATGACGAGCGCGGTCTTGCCGGTGTTGCGGTCCCCGACGAGGAGCTGCCGCTGTCCCCTGCCGATCGGCGTAAGCGCATCGACGACCTTCACGCCTGTCTTCAGCGGCATGTCGACGGGCGCGCGCTTGGTCACGCCCGGTGCGATTCTTTCAAAGGCAACGAGCGATCCACCCGTGACGCTGAGCGGCTTTCCGTCCAGCGCGGTGCCGAACGGGTCGATGACCCGGCCGAGGAGATCCTCGGACACCTGGAGGGAGAGCGGCGTGCCGGTGCTGCGGACCTCCATCCCCTCGGGGACCGAGTTGTCCTCCGAGAGCACAAGGATGGAGGCGAAGTCCTCGTCCAGGTTCATGATGAGGCCGCGCCTCCCGTCCTCGAACTCCACCAGCTCCCCGTACCCCGCGCGGGACAGGCCGTCCGCCCTGACGATGCCGTCCGCGACGCTGATGACCCGGCCCATGTTCGCCACCTCGGGACGCACCGCAAGGGTTCCGAGCCTCTCCTCGATCTGCCGTACCAGCTCTTCTGCTTTCATGTGCTCCCGAGCTCCTCGATCATTTCCCTGATGTAGCCGTGCACGCTCGCGTCCACGATGTCGTCGCCTGCACTCACTTTCACCCCGGCCCCCAGCGCCTCATCGGTCTCCACGTCCAGCCTCCTGCCGGGCCAGACGCGCGCGATCGCCTCGTCGAGCGCCGCGCCCGGCCTGCCCGCGACGGCAACCTCGACGACCCGCCTCTTCAGCTCGAGCCGGAAGGCGGCGAGAAACCTCTTCAGATCGGAGCGCGAAAGCTGGGACAGGAGCTCCGCCGCCACGTCGTCGTTCACCTGCCCGTCCGGCGCCAGGGCGAGTGCCACGAGCCTCTTCATGAGGCCTCCGCTTTCCCGATCCGCTCGATGCCCCGGGCCACTATGCGGGCGCTCTCCTCCTCAGTGAAGAGTCCCTGCACGACCTTCTCCAGAATCCTTCCGGAGAGCCTGAGGGACAGCCCCTGGACGGCCTTTTCCATGTCCTGCCGTTCCAGGGCCATGATTCCGCGCGCCTCCTCGATCATCCTCTCCGCATCATGGCCAGCGCGTTCCAGCGCCGCCGCCCGCAGGCGCTCGGCTTCGTCGCGGGCATTCTGCAGGAGACGGAAGGCCTCCGTGGAGGCTTCCTGGAGGATCCTGTCACGCTCCCGCGCCGCATCCGCGAGGGCGGCCCGCGCCTTGTCGGCATCAGCGAGGCCCTGCGCAATCTTCTCCCGGCGGGCCTTCATGTTCGCCATCAGGGGACGCAGGAGGAAATGGTTAATCACCCAGACGATGATGAGGAAATTCACCACCTGGGCCGCGAAGTGGACGGGGTCGAGGCCGAACCTCCCGATGTCCATCAGGAAACCTCCGGACGGCTATCGGAGGAACGCGAAGATCAACGAATAAATCGCGATGGATTCCGCGAAGGCCATTGCGAGGACCATGATGGGGACGATGCGCCCGGAGGCGTCGGGGTTGCGGCCGAGGGCCTCCATCGCCTTCATGCCGATGAGCCCGATGGCCAGGGCGGGAACCGCAGCCCCTATCGCGACGATGAGCCCGCCGGAAACGCTCAGGGTAAAGTTCATCAGTGCTCTCCTTCCTTATCGTGTGGTTCGGTCAATATAGTCATGAAGGCCATGGTGAGCAGTGCGAAAATCATCCCCTGGATGACCGCCACCAGGATCTCCAGGGCGAGGAACGGAACGGGGACGACGAACGCGACGAGGGTCGACAGGGTCGGCAGGGTGCCCAGGACCATTTCGCCCGCCGAGATGTTGCCGTACAAACGGAAGGAGAAAGTGATGAACTTGGTCGCCTCCTGCAGCAGCTCGAGCAGACCGACGAAGAGGAGCAGCGGGTTCAGTGCAAAGAATCTTTTCAGGTATGTCCCGATGCCGGTCATGCGGATGGCGAGGGCATTGGTCGCAACGACTGAAACGACAGCCAGCGCGAGGGTGAGGTTGAGGTCGGACGTGCTGACGTGCAGGAGCGGGATGAAACCCGTTCCCCGGTAAAAGCCAATCGTGCTGAATCCAGGAAGGAGGCCGACGAGATTGGAAAAAGCGATATAAAGGAAGAAAACCGCCACCCACGGAAAGATTTTCCCCGCCCGGGAGCCGGCAACCTGCTCGGTGGTAGTCAGGAGGTAATCGATCACCGCTTCCGCGGCGCCCTGGAGCTTGCCCGGCACAAGCGAGAGGCGCCTGCGCACCGCGAAGACGAGGAGGAGGATCACGACATCGACGAGGAGCGTCGCAAGGAGCGTGCTGGTGACCCGAAATCCGGCAAGACTGATGATCGCGTCGGTTCCGGAGCTCGCCATTGCACTGAAGAGTATACTCACGCCTCCCGCGAGGAGTCAACGAACACTCGTGCAACGAATCGCGGAAAGTCGGATTTGATTCTGCTCGCACGCGTTCGCGATTTATTATATATTTTCATCATACGTCGATGAGCAGGCGCTCGGAAAGGCGGTCGACATGGCCCAGGTGAGCATCATCGGCGGCGGCAACGTCGGGGCGAACGCCGCCTTCTTCATCGCGGAGAAAGGCGTCACCGACGTACTCCTGGTGGACATCCAGGCCGGACTTTCCCGCGGGAAGATGCTGGACATCATGGAGGCCGCCCCGATCCGGCGCTACCGCAACTTCCTCTCGGGATCAGACTCCCTGGACGACATCAAGGGCTCCGAGTTCGTCGTGGTGGCGGCCGGCGCCATCCGGTCTCCCGGCATGCGCCGCGAGGAGCTGTTCACGGTGAACGCGAGTCTCATACGGTCCCTTGCTCCCGAGATCGCCCGGCTGACACCCGAAAGCATCGTCGTCGTGGCGACCGAACCCGTGGATTCGCTCACCGCGCTGTTCACCCGGGTGTCAGGGATGCCGCGCGCGCGTGTGCTGGGCCTCGGCGGCATCCTCGATTCCACCCGGCTTCGCGCGCTGATTGCCCGAGAGCTGGGCGTCTCGATGGAGATCGTGTCGGCCATGGTGATCGGCCGGCATTCGGACGACATGATCTGCCTGCCCCGGTACTGCAGCATTGCGGGAGTCCCGCTGCCGCTTCTCCTCCCCCCCGAAAAGATCGCGGCGCTCGTGGAGGAGACGCGAACGGCCGGTGACCTCGTCGTCGAGCTGGCAAAGAGGTCCAGCGCCTACTATGCACCCTCGGCGGCAATCGCGGAGCTGGCGGACTCGGTGCACATGAATCTCAACAGGGTGTTCTCGGTGTCCCTGATTCTCGAGGGAGAGTACGACGTGACAGACGCGGCCCTCAGCCTTCCCGCGCTGATCGGGTCGAGAGGCGCCGCCCGGGTCCTCACGCCCGAGCTCACTCCACACGAGCTCGCGATCCTGCACGAGTCGGCGCGCAAGGTCGCCGCGGCCGTGAAGGGAGATCCGGCGCCTGCGTCCGCGCGAAACGTCGGATCCCGGGGAGCCACGAGATGAAAGTGTCGGTGATCGGCGCGGGCAACGTCGGCGCGAAGGCGGTGTACTACATTGCGGAGAAGAACATCGCGGACATCGTGATGGTGGACGTGGTGAACGGGCTCGCCAGATCCAAGGCGCTCGATTTCCTTCATGCGGCCCCACTCCGCGGGTACGAGGTGCGCATCCGGGGCACGACCGACTTCGCGGAGATCGAGAGAAGCGACGTGGTGGTGATCACTGCAGGGATCGCGCGAAAGCCGGGAATGGACCGGATGGACCTCCTGAAGACGAACGTGGGAATCGCTGCCCAGGCGGCGCGAGAGATCGCCCTCCGCGCCCCGAACGCGGTCGTGATCGTGGTGACCAATCCGCTGGACGTCATCTCGATGGTGGTGCTGCGCGAGACCGGATTCGCCCTGAGGAAGGTCGTGGGCATGGCGGGAGTGCTGGACTCCACACGGTTCCGCTGGTTCATCGCGGAGAAGCTCGGGGTCTGGCCCGGCGATGTGCAGGCAATGGTGCTCGGGGGTCACGGGGACGAAATGGTCCCCCTGACCCGCTATACCTCGGTCGGCGGGATACCCCTGGACCAGCTCCTGGACACAGCGGGAATCGAGGCGCTGGTGAAGCGCACACGCACGGGAGGGGCGGAGATCGTGAGCCTCCTGAAGACGGGCAGCGCCTTCTACGCCCCCGGCGCGTCCGTGGCGAAAATGGTGGAAGCCGTCATCAAGGATGAGCGCCGTCTGTTCCCCGCCTCCGCATACCTGCGCGGAGAATACGGATTTCGCGACATCTACCTGGGCGTCCCCGTCGTGATGGGAAGGAACGGCGTGGAGCGGGTCGTCGAGCTGCCGCTCGCCGACAGCGAGAGGAAAGCCCTCGACGCCTCCGCTGAAGCGGTCCGCAGGGGGCTTGCGGAGCTTTCCACCGTCATGGGAGAAAAGGCATGAAGCTCCACGAATACCAGGCCAAGAGCCTCCTTCGTGACTACGGCATTTCCGTGCCGGAGGGAAAGGTCGCCGATACACCCGCGGAGGCGGAGACGATCGCTCGAGAAGTCGGGTGCCCCGTGATGGTCAAGGCACAGGTGCTGGTCGGAGGCCGCGGCAAGGCCGGCGGCGTGAAAATGGCGGCGGATCCGAAGGAGGCTGCCGCCCGGGCGCGGGACATCCTGGGAATGAAGATCAAGGGAATCGAGGTCCAGCGCGTGCTGGTGGCGCGGGCGGTGGACATCGCGGCGGAATACTATGTGAGCCTCACGGTGGACAGGGCCGCGAAGGCGGTCCAGTGCATCGCCAGCGCCTCGGGGGGCATGGAGATCGAGGAGATCGCGGTCAAGGAGCCGCACAAGATCATCCGCTTCGCCCTGGATCCCGAGCAGGGGCTGGTTCGCGGCCGCCACTTCGACGCGCTTGCCCATGCGTTCACGGCGCCTGCCGTCGCCGAGCAGGCATGGCGCATCGTCGAAGGGATGTCCCGGCTGTTCCTGGAAAAGGACTGTTCCCTCGTGGAGATCAATCCCTGCGCCCTCACGCGCGCCGGATCCCTCGTGGCTGCCGACGCAAAAGTGATCTTTGACGACAACGCGCTGTACAGGCACCCCGAGCTGGAGAGCCTTCGCAGTCCGGAGGAGTACGGTGAGGACGAGATGGACGCGAAGTCCAGCGGCCTTTCGTATGTCGGTCTGGACGGCACGATCGGGTGCATCGTGAACGGGGCAGGGCTTTCAATGGCAACGATGGACCTGATCAAGTATTTCGGCGCGAACCCGGCGAACTTCCTGGACGTCGGCGGCAGCTCGAACCCGGAGAAGGTGCTGAACGCGCTGCGCATCATCTCGAAGAACCCCCGGGTCAGCGCCATCCTCATCAACATATTCGGGGGCATCACCCGGTGCGACGACATCGCGCGCGGGATCCTCATGGCAAGGGAAAAGCTGAGCATCCCTGTCCCGCTCACCATCCGGCTGATCGGGACGAACGAAAAGGAGGGACGGCAGCTCCTCGAGGCGGCGGGCATCGACGCGTACACGGACCTCACGGAAGCGGTGCAGGCCGTGGTCGGCAGGGCGCCGCGTCAGGGAAAGGCGCAGGCATGAGCATCCTCATCGGGAAGAAGACCAGGGTGATCGTCCAGGGAATCACGGGAAGAGACGGCTCCTTTCACGCGCGGTCCATGCGGGAGTACGGCACGGAGGTCGTCGGCGGCGTCACTCCCGGCAAGGGCGGCCAGACGGTGGAAGGAATCCCCGTTTTCGACGCGGTCGACGATGCGGTCAGGAAGACGGGCGCCGACTGCACGGTGATCTTCGTGCCTGCCCGGTTCGCGGGATCCGCTCTGCAGGAAGCGTCGGCCGCGCGCGTCCCCCTCATTGTGTGCATCACGGAGGGGATCCCGGTTCTCGACGTGATCGCGCAGTCCCGGCAGATCGCCCGGAACGGTTTGCGGCTCATCGGTCCCAACTGTCCCGGCCTCATCACTCCCGGGGCCGCGAAGGCGGGAATCATGCCGGGACGAATCCATCTGCCCGGGAACATCGGCGTTCTCTCCCGCAGCGGCACCCTCACCTACGAAGTCGTGTGGGCGCTCACGCGTGCGGGAATGGGGCAGTCCACCTGCGTGGGTGTGGGCGGAGACCCTGTCATCGGGACCACGTTCGTCGAGCTCCTGCAGCTCCTCGAAGCGGATCCCGGGACCGCGGGGGTCGTGCTGATCGGGGAGATCGGCGGGGAAGACGAGGAAAAGGCGGCGGAGTACATCCGCACGTCGATGAAAAAGCCGGTCGCCGCGTTCATATCCGGACGCACCGCGCCCCCGGAAAAAAGGATGGGTCATGCGGGTGCCATCGTCTCGGGAGGACGGGGCACGGCGGAGGCGAAGGTCGAGGCGCTGAAGAGTGCCGGCGTGCCGGTGGCCGACCGGCCCGACCAGATACCGGGCCTCCTTGCGGAGAAGCTTTCCGGTGTACGTGGAGGTTCTGTTCGATGACGAGAAATGGTTCACCATTGACGGCTGCAAACCTGCCCTGGCTCGAAGACCTGCACGAATCCTGGCGAAGGGATCCTGGCTCGGTCGACGGCCCCTGGGACGAGGTATTTCGCAGAGAGGAGAGCATCCCTTCGGTGGAACGCCGGTCTGCGGCGCGGACAGCGGTCCCTCGTGCCACGGACCTGGCGTACAAGCAGAGCCGGGTGGGCAGCCTGATCCATGGCTTCCGCGAGGTCGGCTACATTTACGCGCACCTCAATCCCCTTGCCCCGGAAGAGGGTGAAGAGTCGAACTTCTATACAGAACCCACCCACACCTACGCGCAGCTCACACTCGCCGAGTTCGGACTGGGAGAGGAAGACCTTGATACAGAGTTCTCCACCGGCGGCGCTCTCTCTCCAGGGCCCATGAAGCTCTCGGAGATCATCCAGGCTCTCAAGGATACCTACTGCTCGTCGATCGCGGCGGAGTTCCTCCACATCCAGAACAAGCCGATGCGGCGGTGGCTGATCCAGGAGATGGAATCAACCCGCAACCGTCCCTCCTTCGACGAGGAGAAGAAACGTACGATCCTCGAGGATCTCTTCCGGTCGGAGGAGTTCGAACGATTCATGCATACCGCCTTCATCGGGCAGAAGCGCTTCTCCCTGGAAGGGGGAGAGTCGGTCATCCCGGCCCTGCACCACGTGGTGGACACTGCCCCGGCGCTGGGCATCACGGATCTGATCCTCGGCATGACGCACCGCGGGCGCCTCACGGTCCTCAACCGTATCCTGGAAAAGCCTCTGGACGAGGTGTTCTCGGAGTTCGAAGGGTACGAGGATCCCGAGGACTTCGGCGGCAGCGGGGACGTGCGGTATCACCTCGGCTACGAAAAAGAGCACGCGGGTCCCGACGGCGCCCGGGTGCGCGTGAACCTCGTCGCGAATCCGAGCCACCTCGAATCCGTGGGCCCCGTGGTGCAGGGAATGGCGCGGGCGGTCCAGCGCGAGCGCGAGGACACCGACAGGAAGAAGGTCGTGCCCGTCGTCCTGCACGGCGATGCCGCATTCTCAGGTCAGGGAGTTGTGGCGGAGACCTTCAATCTCGCCAACCTCAAGGGCTACAAGACCGGGGGAACCCTCCACATCATCATCAACAACCAGATCGGCTTCACGACTTCATCCCGCGATGCCCGGTCAACTTTCTTCTCCACGGACGTGGCGAAGATGCTGCCTGTCCCCGTGTTCCACGTCAACGGAGACGACGCGGAGGCCGTCGTGTACTGCGTCGACCTTGCCCTCCGTTTCCGGCACACCTTTGGTCGGGACGCGGTGGTGGACATCTTCTGCTACAGGAAATACGGGCACAACGAAGGGGACGATCCGTCCTTCACGCACCCCCTGATGTACCGCATCATAGAAAAGAAGAAGAGCCCCCCCGCCATCTACGCGGAAAGGTGCCGGGAAGAGGGGGTCGCAACCTCTGAACAGGAAGAGCAGATCCGGAAGGACTTCCGAGACCAGCTGAAGGCGGCGCTGCAGTCGGCGCGCGCTTCCCAGGAGAAGGAACCTGCCCGGCAGCAGCCGGTCCCCGCGGCTGCCGAAGAGACGATCCCGACGCCCACCGAGGCGGCCCTGCGGGAGATCGCCCGGAAGATCACGATCCAGCCGCCCGATTTTCACATCCATCCCAAGCTGAAAAGGATCATCGACGAGAAGTCCTCGCGCCTGGCGAAGGACGGGACGGTGGACTGGGCATTCGCCGAATCGCTGGCCTTCGGCACGCTCCTCACCGACGGCGTGCCCATCCGGCTCAGCGGCCAGGACAGCGCGCGGGGGACATTCTCCCAGCGACACCTGGTCTGGTGGGATACCGATTCCCGGCTTCCGCAGCCCTACACTCCGCTCACGCACGTGCCGCCGACCGAGATCCAGTTCTCCGTGTACGACAGCCCGCTCTCCGAGTACTCGATCCTCGGGTTCGAGTACGGATTTACCCTCGGACGGCCCCGCGCCCTGGTGATGTGGGAGGCCCAGTTCGGCGATTTCTCCAACGGTGCGCAGGTCATCACCGACAACTACGTGGCCGGGGGCGAAGCGAAATGGGGAACGGTGAGCGGCATCGTCCTGCTCCTGCCGCACGGCTACGAAGGCCAGGGCCCCGAGCACTCCAGCGCGCACCTGGAGAGATTCCTGCTCCTGTGCGCGCGTGACAACATCCAGGTGGTCAACTGCACCACACCCGCGCAGTACTTCCACCTCCTGCGGCGGCAGGCGCTCCGCACGCTTCGCAAGCCACTGATCGTCATGACGCCCAAGAGCCTGC
>Ga0187870_1002919_pt1 | contig 13671 bp, 13 predicted proteins | sample June2016WEW_13_1_3_FD_132974 | JGI IMG/M metagenome (GOLD analysis project Ga0187870, IMG submission 132974) | Peatland microbial communities from SPRUCE experiment site at the Marcell Experimental Forest, Minnesota, USA - June2016WEW_13_150 | ecosystem: Environmental > Terrestrial > Soil >... | reverse complement strand
GCTACACGTTTCCAGAACTCGTCGGACACTTCCCATGAGCGGATCTTTGCCATACCCCACCTCCTCGTCAAAGTGTAGTATGGCTACGAATTTAAAGCAAGGTAATTACGGATAAGTCCTTAGTTATGGATGTCCCCGTGGGACGGCCCAAAGAAGTGAGAGAATCCCTCAATCTCAAGGAAGGCGACATTGTCGATTTTCTGATCAAGGGATCCGAGGTGGTTATTCGTCCGAAAGTGATGATCGATAAGGGGAAGGCGGAGGTCTGGAAGATGCTCGATGAAATGCATGAGAAAATGAAGGACGAAGACCCCCAGAAAATCGGCAAGCTGATCGACGAAGCGGTAAAGGAAACGAAAAAGCAAAGGACAGCCGGAAAGGCGCGGAAGCGTGGTTAGGGTTGTCCCCGGCACCGAATAAAGTTGGTTATTTAGTTATGGAATGTCCCCGTGGGACCGTGGGATCCCTTAGCTATGACTGTCCCTGAAGTCCCTCCCCGCTGGTGGAGAATATCTGGGCGAGTTCCCTGCCGTTGAACCTTATCCGTCATTGGTGTATAACGTACACGTGATTTATCTCGACTACAACGCCACAGCTCCTATTGCCCCGGAAGTTTTGGAAGCAATGATGCCGTACCTGACGACCGAGTGGGGCAATCCGTCGAGTAGCTATAAGTTCGGGTCGAAGCTGAAAGGGGTAATTGAGGCGGCACGGGCACAGGTGGCGGAGCTGGTGGGGGCCTACCCATCCGAGATTATTTTCACGTCCTGTGCAACAGAGAGCAACAACGCCGCCATTCATGCAGCCCTGAAAGCAAATTCGGCAAAGCGGCACATCGTCACCTCGGCGGTAGAACACTCGTCGGTGCTGAATTACTGCAAGGAGCTGGAGAAAGAAGGGTACCGGGTGACTTATCTGCCAGTTGACCGGGAGGGGCTGCTGAAGGTCGGTGATCTGGAGAACTCCATTACTGAGGAGACGGCGGTTGTCTCGCTCATGTGGGCGAATAATGAGACGGGCGTGCTCTTCCCTGTGAAGGATATTGCTGAGATATGCCGGGCCCGAGGCGTTCTCTATCACTGTGATGCGGTCCAGGCCGCGGGAAAGATGGATATTGATATGACGAAGGTAGCTGCAGATTACCTATCCATCACAGGCCACAAAATGTCCGCTCCGAAAGGCATCGGCGTCCTCTATGTTCGACGAAAAAGCCCTTTCTCGCCGTTTGTTGTCGGTGGGCACCAGGAAAGGAGCCGACGCGGGGGTACAGAGAGTCTTCCTCTGATCGTGGGAATGGGCAAAGCCTCGGAGTTGGCCAGGAAGCACCTGCCGATGTACGACAGAAAGGTTCGACCGCTGCGCGATGCACTTGAAGACGGAATACTCAGTAACATTCCTCACACTGAATTAAACGGCCATAAGACCCAGCGGCTGGCCAACACCACCAATATCACGTTTCACGGTATCGAGTCAGAAGCTTTGCTTATTTTGCTCGATCAAGAAGGTATCTGTGCGTCATCGGGGTCGGCCTGCCTTGCGGACTCGGTCGAGTCATCGCATGTCATTCGGGCCATGATGCAAGATGCAACCAGTGGGAGGGAGTCTATTCGATTTTCGCTGGGGGATGCGACTCAAAGGCGCGAGATACGGAAAACGTGCTCTGTGCTGTCTGAAAAGGTTTCTACACTTCGTTCTTAATGCTCACTCACGGGTGAAACGAAGTCTGCGCCTCGCCAACCGCGTTGGCATACTCCGCCTTGAGATCGAAATCTTTAGGGGCCAGAGCCTGTTTCGCAAGGTGCAACAACAAGTTCCGGACCAAGGGCTCGTTCTTGTTGATCATGTTGCACTTTGTCGGGTTCCATACCACGTGTCGCCACGGATCTTCGCTAATCTCGAATGGGGCCGTAGCGAGCGTCTTCACAGCTTCGGCTACTGAAAAGCCACGCCGCATCAGCACACTGACAGCTCTTGCGAAGGCGACAAGGCAAAAAGGCCTAAATAGGAAATGACCACCGTTCCTATGCCTGTACTTTGCCGCTATCTCCGCTTCTGGCCTCGAGTCACAGACCTCCGCGACTTGGCCAAAACAGGCTTTGATAGCCTCCCAAAACTCCGTCACTTGGATGTAAAATTCGCTGATTGTGGTCGGATCGGATGGACCTTTGACTAATCTGCTTGATGCCCTACCACCGTACGGAACCGAAATAACCCTGACCAATCGATAGAGAGATATGAGGGAAGTCAGGCTTCGCTTGTCTTGAGCAGGTATGTTCGCCGTTTTGTAAAGCGGTACGAATTCGCTATTCAGTCCAGGGTATTCGTCCACCAGCTTTCGTGTCACTATCGCAAATGTATCATCTTCGCTGAGGGCAACAATCTCGCCTTCGGACACCGGTTTGGCATACTTGTTTAGAGTTGTAAACAATCTCCTGGTTCGTTGTCTGCCTAGCTCGTCAGTGTTGTGGGCCACGAATATGACCGTTAGCTCTTCTCCAGCGAGTTTACTTCCTCCATCTAGACCCAATGCCATCTTGATACCTTCAACCCTGTGTTGGCCGTCTATCGCGAATATTTGTTCGTGACCAGTGAGCTTAATGAGACCAAACGCACTACGTACACGCTCCTCAAGTTCCACCCCGGTCTCGACATGACCGGTCGAGACCGATATTGGGTACCAATCCGGTGTGCCTTGAAACAATCCGAGCACCACTGCGTTGAAAAACCTCTGAGGCTGGGAATTGAGATACTCAGCTATTTCTCGCGTGCGTCCTTCTTTGAGTTCACGCTGAATCCACGTCTTTAGGGATTTGCTTTCATGGATATCCCGAACTCGTTTGACGCGTTCAGCAACTTCCTTGAAGGTCATGGTTGTGATGTAGTACCACCAGTTTCCCATACGCGCTCGAATTGCCGGCAAAAGACACGCTTCTTGAGTAATCATGATATTATGTCCCCATAAAAAAGGCCACGGCTCGGTTCAGCTTTCCTGGCATTTCTACGTTAGTAGGAGGCAAATAAGCCCCAATCAATGCGTCCTCTGTGGGCTCAATCAGAGACTCGTCATCAATGTGCGCATAACAAAACCACAGATACCCCTTCCACTTATTGAGCATCCCAGAGATATGTGGACGCCTACAATCAAATCCGGCTGCTTGGTCACGCAAATACTCCCGGTAGCGGACCCGAAAGCTTCGAGTTGTCTGTCCTACGTATAGAAGATAGGCGCAAGCTGGATGGTTGGCTATGCCCGGCTGGACCACAAACGAATAAATTCCTCTCTGGTCATCAGGAACACTGTCAAGACTGGACGCATCGAACGGCACGATGCGCCACGAGAGGTTCACAGACAAAGCACATGCCGCCCAAGCCGGCGGGAACAGGACCATATGATGAATCTTGTAGTCGGCTAGACGTCCCGGCTCAAACGACGCATGGCTGAAGATATCGTGCATGGTACGTGCTATTTGCCTCCATCCTTCCAGAACTGCCTTGCCATTCCCGTCAGGAGCTTCTCCTGCAGCCTCAAGACCGCTTCGGCTTTCTTAAGTTTCGTATGGATTACGCTTCCAAGGATCATCCGTTGCTGTCCATCCGTCAAGGCATGTGGGGAGAAGTGAATGCCACACTCAGCCAACTCAGCGAAATTCGTCTCGTTGGCACCGGATGTGAGAAACTTGTCTGCGTCCTGAGAGGCCAGCCACACCGGAAACCCCCACGATCTGCCTTGCCTCGCCAGTGTGCTGAGTAGTCCAGCTTTACTTTCTTTCGGGAGAAGGAGGTGGGCTTCATCAACGAACAAGACCATTCTTAGGGGCTGGATGTCGTTTTTCACCGCCAGTTGCTGGCCCAATTTCTTTATCAGAAAGTTCAGGATCAGGGCTACGGCGAGCGCCTTGGTGTCGCTGTCTGTGCCGAACTGCTTGAAATCGACAACTATGGATGTGTTCAGCCAGTCTTCCGGACGCACGCTGTCCCGTTCGTTGGCAAAGAGGTTGAAATCTACGATCTTCTTCAAAATGGATACGTCGACGCCGGTAGCCCCACGCCGTTCCATCTCCTCGGTGAGCGTTGAGAAGTCCGGCTCATCCAAATCCTTGTAAGCCTCGCGGATGGCCATCTCCTGTTTTGCGCCCAACTGCCCCGCAAATGCTTTGATGAGCGAGGCAATCTCGGAGGCAATCTGAGCGTTTTGCGTCGGATTGGGGTGTCGGTACAGCGGATTGATAGGAAGACCTTGTTGTATAAGCCGGACATACCTGGCCCCCGTCTGCTCCAGGAACCGACTGCGGTTCCGTCTTTGCTGGTGGTTACTCGGGTCATCCTCCAATTCGCCTTTCAAATCGAAAAAGACAAAGCGCACGCCATGCCCAGTCAGTTGAGCGAGGAGGTCAAGGGCGAGCTGGCTTTTTCCGGAGCCGGGTTCGCCCGATATCACTAAAAGCCCATTCTTGGTGCCAGGGCCATTTATGCTCCATTGCGGCCCGTCAACAAGCAGCTTCAGACTTACCTCCGTCTCCACGATGGGCATAACCGGGACTGCCGGCCTGAAGAGGCCAGTTGCACCAAAACCGTCACTTGTCAGCTTGAAAAGCAACGTCACAAAACGTGTTTGGTCATTGCCCGACTCCTCCCACACGTCTTTCAGCCTCTGGCAGCCAAACTCAAAATAACGGCGGAATTCCTGTCTGTACGCTGCTTCGTCGAGGGGATGGCCGACCCGGTGGTGTAATGCTGCACGCACAACATCCCGTAGCTCATCGCCAACAACCTGTTCGTCATTAAGGGTTACACCCTTGGAATCCCTGATTCGGAACGTAGAAGGGACGCCCTCACCCAAAGCAAGAAATAGCGCGGCGCGGCCCAACACGGCCTGGTTACGCGCCCCGACACGGGCGTGCACATTCTCAATGAATTCACGGGCGTTATGGCTGGTGTCAAACTTCATTCACCCTCCTCAGAGATCGTGTCCAAAGTAATCGCTCGTAACTCGAACATCATACCCTGTGCTGTCCGGTTCTCCGTGGGGATGTAACGTATACACACGGGCAAGCCGGTCGCGAATCCGCTCAAAGAGGACACCTTCAGGATCTATCTCAGCATTTGTACTGAGGATTATGGATTGGTGACCGCTTAGATAGAGCTGATCGAGCACGTTTGCGCGGACCTCCTTGTCTAAGCGGGCCAAAGGGGTATCCACAACTAGAGGAGGCACAAGCTTCGCCAGCCGGCGCAACGCCTCGTAGAAGGCCAGCATCCGCACTTGGCGTTGACCCGCAGAGGTATTGGTGTCCTCCCACGTCACTTTGTCGCCATCCCGTCGAACCAACCAGCACTGCCAATGGCTGTCAAAGTCCATCCCCTCGAACTCACGTTCACGCTCGGTAATTTCTACCCAGAGTTTGCCCACTTCCTCAGAGATTTGCCGCCGCAACTGAATTGCCGCTCGGCCACGGATTAATCCCGCTGCCTCGCGATATCGCGTTGCCAGGGCAACCAGACTTTCGCGGCGCTCTGCCCTGTCAACTATCTCTTGCTGAATCGATTCCCGACGCTTCAAGTCGGCCAACTCCACGTCGGCGCTCGCGACTTCGGCGTCGATGTCCTTGAGCCGTTTATTTATCCGGTCACGGTCGCCGAGCAAGCCACCACGCTTCTCATGCAGTTCGGCGCCCCGTTTGAACGCAGCACTGTTCTGCTGCATTTGCTTCAGTTTCTGGTTCAACTCGCGAAGTTCAACGGCCATTCGCTCGATGCTGGCACACATTTCAGCCAGGTCGTTCACCTCATGCGGTACCGTCGCAAGGCGTGTACGAACCTGGACGCTCACTTCATTACGGTCAGCCAAGTAAATCTGGTCCGGCATGCCTTCGGGTGGTGGATGAAAGAGCCTGTGAAGAGCATCCTCGAGGCGTGTGACATAAAAAGTCTCGATGCTGGGTTTAAGCGCAAAATCCTCCGGTGGATTGTCAAACACGTCAGCTTTGACTTGCGGGATCTTCGGTTCAACAGTGGACTTGGCGCCTTCCCATTCGCGCCGACCCTCCTCTGCATTCAGGGCGTCGTGAAGCTCCTTGCGGTAGGTACCGAGTAACGAAATAGGCAGGGCCAGCTCCCATGCCTCCGTTAGTCTGTCTTCCAGCTTGCTTTTCGTAGCGGTCAGTTCAGTATGACGGGTTTGTGCTTGCTCCAGTTCCTCTGGATCAACTGCCCCCAGCGTCTTGAGATCGTCTTCGACTTCCAAAAGTTCCACTTCGACTTCATGAAGGTCACGTTGGATGGCATCATACTCCTTGTGCTTCGCCTTGATAACACCCTCAACGGTAAGCACGCGGCCGTTGAGTTCAGCGAGCGCGGCTTCCGGATTAGGGCCACCGGTGCTGTTGAAGACGCGAGGGATCTTGGAACTGATCAACTGCCTTAGGTCATTTTCGAGCTCACCGTACGTCCAGAGACCCAGTATACGGCTCACCCCCTCAACGATGTCCTGTTGGCCCAGGTTGATGCTTTGGCTGCGTTCGGCATCGAAAAAGAAGAAACGGGCCAGGTGCCGCGGGAGAAAAGCGTCACGCAATTTCTGTATGACCTGTTCATCGTCAATGCGTCCGGGTGAGTCAGACCTCACGGCGTAATGGTCCCAGACCGGTGAAGAATTAAGACGAAACCTGATTTCCCGGTGAAGTTCCACTTTGCGGCTGCCGATCTTGTGATCGCGCAACGTGACGACCGCTTTAAGCCGCACTGTATCCTGCCCTTCGGCCAGGGCACGACGATTGAGTGATTTCTCGAAGACGAAACGGGTCGCGTCCGAGCCGGTCTCCACCCGCTTCAAGTCGCCAACACCGCTTTCTCCGACCACAGCGAGGTACAATGCACGGAGTACGTGGGTTTTCCCGGCACCTGTTTTTCCGCCCACTAATATCCCGCATTTGCCTTCGAGACTCCTAAAATCGAAAGTGTGGGCACCGTAGAAGGGGCCGAAATTCTCCATGGTCAGCGTGTCGATGTAGACCTCTGCCATTCTCAGTTTCCTGTTGTAGCTGTGCGGCTGTCGCTGTCGTCTTTTAGTATATTGAGCAGATCGTCCGGTAAACCATGGGCGCGGTGGCTCTCGCTATACTCCTCCACTTTGGATAGCATACGGCGAAGCGTGTCAGCCCGTATACCGAGTTTCTGTGTGACCTCCTCTTCCAGTTCCCGTAGGCTGTTAAGTTCACTTAAGTTAGTGCTCATAACCACACCTCGCTGTTTGTCGACGATCCGGGCAACGCCTCTACCATCGTCGGGTTCACGAGCTGCTTTCCACATCTGTTGGATCAGAAGCAGCTCTTCAGGACTTATGAGAGGCAGGCTCAGGTCCTCCTGAAGCCTTAGCAGGAGAGTAAGCAATTCACGCCGGGCCTCGATATGGAGCGGGCCCGGGCCGGCATTTCCGTTCATTCGCTTCATATCCCGCTTGCCATTGGCGGGGTCTCGATAGTAGATTAATGTCTCACGGAACTCGATCAGCTTCTCCATCCGCTCATCCCCGGCAGCAAGAAGACCTTCACTCGCTTTGTCACGGTCTACGACGGTACACGTCCAGCAGCCGAAACGGGAGTTGCCGCAAGACGGCGTGCTCGTGTCAATCTGAATGGGACACTCGCCATTGGAGGCGTTGGTGTAAAGCTTATACAGGGCACGATTGTCGTCGCCCCAGGGATTGGCCCTTTGGAGGAGATAGGCCCAAACGTCTTGGGTTGTGAGGAATTCGATGGGATTGCAAACCCACACGCGCGGCAGGTCAGGGTGTCGACACAGACCATTCCTAGTTTCCCGGTTACCCATCGTTTGAGAACGCGTCGCGCTTTCGGCTCTTCGCGCCCCCAGGTGCAGGACAGCCTCTCCCCAATGGCCTAAACGCTGATTGACGAAGACTGTGACGGGATCGATCTTCATTCGCTGCGTGCACCAGCGAAAAGTGCGATTGGGCGGGGGATAGCCGCGGCCGATGAGATTTACCCAAAACGAATGCTCCGGCGGTGGCTTTAGCAAGACGGTCTCTATGTTGAGCCCCATCTTCTTCGAGAATCGCTGCATCCTTTTGAGGGTACTTTCCAAGGTTTCGGAGATGGCAGGGATTTCCACGCGGGTGTCGGTCGATATGATGGTAACCGGCTTGGCGCGTTGTTTTGAAGGCACCGTAAGCACGGCGCTGAACGCCAGCGCCGCCACCATGGTACTATCCTTGCCACCACTGAACCCGACGAGCCAGGGTCGAGAATCACTGCGGTAAAGGTCCACAAGGTTGGTCACAATCTCGCTGAACATGGCAGCACTCGTTCATATACAAAAAGAAAAGAGAGTCAACGCACAACTTATGGCAAAGCCCGCGCCCCATACCCAATTGGATATGGGCAGATGTTTTCATCGACTGACTAGCACTGGAAGTATTGTACAAGGTGGAAGGGAAACTGTCAAAAGAATAAGAGTCGCGGCAACTATCCGCCACAACCTGCGCATATCCGCTACTTCTGGGAAGGGTTATGGGGACACAATTGACATATTCCCATTCGTGCCTGCTTCAATGGTTGGCAATGGCTTTCCCGGCCGAGGCGATTTTTGATGGATAACGAGGCGTCCCGAGGCCCGGGGTGCAAAGGCGTACTGTGTTGTACGTCGACGCAGCACGGGCCGAAGGGCAACAAAGTTTGCCGCAAAAAAGCGCCCTGTCGTACAGCATACAGCCGAGAAAACGACTACTCTACCCCACCTTCTCCTTCTCAACCCTCTCATGCAGCCAGACTTTAATCAGCGCACCCCGTCCACGCCTATACGTGCTCGCACCTCGTCTATATCAGCCACGAGGGCTTCCGGAATATCCAGGGTAATGCGGACTTTCCTGCCAGGGTGAGTTATCCTCGCCTTTGAGAGATCGATCATGTCGTGAATGTCTTCCCCCTCGTCGAATCTCCCATCGAATTCAGCCGCCCCTTCAGCCGGCCGTTTTTTCTTCATATAATCTTACCTCCTTTGCCCTTGAGCGCCGCATACCGAGCAAAAGCAAGCCGTGTGAGAAGGAAAGGTCATGGGGAGGGTCTGATTCTTACCCTGTTCGGTTCAACCGTAGAGCGGCTCGACTCTCTCGTGGGCAACGATCTTATGAGCATAGGCGATGCATGCCTGGATGTCTTCCATTTCGAGCCATGGGTAACCGTCGAGTATGGTTTCCGGCGAGTCTCCGGCAGCCAGCATTCCTCACACGTGCTCAACAGCCAGCCGTCGTCCCCTAATTATTGGTTTTCCACCGAATATCCCCGGATTAATAGTAATCCTCTCCAATAGTCTGTCCTCATCCATGCTTCACCTCATCGAATTCCATCTTATGAGTATTATACACGACTTTTGCGATCACCACACGGAGTCGCCCGGCGTCATACGTCATCATTGTAATCCCATCCGGTTACGAACAGCCTGGACCCCGGTTTTCACCGGGGTGACGACTAAAATGGGATTTTGGGGGTTGATCCTTTGTCTTTCCCGGCCGGAGGAAATTTCGATGATAGGCGCCGAAAGCGAGGGGTCGCCGCCCGGAGGCGTACTCTTCCGTACGTCGAGGACGTGCGGCCCCGAGATACAAGCGCATGGCGCGAAATTCACCCGGCCGGATGCAGACGCGTATTGATAATCACATTTCAAATAAGTATACTAAGAATACCAAGTATACAAGGAGATATTCCATGAATAAACAGCACTTGAAAGGCATCAGCGCAAAGGTGCCAGACGACCTGCTTGTGAGTATCGATGAAATCGCGGTATTGCGAAACAGAAAACGGGGTGAGATCGTGCGAGAGGCCCTGAGTTTTTATATCGATACGGTGGCCGATTACCGGATTGCCATCGACCGTCTGAAAGACCCCGCCGATGAAATACAGACAGAAGAAGAATTCTTAGCGGAGCTCGGCTGGGACATTTGATGTATACCCTGAAATTCAAGAGGAGTGTGCAAGGGGATCTCAAAAGAGTCGGCCGGGAAGCAGCCAAAATAGTCCTGGACGCGATCAGGAAAGACCTGTTGACGAACCCGAGAGCAGGGAAGCGGCTAAAAGGGAAAGAGGGCGTGATGTGGAGCTACCGCGTAGGCTCCTATAGAATTATTTACACCTTCGGTGATGAAGAACTCGTCCTTCTCGTGGTGAGAGTCGGACACAGAAAGGAGGTTTACGGGGGCATATAAAGGTGTGGCAACGCACGTAACGCCGCGCAGTCATGCATTTTTTGGAGGAGATAATTCGATCATTGTTATCTTACCATCCGCGAGGATTTTCGCGACGAATGGCGGATCATATTTTCGTTTGACGGGAATACCATGCGACGCCAGGGCGTCAATGATGCGGTGGCCGGAAAGGTTTTCGTCCAGGACGAGAGTCAGGCCGCGCGCTGCTCGATCTCGCAACGCAGAGCCTCTTCCACGACAACAGTCCCCAAATCATAATCGGAAGCTATGTCTGAAAGGCTCTCTCCCCCGCTGTAACGCTCGAATACCATGAGCGTTGTTATCCTGGTACCCTCGATGACAGGGCGGCCGTAGGCGACCGCAGGATTCATTACAATAATCTTGGGAGAAGCCTCGTAGGTTAGCGGATAGAATCTGATAGGTATGTGCTTCGGGTCTCGCTCTATTCGGTGGAGATACTGAGAAAGGACCTTGGGGAGAGCTATCTGTCCTCTGGCTGACGCGTTAATGGAAAGCCCGAGTTCACGAACGAACACCTCCGATCCGTCAGTCTCAAGGTCAAGCTCTGCCAGGGGGTGCTCCACCTGGAATGTCTCCTTCGCCCACTCCAGGGCTTTGCGAATCTTCTGCATTGGGACTCTGTGTGTTCGCCGCAGCGCGACCAGCACGTGAAACTCGACAAGGTTGATAAAGCTGAGAGGCGCCACGCTGTTCCTTGTCGCCGGCGCCACTACGGCGCTCCCATCATTTGATCGAGTCCAGGACCGCACGGCGCCAGGGTGAACCCGGGCATAACGGCCGATCTCCGTTGAGGAGTATAACGGTTGATAGCGAAGGTCTTTTGACGTCGTCTTATCCATCACCTATGAAAACCTCTTAAAAGAGCGTGCCTCACGGGCTCGTGCTGCTAAGACTTCCGGCCAACCGACGGATGGAAACATCCTGGAAGCCCGCAACGGACTTATCGCTCCTATAGTGATTATAGCACGGTAAGTTTCCATGTCAACATGAGGCGATGTCTGACGGATATTGCCACCCCCGTCCCAGGTAGCTCCTTCTTGCGAGGGATGGGCGCGCGGGATGCCGTGGCAACGTCTTTTTCCCGGCCGGAGAGAATTTTGATGCAGAGCGCGAAATCGTGTTCGGCCCGCACCGGAGTGTACATTTTGCGTACATGAGGATGCGGGGCGAACGCGATGACAAAGCTATGCGCAAAAAGCACCCGGCCGGCCTACTCGACGGTAACACTCTTCGCCAAATTCCTCGGCTGATCCACGTCCGTCCCCAGCAGATTGGCGATATGGTAGGCAAACAACTGGAGCGGCACGATGAAGACCAGGGGCTGCAGCTCATAAAGCGTAGACGGCACCTTGAAGATGCTCGATGCCTTCGCCGCCATCTCGTGGTTGTCATGGTCCGTGCAGAGTATGATGTTGCCCCGCCTGGAGACGACCTCTTCCACGTTGCTGCACGTCTTCTTGTAGGTGCTGTCGTCGGGGGCGACGACGACGACCGGCATCTGCTCGTCGATGAGGGCAATGGGGCCGTGCTTCATCTCTCCCGCGGCATACGCCTCGGCGTGGATATAGGATATCTCCTTGAGCTTGAGGGCCCCTTCGAGGGAGACGGGGTAGCTGATGCCCCGGCCGAGATAGAGAAAATTCTTGTAATGCATATACTTGCGGGCGAGGTCTTCCATGTTCCCGGCCTGGTCGAGGGCGAGCTGGACCTTGTGCGGTATCCGCCTGATCTCGCTTATCTTCTGCCGGAGCGCGTCATGGTCCATGGCCCCCAGCTTCCTTCCCAGGTAAAGCATGAGGAGGAAGAGCACCGATACCTGGGTGGTAAAAGCCTTGGTCGATGCGACGCCGATCTCCGGCCCCGCGTGGGTGAAAATGACGCCGTCCGATCCACGGGCCAGGGTGCTTCCCAGGACATTGCAGATGGCGAGGGTAAAGACGCCCCTTTTTTTCGCCTCTTTCATGACCGCGATGGTGTCAGCGGTCTCGCCCGACTGGGAGACGAGGACGAGCATGTCGTTCCGTCCCATGATCGGGTTCCGGTACCGGAACTCGGACGCGATATCGACGTCGACGGGTATGCGCAGGTTTTCCTCAAACATGTGCTTGCCTATGAGGCATGCATGGTACGAGGTGCCGCAGGCGATCATCCATATGCGTTTGACCTTGCTCATGGGAGGGAGCTTCAGGTCCTCGAAGTCGACCTCGCCGCGCTCTTCCTTCACCCTGCCGAGGAGCGTATCGGAGATGGCCGTGGGCTGCTCGAAGATCTCCTTCAGCATGAAATGTTTGTAGCCGCCCTTCTCCGCCATGGCGCCGCTCCAGTTGATGGTGTGCACCTGCCGCTCCGCCCGGTTCCCGTCGGCGTCCAGGATAAAGAGCTCACTCCCCTTCATGACGGCTATGTCCTTATCCTCGAGGAAGATGAACCTGTTTGTCTTTCCGATGAGGGCGGGCGCATCGCTCGCGATGAAGAACTCCCCTTCGCCTATGCCGAGGACGAGGGGACTCTCCTTTTTTGCGGCAATGAGCGTCTGCTCGCCTTCCCTGATAATACCGAGGGCATAGGAGCCGTGCATCTCCGCCAGGGAGAGCCGTACGGCTTCCACGAACCCGGCCCCTTCTTCCATATGCTCCGAGATGAGATGAGGTATTACCTCCGTGTCCGTGTCGGAGAGAAATTTGTGCCCCTTCGAGCGCAGGCGCTCTTTCAGCTCGACGTAGTTTTCAACGATGCCGTTGTGGACGACGACGATATCCCCGGCCCTGTGGGGATGAGCATTCCGCTCGGAGGGCGTGCCGTGGGTAGCCCACCTCGTATGGGCAAGGCCGAGGCTCCCCTTGAAGCCCCCTTCGCACACCTTCCTCAGCTCGTCAACCTTGCCTTTCCGGCGCGCGATCTCGATCCGCCCGTCGCAGGAGACGGCGATCCCGGCGGAGTCATAGCCCCGGTATTCGAGCCTCTTCAGTGCCTCGATCAGTATCGGATAAGCCTCGTCTTCCCCCAGGTAGCCGACTATTCCGCACATTTCTTCTTCCTCCTTGAGTAGTCTTCGATGTGCCTCTGCTTCGTCCGCGTCACTGCGAGGGCCCCCTCCGGGACATCGCGGGTGATGGTCGAACCCGCTCCGATGTACGCGTCCTTTCCTATGGTGACGGGCGCCACGATCTCCGTGTTGCTGCCGATAAAGGCGCCGTCTCCTATGGTGGTCCGGTACTTCAGCCTGCCGTCATAATTACAAGTAATAGTGCCTGCGCCTATGTTAACCCCTGACCCCACTTCGGCATCCCCGATATAGGAGAGGTGGTTCGCCTTGGAGCCCTCCCCCATGGTCGTGTTCTTCAATTCGACGAAGTTGCCTATCTTCACATTCCGCTTGAGGACCGTCTTTGGCCTCATGCGCGAGAACGGCCCTATCCTGGCGCCTTCCCCTG
>Ga0187870_1002914_pt1 | contig 13684 bp, 4 predicted proteins | sample June2016WEW_13_1_3_FD_132974 | JGI IMG/M metagenome (GOLD analysis project Ga0187870, IMG submission 132974) | Peatland microbial communities from SPRUCE experiment site at the Marcell Experimental Forest, Minnesota, USA - June2016WEW_13_150 | ecosystem: Environmental > Terrestrial > Soil >... | reverse complement strand
GGTCGTTCAGGGTAAAGGGGGAACGACCGCCGGGCTCCCGATTCCGAATCGGGACTGGCGGTCGCACCCCGGAGGGGTGCCAGAGAATAATGTTGGAATTACGCCTCGCCTGCGGAACTTGTTCTTGCATGAACCCGAAGGTCACTCCTGCTTGGTGAGGAGGGTGATGTCGACCAACTCGCCGGCGCGAATCTTGAGGTTGGAGGGCAGGCTGATGTCAATCGGCAGACCCTGGACGATATTGGCGAAGTTCAGCGGTCCGAGCAGGGTGGGGGGGACGGGTTCGAACTGAGTGCCGACCTCGAGGATGGTGGCGGAACCGGTTTGGTGGCGGAGGCCGCGAGTGCGGACACAGACCTTCATGCCGACCTTGGGCTCGTGCAAGATGGGCGGGCGCAGGTAGCCGACGATGCGGACGGGGTCGAGGGTGGCAATGGCCACAATCGGCTGCCCCGGGGTGACCGCCTCGCCCGCGCGATGGAAGATGGCGGTGACGATGCCATCCATGGGCGCTTGGACGAGGATGGGGCTGAGTTCGGCTTCGGTCTGGCGGAGCTTGGATTCCTGCACCGCGATGGCGGCCACCAGGGGGTCGGTCGAGACCTTCGAGAGTTCGGCGGCGTTGGTGACCTGGAGTTCCTGGAGCTGCGTCTCGCATTCGCTCACGAGCTTGGTCAACTCCTTGACTTCGTCCTGAAGCTTGTCCCGCGCCGCCCTGGCCTGTTCATAAGAGCGTTCGGCGACAATCTTGTCTTTGAACAAAGTTTCCATGCGGCGGTATTCACTCTCGGCGGATGGCAGGCCCGCCCGCGCCGCGGCGAGTTGGGCGCGCTGCCTGAGCCAATTCAAGTGGAGTTGGTCGTAATTCATGGCGACCCGCTGGCGGTCGGCAATCGGCGACATGGTCGCCTGGAGCATCGCAATCTCGGATTGGAAGACGGCCAGGGAGGCGAGCAGGATTTTCGGGTCGGTGATCATAACCCGCCCGATCGGGTCGCCGAGCTTGACCCGTTGGAAACGGTTGACGGTCAACTCAGAAAGCACGCCCGGCTTGTAGCAACTGACGTTGGCGAGCACGGGTTCGGCCTGACCGACCATCCCGGTCGCCGCGATATGGTCTTTCCATAGCATGGCCGCGGCGGCCAGGACGCCGGCGAAGATCAACACGGGCAGCGCGCGAATGCGCGCGTCGTGCCAGCGTTGCGGGAGGGGAACGGGGATGCGAGCGGGAGCGTCGGGTTTCATAATTCAAGCAGGCCAAAGTGCAGTGCGGAGGAAGAGGCGCATCCAGGGGATCGCGCGGGCGCGGGCCAAGGCCGCCGGCCATGCGCTGGGCAGGTTGGCGTAATCCGTTGGCGCGGCGCCGCCGCCGCCGCGCGCGATCCAATCGTTCATAAGCCGCTAATCTTCTGCAAAGGCCGAGGGCGCCCGCCCTATATCCTCGGCGATCACTGCATAAGAAATACTCTCCTCCGAGTCAATCGTTTCAGCGCTGCGGTCCCAAATGGACGCTGCCGCTGTTGGTCGTGCCCAGGAACAGGCCATAGCCTTCGTTCCACTTTTGCAGAAGCACGCCGCTGACCGAAATGCTCTGGCGTCCCGGCCCGGGCACACTGCCCCGAAACAAACCCGAGGTCGTCGTCAGCGTCAGGCTCAGCTTGTTGGTTCCGCTCAGCTTGTTGTTCGGTCCCAGGGTCAGCGCATTGGTGATGGCCGGTGACAAATTGCCTCCCTCCAGCTCGATGAGGCCATGGCCATCGGTCCAGTTCAGCAGGGGCGTGCCGTTCGTATAGAGCGACCCCACCACGTCAACCCCGTCAGGGAACTCAAAGCCGCGCGGATACAGCTTCCCAGGCACTCCGCCCAGCTTCAACCAACTCACCTGGCCGGTGATGTCCTGGTTTGTCCCATTGGTCAGAAACTGCAGCCAGCCCTGCACCAGGCCCTTGCCCGCGTAAGGCGAGAGGTAAAACGGCCACTGCCCCTGGCCCACGAGCACGCTGGCCTGGGTCACCTTAGCGCCATCGCCCAGCAGGCCGCTGAAGCTGAGGTTGCCCGAAACATCCACGGTCAACGTCCCAAACCCATAACCGCCCGGCCCGGTCGCGGGGTCCACCGCCCCCGGAATCACCAGGGTGTATTTCCTGGCGGCTTGCGGCGCCGGGTTGGTGCGGCAATACACCGCCCGGTGGGCCAGCAGGTCCGCGGTCCAGGTGCTGCTGCGGACCAGCCCGGTGAGGGTTTGGCTGCCCCCCAGCAGGTCCAGTTGCAGTTGCACCGCTAAGGGGCTGCGGCCCGGGCCCGCAATCGAGTTGGAATACGCCCCGGAGGTCAAGAACGAGCCGGCGAGCCGGTAAGTGCCGCCGGACAGTTGCAATTTGGCGCTGAGGCTGCCCCGGTCGGTGAGCGTGGCGGAGAAGGCGCCGGCGTTGGTTGAGGTGAAGCCGTTGGTATCGGCCAACAGCCCGGCGTAAGTGCCTTTGAGCGGGATGAAGGGGTTGGGGATGCAATTGGCCTGCAAAATCAGGTCGGGCGTCATGGTGAACTTGTACTTGGGAGTGGTAGCCAGCACGTGGCCGGCGCCGTCGGTCCAGTTGGCGAAGAGGTAGCCGTTGGCGGGCGTGACGCTGATGGTATAGGACTTGCCGATTTGCATGGGCTGGCGGCTGTAAGTCGGGGAGAAGGTTCCAGCACCGGAGAACTGCAGCGTCAGCACCGGGACATAGCGGAAACGGACGGTATTGGTGGCCGAGACTTTTCCACTGGCGTCCAGTGCGTAAGCGCTGAAGGTGTTGGAGCCCGGGTTCAAGAGCACCGTGTTCGTCCAATTGACCGTGCCCGCCGCTTGAGTCCAGTCACCGCCGTTGAGGCGGCACCTGACGGCCGAGACCACCACGTCGTCGTTGGCGGCGCCGGTGACCGTGAAGACAGAGTTGCTCACCTGCTGGCCGGGGGCCGGGGTGGTAATGCTCAAAGTGGGCGGGGTGGTGTCGGTCGCGACCAGGAGAGTGTGAATGGCGGCACGCCCGGGCCCAGCCGAGCTATCGAAGCGGACGACGAACAAATCGGGGAGGTCCGGAGTCAGGGTTGTGTTGGTGGCGGTAGTCGAGGACAACTGGGCGGCAGCGGCAGCGGGATAGCGCACGATGGTCCAGGAATTGGATGCGCCGGTCGTCAGGTTGGTGACAGCGAAGTGGCGGGTCGTTCCCGCCGGGCCAAAGGCCAGGTCAATGGTGGGGCTGTCAGGCAAAGCCGGGGAACCTTTCCGAATGGTGTGGGTAAGGGTGTTGGCCACATAGAGGTTGCCGTCGGTGTCCACGGTCACGCCTTCAGGAGACCAGAAAGAGGCCGCGGGCCCGGTCCCATCCACACCCCCCGTAGTGCCCGCCGTTCCCCCCACCGTAGTCACTACTCCGGCGGGTGAGATCATTCGAATCGCATGGTTATTGCCGTCGCTCACAAACAGATAGCCGCGGCTGTCGACTGCCACGGAGAAAGGATAGTTGAAGCGGGCGGCGGGGCCGGTGCCGTCATTGGCCCCCAGCAGGTGCGGGGTTCCGGCCAGAGTGGATACGGTTCCGTCCGGGGTGACCTTTCGAATCGTAGAGTTGGAGGTGTCAGCCACGTAAACATTGCCGTGGTCATCCACGGCCAAGCCTTCGGGAAAATTGAAGCGGGCGAAGTTGCCGGGGCCATCGTTGTCGCCCGGCGGGCCGGCAGACCCGGCCAGCGTTGATACTTTTGCGTCGGGGGTGATCTTGCGGATGGTGTGATTCTGGGTATCGGCGACGTACACGTTGGCCGCGCTGTCCACCGCCACGCCGGCGGGGCCACCGTAAAGGCCCCCCCCAAACCGCGCCGCGCTGCCCGTGCCGTCGGCGCTGCCCGAGCTTCCCGCCAGGCCCGCCAGCGTCGTCACCACCCCGCCCGGCGTCACCTTCCGAATCGTGTAGTTCCAGTAGTCCGCCACATACACATTGCCGCTCCTGTCCACCGCCACGCCGGCGGGATAGGTGAAGCGGGCGGCGCTGTTGGTGCCGTCGTTAGTGCCCCAGGCGCCCGGGGTTCCGGCCAGGGTGGTCACGACTCCATCGGGGGTGATTTTGCGGATGGTATTGTTTGCGTAATCGGCGACATACACATTGGCGCTCAGGTCCACGGCCACGCCGGCGGGATAGCTAAAGCGGGCGGCGCTGTTGGTGCCGTCAGCGCTGCCCTCAGGGGCTGCGGTTCCGGCCAGGGTCGTCACGACGCCGTCGGCCAGGGTCACCTTGCGAATGGTGTGATTGTGAGCGTCCGCCACATAGAGATTGCCGCCGCCATCGAGCGCCACGCCGCATGGGGAGTTAAAGCGGGCGGCGCTGTTGGTCCCATCGGCGCTGCCCGGACTGCCGGCTGAGCCCGCCACGGTCGTCACCACGCCGGCCGGGGTCACTTTGCGAATGGTGTGATTGTAAGTGTCCGCCACGTAGAGATTGCCGTTGGTGTCCACGGTCACGGCCAGCGGGTAGTCAAAGCGGGCGGCGCTGTTGGTCCCATCGGCGCTGCCGGCGGTGGCGGCCAGGCCGGCCAGCGTGGTCACCTTGCGGGCCGGGGTCACTTTGCGAATCGTGTAATTGTAAGTGTCGGCCACGTAGAGATTGGTATTGCCGTCCACGGTCAGACCGCACGGATAGGCGAAGCAGGCGGCGCAGCCGGTCCCGTTGGTGCTGCCGGCGGTGCCGGCCAGGCCGGCCAGCGTGGTCACCGCGCCGGCCGGGGTCACTTTGCGAATCGTATGATTGTCAGTGTCGGCCACGTACACATTGCCGCCGTTGTCGACCGCGAGGCCGAAAGGGAAGTTGAACCGGGCGGCAGTGCCGGTGCCGTCATTGGTGCCGGCAGCCTGGGCGCTCCCAGCCAGGGTGGACACCACCCCGCCCAGGGTGATCTTGCGAATCAAATTGTTAAAGCTGTCCGCCACGTAAACATTGCCGCCGTTGTCCACCGCGAGGCTGCGCGGGCTGTTGAAGCGGGCGGCGCAGCCAGTCCCATCGGCGCTGCCGGCGGTGCCGGCCAGGCCGGCCAGAGTCGTGACCACCCCCGCGGGGGTGATCTTGCGAATGGTGTGGTTTGCGGAGTCGGCCAGATAGCAGTTGCCCTGGCTGTCCAGGGCCGTGCCGGAAGGGAAGGTGAAGCGGGCGGCGGGGCCGGCGCCGTCAAACCAGCCTGGGGCCTGGCCGGCTAGGGTGAAGAAGGTGTAGTTCCCGTAATTTGTCTGGGCGGTGGCCGTTGGCAGCAGCCAGAGGCCGCTCAGGGCCAGGGCGGCCAGGGAGCGTGAAAACAGTCGTAAGGAGGGTAGGACAAGCAGGTTCATGGCAATTTGTCGTTCGGCCATCGGCGGCATAGGCCCGGGGGCAAAATTCTCAAACGAAGAAGCAGCCCCCGGGCCCTTGATTTTCGCCAGCATCGTAGCAGGCCTGTGAATGACTTCAAGGACAATCGGGTGAGCTGCGCCGGTTTTCTTCCGGCCAAGCAGCACGGTCAGGCCACCAAACTAACGGGGCGCAAGAGCATTGGCTGGCCGGGCGGCTAAGTGGAAATATCTGGAAATAACTGCAAAAACCGACCGTCTGCCTGAGGGCGGAGCCGGTAGCGGGCCCAGCGCCAGCGGAGGCAACGCCTTCGGCTCATTGCAATTACCATAGTTGGAATCAGCCTTCACCTGGCGGGAGTTATCGCGCAATTTGTGGGGCGTGCCAAATGCTGCATTGGCTCTGTTGGCTGTATTGGGAATTTCGGCGGCTCGGGCCTTCCCATGCGGGCGCGGGAAGGCCATGGACCACGGTTTGGCCTCGCTTGAGGCTTGACGAAAGAGGCCGGCCCGCCCAGTTTGAGGGCCAGAATTCAGCAGCGAGCCGTTCTTATGCATCTGGCACAACGTTCCCTCGGGCACTGGGTTGAGAAGAGCATCCTGGTCAGTATGTTGGTTAGCGCTCCGTGGTGGGGCGCCGTGGCCGCGGCGGCGGCCCGTCCGGTCACCGCCGGCACTGGGCAAATCGAAATCCCGACCTATCCATGGTCGGCGGTCAGACACCCCTACTTTCGCGGGACGGACAAGGTGAACATCTATCCCTACGCGATGCTGGATTTTCTGAGCCGGGAGCAGAGCAAGCGGAGCTACCGGACCGTGGTGCTGGAGAACGAATACTTGCGCATAACTTTTCTGCCTGAGCTGGGCGGCAAGATCTACGAAGTGCTCGACAAGACCACGGGGCAGCCGATGTTCTATGTGAACCACGTGGTCAAGCCCGGCCTGATCGCGCAATGCGGGGCCTGGACCAGCGGGGGTGTGGAGTGGAACACGGGTCCGCAAGGGCACACGGTCAGTTGCCTGGTCCCGGTGGAGGTGGAGATTCTGCCGGTCGAGAAAGACGGCTCGCGGGCGGTGGCGGTGGGGGAGACGGAGCGGATTTATGGGACGAAATGGACGGTGGTGGTGAGGCTGCGGCCGGGCCGGTCGTTTCTGGAGGAGCGCATCCGGATTTACAACCCGACCGAGACGGTGCGCCCCTACTACTTCTGGAACTGCACGGCCGAGCCCAACACCCCCGGTTTCCGCTTCATCTATCCGATGACCCTCGGTTGCGACCATGCCGGCGAGAGGTTTTTCCAATGGCCCGTTGACCACGGCAAGGACCTCACGCGGGGCACGAATTACTTCGACGCTTCCTCCATCTTCGCGTGGCACTGCGACCAGGATTTCTTCGGGTCGTACGACGACGACCTGGACCGGGGGGTGGTCGCCTGCGCCAACCACCACCAGGTGCCCGGCAAGAAGGCGTGGACCTGGGGCCAGGGGGGCTTCGGGAAGATGCACCAGATGGATCTGACGGATGAGGACGGTCCCTACAACGAAGTGCAGACGGGGCCGCTGCTGACCCAGGGGGAGGTGGGCCGGCTGGAGCCCTGCCAGGCGGTGGAGTGGGACGAATGGTGGTATCCGGTGCACGGGCTGGGCGGGTTCACCTACGCCAATCAGAACGTGGCGGTGAATGCCTCAGTGGCGGAGGGGCAACTGCGCCTTGGCCTGCTTGGGACCGCCGGCTGGGGAGAAGCAACGGTTAAGGTGACGAAGCAGGGTCGCCAGGTCCAGGCTGCCGGCTGCACACTTTCGCCGCGGCAACCCGCCCAACTGCAGCTTGCCACCAGCGGCGAGCGCGAGCCTTTTGAAGTGGAAATCCTCGCGTCGGGCGAACAGCTTGCGGCATTCCGGCTGCCGCTGGACCTGCCCGTTCGCCAACGACCGGAGAAGAAGCTGGAGCCGCCGCAGACGGCGTCCGAGTTGGTGCGCGCTGGCTGGCAGGACTACCTCTTCGCGCGATACTCCGAGGCTGAGGGGCGGTTCAAAAAGGCCCTGGAACAGGACGCGGCCAGCGCGGAGGCTAACGCCGGGCTGGCTTACCTGAACCTGGAGCGGGACCCCGCGGCCGCCGCGACCGCCGCCAGGTCGGCCCTGGTCGTGGACCCCGACCACGGCCGGGCGCGCTACGCCCTGGCGGCGGCCGAGTATCGGCTGGGGCACGAAGCGGCGGCCCTGGAAGAGGCCTGGCAGGCGGCCCGCGACCCCGCCGTGGCTGTGGCGGCGCGGGCGCTGGTGGCCAAGCTGGACCTTCGGCGGCAGGATTACTCGAGCGCCCTGGCCGCGCTCTCCGGAGACGGCCCGTGGCGTGAGGACCCGGTCTGCCGCAATCGCCTCGCCCTGGCCGCGCTCAAACGGTCCGAGCAAACCGCCGGCGCGCAGCGAACGAAAAAAGCAGACCGGGCCGACCTGCGCTGGGCCGCCAGCCTGGCCGAGGCAAATCTGGCGGTCGACCCGCTCGACCCGCTGGCGCGCAATATCCGGTTGCGCACCCGGGTGGAGCCGATGCCCAAGGGGGCCGATTTGCTGCTGCGCAAGGAGGCCAGGCGTCAAAATCTCCTCAACCTGTTGGCCGAGTATTCGGAAGTGGGGGACACCGGCGCGGCGCTGGATGTTTTTCCCGAAGCGCGCGCAACGCTCGCCGAGGGAGCGGAGCTGAGCCCGCTGGAATTCTACTGGCTGGCGTACCTTGCGGCCTCGGGACGGACCCTCACGGGCGACAGCGCTTCCGCCGCCAGCGCCCGGTGGTACCTGAGCCAAGCCCGGGCGGCATCGCCCGAGGGCGTCTTTCCCTACCAAGCGGAGGCCGTGCCGGTGCTGCGCTGGGCCGTGGCGACCGAGCCCAAGGAGGGCAGGGCGGCGCTTTACCTCGGCCACGTGCTCTTTCACCTGGGCCGCTATGCCGAGGGGCGCGAGCTGTGGCAACGCGCGGCCGAACTGGGCGCCGAACGGGTCATCGCGTGGCGCGCCCTTGGCCTGGCGGCGAAGACGCTGGAGGGCGATACCAAGGCCGCGCGGCAATGGCTCGAAAAGGCGAGCCAGGCCGATGCCAAAGACGCGATCGTGGCCCGTGACCTGGCGAACATCCTCTTCGATCTGGCCGACAAGGCCGGGAGCGATTCGGAGAAGCGCGACCTGCTCACGGAGGCCCGGGAGCGGCTGAGGGCCTCGTTCGAGACCGGCAAAGGCCGCTCGGATTTCGTCGGCCTGCTGGCGCGGGCGCAAAACCGGCTGGGCGACTTCGCCGCGACGGCGCGGATGCTCGAGGGGGTGCGGGTCACGGTCTGGGAAGGTGCGCACGAGGTGCACGACCTGTTCGAGCAGGCGCACCTGGCCCTGGGCGAGGCGCAGCTTAAGGCCGGCCACGCCAACGAAGCTCTGGCCGAGTTCAACCGGGCGCTGGAATACCCCCTCAACCTGGCCACCGGCAAACTCGAAAACGCCCGCCAGGCGCACATCCAATATCAGCGGGGCAACGCCCTGGCCGCCCTCGGGCGGCAAGCGGAGGCCACCGCCGCCTGGAAACTGGCGGCCGCTGAGGAGTCGTCCAAAGACCCCCGGCTCGAAGAGGCCCGGCAGAAGGCCAAAGAGGCCCTCGAGCGGCTGGCGCGGTGAGGGAGGGCGGAGGGTTTATCTCTGGAAAGGAGCAGCGGTTGAAACGGCTCGCGGGTTGCGGGCGGGGGCCGCAGGGGATGCAGCGCAAATCCAGGCAGGGCGTCACGGAACCGCTACCAGGCGGTAGAGCCGGGGCGGCTGCCGGAAGGCGGTCAGGTCGAAGTAAAGCTCCGTCGTGTTCGTCAGCGTCACCGTGGCCAGCGTCACCCAGGCGTCGGTCGGGCCAATGACATTGATATAATCAATCCGCACCGAACTGCCGATGGCCCCGGCCAGCGGAATCTCCGTGGCCAACCCCAGGTCCACCACGGGCCGCGCACTGGGCGCGTTGGTCTGCCAGGCGCGGTAGAATCGTTGCGCGGGCAGCGGCTCGGAAAGATCAAAACAGAGCTGCGGCGTGCTCGCGAGCGTAAAGTTCGATAGCGACAGCCACGGTTTGCCGGGGCCGAAGGCATTGACATAATCCAGGTGGAGGAAGCTGCCCACGTCCCCCGTCAGATTCAGGGCCGCAACGCTCCTTCGCTCGACCGCAGCGATCACGCTCAGCTCGGCGGGCGCGCTGGTCACGGCCCCGTAGGGGTAGGGATTCGTGACGACCACCGTGTAAGCCCCCGCCTGGGCCGCTCCGACTTTGGCCAGGTCAAGGTAAGAGTTGGTGGCGGCGGCGAGCGCGTTGGTGTCGTTAAAGTACCATTGGTAAGTTGCTCCCGGCACAGTGTTCGTGACTTCCACCGAGAAGAACGCAAGCGACCCCATCTCAGCGGTCTGGGTCAGGGGCGGCGTCGCTATGCCCGGAGGCGGCCACACCGCGGTAAAGTCCAGCGTGCGGATGCAGATCGCCCCGGCGGCGTTGGTCGCTTCCAGCCGGAAAACATACAAATCTGCGACATCGGGCATGAACGTGGGGTTGCGGACATTCGCGGCCGAGAGCGAGGCCGATGAAGCGGACGGGTCCCGGATCAGGCGCCAGTGCGAGGCCAGGGCGGTTTGCGGGCTGGTGTCCAGTTGGCGCAATTGCCCCACCGGCCCGACAGCCTGGTCAATCGTGGGCGCATCCGGGCAGGCGACACCGCCAATCCGAATCGTGTTGTTCCAGGTGTCCGCCACATACACATTGCCCGCACTGTCTGCCGCCACGCCGGCGGGGCCACCGTTAAGGCTGCCAAACCGCGCCGCGCTTCCCGTGCCGTCGGCGCTGCCCGAACTTCGCGCCAAGCCCGCCAGCGTGGTCACCACCCCGCCCGGCGTCACCTTCCGAATCGTGCAGTAAGAGAACTCCGCCACATAGACGTTGCCCGCGCTGTCTGCCGCCACGCCGGATGGAAGGTAGAACCGCGCCGCGCTGGCCGTGCCGTCGGCGCTGCCCCAGCTTCCCGCCAGGCCCGCCAGCGTCGCCACCACCCCGCCCGGCGTCACCTTCCGAATCGTGCAGTTCCAGGTGTCCGCCACATACACGTTGCCCGCGCTGTCCACCGCCACGCCGCATGGATCGTAGAACCGCGCCGCGCTTCCCGTGCCGTCGTCGCTGCCAGAAATTCCCGCCAGCCCCGCCAGGGTCGTCACCACCCCGCCCGGCGTCACCTTCCGAATCGTGTGGTTCCAGGTATCCGCCACATACACGTTGCCCGCGCTGTCCACCGCCACGCCCCTTGGACCAGAGAACTGCGCCGCGCTGGCCGTGCCGTCCGCGCTGCCTTGGGTTCCCGCCAGGCCCGCCAGCGTCGTGACCACCCCGCCCGGTGTCACTTTCCGAATCGTGTCGTTCCAGGAGTCCGCCACATACACGTTGCCCGCGCTGTCCACCGCCACGCCGTATGGCTCGTTGAACCGCGCCGCGCTGCCCGTACCGTCGGCATCTCCACGAATTGGGTTACCCCCCTGGTCAAAGAGAGCCTTTCCCGCCAGCGTCGTGACCACCCCGCCCGGCGCCACCTTCCGAATCGTCTGGTTCGAAGTGTCGGCCACGTACACGTTGGCCGCGCTGTCCACCGCCACGCCGGATGGCTCGTTGAACCGCGCCGCGCTGCCCGTGCCGTCGGCGCTGCCCTGATACCCCGCCAGGCCGGCCAGCGTCGTGACCACCCCGCCCGGCGTCACCTTCCGAATCGTGTGGTTGTAGGTATCCGCCACATAGACGTTGGCTGCGCTGTCCACCGCCACGCCGGACGTACCGTAGAACCGCGCCGCGCCGCCCGTGCCGTCGGCACTGCCGCCGGTTCGCGCCAAGCCCGCCAGGGTCGTCACCACCCCGCCCGGCGTCACCTTCCGAATCGTGCAGGCGTCCGCCACATACACGCTTCCCGCGCTGTCCACCGCCACGCCCGCTGGATAGGAGAACCCCGCCGCACTACCCGTGCCGTCGGCGCTGCCAGGGTTTCCCGCCAGGCCCGCCAGCGTCGTGACCACCCCGCCTGGCGTCACCTTCCGAATCGTGTAGTTGTCCGCCACATACACGTTGCCGGCGCTGTCCACCGCCACGCCGAGTGGCTGCCAGAACCCCGCCGGTAGCGTCGTTACCATGCCGTCCGGCGTCACCTTCCGAATCGTGCGGTTGTCGGAGTCCGCCACATAGACGTTGCCCGCGCTGTCCACCGCCACGCCGGATGGGCAGTAGAACCGCGCCGCGCTGCCCGTGCCGTCGGCATAACCACCCATCGGGTTACCATACGGGTCAAGGACGGCGGCGTTTCCCGCCAGTGTCGTCACCGCGCCGCCCGGCGTCACCTTCCGAATCGTGCAGTTATACGTGTCCGCCACATACACGTTGCCCGCGCTGTCCACCGCCACGGCCCTTGGCAGGTAGAACCGCGCCGCGCTGCCCGTGCCGTCGGTGCTGCCCGAGGTTCCCGCCAGGCCCGCCAGCGTCGTCACCACCCCGCCCAGCGTCACCTTCCGAATCGTGTGGTTCCAGCTATCCGCCACATACACGTTGCCCGCGCTGTCCACCGCCACGCCCCACGGCTTGTAGAACCGCGCCGCACTGGCCGTGCCGTCAATGGCGCCAGGACTCTCGCCGGGTCCGGCCAGCGTGGTGAACGTGTATTCCTGGGCTGTGGCCTGAGTCGTCGCCGCCATTGCCAGGGCGGCCAGGAGCAGGCTCGCTAATAGATTCGTTCTCATGCTTTTCGTAGAATCGTTAATGGTTGAGGGTCGAGGGCCGAGGGTCGGAACGGACCGGTCCAAATTGAGGGACGCGGTCCCGACAAGGCGGGGTCTTATTGCACGCGCCCCTGGCGGCTCGGGGATGGGCCGGCGCGGTCGCGGACCGCCGGGGCGCAGAGGCAAACGGGCGCGCAATTTCCCTCTGCAGCGGGAGCCTGGTCATTTTCCCAAACCCCGTTGTGGCCCGGTCAGTGCATTCCCAGCGCACATTCATTTGCCGCCCGAGGGACGCCGCCCGCCAAGAAAAGCAAGGAGCAGGCGGCGCCTGGCTCAGCCCGCTGCTGGCTTGCGGTAAAAGGAGAGCAAAAAATGCGGGTTTTGTCAATACCTAACTGCTCAGAGCCTGATTCGTCCGGTCGCGCCAAGGGGGCCTTTGGTTTTCTTCTGGTCGCCGGTTGGGCATCGGGTATGATGGCAGGGCATGAAAGAGAGTGAAGGGTTCTGGCGGAGGGCAGGAGGCTGGTTGGCTGGCGCGCGAAGGGCCGGCAAGCCAGATGGAGGAAGACCGGCAAATAGGTATTACCCATTTAATTGGGTATTGAATTAGGTATTGAAGGAAACCGCTTCCATGTCCAAGTCCGCCGTCACCCAATATTTGAGGTCCCCGCCCGCATGAGGAAGCTGGTCTATATCGTTGACGACGAGGCCGCGGTCGTGGAGGCGATGGTGTTGCTGCTGGAGAGCATGGATGCGCGCTGGCGGGTGAGGGGCTTTACGAGTCCGCTGGCAGCGTTGGCCGCGGTGAAGAGCGAGGCCCCGGACCTGGTGTTGGCCGACCACGAGATGCTCGAGATGAAGGGGAACGAACTGCTGGAAGAGGTGCGGGCAGCCGCGCCCCAGGCCGTGCGGATCATCATCTCCGGTTGCGTGGACGTCCAGGCCCTGAGCACGGTCCTTTCGGCCCACCAGTACATCGCCAAGCCCTTCGAGGCGCTGCAACTGAAGGAGCTGATTGAACGCACGTTCGCCGCCCGGGCGCGCCTGGAGGAGCAGGGCCTGGGGGCATTGGTGACGGGTTTGCGCTCGCTGCCTTCGTTGCCGCACGTGTATTACTTGCTGCTGGCAGAACTGGGAAACGAGCGGCGCTCGGTCGAGGCTATCGCGCAGCTTGTGGCCAAGGATGCCGGCCTGTCGAGCAAGCTGCTGCAGTTGGCCAACTCCCCCATGTTCGGGCGTGGGGCGCTGGTCAGCGGTCTGCTGGAGGCCGTCATGTGCCTGGGCACCGACATGATTAAAGCCGTGGTGCTCTCGCAGGAGGTGTTCCGGCAGTACGCGCGAGTGCAGAGCTGGGAAATCGATCTGCCGCGTCTGTGGACCCACTGCTGGCAGGTCGCCGAATTGGCCCAGGGCATCTGCCTGGACCAGGGGCTCTCGCAGGGGCAGGCCGAGGAGGCCTTTCTGGCCGGCATCCTCCATGAGTTGGGCAAGCTGATCCTGATCGACAACTTTCCCCGAGAATTCCAGGCGGCCTGGCAGGCCGCCCTCCGGGCGCATTCGCCCCTGACT
>Ga0187870_1002893_pt1 | contig 13772 bp, 11 predicted proteins | sample June2016WEW_13_1_3_FD_132974 | JGI IMG/M metagenome (GOLD analysis project Ga0187870, IMG submission 132974) | Peatland microbial communities from SPRUCE experiment site at the Marcell Experimental Forest, Minnesota, USA - June2016WEW_13_150 | ecosystem: Environmental > Terrestrial > Soil >... | reverse complement strand
TTACCGGTTTTGGGATAAGTTCGAGAAGGGGACCAACATCAAAGGCTGGCTCTATCAGATCATGAAGAACTCTTACATTAATCATTACAGAAAAAGAGTCAAGGAGCCAAAGCCGGTAGAATTTGACGAGAGCCTCTTCCACCACAATCCCGCACCTGATCCGCCGACCGAGCTTCATCCAGATAGTGAACAAGTTGCGTACGATGTGTTCGAGGATGAGATTGCTCGTTCGCTGGAGTCCCTGCCGGGTGATTTCAGGACCGTGGTGATGCTGAGCGATATGGAGGATTTCACGTACGAGGAAATCGCGAGCATGGTTGCTGTGCCGATTGGGACCGTCCGCTCCCGTCTCCACAGAGGACGGAGATTGTTGAGAGAGAAGCTCGGAAACTATACGAGGAGGAATCGGTATTTACTATAAGAACTTGGCAATCCTTCGAAAGGTCTTCGTCATTTTTCGTCCAGGATATCGCCTGAGCATGCGATGAACAACTACTTATCATACCTGGAATCCCGACCCAGGAAGCCGTTCTTGATGAGATTGATGCTTCTTCTGGTCGTCGTCGGAGCAATCGATTACATTACCGGAGTTGAGGTTTCTTTCTCGGCCTTGTACCTGGTTCCTGTTGCACTCGGCGCCTGGGTCCTCGGTCGGCGGACTGGTGTGTTCTTTTCGATTGTCTCTGCGATTGTGTGGTATCTGGCTGATTTCATGTCATCACCATCGTATTCGCATCCTCTTATTCCCTACTGGAATGCTCTCGTGATGCTCGCTGGTTTTCTCACGACTGCACTGGTTCTTGCCAGACTCAAGCAAACGATAGATGGCGAGAACCGACTTGCAAGAGAAATTCAAGAGCGGTTGCTCCCGAGAGAGATTCCACGCGTTGCGGGATATGAAATCGCAGGAGCTTGGCGGCCCGCTCAATCAGTGAGTGGAGACTACTATGACGTCATCACGTTGGATGACGACTTGTTGGCTTTTTGTGTCGGGGATGTCGTAGGACACGGAATTCCTGCCGCCTTGCTCATGTCGAACTTGCAGGCTGCGGTAAGAATGCTCGCGATCAGCAAGCTCCCGCCGAGAGAGATATGTACTCAGTTGAATAAGTTCATCTTCAGCAATACCACGCGTGACAAATTCATCACATTCTTCTACGGTGTCCTGGATATCAGCAAGAGAGAATTCGTGTACACGAATGCCGGGCATAATCGGCCCCTTCTTATGCGTACCAATGGCGATAGGATTTCGCCTTCCGAAGGAGGAATCGCTCTTGGGCTGCTACCTGATTTTGGCTACAATCAGGGAAGAGTCCACCTCGAGGAGGGGGATCTTTTGCTCCTCTACACCGATGGTGTAGTGGAAGCAAGAAACCTGCGAAACGAACTATTCGATGACGAACGCCTTCTCAATGTTCTGGAGGAGAATCACACCAAGGGGGCAACGGCGACGTGCAACAGTATCCTTCAGGTAGTATCAGAGTTCAGCAAGGGCATCTATCAGGACGACCTTACACTGCTCGCACTTTCTGTTCAAGCGCCTGATTCCAAATGGGAAGAGATGAGTGCGCGACAGAGAGGATCAGTAGAGGAAACGCGTATCAGTATTCTTTAGCACCGACGACCATGAGGACGCGTCAGCTCTAGAAATGTACTGTTGACAAGGAGGAATCGATCGTGTTTGTTTTCGTGGCAATCGATCTTGTAAGCGCTCTTCTTCTTCTCGGGGCGTTCTACCTGATTTGGAAAGAAAAGAGAAAGTACTACTCAATAAGGATGGTCCTGCCAGCCGTCGCTCTTCTGACACTGGGCCGGTTTTGCGATATCTTGCTTGAGCATCCCTCGTTGCGTGAATCCAGCCCCTTCGGCCTGTCGGCAGCTGCATATGAGATTCTCGTCGCGTCTTGTGGATGAGCCTCCATCCGGCGGCAGCCACATCGTCCGGTGGGATGCATCTCGATATTTCAGCGGACTCTATCTCTACCGGCTTACGACCGACGCTTTTGTCCAGACGAGGAAAATGGTGCTATTGAAGTAATTAGCCGCTTCGTCCCACCCTCGTTCTGCGCATTCCTTGCGTCCACCTCCTTTTTTTCGTAATGTCGATGTGCTTCCTCAACGATCACATCTCCTGACCGACCACACCACTCCTAACCAGTCATCACTATTGACAGGATCTCATCATGAAACGCTTCGCGCTCTTCCTGCTTGTCCTTGCATTTCCTGCGGTGCTGTTGGCGGGCTCTCCGCAAGGGTACTACCGGTTCCCGACACTCAGCGCTGACAAAATCATTTTCACTGCCGAAGGCGATTTGTGGAAAGTCGATCTCAACGGCGGCATGGCACAACGCCTGACCTCTCACCTGGGAAGTGAAACCAACGCCGCTGTCTCACCCGACGGTAGACTCGTCGCATTCTCGGCTCAATATGAAGGGCCGACAGAAGTTTATACGATGCCGGTCGAGGGAGGGCTCCCGACCCGGCACACGTATGACGGCGACGCCATTGTCGTGGGCTGGACACCGGACGGCAGAATTATTTATCAATCCAGCCACTACTCGACGCTCCCGAATCGACAGCTGCTCACGATCAATTTGAAGACGGGAACCTCCGACTTGATCCCCCTCAGCCAGGCAAGTGACGGTTGTTTCGACGCACAGGGGACGACCCTGTTCTTCACACGACTCCCGTTCCAGGGAAGCCACACCAAGCGCTACAAAGGAGGAACCGCACAGAATATCTGGAAGTACGAACTCGGAAAACCGGAGGCCTCACCGCTGACTGCCGACTTTGCCGGAACGAGCAAGGTCCCGATGTGGTGGAACAAACGGATCTACTTCGCGAGCGATCGTGACGGCACGATGAACCTCTGGTCGATGAATGAAGATGGGAAGGATTTAAAACAGCTTACGTTTCATAAAGGGTGGGATGTCAAATCTCCGGCATTGAGGGATGGAAAAATTGCGTACCAAGTCGGCGCCGATATCCACGTCTTCGATATTGCCGCGAATGCGGACCGGCTCGTCCCCATCACACTTTCATCCGATCTTGACCAGGAGCGAGAACGATGGGTGAAGAAGCCATCCGACTACCTGACATCGACGAACGTTTCTTCAAACGGGGACTATGTCGTGTTGACTGCACGTGGTCAGGTATTCGTCGCACCGGCGCAGCAAGGAAGGCTGGTGCGTGCCACAACCAGGAGCAAGGTGCGCTACCGGAGTGCCCAATTCATGCCCGACGGCAAATCGCTCCTCGTCCTTTCGGATGAAACGGGCGAGCTCGAGTTCTGCAAGGTGCCTGCAAACGGCATCGGAGATCCGGAACAGCTTACGAATGACGGAAAGGTCTTCCGCTACGATCCGTCGATATCGCCGAACGGGAAGTGGATCGTGTTCGACGACAAGAATCAGAAGCTCTGGCTGTTCAATCTCGAAACGAAAAAGATGACTCAGATTGCGTCGTCGGAGTACGACGGATTCAGCGGCTACAGCTGGTCATCGGATAGCAAGTGGCTGATGTTCGTTCAGACCGCAGAAAACACCAATTCGCAGGTCATGCTCTATAACATCGCGGACGCGAAGACAGTCGCTTTAACTCGTGATCGGGTCGAGAGCTACAATCCCGTCTGGAGCGTCGATGGGAAGTGGATCTATTTCCTCTCCGACCGTGTTTTCCAGTCGCTCGTTGGCGGCCCGTGGGGATCGCGCCAACCCGAGCCGTTCTTCGACAAGACCACGAAAATCTACAGCATCTCGCTGAGAAAAGACGGGCGTTCCCCGTTCCTCCCGACGGATGAACTCGACGCTGCGCAATCAGAGGAGAAAGACAAGGAAAAGGAGAAGGATAAGAAGAAGGATGCGGACGATCAGAAGAAGGAAAAGGAGAAGACGATCGATGTTGTTATCGATCTCGACGGAATTCAGGACAGGGTCTTCGAAGTTCCATTGCCAGCAGGCAGATACCGGGAGCTCTCGATCAACGACAAGAACCTGTTCTGGACGGAGTCTGAGGCCGGCTTCGGCTCAAAGACGAAACTCGTCGCACTGGAAATAAAGAACAAGGATATTACACCGAAGACTCTGCTGGATGAGGTGAACGGCTACGATCTCACCCGCGACGGCAAGAAGTTGATGGTTCAGAAATCAGGTGATATCTATATCATCGACGCATCGACCTCGCCTCCGTCGGATCTGCCGAAGAGTAAGGTAACCCTTGACAATTGGACGTTCACGATCAGTCCCCGTGAAGAATGGCGCCAGATGGTGATGGAAGAATGGAGACTCGAGAGAGATAATTTTTACGATCCGAATCTTCATGGCATCGACTACAAGGGATTGTTGGAACGACACCTTCCGCTCGTCGACCGCGTGACCGATCGGGATGAACTGAACGACCTCATTACAGACCTGGTGGGCGAGCTTGCTGCGCTCCACATTTTTGTTGGCGGGGGCGACAGGAGGCTGGGTCTTGACCAGATCAGCCCCGCTTCCCTCGGCGCTCTTCTCGTGAAGGATGAAGCGAACGGAGGATACAGGATTCAGCACATCTACCTCTCAGATCCGGACTATCTCGAGGTCTCCTCGCCACTCTCGAGACCTGGATTGACCATCAAGGAGGGGGACGTGATCAAATCGATCAACGGTGTTTCGACGTTGTCCGTGGAATCTCCGTACCTGCTTCTCAGAAATCTGACGAACCAGCAGGTGCTGCTCAAAATGAAGTCCGCTGGAACCGGCAAAGACTATGAGGCGGTCGTGAAACCGATTTCGCAGGGAGATGAATCGAATCTTCGGTACAGTGAATGGGAGTATACCCGCCGGCTGCGAGTCGAAGAAGCAAGCAAGAACGACATAGGCTACGTTCATCTCCGCGCAATGGGCAGTGGCAATTACACAGAATGGGTGAAAAACTTCTACCCAGTGTTCAATCGAAAAGGATTGATCATCGACGTGCGACACAACCGGGGCGGAAACATCGACAGCTGGATCCTGGAGAAACTCATGCGCAAGGCATGGTTCTACTGGAAACAGCGCACACTGCAGCCGACCTGGAATATGCAATATGCGTTTCGCGGTCACCTCGTGGTCCTCTGCAACGAGTTTACTGCCTCTGACGGCGAGGCATTCTCAGAAGGATTCCGCCGACTCGGGTTGGGCAAAGTGATCGGGACAAGAACGTGGGGAGGCGAGATTTGGCTTTCTGCACGCCCATGGCTCCAGGACAGAGGCATGGCGACCGCAGCCGAGACAGGCGTCTATGGGCCGGAAGGCGAATGGCTGATCGAAGGGCACGGCGTCGATCCCGACATGGTCGTGGACAATCTTCCAAAGGCGACATTTGACGGGAAGGATGCGCAGCTCGACGCGGCAATTAAGTATCTGCAGGAACAAATCAAGCTCCATCCGGTCGAGGTGCCTCCTGCTCCCAAATTCCCGAACAAAGCATTCGATTACAAGTAGCCCGTCGATTTATCCACGGGGACATGGGAGCCGATCACCTTGCGCCTCTCGTTCACCGAACACGATCACGGCATAAAAAGCAAAAAACCCTCGGTCACCCCGAGGGTTTTTTGTTAAGCCAGCTCGACCAACCCTCACACCTCTCAACTCCGCTCGGGGCAACCAGCTGAACGCCGAGAGCTGCGCGCTGTCCCATCTGTGATCTGTCTCCTGCATTCTGACTTCTGAATTCTGTATTCTGACTCCTGTATTCTGTCTTTTTACTTTTCACTCTTCACTATTTACTGCTTCTCCCCCACACTCGGCCGCAGCGTCGCAGCTTCGGACTTAACAGTGAAAGACGCTGGCTTCAATCCATCCGAGGAAGCTATCAATTCAATCGTGCCAGCTTCCTTTGAGGACTGAATGATCACCTGGCACAGTCCGTTGAAGAGCCTTCGCTGAAAGCGACCATCCAGATACTTGTCCGGTTCATGACTGCTGGGATCGCCGTTACCGACGCCAATAATCTTCCCTTTTCCCTGAAGCTCAAAGCGAATCAAATTGTCGGCAATCGGGACTTCCTTGCCCCGCCCATCGAGCGCTCGGACCGTCACAACGCTGACATCCTCCCCATCAGCATGCATCGAAGTCCGATCGGCCGTCATTGTGATACTGACTGGGGCACCTGTCGTCTCGACCTTTGTTGTCAAGAGCTTTCCTCGCCTGGTACCGCGGGCCTCGAGAACGCCGGGCTGATATGGGACATTCCATTCGAGATGAGAATTCACATTCATCGTTTTCTTTCCGAGGCTCTTCCCGTTCAGAAACAACTCCACGCTTTCACAGTTGCTCTCACACCAGACATTGATCACATCCCTTTCTTTTCCTGCCCAGTTCCAATGCGGCGCGAGGTGCAGTACATCCTTGTCCGACCACCACGACTGGTAGTAGAAGAAATTCGTCTTTGGAAAACCGCAAACATCCATGATGCCAAAGTGCGAGTTGATGCAGGGCCAGCTGTACGGAGTCGGTTCTCCGCGGTAATCAAAACCTGTCCATACGAACGCGCCGGCCAACCACTCACGAGCGGCATAAAACGTCCACCATTTCTCTGCGATTGCACCCCAGTCGGTTGCCGTGACGTCCAGATCGCACATGTATCCCCGGATCGTGTCGACGGCGAAGATCCCTCTGGTGCACAACGTGCTCGCCTCTTCACTTCCGAACAGAATCTGGTCGAGATGATCCTTCCGGTACTTATCGATGTCCATGATGGTCATGTAGTTGAAGCCGCGAATCGGCAGGACGCTGTTGATCCCTTCGTACGTGTTTCCGTTGTTGGCAGCATACGAATACATTCGTGTTGGATCGAGTTGCTTCAGTTTCTGGATAAGTGAGAGCGCGACCCGCTTCCCAACGTCGTTGTTTTGAATCACCCACTCTTCATTCCCCAACGACCAGAGAACAACTGACGGATGATTCCGGTCACGACGAATCAACGTCTCGAATTGTCCCATGAACTCGGGCGAGCTTCCCATCAATCGATTCTCGTCCATGACAAGCATGCCGAGACGATCGCATGCTTCGAGCAACTCGTTTGTCGGCGGGTTATGGCTTGTGCGGTAGGCATTGCTCCCCATCTCCTTCAACCGCTCGATCCTGTAGTACTGCAGACGATCCGGAAGCGCAGAACCAACGCCGGCATGATCCTGATGATTGCAGACACCTTTGAGCTCCACCCGCTTGTCATTGAGGAAGAATCCCTTGTCCTTGTCCCAGCGAACGGTCCGTATTCCAAAGGACGTCGTCACGCTGTCGGTTGTCACTCCCTTTGAACGCACAACTGAGATGAGAGTGTAGAGATGCGGCGTTTCGATTGACCAGAGAAGAGGCGATGAAACATCCAGGTCCTGACGTACCGTTGTTTGCTCGGCTTCCTTGAGAGTTGTTGCAGCCGATGAGTTGTTTGCCACCGTTCTTCCGCGTTCGTCCTGAACGATCGTGACAAGTTCACAGGTAGTCGCCACGTCACTCTTATTAAGAACATCCGTCTCTGCATGAACTTTAGCTGCGCCATTCGTGACATCGGTGTGCACGAACACGCCGTACTCCGGAATGTGCGCAGGCTGGGTTTTCATCAGCCACGTATGACGATAGATTCCGGCTCCTTCGTAGAACCATCCTTCATACTGGCTTACATCAACCCTGACGACGAGAACGTTCTTTTGCCCGTACCGCACATAGTCGGTGATATCGTATCCGAATTCCGAATAACCACTGAGGTTGTTGCCCAGATAATGCCCATTGATCCACACAATGCAATCCCTGAACACGCCGTCAAACTTTACGCTCAGCCTCTTTCCCTGATCTTCGATTGGGATGACGAACGCCCGGCGATACCAGCCAATGGTCGATTTCGGAAACTGCCGGCCAGTCGGCTTGTATCCGTGGCTCTTCACATCTTCATCGTTCACATTGACAAACTCCAGCTCGACCGCCCAGTCGTGTGGAAGGTCCAGAATACGCCATGTGCTGTCATTGAAATCAGGATGGACCGCACCATGCGACTCCCCTGCCTTCGCAAACAGCGTCCCTATGCCGAAATCGAAATCCGCTTTTGGATCGGCGGCGTCACCAAGATGGAATTTCCAGCCGAAGTCGAGGAGCAGTTTCTCCCGCACCGGTCGTGGGTTGTTCTGTTCGCTTACGGCGACCGGTTTCACTGTCTGCGAGTATGAAGGGAGGAGGAACGAGAGGAATAGGAGCGTGAACACGTAGAGAGATTTCATGATTCAGATCCCCTTTCAGCAACTATGGACACTTGAAAAGCAACATTTCCATTCCCGCACGCCTGCGTGCCGAAACGCCGCACTTCGGCGGGCAGGCGGGGAATCCAGACTGCGCGTTCCGGATTCCCGACTAACACATCCCCGAAGAAAGAGTTCGGGGCGGGTCGGGAATGACAAGGAACCTTGTGAGAATTCGGATTGTCCCCTCAAATAAGTTCGAGGTGGTCTCCCTCGCCCATGTAGATGAGCGTGATGCCGGCTTCCTTTGCATACGAGGTGATCCGCTCATCGCGATAGAATTCCCTGTAATACACGACCTTCACGCCGCAGTTGGCAACGAGCTTGAAGCACGCCAGGCAGGGAGAGGCAGTGACATATATTTCGGAGTTGTCGATAGACACACCATTCTTCGCAGCCTGGGCAACCGCGTTTGCCTCGGCATGGACCGTCCGCACGCAGTGGTCATTCTCCATATCGTGGCCGGCTTCATCACAATGTGCTGCTCCGCGAAGACTGCCGTTGTAGCCCGTGGAGAGTATTGTCTTGTCCCGAACGATCACCGCACCGATGTTTTTTCGATCGCAGGTGCTCCGCGTCGCAACCTGTTCGGCGATTTTCATAAAATACTCATGCCATTCGAGCCGTTTTTCATCCATGGTAATTCCCTTTGAGAGGTGGGGTGAACAGAATGGGGGATTTTGCCTCGACCTGCGAATGATATTCAAAGAAAAGGCTGAAAGCAAGCGCTTCAGCGGACCACATGAATGATGCCCATTTGATCGTTCTTCCATTTCAACTTTCAGACTCGTATCTTATTCCCCAGAAGATTTTCCTTTCAACCGACTCGGAATTCCGGCAAGATTTATGGGACGAATATTCGAAACACGTAAAGCGAAGATGTTCAAAAGGTTCGCCCGCATGTCAAAGGCGTTTAATCGGATTGGGCGTGAGATCGAAATCGCAGTGAAGGCGGGGGTGACCGATCCGAAAATGAACCCCCGGCTGCGTCTGGCCATTCAGAACGCGAAGAGCGTCAACATGCCGAAGGAGCGTATCGAGGCGGCTATCAACCGCGCTTCATCGAAGGACACGGCGGGATACCAGGAAGTGCTGTATGAAGGATATGGGCCTCACGGAATCGCGATGATGGTGGAGTGTGCGACGGATAATCCGACGCGCAGCGTCGCGAACATTCGCATGATCTTTTCTCGGAATAACGGGTCTTTGGCCTCCACAGGCTCGATTGCCTTCATGTTTGAGCGGAAAGGGATCTTCAAGGTTGCGGCAGACAAGATTCCCAACCTCGATGAATTCGAACTCGAGATGATTGACCACGGGCTGGAAGATATGGAACAGCAGGACCAGGAAGTATTTATCTATACATCCTTCCAGGACTTCGGGAAGATGCACAAAGCTCTCGAGGAGAAAGGGATTGAAGTCATCAATACAGAGCTTCAATACATCCCAACGACGACAAAAGAGCTCTCCGAAACCGAAGCGAAAGAAGTGCAGGACCTGATCGACAAGCTGGAAGAAGACGACGACGTCCAGTCGGTGTTTCACACGATGGCGTAAAAGAGACAGCTTGACATTACATCTTTTTGAAGACAAATCCGGAATTCGAATACCGAAATCCTAGACAAAAACTAAGCACGAAATCCGATTCTTGAGTTGGAGCATCCTTCACACCTCTTCACCAAAACCTTCCAAACTGCAGCTATAATTCGATTGGCAATTCTCTCCCACTTCGGATAATGTCGGTAACTTGGTGTACATTCGATTCAAACTGACCCGATCGAATCGAAATGGCTCAAGCGCACACACCACCGAAGTACGATTTGGAAGAGCGAACTCTTCGCTTCGCGAAAGAGACCATCAAGTTTGTAGGTCTCCTGCCAAAAACCCTCCCCAATATTGAAATTGCCAGACAACTCGTCAGGTCTGCTGGTTCTGTCGGAGCAAACTACATTGAAGCGAACGAGTCCTTGGGGAAGAAAGACTTTCTGATGAGAATCAAAATCTCAAGAAAAGAATCAAAGGAGAGTCGGTACTGGTTGGAGCTTGTGACATGTGATAACACATCGAAACCTGCTCAGGAGCGGCTCATTCGGGAGTCAATGGAATTGATGAAGATCTTTGGAGCAATATTGCGCAATTCAATGAGCTGAAACGGTGGGAGTGAGGATGAATGGGAAGGAAATTCTCATCCCCCGCAGTTTCGTATCTTGGAATTCGGATTTGGGATTTGTCTCGGATTTCGAAATTCCTGCCGGCAGGCAGGTTTGTTTCGAATTTGTCGTGATTCCTTTGAATATCCAATGTCGAATACTGAATAATGAATGTCGAAGTTTGGTGACAGATCAAAGCAAACGAAAACGCCAGGAATCCCTCCCTTGGACCCCTGGCGTTTCCTTTTGAATCAGACTTCTCTTCTTATGCGAGAGTCTTCTCCGGCTCTTTCTTGAGCACTTGCAGCCCGTACTCGTACCCCTTCTCGAATGCTGCGAAGTTGAGCTCCTCTGTTCCCTTCGGTACCGAAACCTTCACCGCGTTCCGAGCCGCTTCACGGCCGACGAGATTCGTCACTGCCGTGGCAAATCCCAGCATCACGATGTTCAGCACAAGTCTTTTCCCGAGCTCCTCGGCGAAACGAGTTGCAGGGATAGAAAAATGCTTGACGTCCGACCGAAGGTTGTGCGTCACAACCAGATCTTCATCCGTCAGAAGAACACCGCCGGGAGCAAGTTCCGGTGAGAACTTCGAATACGCCTCCTGTGACATGAGCACCATGACATTTGGTGCGATGATGTACGGGTACGTGATCTGCTCGTCTGAAATGATCAATTGTGCACTGCAGGCACTCCCGCGGGCTTCTGGTCCAAACGCCTGGATCATCGTCGCATATTTGTTGTCGTAAATCGAGGCAGCGCGTCCGAGAATGTACCCGCTGAGGATCACCCCTTGTCCGCCAAACCCGCCGATTTTGATTTCAGTCCTAGACATGGAAAACCTTCCTCATTTCATCTGAAGGGACATAGCGTTCGCCGAGCTTCTTCTGATAGTGCGCATTCATCGCTTCAAGGTAGGTCGGGCGTTCTTTGTCGACGAACTTTCCTACGATAATCTTCCCCTGGAAATCCAGGGCGACAGTCTTGGTGTCTGCACCGTTCTTGATTTCGCTCTGGTCGCGGTAAAATTCCATCTGGTCAAGACCATCTCCCAACTTGTTGCGCCGGCTGTAGAGCGTGGGGCATGGTGCAAGAATCTCGATGAATGAGAAGCCCTTTTTACCGAGCGCTTCTTTAATCGACTTGGTCAGGTGGCGGACATGATGAGCCGTCCATCGAGCCACATAGACCGCGCCGCAGGATTCAGCAAGGAACGGAAGGTTGAACGTTTCTTCGAAGTTTCCGTGAGGTGTTGTGGATGCAGTCGCGCCCACGGGTGTCGTAGGAGCCGCCTGCCCGCCAGTCATTCCATAAATCATGTTGTTGATCAGAATAACTGTGAGATCCATGTTGCGTCGCGCCGCGTGAATAAAGTGATTTCCCCCGATCGCCGTTAGATCGCCATCGCCGCTATAGACCACAACCTTCAACCCCGGGTTTGCCAGCTTCAGTCCCGTCGCAAACGGAATCGCACGACCATGGGTTGTATGGAACGAATCCAGGTTCATATAGCCGGCGACACGTCCGGTGCATCCAATACCGGACACAACAGCCACCTTGTCGAGATCCAGTCCGCTGGTCTGCAATGCCCGAACGAAACAGTTGACCGTGGTTCCAATTCCGCAGCCCGGACACCAGATATGCGGCATCCGGTCCATGCGCAGATATTCCTCAATCGGATTCGGCGGTATCGTAGCTTCTATTTCGTAGAGTTCTTCCGGCATGATTACTTTCCTCGCAATGATTTCTCGATCGCTGCAAAAATCTCTTTTGGCTGGTGGACTGTGCCACCTGCGTGCGGCACTGAAACGACGTTGCACTTTCCTGCAGCGCATCGCTCAACTTCATACACCATTTGACCCATGTTCAGCTCAGGCACGACGATCGATTTGACGCGTCCCGCCAATTCCCTGATCCGCTTCTCGGGAAACGGCCACGCTACAATCAACCGCAGATGACCGACTTTCAACCCTTTCGCTCTCGCCTGTTCAATTGCCGGAATTGCGGTACGCGAAGTGATCCCATACGTCACCACCACGACATCAGCCCCTTCAACGTTTTCCTCTTTGTACAAGACGATATCGTCCGCGTTGAGACGGATCTTGTCCATCAACCGCTGCACAAGTTTTCCCTGGGCACTAACGGACATGTCGGGATACCCCTTTTCGTCATGAGTCAATCCCGTTACGTGAATGCGGTAGCCATCACCGGCCTTGACCATCATCGGCACGAGGTCTCTTCCGGCATCAAAGGCTCGGTAGTTCTCCTTCGGGCCTTCAAACGTCTTTCTGTCTACCACTTCGATCTTGTCTGCCGATGGAATAACGACGCGCTCGATCATGTGACCGACGCACTCATCCATCATGATCATCACCGGAACGCGATAGCGTTCGGAGAGGTTAAAGGCATGGATCGTGAGGTCGAAACATTCTTGCGGAGAGTTTGGGCAAAGGGCAATGATCTGATAGTCACCGTGCGATCCCCAGCGAGCCTGCATCATGTCGCCTTGCGCCGGCATTGTGGGTAATCCGGTCGACGGACCAGCCCGCTGCACATCGACGAATACGCAGGGCGTTTCAGTCATCGCAGCAAGGCCAATGTGCTCCATCATGAGGGAGAAGCCGGGCCCGGAGGTCACGGTCATGACTTTCTTTCCTCCCCACGCAGCCCCCTGGATTGCGATGGAGGAAGCGATTTCATCTTCCATCTGAATGAACACGCCACCGACGAACGGGAAGCGGTCTGCGATACGCTCAACAACTTCTGTAGAGGGTGTAATAGGATAGCCCGCAACAAATCTGCATCCGGCCGCGATCGCTCCTTCGCTGCATGCGTGGTCACCATCGATGAAGTGGGCTCCTGTAAGAACTCCAATTGGATCAGCGTGCACGGTTAAGCCTCCTTCGTCTTTTTCTTGATGATGTAACCGTAGATCGCAAAATCGGGGCACACCATACCGCAGATGTCGCATCCGGTGCACTGATCCCGCTTCGCCAGAAAGGGTGTGTGATATCCCTTGGAGTTATATTCGGCAGAGAGCTCAAGCACTTCGGGTGGGCAAAATTCCACGCAAAATCCGCAACCTTTGCATCGCTCGGCTGCGATAACGACGCTTCCTCTTGCTTTCTTCGTCTGTTCCGCCACTTGGGCCATATCAGGTATCCTCTCGGAGTTAAGAATCTTGCTAGATGGCACAAATTGTATGCCGACCTGAACGCCTCCCAATTGGCTGTTTTTCACCCGTACGGGCGACTAATCCGATGGCTGATTCCTAATTCTGGTAAGGGAATCCGAATAGTTGGTTCAGGAGGGATGTCGAACGGTGTCAAGCAACATACACTTCGTGATTCAAAATTGGGTGTTGGATATTG
>Ga0187870_1002884_pt1 | contig 13804 bp, 14 predicted proteins | sample June2016WEW_13_1_3_FD_132974 | JGI IMG/M metagenome (GOLD analysis project Ga0187870, IMG submission 132974) | Peatland microbial communities from SPRUCE experiment site at the Marcell Experimental Forest, Minnesota, USA - June2016WEW_13_150 | ecosystem: Environmental > Terrestrial > Soil >... | reverse complement strand
GTATAGAGGTTGTTGTCGTAGCCCCTCAGAAACATGGCCACGAGCACGCCGACCAGCGCCATAGGGACCGCAGTCGCGCGCATATCGATAGTAATCATTAAGGTCGGCCTGCTCCTCGCGCAATCCACGCCTTGAGCCGCGACTCGGTATGACTTTTCAGAGAGAACCTGATAGACTTTTACCATAATGGCGGAAGACTCGTCCACACTTTCTGCAAAATCCGCTTGCGGCGGACAGGCGGGCGCCTTCTGGTGCGTTGTCTCGCGCCACAAGCTGCTTGTCGCCATGGATACGGACGCCGCGGCAATCCCCTTCGGAGAAGGGCTCGATCGATGGGGCCTCGTTCCCTTGAGGCAGCACTATGTGGGCGCCCTTCGCGGGTTCTCCTGTCACGGCGTGGAGGTGAGCGACAAGACCCCCGCCCCTCAGGGCATGGCATTCGTGGGCTTGTGGTCCCTCTACGGCCTCCTGGAGGAAGACTCCTTCAAGGTCGCCCTGACGGCGATGCACCTGGTTGAATGGGACAGGACCAGCCAATTTTGCGGCAGGTGCGGGGCGCGGACGGAGCTGCGCCGGGAAGAGCGCGCCAAGGAATGCACGGCGTGCGGCGCCATCGTCTTCCCGCGGATATCTCCCGCGGTGATCGTCCTTATCGAGCGGGGAGACCGCGTGCTTCTCGCAAGGGCTTCCCATTTTCCTGAAGGCATGCACAGCGTGGTGGCCGGTTTTGTCGAGCCGGGAGAGAGTCTCGAAGAGACGGTTTCCCGCGAGATCGAAGAGGAGACGGGCATCCTCGTCGAGGACGTCCGCTACTTCGGGAGCCAGCCGTGGCCTTTCCCCGACAGTCTTATGATTGGCTTTACCGCCCGCTACGCCTCAGGGGAGATACGCATCGACGGCAAGGAGATCGTGGACGCCGGCTGGTTCAGCGTCGACGACCTGCCGGAAATACCGGGAAAAGTCAGTATTGCGAGGAAGCTGATAGACTGGTTCATCGAAAAGCATCAGGCACAAAAATAGTCACGCCTTTCTGATACCGAGTTGTATTTTGATCGCCCCCTCCACTTTGCGCATGTCCTCTTCAGAAAGAGTGCCGGCGCGCTTGAAAAGCCTCTCCTTACTGACGGTTGCCACCTGGTCTGCCGTTGCCTTGCTTTCCTTGCCTTCAAAAACCACTGCTGCCTCGCTGGGATAGAGACGATCTATGTTGTTCGTGAGAGGGACGACTTGAACCCGGTTCAGAAATCTGTTCGAGGCATCGTTGCTTACGATCACCGCCGGTCGCTTCTTCTTGATTTCACCGCCTATGGAGGGGTCGAAGTTGACCCACCACACGTCACCCCGCTTCATGAGCTAAGTCCTTGAAAGTAATCTCAGCCCACTCCGTCGCCGCTTTCTCTCGCTTCCTGTCTTTGGCCATTTCGGCGTAGGCCGATTCCAGGTTCGGCCGTACAACGTATGGCCGGACCAGTTCCTGAACAAACTTGCTTATTTTGCGGCGGCCGATTCTCTCGTGGAGCCCCTCATAGACCTCTTCGTCAACAGTTATAGTCAGCTTCTTCTGCATTACGCACCTCCTTATACGTGTACTATACGTGTAATAGCGGGCGATGTCAATAATGGCTCGCAGCGTGCCCGTCAGCCCTTTCTTTCCACGGGGAACGTCAGCATACCGCCGTAGTAGGCAACGATCAGGACCGCCGGGGTCAGGGCGACCACGAGTATCAGATAGACGACGCCCGAGGCGGTCATGCTGCCCAGCACGCCGGGCACGGATGCACGCCATGCGGCAAGAAAAGCGGCGACGACGACCGTTGCGCAGGAGAGGTTCTTCTTGATGGTCGCCGGCCTCATGGGCCTTGCCATGTAGTTGATCCACCACGTCGCGAGACCCGTGATGATGCCCAGCGGCATAAAGAGGACCGCGCCTAGCAGGCAGTAGAAGGCGGTCTGGTCGAAGGAGCGGTTCCCCGTCAGCACGTAAAGGACGGAGAAGAAGCTCGCGGACAGGGAAAAAACGATGGGAAAATGGACTACTGCGGGGTGCGGATGCCGCCTGAGGAGCGGGTAGCGCATCAAGAGGCCGGAGAGCCAAAGGGGCAGGGCAGGGGGCTCGGCTGCGGGCGCGCCGGTGGGTTCGGTCCGGAGCACCCCCACCTGGGGGTAGCGGTCGAGCACCTCCAGACCGTGGGGCGCAGCCTCGATATCGGCGGTCAGGTCGTGCCCCGCATTGTGCCGTCCCATATGGACGCCGCCCTTCCAGAGCTTGCTGGCGGAGACGTCGACGACGCGGCCGTGGGCGGAGATGTAGGTGGGTCTTCCTTTGCCGTCATTCTCTTCAAGTTCTTCTTTGTCCATATTTCTATCACGCGGCCGGGCGCCTTTCGCGCCTAATGCGGGCGGCTCCGGGGCCGCACGGTCCTCAACGTACAACCACAGTACGCCTCCGGGCGGCGACCCCTTCGTCTACGCATTAATCATCGAAACTCGCCTCGGCCGAATAGTTGCCCGTTTTCGGCGGATGCTTAGAAATCAGCACCGGCCCGGAACGCACCAGTATCGTTTCCCGTCATACCGGCGGAAGCCGGTATCCAGTCTTTTACAACTCGGCATTCGACCGCATTGCGTCACTTGGTGCTTTCTCTATTCTTATCGTTCTCGACTCCACTTTCAAGCACATATATTCTCCCTCTCCCCTATGGCGGGAGAGGGTTGGGGTGAGGGGGAGGGGCGATGCCGGGATGGACATGCTTAACATGTTACTTTAACAAATAGAGCATAAGTAGGCGTAATATATATATAATAAAAAATAATGCGTCTATATCGCGCATTCCGGGCAGAACTCTCACAATCTCGATGCCATCCTCAGTCTTTACCCGAGAGCCGTGCCTGTTGACAGCAGCCTGGCAGGGATGTAGATTGAATAGAGAACGGAGAGGCAAAGGCGATAATGCAGGTTATCCGGCGATACGAAAAGAGGCACGAAAGCCTTGTCATGCTCAAGATTCTCGCCCTGGGGAAAAAGGAGGCCGAAGAGGGGAAGGTCCAGGCGATGGACGAGGCCTTCGATGAGGTAAGAAAGACCCTCAAGGAAAGCGATAGGTGACCTCCAAACTCACCTTACGCATGGACAAAATCCTGGTAGCAAAGGCCAAGCATGAAGCCAAGCGCCGGGGCAAGTCGGTCTCCGGAATGGTAGCCGACTACTTCGCGGCCATGGGGGAAAAGGCACATTCAGCCGATACGCTGCCCCCCGTTACCGCAGGGGAAATCGTCGCCAGACCAATCACAGACGAGTACATTGAAGGGATGGCCCGGATGACGGGCACGAGAGGGAACCTGCTCAGAGCCCTTAAAGAAGAGAAGGCAAAGGAGCGGTTGTTGTGATATATTACTTTAACTACTATGATGTAAGATCACAATATTATACGATAATTACTTAATTACTCACCCCGCACGCTGCCCCCTTTATACCTTCTCTTTCTCTTTTCTACGGAAGCTCACAAGGCTCGGCAGCTTACTCTCCGGGAAGCCGCCGACCTGCTCGATCTGACGCTCGTTGAGACCATCGACCTCTTCGGTGAAATGGGGATAAAAGGGAATACAAGAGCCAAAGATGTTGTGGATGGGCTAAAGGTGGGTTCGACTAAGGGTTAAGAAGGCAGCTATCACGAGGCCGGACGCCTTTCGCGCCTAATGCGGGCGACTCGGGGCCGCACGGTCCTCGACGTACGACCACAGTACGCCTCCGGGCGGCGGTCCCGCGTCTACGCATTAATCATCGAAACTCGCCTCGGCCGAATAATTGCCCGCTTCTGGCATGTGCTTCGAAATTCAACGCTGAACCGCAACAGGTCCGAAGCCGTGAAAATATCCCATTTCAGTCGTCACCAAGCCTGCCCCGGAATGTTTGAATCCGGAGGTGAAGACCGGGGTACCCTCTGGGTCGTGCGGAATCCAGCCTACTCCGTCATTCCGGACCTGATCCGGAATCCAGTCTTCTTCATTCTGGATATCCCATCGGCGCGGCATTACTGCCCGACTTCACTCTACCGGCGTTCGCCGGAATAAGCCTGCCTCGGCAGGTTCTAACCCGGGGGAAACGACACGGGGCCGATTTGTTCACAACTTTTCACTGGGTACTCATGCGCAAATAGAAGCTGAAAGAGACGCGCTTTTCGCTGCCGGCCATGCGGCCTCCGATGACACAAAAAATTTACTTGTCAATTTCTGCCTGTATGGTAAGATCACCTTAAGGGCTTCCCGATAGGGCCTGCACCACTTGAGACTTAGCGGCCTCCGCCGCATTCTACGCCTTAAGACAGGCACAGATGGAAGAAAAGTACTACGCGCATAGTCTTTTAAATGAACCAGCAGAAAAGTGGCAGGGCGCTCTTGTAGCGTGCGACGACTTTCGGGAATCTATGATGGTTATGCAGAGCGAGAGAAGCATAAGAAGGAGGTGAGTATCATATGAATGAGTATGAAATAGCCCTTGAGGTGGCTGGTCCAGCTGCGATGTTTACGAGACCGGATACGGGGTCAACACCTATTTCGTATCCCGTTCCCACGTCGTCAACCGCTAAGGGCATATTTGATGCCGTGTTACGGAGACCGCATATTTATGTAAAACCGACGCGCGTTGAGATTTGTAGCCCCATTCGTTACGAGCGGTACGTGACAAACTACGGCGGACCACTTCGCAAGCTGAAAGACATCAAGGAAAAGAATAGCTACCAGCTTATAGCTACCATTCTAGTGGATGTGTGCTATCGCATCTACGGCGAGGTGAAGATGAAGCAAATGAGCAACCGCAGCAAAGCGGTACCGCAAATGCGCCGTCGCCGTGGGCAAGACTGGCGGCCACGATTCAAGGAGTTGTTTGATGAAAGACTATCGCGAGGCCTGACTTTCTACACACCATGCCTCGGCTGGAAGGAGTTTGCGGCAAGCTATATTGGCCCCTTTAGAGACCGAGACAATTTCGGTCAGCGGATCGGGCCGGTCACAACAGGCGAAATCCACATCCCCGCTATGCTGGTCTCAATGTGGGATCATCAGCAGTACAAGCCATCATTCGGTGCCAGATGGATCGTCGATGGTGTAATGTTCTTCGACCAGGAGCGACCGCCGAAGGAGGTGCGTGATGCTGAGTGAAGGGTATGATGTATTACGTAGCCTCAATGAGGCTGGATTTAACGTACCGACCAAGACTGACCCTGATGTGAAGACACCGGGAAAGAATCCCGGATACCGACTTGGTCTCGGTGTTGACGGGCTTCCGCAGGTTGTGGAAGAAGTCAGTGGTGAGTCGATGGGAAAATTGTGGTATCACCGAAAAGGCAAACAGAATGCTTTCCCAGTTGTGAGGATACAGCATGCCCTTCTGGCAGTCCCGATCACGGACCCACTAAGAAAGCAACTCGATGGCCTGAAAAGGAGTGAACAAGCCCGCAGGCTGAAACTACTCCGTGAAGCAGTCGATAACCGGAAGCTTCAACTTCAGAAAAATGACAAGCAAACCTGGGAGCGCTTACGAAGGAAGGCGCATGACTGGCTAAGTATCTTTTCGGAGAATGATGATAAACGTTATCTTGCCCTACCTTTAATGTTGCGTCGGTTCTCGGCGAAGGTAGTATCACCAGAGGACCTTCTTCGTGGTCTGTGTCAGTTGATCGTTCAGCGTCTGGAGCAGGGTCACCTACAAGACCCTTCACTCGCCCAGAGACTCCTCGTAGGGACATTCGATACCAAAGAGACGGGGAGAGCACCGAGGGCAGAAGTCCCCGTAGTTTTTGACGTCGCTGAACCTGACTATCCGATTCTCGTAGGCGATCCAAAGATGGGTTCATATGTGGGTCATCGGCTTCGCTCCTATCAGAGCAGAGACCCTGACGGCATCTGCGCTTTGCAGGGGGTATCCTCTCCCCTCTTGAAAAGAAGATTTCCTGAACCAAGCCTTGGCTCGCTCGGCGAGACAAAGCTTTTTTCAAAGAACAAGGACACACCGTGCGAATTTCGGTACCTGAAAACACGGGAAGAATGGGAAGATGCATCAAAATCTTTTCCTGTTGATGAAAGGATAGCGGCCGATATCGCCTCGGCCCTATGCACTGTCACAGAGGCGCGGCTCAAGGGTAAAACGTGGCGTATGGTTGCTAACGGCAAATGGGAGGGCACCGGTCGAAACAAGAAAGAAAAAAAGGACCTTCTACTTCTTTACTGTGAGGGACAACCGGTCATTAGCAATGAGGCTGCGGATACATTCGGATGCGATGAGGGAGAGAAACGTGCTCAATTCGTGAACGATTCAAAAGGGCTTTGCCGGGCATTGGATGGCATAATCAAACATCACCCACAGTCGAAACTACATCTTTTGCTCATAGGCAAGGCCGACAAAGAGAAAAAACAGATTCTTATGCACATGACACCGACGCCCCGAGAAGTTTTGGATGCTGCCGAGCGTTGGGAACAAGGGGTTCGAGACAATCTACCGACGGTCACTGTTCCTCTGCCACCTGACAAAAAGGGTGATAAGGTGGTCCAGGGCCAGCCTGTCCCTCCGTATCCCGATCGCGTTGTGCGCCTTCTCTCATCGCAATGGGTCCGTGGCGGCTCAGAAGACCTGAAGCTTCGAGGACCGGCACTCCGGCAGGTCTTTGAAGTAATGCTACGTACCCCAGGAAAATGGGAGCAAACCGCCAATGAACTCCTTAGCCTCACGATTCAACGAGTTGGGCCGCTACTTCTTGGCGTTGCTGCTGGCTTGCATTCAGGAGAAAAGGAACAGATAGAGGCATTCAAACCGTCTGCGCGGGATGCAGCGCTTCGCGCGGTCGCAGTGCTTGGAATCCTATTGGATGCCTCAGAATCCAGAAAGGAGACATATATGAAAGATGCACCCTACCAGATCGGGCAAGTTCTATCGCTAGCCGACACATTGCACAAAGATTATTGCGTTGTGGTCCGCAAAGGTGAGGTCCCTAATACCCTTGTCGGTACTTCACTAATGCGCCGTGCACTGGACAATCCTGTCGGTGCGCTGGCAGACCTGAGCGAACGCATGATAGAGTATATAAGATGGGTGAAGACGGCCAGTCCCCCACCTCCTCCAAGCGTAAGTCTGGGTGAAGATGATCAAAAGAAGCAGCGCCATACCCGGCGAGCCTACTATGAGGCCCGGGATACCATGGAGATTTACAAGCCTCTCGCGGAGAAGCTTAGCGATTGCACACTGCCCACGGAATGTAATGATGTAATGAAAGCTCAACTTCTTCTTGGCTTTCTATCAACGCCACCGGAAAAACAAACCGAAGAAAGAAAGGAGGAAATCTTATGAGTCCGACAGAAAAGCGAAGCGCGATCCCTACCCCTATCCCGAGAGCGACCGGGTTGCTAATTATCGCTGCGGAGAATGTGAATCCCAACGGAGATCCAGATCGGGAAAGTGATCCTCGTCAACGCAACCACGACAATCGCGGTTACATATCGGGTGTATCTTTCAAGAGAAAACTTCGAGATTTGGTTGAGGAGAAAGAAGGCCAGGTGTGGCAAACGTTACAGAGCCAACTCAATCTAGCAGCGAACGAGTGCTGCATCCTTGAATCCAGAAAAAGGGGCTTTGAAGAGGTTAATGAGGCGTCGGAGGCATGGCGTAAAGTGCTTGATTTGATTGGCAAGGATGACAAAGGACAAGCAGTAAAGAACAAATACTGGGACGCACGTGTCTTTGGGGCAACCTTTCTGGAAAAGGGAGAGGACGCCCCTGCGGCCGAAGGCCGAAACACAGCGAGCGACCGCAAGTTCATACGAACAGGTGTTGCCCATTTTGGGATCGGCGTCTCTGTTGCTCCAGTCCGAATTTATCGAGACACCAACACGAAAAAGGCTTCGGCCCAAGAGTCAAAGGATCGTGGAATGGCCCCTTTGGCCTGTCGGTACGTAGAACATGGTGTCTATTGTATGCCCTTTTTCGTGAACCCAACTGCGGCTATCCAAAGTGGTTGCACTGCCAAGGACATTGCTCTTCTCTTGAGCCTCATCAAGCCAGCTTATGCCAATACCAGATCGGTCGCCAGGAGCCACGGAATCATAGAAGTACTGCATGCTTGGTACGCCGAACATAATGACGCGTTAGGCTCCTTTTCTGAGTTTGAGTTCATCGAGAAACTCACTCCGAGGCGCAGTGGCTCCGATCATCAGAAGCCATCTGTAAGCGGTGTTCCGCTTTCAGACCAATATACTATCCCTAATAAACAGACATGGAACGCTGACAGCAAGTTCAGTGGAGAACTGAAAGCCGGGCGACTGTACGATCTCTGCCTCGAGCTGCCTGATTGGTGTCAATTATTCAAGAAGAATGGCGGCAATGAAAACAAATCTGCCTCTGGCACATAGCGCTCGGAAAGGAGTTGCTACTCAGACCTACGACGAACACGTCACGAACGTCAACCGTGAAGCGGCCTGCAATGCGAGAAACGCTGTTGAGTTCTATAACGGAGACCCAGGCGGATTCGTTGGATTAGTTGAAATCGCAGCGTTATACCATGATCTCGGCAAGCTTGACAGCGCAAATCAGATGGTCCTTCGAGAGAGTTCACGAAACCCATTGCCGATTGCTCACGAAGATGCAGGAGTGGCAGCTCTATGGAAACTAAGCCAGAAAGAATCAGCAGTGCTCGTGGCAGCGCACCATGCTGGTCTCTTTAACAAGAGTGAAGAAAGTCCACCGAACAAAGAGAGGCTGTTTCGAGACGAGAGACAACCGCCTGTCCTCAGTGGAAGCAGAATCGACAAGCATGTGGACGTTCATCTCAACGAGTACTTAACGATGCATGCGCAAGTAGGCCTTGCCGAGGCAAGGGAAACGAGTAATGCGCAGCTCCACCGTAACGGCTTCACCCGCCGCATCGCCCTATCCTGTCTGGTGGATGCTGATCATGGGGATACAGCCCGGCACTACGGCAATGAGGCCGCAATATCACTACCGGAGCCACGCTGGTCGGAGCGGCTTGCAGCACTAGAACGCTACGTAGGCAGTCTGGATGAAGGAAAGGGCGAAGCCGAACGTGCAAGAAACCAGCTTAGAAACCGGATGTTCGAGGCTTGCAGAGACGCTCCCATTGACCCACGTATCCGTACATGCGATGCACCCGTAGGCAGCGGTAAAACAACGGCAGTAATGGCGCACCTGTTGCGAGTAGCCATTAACCGAAGACCGGAACTGCGACATATCATTGTCGTGCTCCCTTACACGAATATCATTACGCAGTCTGTCGATGTATATCGCAGGGCCTTGGTGTTGGAGGGCGAACGCCCTGAAGACGTGGTTGCTGAACATCATCATCGGGCAGACTTTGCGGATGTGGACCTACGGCAGCTTGCCACACTGTGGAAAGCCCCAATTATTGTCACTACGGCTGTACAATTCTTTGAAACGCTTGGCACTCATCATCCAGCGAGCTTGAGAAAACTGCATGAATTACCCGGTTCGGCTGTATTTGTCGATGAAATGCATGCCGCAATACCATCGCACCTTTGGCCTCAAATATGGCGCTGGTTTGAAGCCTGGACAGGCGAATGGGGAGGACATTTGGTGCTTGCGAGCGGTTCCCTACCACGATTTTGGAAGTTGAACGAATACAAGGATCTGATCTTGACCAAGAACCAAGAAGCGATAGATCGAGTACCCGATCTAGTAACAGACGATTCTCTTCGCCAAGACCTAAAGGGGGCCGAGAAACAACGGATTACATATCGAAGACGGCCAGAAGAAGCCGATGCGCTTGATTGTGCAGGCGTAGTGAGCTTTGTTGAGAGGGAGCAAGGGCCAAGGCTTCTCATCGTGAATACCGTTCAAACGGCTGCTGCAATTGCTCAAGCTATGCGCCGATCCGGACATGATGTGTTGCACCTTTCGACTGCACTCGCGCCCGTCCATCGTGATTTGACTATTGACAGAATAAAACGACGCCTCCGAGACAAGATAGATGACTGGACACTCGTCGCGACCAGTTGCGTCGAAGCTGGCATGGATTTCTCCTTTCGGACTGGATTCCGAGAACGAGCATCAACGGCAAGCCTCATCCAGATTGGAGGAAGGATAAGCAGAGGAGCCGAGTACTTTGGTGCAGAGGTTTGGGATTTCCTCCTTCGTGATGATTTGTTTCGCGACAACCCATCCATGACGATTTCACGCCGTGCGTTGAGCTACTTTAGTGAAGATGAGTTGAGTCAGGGAAACGCTTCTGAATTGGCAACTACCGCCATGCGCAGAGAATGGACTTCGGGTGCGGAGGAAAAAGCCAAGAGGTTGATAGAACTCGAGGAGAACATGGAATACCCAACTGTCTCCAAGGAGTGTAGGGTCATCGACGCAGACACACGAATTGTGCTGATCGACCAATCACTCGCTGATGTGATCCGAAAAGGCAAGAAAGTATCCAAAACTGAGATTATGAGATATAGCGTTCAACTTTGGGCAAACAAAATCGAGAAGCTTGCCTTGGAGCCAGTGATTCGAGGTGCTGCCAAGTCGTCCGATATGGGCATCTACTCCTGGCCTTACGAATATGACCCTGATTTCCTTGGTTATATGAAGGGAGTGCTCAAGCTGGAGGAGTTCATTGCTGCCGGTGGAGCTGTCATTTGATAAGGTTCTTTGTAGCAAATGAGACAGGAGCTGTCGACCCATGACCCCTGAACCCCTCATCCCTCCCCACGGAGGATATCGCGACCTGAAATCCTATCAGATGGCGGAGATCGTCTTTGACGCCACGATGGCATTCTGTGATCGCTTCATCGATCGCCGCTCACGTACCGTTGACCAGATGGTCCAGGCGGCGCGGAGCGGCAAGCAAAACATCGCGGAGGGGAGCGTAGCCTCGGCCACGTCGAGGAAAACCGAGCTTAAGCTCGTGGGCGTGGCGCGGGCCAGCCTTGAGGAACTGTTGCTGGATTTTCAAGACTTTCTGCGGCAGCGGCAGCTGCCGCTCTGGGCGAAAGAGCACCCGCAAGCGCGAGAAGTTAGAGCGCTTGCGCATAGGTCCAATAGGTCCTATGCGTCCTATAAGACCTATCTTGAAAAAGAAGCACCTGAGATCGCCGCCAACACCGCCATCTGCCTGATCCACCAGGCAAACTATCTCCTCGACCGGCAGTTGCAGCGCCTGGAGACGCAATTCCTGGAAGAGGGCGGCTTCACGGAAAGGCTCCACCGGATGCGCACGCAGGCGCGCGGACCCTGGAAGAAGCCATGAGCTATTCCGAAGATGACCTCATTATGATTTCCGCCCTGCAGCATTTTGTTTTCTGCCCGCGCCAATGCGCCCTCATTCACATCTAGCAAGTCTGGACCGAGAGCGGCCTTACCGCAGAGGGCAGGATCATGCACGAGAAGGTTCACGAAGAGCAGCGGGAATCGAGGCGGGCCGTGCGCATCGAATACGGCATCCCGTTGCGCTCCCTGCGGCTCGGGCTGATCGGTAAAGCCGATGTCGTCGAGTTCCACCGGATCGGAAAGGGCGTCTTGCAGCCCTTTCCTGTTGAGCACAAGCGGGGGAAGCCAAAATCTGATCACTCCGACAAGATCCAGCTTTGCGCCCAGGCCGTCTGCCTGGAGGAGATGCTGTCGGTTCCCGTACCGGAAGGTGCGTTATTCTACGGCAGGACGCGAAGGCGTCTCGACGTCGCCTTCGAGGAAGCACTCCGGCGTGAAATGGAGGCGGCGGCGGACAAGGCGCGCCAACTGATCGCTTCAGGCGTGACGCCCCCGCCGGTATATGCAAAGCGGTGCGAGAGTTGCTCACTTATCGGTGAATGCCTGCCGAAAAAAATGGAGAAGAGTTTGCGGGTGAGACGATACCTTGCGAAAATGACCGAGTCGGGGGCGCCATGAAAAAGCACCTCAACACACTTTATGTCACCACGCAGGGTGCGTACCTCTCTAAAGAGGGCGAAACGGTCGTCGTCAAGGTCGACGGGGACGTGCGTTTGCGTCTGCCCGTGCACACCATCTCCGGCATCGTCTGCTTCGGCAATGTCGGGTGCAGCCCCTTCTTAATGGGATTCTGCGCCGAGAACCAGGTGGGCGTGAGCTTCCTGACCGAGCACGGACGATTCCTCGCGCGGGTCCAGGGTCCGGTGTCGGGCAACGTCCTGCTGAGAAGGGAGCAGTACAGGCGCGCCGACGATCTCGAACGTTCGGCGGAGGTCGCGAAGAGTATGCTGACGGGGAAAATCGCCAACTGCCGGGCCGTGCTGCAGAGGGTGATCAGGGACCATGCCGAAAAGATTGACGAAGGGACCATGCGCCATGCGGTCCTTCGGCTGACCCGACAGATCGAGCTTCTTGACGGCAATCATTCACTCGATGAGCTGCGGGGCTTCGAGGGGGATTCAGCCCACATTTACTTCGACGTGTTCGACCATCTGATCGTCGCCCAGAAGGATACCTTCCGGTTCAATGAGCGCAACAGGCGCCCGCCCCTCGACAACGTCAATTGTCTCCTGTCCTTCGTCTACACCCTCCTCATGCACAACGTGAGATCGGCCCTGGAGACGGTCGGGCTTGATCCGGCGGTAGGTTTTCTGCACAGGGACAGACCCGGCCGGCCAGGTCTCGCCCTCGACCTCATGGAGGAATTCAGGCCCTTTATTGGAGACCGCCTTGTGCTCTCGCTCATTAACCTTCAGCAGGTCCAGGACAAGGGGTTCAAAAAGATGGAATCCGGGGCCGTCACCATGAATGACGATACACGAAAGGCCGTGCTCGTGGCATATGAGGAGCGTAAACAAGAGGAGATTACTCACCCCTTTCTCGGAGAAAAAGTCGCGGTTGGTGTATTGTTCCACATTCAGGCGCTTCTCATGGCACGGTATCTCCGTGGAGACCTCGACGGCTATCCGCCGTTCATCTGGAAGTAAGGGGCAGGCCGATGATGGTTCTGGTGAGCTATGACGTGGCGACGAAAGACTCCGGCGGCTCGCGTCGCCTCAATCGCGTGGCCAAGGCTTGTGAAGACTTCGGTCAGCGGGTCCAGTATTCCGTTTTCGAATGCATTGTAGACCCGGCGCAATGGGCTGTCTTGAAGCATCGCCTCATCGACGAGATCGATCACGAGAAGGACAGCCTGCGTTTCTACTATCTTGGGTCTAACTGGAGGCGGCGTGTCGAGCATGTGGGCGCGAAAGCGGGGGTTGACCAGGAAGGACCCTTGATTGCATGATCCGCGAACCTCAAGCAGACACGGTTTTCCGGGGGGTTTCGCGATTGGTTCTATCACATTGAAATTGTTGTGGTTATTTTGGGCTCTTTGACAACTATATGAGGTCAGACTGAAGGCGATGTGCCCGGTCCGCGAAATCGTTGATATTTGCTGTCTGTTTTTGGTACTTTAGAGCAACACCGGTCGCCCCCCGCGCGGGGGCGTGGATTGAAACATTGCACAGGCAATGGGGTTGTGCTGGCATAAATGGTCGCCCCCCGCGCGGGGGCGTGGATTGAAACCGATGAGCTAGAAGAAAGAGCTGCGAATGCCCGCGTCGCCCCCCGCGCGGGGGCGTGGATTGAAACGCACATCCCCATGCATGCGCCCTCAATACCTCATGTCGCCCCCCGCGCGGGGGCGTGGATTGAAACATAATCCGCGCTGCATGATCCCCATATGGTTTGGTCGCCCCCCGCGCGGGGGCGTGGATTGAAACGTGAAGTTACGGGGGGGTTGGTTGATACCAGAGGTCGCCCCCCGCGCGGGGGCGTGGATTGAAACTATATAAGAGCCTTGTACTTGATGTCAACAAAATG
>Ga0187870_1002881_pt1 | contig 13820 bp, 12 predicted proteins | sample June2016WEW_13_1_3_FD_132974 | JGI IMG/M metagenome (GOLD analysis project Ga0187870, IMG submission 132974) | Peatland microbial communities from SPRUCE experiment site at the Marcell Experimental Forest, Minnesota, USA - June2016WEW_13_150 | ecosystem: Environmental > Terrestrial > Soil >... | reverse complement strand
GCTCTTCGTCATTTGGCCAATCGTCCCGATAAAATTCGTGGGTTCTTCCATACACCCGCTACTCTATATGCCGCTTAATCATATGTATGCTCTATTATGGACTGGCTTATAACTGAAAGCAATCAAAGACAGATATAGGGCCGCTGAGATTAGTCCCGATATGGGTATTGTTAAAACCCAGGCCCAGATGATATTTCTTGCAATTCCCCAGCGAACGGCTGTCAATCGCTTTGTAGCTCCCACTCCCATAATCGCTCCCGTAATCGTGTGGGTCGTGCTCACGGGAATGCCTGCTAACGAGGCGCCAATGATAGAAATGGCAGCCGCAGTTTCTGCGCAGAAACCTCCCATGGGTTGAAGTTTTGTAATCTTTGTTCCCATTGTCTTAACAATCCGCCACCCCCCTGACATAGTTCCCAATGCAATAACCAGATAACAAACAAACTCAACCCAATAAGGGATATAAAAAGTAGAACCGAGGTAGCCACTGCTGAAAAGAACAACAGCAATAATCCCCATAGTCTTCTGCGCATCGTTCATACCATGGCTGATACTGAAAACAGCTGCAGAAAACAACTGGAACTTCCTGAATATGCTGCCTGCTCTAGCTACTGAAAAATATCGGGAGGAATTTAAGGTCAGAGTCATTAAAATTAATCCAAGGGCCAAGCCGATGAGGGGGGAAAGAATGATGAAACTCGCCGTTTTAATAATCCCCTTCCAAACCAGAACCCCTGTTCCCCCTTTCAGGAGGCCAGTTCCAATCAGACCGCCGATGAGGGCATGGGAGGAGCTGCTCGGCAGACCCAGCCACCATGTAATGAGGTTCCAGATTATGGCACCTCCTAAAGCGGAGAAAATAAGCAGGTTGTCCACAATTCTAGGACTGATAATCCCCGTTCCGACAGTCTTTGCCACCTGTGCACCAATAAAAAAAACAGCCACGAAGTTGAATAAGGCTGCCCACATGACGGCATATTGAGGACTCAGTACGCGGGTCGAAACGACCGTGGCAATTGAATTTGCGGCATCATGAAAGCCGTTAATGAAATCAAAGACGAGGCCGATGAAAATGATGACGATAACGGAAATTAGAGGGTAACTATCCATGTTTTCGAACCATCACTTACTCTGCAATTAAGTCATCATCACATGCATCGATGTCACCATTTGAGGATGGATAAACGTGCCCCGCTTATCACAGTTCATTGCCGATAGTCAATGCTTTGCGGCAAAATAACAAAACCTTCATCATACTTTAACGAGTTTGAAACATTTTGTATGTATTATAGTACCAATTCTGTGGGAAGCAAATCCGTTCCGCAAGAAAATATAGCTGGCCGGATTTCTATTGTGGCGGCAGAATGTTAAACAATGCTTCCGTATTCTTGGGAGAAAACAACAAAATATGTCTTCTGCAATTATGGAAGAAGAAGTAAAACTAAATGGAGGTTTTAAAAATGATGAGAAAATTGTTGGCGGTCGGTTTGATATGTCTAATTTTTGGCACAAATCTGGCGTCTGCCGCGGAAAATGTTGTCATCAAGGGATCGACAACGGTTTTGCCAATCGCACAGGTAGCATTGGAGGCCTACACTAAGGCGCATCCCGGAGTGAACATATCTCTATCTGCTGGCGGATCGGGAGATGGGATCAAGGCACTAATTGACAAGTCTACAGACATTGCAAATTCATCAAGGGAAATCAAAGTTAACGAAGTTGCCCTGGCCAGGGAAAGGGGCGTAAATCCAGTTGCCCATACAATAGCTATTGATGCCATTGTGCCTATCGTGCATCCGAAGAATAAAGTGCAGGGGCTGACGATTGATCAGTTAAGCCAGATATATCAGGGCAAGATTACAAACTGGAAAGAGGTCGGCGGTGACAATCTCACGATCGTCATTGTTTCGAGAGACAGCAGTTCCGGCACCTTTGAGTCCTGGGGGCACCTGGTTTTAAGTAATGCCCGAGTAACTCCCAGGGCGCAGTTGCAGGCGTCAAACGGAGCGGTTGTTCAGGCGGTTTCAAAAAACAGATATGCCATCGGTTACATTGGTCTAGGTTATTTGAACACGTCGGTCAAAGGTCTGACCGTCAATGGTATTACGGCCTCGGCGAAAACAGCGCTGTCCAAGGAGTATCCGGTAGCGAGACCTCTCTATATGTATACGAACGGTCAGCCTGCAGGTGAAGTTGCAAAGTTCATAAAATTCATATTAGGCCCAGCCGGTCAGCAACTCGTAGCGAATGAAGGCTTTGTTCCATTGGGAGAGTCAAAAGAGAAATCAAGAAAAAAGAAGAATTAATGGAAAAAGAAATGGAGTATCTTTTTTGATTATGCCGAAAAAGATTCTTATTGTCGATGATGAAAAAGATATCGTAGATTTACTTAGTTACAATCTTGAGAAAGAAGGATTTGCAACTACCAAGGCCTACGATGGGGAAAGCGCCTTTGACCTGGTTAAGGCCAGGGAACCGGATCTGGTTATTCTGGATCTTATGCTTCCAGGGATCAGAGGATTGGAAGTCTGCAAACTCATCCGGAAGAATCCGGATACAGAAACGCTTCCGGTTATAATGCTCACAGCTAAAGGCGAACAGGTAGATAAGATCCTGGGCCTTGAGGTGGGGGCAGACGATTACGTTACCAAGCCGTTCAATGTGAGAGAACTAATTGCCAGGGTTCGTGCTGTCCTGCGAAGGACAGAAGAGCGTCCTGACTCGGAAAAAAGAGAGCACTTCGCATACAACGGCCTCCAGATCGATTACAGTGCCTATGAGGTCACCGTAAATGGGGGGAAAGTCGATCTTGGCCCTAAAGAAATAAAATTGTTACAATTCCTTACACGGCATCCCGGTAGGGTCTATACGAGGGATCAGCTTTTAGACTATGTCTGGGGGGATGAAACATTCGTGGAGCCTCGCACAGTGGATGTCCATATCAGCAATCTGAGATCGGCCATAGAAAAAGATGTAAAAAGACCTCAATACATTCTCACCGTCAGGGGTATCGGATACAAGTTTGCAGATCTGAAATGAGCTTTTTCATAAGCCCATGTATTGCCCCGCCGTGTTCGTCATTTTCATCATATCTTAACATTTGCTTCATCACATTTTAACATTAATAGGCTACTGTGCACCCCATCTTAATTTACAAGGAAGGGGGTGCCATGTGAGCAGAAAAAGAGGTTGCGTTCAGTTTTTTAAAGGAGTGTTGCAATAGATGATGGAAACATTCCAGATAACCTTTCAAGGACATGCCCAAAAGATCAATTAGGGAGAATCAAAAACAGGAGGAAAGAAATGAAAAAGTTTTGGATGGTTTTACCATCGATTGTGCTGATTATGGCATTCGCCTTGCCTGCATCTGCGGTGGATGTCAAGTTCAGCGGGTCTTATGTAGCGCAGGGCTACTATGACAACAACCGTGCGCTGTTGGCGAATGGCGGTGCATCCGTATCCGATATCTGGCAGAGATTGAGGCTCCAGACGGACTTCCAGATACAGGAAGGCCTGAAGCTGACGACCAGAGCCGATATAATGGAAAAGATCTGGGGTGCTTCCGCGACTTTGAATACGCTACCCTCAAATAGCATGAGCGGGAACGATATCGACTCCCAAAACATCAAGTTCACGCATGTATATGTGACCATGAATCTCCCCGCCAATGTTGGCACTTTAAAGGTTGGTTATCAGACACAGAGCGTGTGGGGCACTGCCTTTGGTGACACCGGCGAGACGGACTACGGTTCGAGGGTCGTGTGGGATTGGATAACCGGTCCTTTTTTCTGGGGAGCTCGTTGGGATAAGATTGAGGGAAAGATGTACTACAGCAGTCTCGGTCCAGCCGGCAATATTGGAGTATCCACCTACGATGTGGATCATACGTATGAGAAGTATTCTGTCCTCGGCGGGTACAACTGGAGCAAGGGGAATACGGGCTTGCAGATAACATATTATCTCGATAGCAGCAACGACGACGGTCCTGCCGGGTACAAGTCAAGGTACTGGGCCTTCCAGCCATATGTCAAGGCACAATTAGGCATTGTTTATGTCGAGAGCGAATTCGGTTTCCTTACGGGTAAAGATAGAGAGTACAACTCGGGGGCAGGCCTCCCGGATCGGACAATAGCAGGTTGGCGCGGTTATATCATGGCCAATATTGACCTTGCACCGGCTTATGTAGGCGCTTTGGCATTCTATGCAACGGGTGATGATCCGGGTACAACCGACAAGAATGAAGGTGGAGCCAAGATCGGTACCGACTTCACCCCCTGCCTGATTCTATTCAATTATGATCTCGGCAGGTGGAACGGCGTATTGGGGGGTCAGAATGGTATGACTGCCGCGGTATTTCCCGCTTACAATAATGACAATGTCATGGCATGGCAGGTTTTCGCCGGCATCAAACCCATACCAAAACTGGATGTAAAGGCGAGCTTCACCGGCGCCAGTCTGGACAAGAATGCAATTGTAAATCAGATCTCCAAGAATATCGGCAACGAATTTGATCTCAGTGCAACCTACAAGATCTATGACAATCTGTCATATATGGTCGGCCTTGCCTACCTCTGGGCGGGCGATGCCTTTATGGGTAGCAATTCCAATGCCCAACTCAGTAACGACTATCTTGTGACGCACAAGCTGACTCTTACTTTCTAATCTGGCTGCAATAAATTCTGTTACACTTCAAAGGGCCCCGGGGAGCAACCCCGGGGTTCCTTGTGTAATCATTTCCTGCCGCAGCACATACTCACCTTCAATTGAACAGAATATAGATTTGCGGAGCCAGAATTCACTCTATCATAAGCTCGCAGATTGCCCTGTCTTGTTTGTCGTTCTTCACTATATCTTAATGTTCGTTTAATGCCCCTTTAACATTGTTCGGCTACTATGCTGCCGAATTTTACGATGCAGGGAGGTCTAATATGAGCTGGGGCGAAGCTGCTTCAGATTTATTGCACAAGAAGGTCGACAAAGATAACGGAAACGTTCCGTCACTCCGAAGGATTATGGAAATGCTCGATGTCTTCGGACTCTTCGGTGTGAAAATCGATTCCCTTCCGTTTGCCATTTTTGACACAACAGCAGGAAGCGAGACGGAACTGCAGGCCGTTGTTGCCGGGGAGAAGAACGATGTTGACCTTCCCATTACCATTGAGCAATCCAATTACTTTGCCAATATTGTCAGGCGTGCAATGGCGGGCGATACAACAAGGAAAATTGTAACAGACCTCGAGAGATTTTTGAATACAAATACGGAAAATGTATGGGAACACAGCTGGGTTCGTTTTTCCCGAAAACTGTTAAGTCCTTTTGCTGAAGATATATTCAAACGTGACCTTCTGGCAGATAAAGAACATCCGTCAAAAGGACAGAGGGAAGATGTACACAAATTCGTATTTTCTAACGAGGGTGAAGAGTTTATCCGTTTGCCGATAAGTTATCTAATCAAACTATGCCTCGCGGACGTCCTTGGTTCCCAGAAAAATGTTCCGTCATTGATTTACCGCACAGGATGCAGTTTGATGCATCATTTTCTGAATGACAACACTTCTCCGGAGTCTTTCTCGTTTCATGTTGTTCCTTTACGTCCTGATACGGGGATGGGTAAGGCAATTGGAAGAGAGACGGCAAAGCGGTTTCTGCTGACCCACCTCTTGATAATGTACGGCAATCGCAAGTTTTCTCTGATATCGAGCGGTCAGAAGGCAATGGTCTACTCGTCTCCTCATCCGCCTGTGCGCCTGAAGGATCTCAATAACTGTATTTCGGACGCTTTCTACAGGGAGCTTTTTATGAATCCTTGTCTCTCAGACTGGAGCAGAGGGGAGGCAAAGCATGAATATATGCACCTTTGCCACAGTGTTTTAAGCCGCAGTCAATTGAATGCCGTGGCGAAACTCCGGGAGGCGGGCATCATCAGCACCAACCTTGTAGTATTTCCGACCACGTCCAATATAAGTCTTGCGAACAACGGCACCCATATAAGCATGGGCAGCCGAATACTCAGCAAATATTTGGGAGACAAATCCTCCGGACTGAACAGCTCCCATGAGAAGTTCATCGGTGACCTGGTCATCAAGATAGTGGAGCATTTCTTGCCCCTCTTTGTGGGAACCTACAGTGCCGCCCCTTATCGCCTTGATTTCGTCGATATGCATCCGGAAAGGGTTCTCGGGTTCCTGCCCCATGAGCTGGATTACACGCACCTGCGGATGCTGTGGAGGCGATGGCAGAAAAAGGCGGACATGAAGATATTCGGCCGTGTGGTCACACCGTTTGGTCCGGATTGGTTGGATCGTATGATCAGTATTTTCTTCAGCCTCAGGGGAGATTTTATCCCCGACTTCAGGCTTGTTGACTATCTTGTGTCCCTCATGAGCACTGAGAAGAGTCCGGCTCTGGATGGCACAATCAGAAATCATGATCGATTAAAGAGGGACCTGTCCGATCTGGGTGTGTTCGATTTCCGGATGTCTATTTATCTGCTCTACAGGCTCCGTGAGTACGACGTCATGGGTTTTTCAGGATTCGAAGGCCGACACTACAGTCTCTTCGAGAATTTAGAGGAAGATATGGGAAGGGCGGCGGACCTGCAAAATCTTCTCAACGTTCTTGCATTTAAGTATATAGCGGACGGCACGGCATTGCATGAGCATATCCCGGATGATCCGTTCGTCGAAAGCGAGCGGAGGCAGATTATCTTTGGATCAGCTATCGGGATTCCTACTTTTTTCGTCCGCCATGATACCAAGAATATCTTCCTGAGAAGGATTATTGAAAAAGCGGCGAAAGTTCGCTCCAGCAGAAGATATCCCGGATATCTGCGTGTCCATAACCTGGAATATCGTAAAGCTCTTCTTAAAATCCTCAGAGAGGATGCGGCCGATCTGATTGAGATGCTCAGGCTCGAAGAGACTATGGATAATTTGTCCTTGAGATTGGAGCACCCCGAAAATCATGCCGCAGCGAGCAGGATGACGGGCGCGATTCTCGACATCGCAGGTGCTAAATCTTCCCTCCAGATGAATGCCGACGATTTTAATAAAGCCGCGGAAAAATTTTATCGGACTGAGTTGAAAATGCGTCATATCAAAGAAGCATTCAGGTTATTGGAAGAAGACCTGAGCAGGATTGAAGCTGCCTCCGCAAGAGATAGACCGGCAATGCGAAATGCGCTTCAGTTCACTCTGAATAATCAGGAAGCCTCTAGATTTGTCAGTATTGCCAAGCGGAAAGTTCTTGATGAAGAAATATCGACAGGCGAGTTGATTAAGCTCATCAATCTGATTTTGATTTCGGTTGATAACGACAAAAGTCAAAGTCAGGTGACATTCAATAAGGAATTATCAGAAAAAAAAGATGCTTCACCAGTATATTGAGCGTAAAGACCGCAGAGTTCGCACAGAAAAACTTTATGGCAACGACACTATCAAGTTTCTCTATTCCGATCTGCGGGAATATGCACCCTTCCTTTTCCGGGCGCTCACTGGCGCCAGGGTTTCACGACTGCTGAGTTTCATGAACTATGAGCATTCCCTGGGAGAAAAGATGTTCGGATACACGGATTTCTTGAAATCAAGCGGTATCGACCTTGGGGAATGTTGCGATGATCCGGAGAATCTTGATACTTTAAGGAAGATGTTTGAAAGGAAAATACGTTACTGGGAATGCCGACCCATGCCGGATGATCCTGACGCTATTGTATCTCCTGCCGATTCAAGAATGCTTGTCGGTTCCTTCAGTGATAATTCTCATCTCTTTATCAAAGGGAAATTCTTTGACTATGAGGAAATGCTCTGGACTGACAAGAAAACGTGGTTGAAAGCCTTCAAGCACGGGGACTTTGCTATCTTCAGGCTTACTCCGGAAAAATACCACTACAATCATACGCCGGTTGCCGGAAAAGTCGTTGACTTTTACCAGATACCCGGAAGTTACCATTCCTGTAATCCCAATGCGGTATTATCAATGGCCACACCTTATTCAAAAAACAAAAGGGTTGTGACCATAATCAATACTGATGTTGACGGTGGCACCGGAGCAGGTCTTGTTGCCATGATTGAAGTGGTAGCCATGATGATCGGAGATATCATACAATGCTACAGTGAAGAAGGGTATGCCAACCCTATCCCCATTGGTACGGGCATGTTCGTAAAGAAGGGCGCTCCTAAAAGTCTATATCGCCCCGGCAGCAGCACGGACGTATTAATATTTCAGCGGGGGCGCGTGAAGTTTGCAGATGACATAGTTGTGAACATGTGTCATCAGGGCGCAGAGAGCATATTTTGCAAGGGTTTCGGAATACCTTTGGTTGAAACCGAGGTGAATGTCCGTTCCATGATCGGAAGGGTATTGAGCAGGTAATATGAAAGAAGACGTAACTAATCAGAGGTTGCTATATGGAAAATGAAATATTTGTCGTCATATTGGCTGTCCTGTTTGTCTGTCACTTGTGGTGGGGCTTCAAAGTGCTGCCAGATGAACGATGGCAGATCATGGCTACCATACCGGTGAGGAAGATTGACTCAGAGAGATGGGATGGTGTTAACCTCACCTACTATGGCGTATTCAGCGCAAATGCTTATCTGGTATCCGTGGCGATTATGCTTGTCCTCTTTGGCGCAATTAAAATTGACATAAAAGCTACTTTTGCCCTCGTTTTTATCATGATGTTTTTTTGCCTTCCTATGGCGAGAGTGATCGCAATGATTGTGGAAAAAAAAGCACATACTCGTACCGTGGGCGGCGCGGTTTTCGCGGGGATTCTGGTTGCACCTCTGGCAATCTCGATAGTCAATAAAATTATGGGGCCGTCGGTTTTCATTCCCACGATGCCTGCTATGGCCGCTTTAGCAATTTCTTATTCTTACGGAGAAGGTATGGGGCGGCTCGCCTGCATCAGCTTCGGATGCTGTTATGGGAAACAGCTTTCCCAATGTGCGCCTTTTCTGCAGACATTATTCGGGAAACGCAACTTTATTTTTTCCGGAAAGACCAAAAAAATAGCATATGAAAGCGGACTGGATGGAGAGCATGTTGTTCCCGTGCAGGCTGTAACATCGGGTTTGTATATAGCAACAGGTATCACCTGCACGTATCTTTTCCTCAACGCCCACTATGTCGCATCCTTCCTGGTTTCCGTGCTCGTTACCCAGGGATGGAGATCCGTGTCAGAAATATTCCGCGCCGATCACCGTGGAGAAGGCCGTATTTCCGTCTATCAAATTATGGGAGTTGTGGCGATCATTTATTCTTTCATTCTATGGAAATGGTCCACCGATTCAAACCTGATGGCGTATGTTACGGAGGGCATCCAAACACTATGGCAGCCGGAGATTATAATTTTCCTATTGATGTTGTGGTTGGGTATTTTTCTCCACACCGGCTGCAGCAAAGTAACCGGATCAATCGTATCTTTTCATGTTCATGCGGACAGGATTTAATATAGGTTCCCCCTTTGAAAAGGGGTAGGGGGATTTTTGTAAGGAGAATACTTTAAGGAGTATTATGGATATCAATATGAAACCGGAAGATCTTCGACACATAAAAAAACTTCTCCTCCGCAGATTGAATGAACTCCAATTTGAAGTGATTCAAGCTGCCTTTGAGAAGGGGGCTACACATGATAACCCTGCGGATTTCGTGGATAAGGCATCTAGGGAATCTGAGCAAAATGCAGAGCTGATGATGAAAGAAAGGAAAAGGTCGCTTATACAAGAGCTTCAGGGGGCAATCATGCGCATCGATAGAGGGGTATTCGGAATCTGTGAGGTTTGTGAAGGGCGGATATCGGAAAGAAGGTTGCTGGCAATACCCACGAGCCGTTCTTGCATAGCCTGCATGGAGAATGAGGGAAATCCCAAAGCTGCATAGACATTGATTGAGATAGAGAGGTTAATATCATCTTTCATAAAAAAACGCAGACGGTCTTCAGCCCCGTTAACAAGGGGGAATTATTTTCTTGCGTGATTACTGTGGGTGATGAGTCAAGTGCGAAGCAATGCCACGTATTTCCCGGACATGCAAAACGCCTGCACTGGAGCTTTCCGGACCCGTCACAACTGACAGGGACAGAGGAAGAAGGGCTAGCGAAAGTGCGGATAATCAGAGACGACATTAAAGCAGCGATCGAATCATGGCATGCGGAACTTTTCACGCAATGAAGTTTCAAACAGCCAATCCCACTCAGTCAAACAAGAGAATCGGGAGAAATCAGCTTTCAGAAAAGGCAAGGTTATCCTCCCGGTTCTGTCGGCAACTATCCTCATTTTTCTCTATGGGACCATCGGGGGATCTACAACGGCAATTATCCATGTAGTTCAGTTTCAAACGATTGTCTCAAAAAGCGGCCTTCCGTCAGACTGGACTTTGCAAAAATACACAGGAATGCTTTCTTTCAAGATTAACCAAGAAGCAGTGCCTCCCCTTTGCAGATGATCAGCAGCGGCGAAACGGCCTTCGGTTTCCGGAAGAAAATTTACGTCGATATTCTGGCATATCCTTATCTGAACTGGTCGTGGAAAGCGACGAAACTGCCGGACGGCGGTGATATCAGAAAGAAAGATTGTGACGATCAAAGCATTCAGATCTACCTCAGCCTTCAAATCCCTGGCGAGGGGGGTCTCTTTTCGACGCCTCCGGCGCTTGCATATATATGGGATAACAAAGCGCCGAAGGATACCTTGGCCAAGAGTCCCCATGCAATATTGAGCAATGTTCGATATCTTGTACTGCGGAACGGGAAGGATAACCTCGAGACGTGGTTTACAGAAGAAAGAAATATTCTTAAGGATGTTTATCGGGCATTTGGTCTGCATTCATCAGGCAACAGGCCTATCATGGTCAAGGGCGTCTTGCTTTTCATCAATACGCACCACACTAAAAGTGATGCGGAAGGCTGTATCGGCAACATATACTTTTCTAATCAATAAATTTATAAAATGGCACGATTACCGTTGACTGCTATAAATTTTTGTTTATGACAAAGCGTTTGTTCATAATAATATGCATTCTATTCACCATTACCGTTGTTGTCTGCTTTTATGCCCTATCCGGCAACAGGGTTTCTAAATCGATATTGTCATGGACAAAAGTTATCAGCAAGAAAGATGATTCTTCGCAATGGTTCAAAATAAGAAGAACAAAAAAAACACAGGGTGTTGCGCTTGTTGTACACGGTCTCAACTTGAGACCCGAAAGAATGCAATCCATCATAGCTGAGCTTAATGATGCGGGAATAGATGTTCTGAACCTATCACTCAGAGGTCATGGCAACAACTATTTAAAGAATATCAATGCCTCCATCGACGGAGCAAGACTGGAGTCTTTTCGAACCGTCACATACGGTCTATGGCTTGATGAAATTTATAACTCTTATCTGAGAGTAAGAGAGAGAGCCTCTGAAAAAAATGCCCCTGTCTTTTTTATCGGCTATTCCCTCGGCGGACTGATGGGTTGCGATCTTATCCTGTCACATCCTGATGTATCATATGACCGTATGGTTCTTTTCGCGCCGGCTTTAAATATGACGGTGGAAAGTTATCTTTTAAAGGCCCTGATGCCCTTTCCAAATATCGTTATAGACAGTTTATCTCCTATATCCTATCGTGCAAACGAGGGTACGCCCATGGCGGCTTACAAGGCTTTGTTTGAAGCCATTGAGCATTTTGAAAAAAATGTGAATGATAAATTAAACAAACCGACGCTTATTTTTATCGATGAAAAGGATGAATTTGTGTCTTCTTCAAAGCTTAAGGAAATGATTACCCAGAGGAATCTGGACCACTGGCAAATTCATACCGTGCAGAAAGACAATGATGTCGGAGAAAAAATCTCGCACCATTTAATCATTGACAGAGACAGCGTCGGTACACAGATGTGGAAGAAAATCAAAGATGCCATAAAAAGGCATTTGAGTATCGGAGCTTGAATCAGCCGTCCTTACCAATAACCGATTTCATGATTTTAGTCTGCCTTCAGTTCCATTAAACTTAATGGAATCATAATATATCTTTCATCTTCCTGTAACAATGGTTTGTCATAAACTCACTAAACTTTATTCTTGGGGAAAATGTGTACGGTCAAAGACATGAGGAGTCATGAACATTGGGTAAGCAACATCGCAAAGTTAAGGGGGTTGTAAGATGAAGGAGACAAAGAACATTTATATATCTGATTATCACTGGTTGTTCCTGATTCAGAAAACCGGCCCGGTCAGGGGCTTGTTAATGCCGTCTAAAAGCGATTACCGAAAGCAGGAAAAAGAGCAGTTGACAATAAATAAAGACCTTACGGACGATCATTTGACAGCGACCTACTGGGGATGATGGAGTGGTTGACATGGCGAGATTCCCAAGAGGCCCTGCTTCGTTAATAAGGAAAGGCAGAATCCGAAAAAGGCTCTGCTTTTTTTAAAAATATAAAAAATATCCAAAAGAATAAAAAGACAACCATTTAAGTTAATGCACGACTACCCGGTTTTTCGAGTTATTTTAGAATCTAAATGTGCAGATATTTAGGAGGGTAAAAAATGAGTTGCCAGTTGCTTTCAAACACTGCGGCAAATGCCACGCATGTGGTATCAGGAATCGGACTGCCAAAATTAACCAGATTATATTTAGATGTAGGCCAGCCGATCGGGAAAGGCAAAATCAAATGGGCTGAAAAAAAAGGTAAATACACAGCAGAAAGAAAGAAGTCACTGCTGGATTGTCTGAGCGCTACGTGGGAAACTATTTCAAATGCATATTTTCAAACTGGATACTTCGTAACTCCTGAGATCAGGAAAGCCGAAAAGCAAATTGAAGACATACAGCTTAAAGTATTGGATGGAAAGGCCTTATTATCTGATTTTAGGAGGGTTGTGAAGCGCTGGGAAAAAGCCGTCATATCGGTAGGAAATATAAACTTTCAAGTGAAAATCAACGATATGGCGGGTTCGACATGGATTGGAGTGAATCCCTTACATTGCACAGATCAGGGTAATACAATTAGAGTATCCTGACAGGGGTTATGGGTTAATGTTAACATCTTCTCAAACTCACAAGGAGGCCGATAACCTAAAGAGGAATGCAAGCGTTTCTGGTTATACACATCCTCGATGAAATAGGGAATCCTTTTTTGAACATCTTCCATGGTCCGGTATTCCCAGAGCTGAACCTCCTCTGACTTCACGGTCTTTATAAAACTCTCGGCATAAGCATGCGCACTCAGCTCTTTTCTGCCAACTTCAGGAACGGTTTGAACAGATCGATCGGGATGGGAAAGAGTATTGTAGAGTTATTCTCGGCTGCGATCTGATTCAAGGTCTGCAGGTACCGGAGCTGTAAGGACATCGGCTGTGTTTCCATAAGGGCGGCAGCTTCGATCAGCTTCTGGGCGGCCTGGAACTCGCCTTCCGCACTGATGACCTTTGCCCGGCGCTCTCTCTCCGCTTCGGCTTGTTTGGCAATGGCCCGTTTCATCTCTTCGGGCAGATCGATCTGCTTGACCTCGACGTGAGAAACCTTGATTCCCCAAGGTTCGGTGCTCCGGTCCAGGATCTCCTGGATCTGGAGGTTAATCTTCTCGCGCTGCGAGAGAAGTTCGTCGAGCTCCACCTGGCCGCAGACGCTCCGTAAGGTGGTCTGGGCAAGCTGGGAGGTGGCATAGAGATAATTCTCCACGTTAATCACGGCGTCGTTCGCGTCCATGACCTTGAAATAAACGACGGCGTTGACCTTGATTGATATGTTGTCCCGTGTGATCACGTCCTGCGGGGGTACATCCATGGTGATGGTGCGCATATCCACTTTCACCATCCTGTCCACAACGGG
>Ga0187870_1002875_pt1 | contig 13842 bp, 16 predicted proteins | sample June2016WEW_13_1_3_FD_132974 | JGI IMG/M metagenome (GOLD analysis project Ga0187870, IMG submission 132974) | Peatland microbial communities from SPRUCE experiment site at the Marcell Experimental Forest, Minnesota, USA - June2016WEW_13_150 | ecosystem: Environmental > Terrestrial > Soil >... | reverse complement strand
TGGACCGGGCCAGGACCGTGGAAACACGGCGCTGTAGCTCACCTAGAGATGGTAAGACTCCGCTTTTGCGGAGCGGTCTCGAAAGGTGAGAAGCCCCCGGGCTTGTCCCGGGGGAGGTTCACTGTCAAGTTTCACTTCTCACCTCTCCCTATGCCTTGTTATTTTACTACATCTACCTTATCACATCGACCTCAAGATAATATGGGAGAAAGCTTAAAGGAAGATGAAAAAATGGTAAATATTTCGTTTGAATAATTCCCGCCTTGATCACGCCGATGTAGCCAAGGAAAGCAGCGGATAAACGGAGATTTTGCTCCCTAAACGCATCAGCGCTGAACCGACGTTCGACAGCGCCTAGATAAAACGAGGCTGCAAGGCATTGTCTGGCGACCGGCTTGAACCTGCCGGGGCGGGAGAGGGCCTGCTCCACGTTCTCCATCCCGGAGCGCATCCTCTCGCCGGCGATGTAGTGCCCGCCGGCTCGCTGCAGGTAGCGCAGGTTGTCATCGGAGGAGAAGCCCCTGTCGATGACGCTGATCACCCGGTTAAGTTTTCAGCCGTTCAGGTCTTTCTTGACTTCCTCGATCACCGACATGTCGGCGGTGTTGCCCGGTCACATACTCAGGACTCTTCCTCGCCGTGATAATTATTTTTCCTCCCTAATGAATATAATAAAGTGTGACCACATTGACTACAGTAACTATCCCAATTATAATTAGGGGGGAAGGGGATTTGAGTAATGGTAAAGGAGCTAGAGAAAAAATGAAAGCGGCTCTTAAGACCAAATTTAATATCAGAGATACTAAAAAATATTATTCTGATATCAATACAAGAGCATTAAATGGCATGGAGATAATAACTTTTAATGCGATGAAAGATAAAGAAGAGGTTAGCCACATAAATAAGTTATATGTTGATTTCTTACTTGATAATTTACACTTTACTCCTGTTGTAGAACATGATGAGGAACTACAAATATTCACAATTGCTCTTAATGAAATTGATATGTACGGAGAAGGAAAATCAAAAGAAGAAGCAGCTGAGGATTTATTAAAGAGTATTCAAGAATATATCAATATATATTATAACAAACTTGACTTGTATACTAAAGTTGATCCAATTTCTAAACAGCTTTATATGTTAAAGTTAGCGAGGTGCAATGAAGATAAAGAAAAGATCCGAGAAACAATAGGTGTATCGCATGCCTATTAGATTTAGCCAAGGTACAATTAGAAGACTACTCAGGTATTTTAATATGAGGGCTGCATCAAAGGGAAGTAAGATTTTCGAAGGCTTTGGGAAAGATGGAGTATATAGAACATGCAAGTTCGATTACCATAAGGACAATGATCCTGTCGCAACTGGAACCGCTAATGCTATAGCCAAATCCTTAAAGTTTAAAAATGTGGAGGATATGAAAACGTTTATAGACAAAAATCTTTAAAACGAAATTGATGCTCTTACCATTCGCCACAAATACCGGCCAAGGGTAGGCCGGTTTTCTCTTTTCCAAGATGCAGGAAATTTTTCCTTGAATATTTACGACTGGGTTGATCACCAAAAAAGGGGTAAAAAAAGGCCCACTGCTACAATACTGCTACACTCAGGCTAATTTTAAAGCCTCCCTATCCCCGGGAGGCTTGGTATTTCTGCTGCGCCATAGGGAGCCGAACCCCCAACCTTGTGATTAAAATATTTGCTCACATCGTCGATACTCATCATGGCACTAGAGCCAGGTGTGAGAAGGATTTTGCGGTGTAATTTTTGATCACATATTGATCACGAGACCTAGTTTTGATCACGAAGTTGATCACAAGACTAGGCTAGAACCCTTGATTTTACTGGGAATCACTTAGACAGTTCTGGACACTTATTAACGGTCAATTTTGTGTTAAAAACCCGCCCGGCCTTGGTATCACTGATTTTTTTCTTGATCGTGCACCCTCTGGCGGTGAACATTGACTCCGTTGGCGTCTGTCACTTGATCAGCCTCATCCGCCCCGGCGGCCAGTAGATCACAAATGCCTTGCCGATGATGTTCCGCTGGGGAAGGGCGCCCCAGTCACGACTGTCGTCGCTGTTGTTCCGGTTGTCGCCCATCATAAAATAGGAACCCTGCGGCACTTTAAAGGGGCCGTAATCGGCCATGACCTCGTGAGGCAGGTAGGGCTCCGCAATCCGCACCCCGTTGATGATCAGGTTATTGTTGCGGACCTCCACGGTCTCTCCACCGAAGGCGACCAGCCTCTTGATAAAATCCCGCGAGGGATCGAGCGGATAACGGAACACTATGACATCACCGCGCTGCGGTGGATGAAAGCGGTAGATCAGCATGTTGACGATGATCCGGTCGTTGACAAGCAGCGTCGGTTCCATTGATGCCGAGGGAATGTAGAAAGGCTGGATGATGAACATCCGGAGCAGCGTCGCCAGGACCACGGCCAGGACAACAGACTCCAAAAGGTCCCGCCAGACGGGCGCGTTCCCTGTTTCGCTGGGCTGGGTCAATATTGACTACTTCCTTTCCTTGATGCGGGCGGCCTTGCCAACCCGTTCACGCAGGTAATAGAGCCGCGCCCGCCGGATCCGGCCCCTGCGCACGATCTCGATCTTGTCCAGGCGCGGGGAATGGATCGGGAAGGTCCTCTCGACGCCCACACCATAGGACATCCGGCGTACAGTGAAGGTCTCGCCGAGTCCGCTGCCGCGCCTCCTGATCACAGTGCCCTCAAACACCTGTGTCCTCTCCCGGCTTCCCTCGACCACCTTTACGTGCACCTTCACGGTATCACCGGGCCGGAAAGGCGGTATCTCCTTCTTCATATAATCCTGTTCCACCATTTTGATCGTATCTGCCATAAAATTAGCCTCCTTGAATTCGGAAGTCAGATGCCGGATGCCGGAAGGCAGGCTTGAAGCTTCGCTTCAGGCCGGATAAAGACTCGCATGCTTTCATGTTAGACCTGCATGCTTTAAGTTAGCTTTTTAAATCTTTATCTGACCTCTGACATCTTGCCTCTGACCTCTGTTGCGAGCACCGCCGCTTATTATAGCACAGCAACACCTGATCCACAACATTTGACAGATGACTACCCGCTCTAATGCCCCCGCTTCCTCGAAGCGGTGGAATAAGAGCGGCTACGCCACTGCATTAACTGGGTCTTGGCTTCAGTGGGTCCACTGAAGCCAAGACCCAGTTGAACCAAGGTAAGACCTGGACAATCAGTCTCCCGGCTCGTCAAATAAGGCGTCAATTGCCCGCCGGTCATCCTCGCTCCAGGGGCCCTTGCCGAGCAGGTCCGGACGGCGCAGGAATGTCCGCCTTACCGCCTGATCCCGGCGCCAGCGTTCGATTGCCTGGTGATTGCCGTTCAGGAGAATCTCCGGGACACTCCACTCCCGGAACAGACGTGGGCGGGTGTACTGCGGGTACTCGAGCAGGCCGGCAGTAAACGACTCCTGCTGCAGCGAACCCGGTTCCACCACCCCGTCAACCAGCCGGGCCACACAGTCGACCAGCACGATGGCAGCGGCCTCGCCCCCGGTCAGGATATAGTCCCCGATGGAGATCTCATCGGTCGCCAGGCGCCTCACCCGCTCGTCAACCCCTTCGTAGTGACCGCAGATGATCACCAGGCGCCGCTCCCGCGCCAACTCCTCGGCCTTGGCCTGTCTGAAAGTTTCGCCCTGCGGGGAGAGCAGGACCACCCTGGTCGCCGGTTCCGGAGACAGGGATTCCAGGCAGCGGAACAACGGTTCCGGCTTCAACACCATCCCCGGCCCTCCGCCGAAGGGATAGTCATCCACCTTGTGATGCCTGTCTTCGGAAAACTCTCTGAAGTCCACGATCTTGATGGAGAGCAGCATCCTGTCGCAGGCACGCTTGATAATGCTGTTCTGAAAGGGACCCTCGAACATTTCCGGGAACAGGGTCAGAATACTGATCTCCACAGGCTACTACTCCCTTTACCACGATGACTACCCGCTCTAATGCCCCCGCTTCTCTGAAGCGGTGGAATAAGAGCGGCTACGTCCCTGGATCAACGATTTCTAAGCTTCAGTGGTGGAAGGCAAGACCCCACTGAAGCTAAGAACTCGTTGACAGTAAACCCGGCGGTGGTTCAATGATCATCAATCCCGCCCCCGTGTCGATCTTTTTGACGACCGAGCGGAGCGCAGGCACCAGGTATTCTTCCCCCAAGCCGCCCTTGACCACGTAGACGTCGTTGCCGCCGGTGGTCAGGATTTCCGTGACCTCACCCAGGGCCGACCCACCAACGGTGACCACTTTCAGGCCAACAATTTCGAAGTGATAGTAGGCGCCATCCTGAAGCGGCCACAGTTCCTGCCGTGACACCTGCAACAGGGCGCCGCGGAATTGCCTGGCCTGTTCAACGGAATCGATGCCCTCCAGCTTCAGAACAACGTGGTTCTGTTGAATGACGGCGCTTTCCACGGCTTTTTCCACGAGCGAGTTTCCCAGGCTCAAAAAAACATGCTCTGTGGTCTTGAAGCGCTCCGGAAAATCAGTAAGCGGCATCACCCGTACCTCCCCGCGACAGCCGTGGGGCGCACCGATCTCTCCGATCGTGATGTACTGTTGATCCACCGACCTCACCAATTCTTATGAAAGTATCTCTACCGATATCCTCTTGCCGGTTTTAGCTCCCCGCGCCTTGGCAAGCGTTCTGATCGCCCTGGCGATCTTGCCCTGCTTGCCGATTATTTTACCCATATCCTCGCTGGCAACCCTGACTTCGATCAACACGTTGTTGTCGTCCTCTTGCATGTTGATCTGAACTGCTTCCGGGTTGTCGACGAGAGACTTGGAAAGCAACTCGACTAGCTCCTGCATGTTCATCCCTCCGGCGTCTGTTGCTCTGCTTCGTTTCTGACATGGCGCTTCTGCCAAACACCGGCTTTCTTGAGCAACGCCCTGACAGTGTCGGATGGCTGGGCGCCTTTGGCCAGCCATCCCAGGGCCTTCTCCTCGTTGATCTTGATGACCTCGGGATTGGCTACCGGCTGGTAGTATCCGATCTCCTCGATAAACCGCCCGTCACGGGGTGAACGGGAATCTGCCACCACCACCCTGTAGTACGGGTTCTTCTTTGCTCCGATCCTCTTCAACCTGATCCTCGTCGCCAATACTGTTGCCTCCTTAAAATAAGTGTTGAAAGGGTAATTTGAAGGGTTTTTGCTTGCGTCCGGATTTTCCCTGCGTGTTCTCACCGAGCTGTTTGAACAGCCGGCGGGTTTGCTCGTACTGCTTCAGCAGGCGGTTCACGTCCTGTACCGAGGTGCCGCTGCCCGCGGCAATCCGCTTGCGCCTGCTGCCATTGATGAGGGCGGTATTTTTTCTCTCCTCGGGGGTCATCGACCTGATGATCGCCTCGATATGCCCGAACTCCTTCTCATCGAAGCCCGCCTGGATCTGTCGCAGTTGCTTGACGCCCCCCAGGCCGGGGATCATTCCCAGGACCTCTTCCAGGGGGCCCATCGAACGCACCTGGGTGATCTGCTCCAGGAAATCATCCAGGCTGAATTCCTGTTTTCGCAGCTTGCGCTCGAGGTCGCGGGCTTTTTCCTGGTCGAATGTTGCCTGGGCCTTTTCGATCAGGGTGAGAACGTCACCCATCCCCAGGATCCGGGCTGCCATCCGGTCAGGATAGAAAGGCTCGAGGGCATCCAACTTCTCCCCTACTCCGACAAACTTGATGGGACATCCGGTCACCGCCTTGACGGAAAGGGCGGCGCCGCCCCGGGTATCGCCGTCCAGCTTGGTCATGATGATGCCGGTCAGCCCCAGGTCCTCGTTGAAGCTTCTGGCCACGTTCACGGCATCCTGGCCGGTCATGGAGTCCACCACCAGAAAAATCTCCTGCGGGCTGAGGATCCCTTTCAACTGCGCCAGTTCCTCCATCAACACCGCATCGATGTGCAACCTGCCGGCGGTGTCGACGATGATCAGGTCGCAGCCCTGAGCCCTGGCCTGGTCCCTGCATGCCCTGGCAGTGTCCATGGGGCTGGCGTCCTGACCCAGGCTGAAAAAGGAGATGTCGATCTGCTTTGCCAGGACCTCCAACTGCTTAATGGCCGCCGGGCGGTAGACGTCCACGCCCACCAGCAACGGACGGCGACCCTGTTTCCGGTAGTAGAGGGCCAGCTTTCCGGCAGTGGTAGTCTTTCCGCTTCCCTGCAGACCCGCCAGCATAAACACGGTGGCATCGCCGGTGGTGGTGAGGTTGACCCTGGCCTGTTCGTCGCCCATCAGCCGGGTGAGTTCTTCATTGACGATCTTGATGATCTGTTGAACAGAAGTGAGGCTTGACAGCACCTCGGCCCCCATGCTGCGCTCCCTGATGCGCTGTATAAAATCCTTGACCACGGGCAGGCTCACGTCCGCCTCCAGGAGAGCCAGCCTGACCTCCCGCATGGCCTCGTTGATGTCGCTCTCGGTCAGCTTGCCCTTGCCTTTCAACTTTTTAAAGGTGTTTTGCAGCTTTTCGGCCAGTCCCTCTAGAAACATCAGGACCCCTCTTTCTCTGTTGACCGGGATTTGGGGTTATTCCGGCGACCTGCCAGCAGTCCGAGCTTTTGTTCGTATTTTTCCAGGGCCACCTCGGCCCGCCTTAGAAGATCATAGACCGCCTGCCTGCTCACCTGGCACTCGGAGGCGATCTCCCCCAGGGACAGGTCCTGCTCGTAATAGAGGTGGACCGCCTCCTGCTGCTTGGGAGTCAGGAGCGGCCCGTAAAGATCATACAGTTGTGCAATACGTCCCAACTTGTCCAGAATCATGCGCGCCACCAAGCTGTCAAGGAGTATACCTTAACACCATTGTAAAAAAAAATCGCGGCCGCGTCAAGACCTTCATGTCGCCGCTGCCGCCGCGCCGAGCCCGCTAAAGGAGTTTGCCGTGCATCCTTAACCTCAGGCTACTCGATGCGCCCGTCAAGCAGATGCTTGTAACAGCCGCAACCTGGCGTTTCCGGAAGGGCAGCAACCAGTTCGTGCAAGAGCGAGCGCAGCTTGTCATTGTTTTTGTTGAACACCTCGATCACTGCCTCGTGAGTTACGGCGGTAACATCGGGGTCCCCTTCGAGACCGACGTCGTAGTCGGTGATCAGGGAGATATTGACGAAGCACATGCCAAGCTCGCGGGCCAGGACACACTCCGGGTATTGAGTCATATTGATGACTTCCCAACCCTGGCTTCCGTACCACTTGCTCTCCGCCCTCGTGGAAAAGCGCGGTCCCTGTATGACAACCACCGTACCGGTCTCGTGCACTGTAATACCGAGCGTTTTGGCTTTCAGGGCGGCCAGTTTGCTTAGCTCCGGACAGTAGGGGTCGGCGGTGGAAATATGTGTGGTGACAGGTCCGTCGTAGAAGGTGTCCTTGCGCCCATTAGTGCGGTCGACAAACTGATCGCAGATAACGAAATCGCCCGGTCTGACGTGAGGCTGCAGACTTCCGGCGGCGCACGGCCCGATGACCCGGGTCACTCCCAGTTCCTTCATCGCCCACAGGTTTGCCCGGTAGTTGATCATGTGCGGAGGTATCTGATGCTTCTTTCCGTGCCTCGGTATAAAGGCAACCCGTTTTCCACCGATGGTGGTAAGGGTGACATTGTCGCTCGGAGCGCCATAGGGCGTATCCACTTTTATTTCCTCGATTCCGTCCATATGATAAAATCCGGAGCCTCCGAAAACTCCTATCTCGGCCCGTTTCTCCATTGTTGCGCCTCCTGTTCTTTTGAGTCTCCTAATAGTTTCACTGTAACTACCATGACAGTCCATCACGGCGCCTTGGTCATCACCATCGGAGGCTGACTGGATTCCGCCGGATGCCGGGTGCTCTCCAGACACGTTAAAAGGTGATCATCGAAAAGATATTGTAGCCATTCAATTTTTCCCGGCCATTCAGGTCACTAAGTTCGATGATGAAGGCAAGCTCGACGACGCTGCCGCCCAACTGTTCTACCAGGTCCTTGATAGCTGCCCCCGACCCCCCGGTGGCCATCAGGTCGTCCACAATCAAAACCCTCTGACCGGGCTCGATGGCATCCTTGTGCATCTCGATCACTTCCTTGCTGTACTCGGTTTCATATTCGATCCTGATGGTTTCTGCAGGCAGCTTGCCGGGTTTGCGTACGGGAATCAGGCCCACCTTCAGGGCTGCCGCCAGGGGCGCGGCGAAAAAGTAACCGCGGGACTCGATAGCCACTATGACGTCAATCTCCCTGTCGCGGTACCGGTCGACCAGGGCGTCGATCACCTCGCTAAAGGCCGGACCATCCTTGAGTAAGGTTGTTATGTCCTTAAAAAGGATGCCCTGAATGGGGAAGTCAGGTATGTCCCGGATTTTACACTTTAAATGGTCATATGCACCTGGCATGAACCGACACCTCTCCTCTACGATAATTATTGGGGCAATCCCGGTGGCGCGGGACACTGTGTTTAATTCTTTTTTACCTGTCGCCTTCCTGCTTTTATAATGATTATTTTGTAAGTTTCTCCGCCCGTCTTTCTACCTCGTTCCGGACTGTCTCCTCGTCAACGGTGAGCATTTTTCGATTTTCCATCACCGGCCGGCCGTCGATGATCACGGTGTCCACATCGCTCCCCCGGGCGGAATAGACCATCTGCGCCACCAGCTTATGCCTGGGACAGAGGTGCGCCTGGTTCAGATCGACCAGGATCAGGTCGGCCTTGTAGCCGGGTTTGAGCATCCCGACCTCTTTCTCCAGGCCAAGCGCCCGTGCGCCGTCCCCGGTAGCCATCATCAGCGCCTCACAGGCAGGCAATGCCCGGGCGTCCTGGTTGACCAGCTTGTGCAGCAGCGCCGCCGAGCGCATTTCTTCGAACATATCGAGGTTGTTGTTGCTGGCCGCACCATCCGTTCCTAGTCCCACCGTGATCCCGGCCCTGCGCATCGCCACCACGGGAGCGGCGCCGCTGGCCAGCTTCATATTGCTTTCTGGATTATGGGCAACCGCAGCCTTGCCTTCCGCCAGCAGGGCGATATCGTCCTCCGTCAGGTGGACGCAGTGGGCCGCCAGCACCGGGAACCGGAATGCCCCAAGGTCATTCAGGTATTTTACCGGTGTTTTTCCGTATTTGTTCTTTATCTGCTCCACCTCACCGGCGGTCTCGGCAACGTGGATATGGATGCCCACCCGGTACTCCGCGGCAAGCTGCAGCACCCTCTCCATGTATGCCGGAGGGCAGGTGTAGGGGGCGTGTGGGCCGAGCCAGACAGTTATCCGGCCTCCGGCGCCACCCTGCCACTGTTCGATCAGGCTGCGGCTTTCCTCTAGGCCGCGTTCTACCGAGGGGCCAACACCCTTCATGCCCCTGGCCAGCACCGCCCGGATACCGGTTTCGGCAACCGCCCTGGCCACCTCTTCCATAAAAATGTACTGGTCATTGAAGGTAGTGGTTCCGGACTTGACCATCTCGATGATCGCCAGCAGTGTTGCCCAGTAAACATCCTCTCCGGTGAACTTGTCCTCCACCGGCCAGATCTTGGTTTCCAGCCATTCCATCAAGGGAAGGTCATCGGCATAACCCCGCAGCAGGGTCATGGCGGCGTGGGTGTGGCAATTGATCATGCCGGGCAGGCAGAGGCGGTCGCTGCCTTCAATCACCCGTTCAGGCTTCCATCCGGCAGGCGCCTGACCCGCGGCGCCGACCTGCAGCAGCCGGTCTCCATCAATGGCGATATCCCCCCGGTCAACCTGATCCCGGTTGTCCGTCAGTATGTAGCAGTCTTTAATCAGGATATTCATCATGCTAGGCGCAGAAGAATCCCGTCTACAGGCGGAGAAGGAATGCGCCGTTCCTCCTTTCACAAAGCAGAGCGCTTGCTATTCGAGCTATCTTAGACCCCAGGTGATTGCGTCCTCCACGCACTGTCGAAGTCCGGAGGATCATGTTCAGACAATGTTAACAAACACTGTCTATTGGCGCGTTCGGTTAAGTCTTGTGTCGCTTTTCAGGTCCCTGACTGCCATGATGACAGATATTGAATTTGCTCCGGAGTCAATTCATCGATCTCGATCCCCATAGATTTCAGCTTGAGCCCGGCAATGGCCAAGTCTATTTCACGCGGCAATACATGAACCTTTGTTTCCAACTGGGCGGCGTTTTTAACCAGATACTCGGTTCCTAAGGCCTGATTCGCAAAACTCATATCCATGACCACCGCCGGATGACCTTCGGCCGCCGACAGATTCAATAGTCTTCCCTCAGCCAGAAGAAAGATGCGTCGTCCATCGTCTAAGACATATTCGACGACATAGTCACGGACGGTACGCCTTGACCGGGCCATGCTTTCCAGTGCGACGATATTGATCTCATCGTTAAAATGACCGGAGTTGGCTACTATCAGTCCATTCTTGGCCATAGTAAAATGCGCTTGGTCAACTACATTTAAGTCACCGGTTACTGTGATAATTATATCGGCAAAGGGCATGGCCTGCTCCAGTTTCATCACCCGGAAACCGTCCATTACGGCTTCAATGGCTTTGATCGGATCAACCTCGGTCACAATAACATTAGCACCCATTCCCTTTGCCCGCATGGCCAGACCTTTACCGCACCAGCCATAGCCGCAAACGACGAAGTTTGTGCCGCAGATCAAGACATTGGTGGCCCGTAATAATCCGTCGATCGTACTTTGCCCGGTCCCATAGCGATTGTCGAAAAAGTGCTTAGTTTCAGACTCATTGACTGCAATTATGGGAAACCTGAGGGCATTATCACGTTCCATGCTCTTTAACCGAATAACCCCGGTGGTTGTTTCCTCTGTTCCCCCAATTACATTTTGAAGAATAGTGTCAGCGTATTGCTGGTGAAGCAGTCCGACCAGATCGGCCCCATCATCCTGAGTGAGGTCCGGATGATGTTCAATCGCAGCCACCAGATGCTGATAATAGGTCTCCCGGTCTTCCCCTTTAATAGCAAAGACCGGGATTCCGTAATCGGTCACCAGGGTAGCCGCCACATCATCCTGAGTGGATAGTGGATTGGAAGCACACAAGACGATGTCGGCCCCGCCTTCTTGAAGCGTTCGGACCAGATTGGCTGTCTCGGTAGTAACATGTAAGCAGCAAGATAACTTTTTCCCGGCTAACGGCCTCTCCCTCCCGAACCTCTCCCTGATAGACTTTAAAACCGGCATCTGGTTGTCGGCCCATTCCACCCGAAGCTTTCCTTTTGATGCAAGCGACGTATCTTTGATATCAAACCGCAAGTCATGACCCTCCTTAATGAATTTGTAATTCAACTAATCTTTTAGTCAGCGCTCCCTTACAAAGCACGTTGGAGCATTTACCTGCTCAACATTCATCCTCTCCTCAGTCACTGCCTTGCACCAGTGCCGGGCTGGCCGTAGTTCTGCAAGAAACCCCGCCTCAACTCCTGCACCTCTTGCTCATCCAGCGGATGGGGCGAACCGGAAAGTTTCGCCCACAGAAACACCTGGGCGGATTTCTCCACCACCTGGCAGACGGTGAGGGCATCCCGCAGGGTGTGCCCCACTCCCACCAGCCCGTGGTTGGCAAGCAACACTGCGGCTCTGCCCTGAAGGGCATCCACCGCCCCTTCCGCCAGGTCTGCCGACCCCGGAGCGGCATAAGGCGCCACCCTGACGCTTCCCCCCACCAGTTGTGCCATCTCCTCCAGCAACGGCGGAATCTCGGCCCTGTTTACCGCAAAAACCGCGGCGTAGGGGCTGTGGGTGTGCACGATCGCCCCCACGTCAGGTCGCCTCCGGTAGATCGCCACGTGCAGCGGAGTCTCCGTAGAAGGACACAGTCTGCCGCTGCAGGACCCGGTTTGCAGATTGACCGTTACCAGGTCCTCGGGCAGCAGTTCATTATAGGGAACTCCGCTCGGCGTGATCTGAAAACTTTCCGGTGCACAGCGCCGGCTGACATTGCCCCAGGTGCCGACCACCAGCCCGGTTGACACCATCACCCGGCAGGTGGCCACGATCTCCCCAGCCATACCGGCAGTATCGACATCATCCCTCATCACCTGTTACCTCCGCGACAAAGCCGGTGTCCGGACCTTGTTAAACTCGTTGTTGGCAACTGCACTTCAGCACTTCCTCGATCTCGATCAGTTCGTGGAGCGAAGTATCCTGGGCTTCGGCGATCTTTCCCAGATTGCAGAGCATATTTTTTATCACGATGACTACCCGCTCTAATACCCCCGCTTCTTTAAGCGGTGGGATAAGAGCGGCTACGTCCCTTGGAAATAGATTATTAAACCCCTAGCCGGTTTTGGTATTCCTGGGGATTATTAAATATCCCCAGTTCTGTGATATAACCGGATACCAGCGTATGGGGCGTCACATCGAACGAGGGGTTCAGGACGGGGGCGTCCGGCGTGGATACAAGATGGCCCTTGATTGACCGGACCTCTTCCGGCGCCCGCATCTCCACCGGTATCTCCTTTCCCTCCCTGAGCTTGAGGTCAAAGGTGGAAATGGGAGCGGCCACGTAGAAGGGGCGGTGGTGATGGGAGGCCAGGACTGCCATGCCGTAAGTGCCGATCTTGTTGGCAAAATCTCCGTTGGCCACAATCCGGTCGGCGCCGACGATCACCAGATCGACCATCCCCCGCGAGAACAGGTAGCCGGCCATGTTATCGGTGATCAGGGTGAAGGGAATGCCGGCCTGCTCCAGTTCCCAGGCTGTTAGCCGGGCGCCCTGCAGCAGCGGACGGGTTTCCGGCACGTAGACATGGATCTCCTTGCCAGACTGGTGGGCACAGAAGATCACTCCCAGGGCGGTGCCGGATCCTGCCGTCGCCAGGGCGCCGGTGTTGCAGTAGGTCAACAGGCGGGCCCGCTCCGGAATGATCTGGTTCCCAAAGGTCGCCAGCCGGCGATCCTGGTCCTTCTGGTCATCCAGCAACTGCTGGGCGCCTGTCAGCAATACCGCCCTGACCTGCGCCAGATCGGCATCTTTGACCGTTTGGAACAGTTCGGCCATCCGGTCCAGCGCCCAGGCCAGGTTCACGGCCGTCGGCCGGGTCGCCAGCAACTCCCGGGCGGCCTGCTCCATGTGCCGCTCCAGGTCCTGGCCGCCGGGTTCATAATTGACTGCCGCCAGGAGATATCCAAAAGCGGCCGCAACCCCGATCGCCGGCGCTCCCCGTACCCGCAACCCGGCGATCGCCTCGGCCACCTCCCGGTAATGCCGGCAGGAACAATACTCCACCTCATCGGGCAGCCTGGTCTGATCAAGCAATATCAGGCTGTTGTCTTCCCAGCGCAACACATCCATCGAAGATCCACCCTTCCAACATCCAGCGGCCAGCCATTATTCTAATGAGCCGAGTTCCCTGGCCGCCTGAGAGCAACTGCAGGGCCGGGACTCGCTGACGTTTTCCAATACCGAAAAGATAATCCGGCGCAGCACCCCCTGGGCCTTGTCCATGGCGGCAACGACCTCATGGTGGGACAGCGGCCGGGTGGAGATGCCTGCCGCAAAGTTCGTGACCAGGGCGATAGTGGCATAGCAGAGAGCCGCCTCTCTGGCCAGTACCACCTCGGGAACGCTGGTCATACCGATCACATCGCCCCCCAGGCTGCGGAACATCCTGATCTCCGCCGGAGTCTCGTAGCGAGGCCCTTCCGTGCACACGTAAGTGCCCCCGTTATGCAGGCGTACCTGGATCCTGCCGGCTGACTGGCAGATCTCCTCGCGCAGGCTGGGGCAATACGGGGTGGTGACATCCACGTGCAGCACCCCATCCCCGTTGCCCTCAAAAAAGGTTTGGACCCTGCTCTTGGTAAAATCCAGGAACTGATCGACCAGTACGATCT
>Ga0187870_1002874_pt1 | contig 13843 bp, 11 predicted proteins | sample June2016WEW_13_1_3_FD_132974 | JGI IMG/M metagenome (GOLD analysis project Ga0187870, IMG submission 132974) | Peatland microbial communities from SPRUCE experiment site at the Marcell Experimental Forest, Minnesota, USA - June2016WEW_13_150 | ecosystem: Environmental > Terrestrial > Soil >... | reverse complement strand
CCACCGGCTGCGGGAAAACCTACCTGGTCGAAATCCTCTTCCGCGACATCCTCCGGCTCCCCACCGTCGTCATCGACATGACCGGGTTCTCAGAAACCGGCTACGTGGGGCAGGACGTGAACTCAATCCTCACGCGTCTCCTGTACGCCTCGGACATGAGTCTCGCGTACGCGGCCATCGGGATCGTCTGCCTGGACGAGTTCGACAAGCTGGCCTCGGGGCAGAACAGCGCGGTGTTCTCCGGCGCCGGCACGACCAAGGACGTTTCGGGACTCGGCGTGCAGCGCGAGCTGCTGAAGATGCTTGAATCCATCGAGATCCCCGTGCCGCTGGAGTATACCCACTCCGACTACGCCCCCAAGGCTGTGATGACCACGCAGGACGTCGGTTTCATCGCCTGCGGCGCCTTCTCGGGGCTGAAGGGGATGATCGAGCAGCAGGGCGGAGAGCACATCGGGTTCGGCCGCTCGCCCCTGTCGGGCGAGCAGGAGCGGATCGCGGTCTCCTACACGGAAGACGACGTGATGCTCGCGCACAACTTCATGAGCTACGGCTTCCTCCCGGAGCTGATCGGGAGGTTTCGAAGAATCGTCCCGTTCTCCGCACTCACTCGCGAGCAGCTCTCGCAGATCCTCCGCTCCACGCTCCTCGTGCAGTACGCGAACGAGTTCCAGCTCGAGGGCAAGGAGCTCGTCGTCTCCGAGATGGTCCTCGACAGGGTCGTCGAGGAGAGCCTGAAGAAAGAGACCGGCGCCCGCGCGCTGGAGGCGAGCCTCATGCGCTACCTGGAGGAAGCCGCTTTCGAGGCGTTTTCAGAGCCTGCCTCACGCCGCGTGGCACTCAGTGTTCGTGAGGATCGAATTGTCCACGACATCTCCTGAAGTCACGACCGGCACCGGAATCCTGAGGCTCGTCGAGGAACAGGTGAGCCTCGGCCCCCGCGTTCCCGGGACCGACGCTCACGATGCACTTGCACGCATGCTCGAAGAACGGCTGCGCACTCACGGCGCGGAGGTCACCGTGCAGGAGTTCCCCGTGGAGTTCCGCGGATCGATCCTGGCGTGCAGGAATCTCGTCGGTGTCTTTCGGGCTGCCGACCCGGCCCCGGGGTCGGCCCTGCTGCTGGGCACGCACTATGACACGAGGATTCGCGCAGACCGTGAACGGGATGCAGCCCGCCGTGAATTGCCCATCCCCGGCGCGAATGACGGTGGATCGGGCACCGCCGTGTTCCTCCACATGCTGCCGCGTCTTGCGGGGCAGGCGCTCTCCCGGGACGTGGCGCTGGCGTTCCTGGACGTGGAGGATCTCGGCAACATCGAGGGGAAAGAGTTCGCCCTTGGCGCGGAATGGCTCGCGGGTCACCCGCTGCGGGACTTTGCCCCGTCAGAGGTCGTCGTGCTGGACATGGTCGGGGGGAAGGACATGGTGCTCGACATTGACGCGCACATCCTCGACCATCCGCCGAGCAGGAGGCTTACGACTCAGGTGTTCCGCATCGGCATGGCGCAGGGATGGGAACCATTCCTGCGCGACAAGAAGGACCGGCTGAAGTACATCATCTCGGACCACACGCCCTTCGCGCGGCGTGGCACGCCCGCGTGCATCCTCATCGACATCGACTACCCGGAGTGGCACACGCAGGCGGACCTGCCGGAGGCCCTGTCCGCCGAATCTCTCGGAATTACGGAAGAAGCTCTCTGGCTTTTTCTGACAGGTCGGCCGGCTTCAGCCCCTCGTAGCTCTCGCGGGACCTGAGGTCCTTCAGGGTGGCCACCCCGGCCGCCGCTTCCTGCTGGCCGCACACGACGGCGAGTGAGATTCCCTTCTTGTCCGCGTAGGCGAACTGGACTGCGAGCTTCTTTTTTTCGGGGTAGACCTCGGCGGTGATTCCCGCGCCCCGCAGCGCCTGGGCGATCTCGTGGTACCTGCCCAGGAGCGCGTCCTCCAGGAAGAGGACGAGCACCGATGCCCGGGCGGAGACGGCGCCTGCCAGCCCCAGCTCATCCATGGCTGCCATGAGCCTGTCCACCCCGATGGAAGCGCCGACCCCCGGCAGGTGCTGTTTCGTGTAGAGGGAAGCAAGGTCATTGTACCTGCCGCCCGAGCACACCGAGCCGATGTCCGGCAGGTCCCCGAGGAAGCTCTCGAAGACGATGCCGGTGTAGTAGTCCAGGCCGCGGGTGATCGACGGGTCGAGTGCGAATGAATCCGCGAGGACCAGGTGTTCGAGCGCGGAGGAGATGTCAGTGAGACGCTGGATGCCCTCGACTCCCTCACCGACGGCGCCGGCGAGCTTTTTCAGCGTCTGCGCGGGCGTCTGCTCGACACGGATGAAGTCGAGAATATCCTGCGCAGGGGAGGGTCCCGCGATCTCGGCGAGGAGCTCCTGCGTCTTCTCCGTGCCTATCTTGCGCTGCTTGTCGATGGCGCGCAGAACGTCGACCGACCGCTGCTCGAGGCCCAGCCGCGCGAGGAATGAGTTGAACACTCCGCGATGCGCGTAGCGGATGGAGAACCGCTGCACCCCCAGGGCCGCAAGGCTTTCCCTCATGAGGAGCAGGATTTCCAGGTCGGCCGAGGCAGAGTCGGTGCCCACGATATCGAAATCGACCTGCATGAACTCGCGGTAGCGGCCGCGCTGGGTGTTCTCTCCCCGCCAGACCTTCGCGGCGTGCCAGCGGCGAAAAGGGAGCCCCACTTCGGCGAGATGGGCGGCCATGAAGCGGGCGAACGGGACCGTGAGGTCGAACCGCATGGCAACATCGCGGCCGCCGTGGTCGGTAAAGCGGTAGACCTCTTTATCCGTTTCCCCGCCGCCTTTGCCGAGCAGGACCTCGGCGAACTCGAGGACGGGCGTATCGATCGGCAGGAATCCGAACCGCTCGAACACGGCCTGCAGCTTCCGCACGAGGCCCAGGCGGTGCGACTCCTTGTCCGGGAGGAAGTCACGGAATCCCTTCGGGATTCGCGGTTCGATGAGCTCGTCGTCTCGCACGGGGCAAGTAAATGCGGTGGGACGATTCAATGTCAAGAAGGGGTTGGCGGCTTGACATTCGGCACGGCCGCTGTAGGATTGCGGAAGTCGAGCGAACACCCGGGATTGCAGGATTGCTTTTCAGATACGGCACAACGGAAAACGGAAACATCGAGAAAAAGGCTCACATCTACACCCAGGAAGAGCACGGGATCGACCCGCGCCTCGTGGACCCGGATGCGTTGTGGGTGATCAAGCGGCTGCGGAACGCCCGTTTTCACGCGTATGTCGTGGGCGGGGCCGTCCGGGACCTGCTCGTGGGCCGCACGCCGAAGGATTTCGACATCGCCACGGACGCCCACCCGCTGCAGATCAAGCGCCTGTTTCGTTCCGCGCGCGTGATCGGACGGCGATTCCGGCTCGTGCACGTCTACTGCGCACGCGAGAAGTACATCGAGGTGAGCACGTTCCGATCACGTGTCGCAGTCGCCACGACCGGGGACGGGGTACACCCGGATGCGAACAACTACTACGGCACGATGGAGGAAGATGCCGAGAGACGGGATTTCACGATTAATGCCTTGTACTACTGTCCGATCGACCGCCATCTCATCGATTACGTGGAGGCGTTTCCCGATCTCCGGCAGCGCCGGCTTCGAACGCTCGGGCGCGCGGAGACGTCGTTCGCGGAAGATCCTGTCCGCATGATCCGGGCGGTGAAGTATGCCTCGCTGCTGGGCTTCCCGTTTCCCCTTTCCCTTGCAGGGCTGGTGCGGCGGATGCGCGAGTCGATTCTCAGCTGTTCTCGCGAGAGGGTCACGGAGGAAGTGTTCAAGATCCTCACGTCGGGTTCTGCGACGGGCATTCTCGAGCTCGCGAACCGGCTTCGGCTTTTCGAGATCATCTTCCCGGCTCACGCAAAGCATCTGAGGGAGTCCCGCTTGCGGCTCTCCGATTCTCCGCTGGGCGTCCGGCTCGAGGAGCTTGACGCGGATGCCGCCGCCGGGAAACCCCTGGACCGCAGCGATATGTTCGGCTTTCTCTTCTCGGATCTCGCTCTCGAGCGGAAGGACCTCCTGGAGGACCCCGACCCGGAGTTCCTGCTGCAGCAGTTCATTCGCACCGCGTCGGAACCCCTGTTTCCCTCCAGGAAGGACCTCGCTGTCGCGGCGCAGTCGATCCTGAATGTCGTTCGACCCCACCGCAGGGCTCGCGCGTTGCGCGCACCGGCGTCGCAGAAACCGCCTTCGGCGGCACAAGGTCCGCACGAAGCCGGTGCTGCACCGACGAAGAGAAGGCGCAGGCGGGGACGCGGTCGGCGCGGCGGAGCAGGAAAGGGACCGGCAGCGCTCGGGCCGGCGCTCTGAGTGGGGCGGGCGAATCCGCCTCTGGCGGCGCGAATCCGCCTTCCGCGGCGCAGGGCCCTATTTCGCCGCGGCAATCCTCTTCAGGAGCGCATCGACCCTGTCGCCGTAGGCGGCCTTGTCGGCCTGCTTGGCGAAATTGAGGTACTTCGTCGCATCGCCGTTTTTACCCGCGGCAAATGAGTTCACTCCAAGGGCATAGTTGATGATCGCGGCGTTGGCTCCGAGCTGGAAGGCCTTGAGGTACATCTCCTCTGCCCGGGCGTAGTCCTTTCGCGAGTAGGAGATCAGCCCCAGGTAGTAAAATGCGGTGGTGTTTGAGGGATCAAGGTCCAGGGATTTCGTGAAGGTTGCCTCGGCGCCCGCCATGTCACCCTTCGTGTACTGGTCGATTCCGTCCTTCACGAGGTCTGTGGCCGTCTTCATCGAGAGGACGAAAGCCTTGAAATCCGTCTGCAGCTTCTGGTTGGTGACCCACGAGAAGGCGCGTTTGTGCGCGCGCTGGGAGTTGTCGTCCAGCGTCGCGTTCGTACTGAGCGCCGCAACGCTGTCCCAGAGCGCCCTGCTGTACGTGCGATCAGGGCTGCCGAGGAGGAATTGCACGAGCCCCCAGGATTCGGGGGCGAAGACGTCCATCTGCGACTGGGCGCTTTCCCTGCTGATCGTGAGCAGGTCAGGGAAAGAGATGAGCTTTGCCGGGGTTTCCCCGCGCACAAGGGACTTCAGCCCCTCAAGCCAGGCGAGATTCGGTTTGAAGGTGAAGGTGCCGGCGGCAGGATCCCACACCGAAGCATCGAGGTAGGTCGCCACGCCTTCGCGAAGCCACACCGGCGGGTTGTCGACGAAGCCCTTGATGAACTGGATGCAGCCCTGGTGGAGCAGGGAGGCGGTAAACGCAGGCTCTTCCTTGGGGAAGGCCAGGAGCTCGGACCTCTCGGGATCCGACCACGCGATGAACACGAAATCCGTTCTCGTCTGTGAGAGAATCTTGTCGAGGTAGGCATTGAAGCTGTCCAGGTCCTTGAAGACCCGAATGCGGAACTTCGCCGGGAGCTGGGACAGATCGAAATGGAAGACATCATTGTAGAGGGAGAGGGCCGCTTCCATCCTGTGGGAAACGTCCTCTGCCTGCGCCTGGCTCACCTCGGAGAAAACCCGGTAGTGAGTGGTCTCCGCGGTGAACTGCGCGGCGTCCTGCGCGAAAACGGCAAGCGGGATGCACAGGAAGAGGGCGAGCACGAGGGCTTTGCGCATACCACCTCCTTTTTTCGATCATAGATAGGCCGCGAGCGGCTGTCAAATGCATTTGCGCGCCAACCCCCGTTTTCGGCCTTCCGGGCTCAGCGCGTTGTCGGCTTTTCCGTCGCCGCCGGTTTCACGCGCCCGTATTCCGGGCGCACCACGGTCTTTTCGACGATCTCCGCGTCGCTCTTCCTCAATACCTTGGTGGACTTGAGCAGGATCTTCACCGACTCGAAGAAGATGTGGGGGTAGTTGCGCTTGATTTCTACACTCGGCACGGGAATAATGTGTTTCCCCTGTTCAGCCCTGATCTTCAGTGCCTGTGTGATCTCGGAGCGCGTCGACACCTCTTCAATTGAAATGATCCGGTGGATCGGGAGGAGATCCAGCGTCCGGGCGATCCTCAGCACCATCTTGCGGGAGGTGCCGATGATGAGAAGCCTCGCGAAACGCTGCGCGGTGATTGCCTGGCGCACCTCCTCGATCAGCTCGGGATTCGCGAAGACCGCCGTCTTGATGGCGGTGAGGATTCCCTTCTCTCTCTTGGCGGATCTGCCGGCAATGATCTTCTGTCCCCGGATGAGAAGGCCGTCATCGATGATCAGGTCGATGCGAAATCGGCGGGCCACCTGGCGCGCTTTGAAGCTCTTGCCCGTGCCGCTCTTGCCGACGAGCGCGAATACGCGCCGCCTTCGAGCGAGCCACGGGAAAACGCGCCTGATGGCAGCGACGGCGTCCATCTCACCCGAGAGTATACCCGTGGACGGATGAATGAATACGGGGATGCCGGCCGCTCAGACTCTCGCGGGGGCGGGGAGCAGGAGCCGCAGCCGGCGGAGGTAGTCGCGTTCGAGCCGCTGCCACCGTCTGTTCAGCGCGCTCGCGTAGACCCCGACGACGAATCCGCCCATGCTGCCGCGAAGGAGCCGTGCCGCGACATGCCAGGGCGAGTAGAACCGCGCGTGGGCCCCTATCTGCGCCCGCTGCAGCTCCCACGGCGTGAAGCCGCGCGGGATGTACTTGACGTGGTGCGCATCGTAGGTGTCCCACGCGGCATCGATGAGCCGCCCTTCGGCGAGCATCCGCGTGTAGAAGCTCGACCCGGGAAGCGGCGTGAGGATCAGGAACTGCGCGGAATCGATCTTCTCTTCCAGCGCGAAGCTCACCGTTGCGCGCGTGGTGGCCGGGGTATCGGAATCGAAGCCGAAGACGAACATGCCGTGGACATGGATCCTGCGCCTCCTGATTTCCCGGATCGCGTGACGGATCTCGTCGACGGTCTGGTTCTTGTTCATCTCCTTGAGCGCGGCCGGATCGACGGACTCGAACCCGATGTACAGCGAGCTGCATCCCGCCGCTGCCATCAGATCGAGCATTTCCGGATCCCGCGCGATGTCGCTGCGCACCTGGGTCGACCAGCGGAACCCGAGTCGGAGGCGGATCATTTCTTTCAGCAGTTCCCTGGTCTTCCGAGGGTTCGCCGCGAAGTTGTCATCATAGAAGAAGACGACGCACGTTTTCGAATCGTATTTCGAGAGCTCCGCCACGATGCTTGCGGTCGAGCGGTGACGGTAGTGACGGCCGAACATGCCGGTGACCGAGCAGAATGTGCAGTCGAACGGACAGCCGCGCGATGTCTGGATCGGGACGGTGGGAAGGCCCGGACCCTGCACGCCGATTTTCCTGCTGCCGCCCATGTCCAGGAGACCGAGATCGGGGAAGGGGAGGGTGTCCAGGTCCTCGATAGGAGGGGCCGCGGGATTTCTCCGCACAATGCCGTTTTCCTTCCACACGAGCCCGGGCACATCGGCGAGCGAGGCGTTGCCGTTCAGCGCCTCCACGAGGAGGGGGAATCCCGTTTCCCCTTCCCCCGTGATGCAGAAGTCGCCGTGATCGAGCGCCTCCTCGGGAACGAAGCTCACGTGAGGGCCGCCGAATACCACGGGAATGCCCCTCTTTCTGAAATGGTCGGCCAGGGCGTATGCGCTCGTCGCCGTGGCAGTGATCGTGGAGATGCCGACGAGGTCTGTTTCCAGCCTGCGCGCCAGGACTTCTTTCTGGGACATGAACAGTGCCTCGGCGACAAAACCGCGGTCCCGCATGATCGTTGCCAGCAGGATGCTGCCCAGGCGCGGGAGGACGAATTTGGAAAAGATGTGGAGGTGATCGTTTTTCGGCTCGATGAGCGTGATGCGCCTGATCATGCGCCCTCCCTCTCAGAAAGTATGCGATTGAAGATAATTGAACACAAACATATGCGTATACGTATGGTTTGTCAAGACGCCGGTAAGCCGGGCAAAAAAAATCCGCGGACCGGCCAGCGGCCCGCGGGGCGTGTGCTCCTCCGGCGTCCTTTTCCTATTTCTGATCGAAAATCGATCCGATCCCGGTGACGATCTTCTGGGCGTCCCTTGTCACCGTGAGGAGCCCCTGGGAAATCTGCTCGAGGTTCTTCACCGTGTCGTCCAGGCTCTTCGCCGTGTCCGCCGAGCCCATCTTCGAGATGACGGAGTTCTGCGCGGTGAGCTGGGCCACCGAATCCCGGATCTCCTCACTGCTCTTCCTGATGGCCTTCAAGGAGGCCGCCAGATCATCGGAGCTGGTCGTGAGGTTGCCTTCGAGCTTCGCCATCAGCTGCCTGGTTGTGACGGACACGTCCGTAACGGCGGCCTGCAGCTGGTCCACGGAAGAGCTGATCTGCCGCGTCATGTCCGGTACGGAGCGGGTGAGCTCCACGGCTCTGTCCGTGACGATGCGCACGTTCCGGGCGGTGAGGGCGATGTCCTTCAGGGAACTGTCCAGGGCGTCCTGGTTGTTCTTGAATATGTCCACGAGCCCCTTCAGGCTGGCCGCGATATCGGTCACCTGCCCCATGGTGCCTCCCGTCAGCAGGTCGGTGATGCTGAAGGACGGTATTCCTTCGTAGAGGTGCCCATCCTCCACGAGCGGGGAATCCTTGGCGCCGGGTTTCTGCTCGATGTACATGTCTCCGAGGATGCCTTTGGACACCAGCGCGAACTGGTCTCCGGCCCGCACCGTCCTCCCGAGCTCGAAGGAGATCGTGACGATGGCCGACTTCTCGTCCTCCGCCGGCTCGATTCGGGTGACGGATCCCACCTTGATTCCGGCCCGGCGGACCAGGGAGCCGCTGTTCAGGTCCCCGACGGAGGAGAAATGCACACGCACCGTGCGGCCGTGGGTGAACTGGAAATTGTTGATCAGCAGGTACAGAAGGAGAGATGCCGCAAGGGCGACGATGATGATGACAATGACCCTGATGATCCTGTTAGCCCTGATTGCCATTTTCCGCCCGGATCCTTTCTCGGTTCTCGATGAAATGTTCGTAGATCGCGGAGGGCTCCTGGAATGCGTCCTCCCGCCCCGCATGGGCGCTGATCCGTCCCTCCTCCATAAGAGCGATCCGGTCCGCGATATACCGGGTGAGATCGATGTCGTGCGTCACCACGAGTGAGGTGATGGCCTCCTCCCGCTGGAGCCGGCGGATCATCGATTCGACGACCGCAGCGCTCGCCGGATCCAGGCCCGCCGTCGGCTCGTCGTACAGCAGGTAGCGGGGCTCCAGGATCATTGCGCGAGCAACTGCCACCTTGCGCTTCATTCCTCCGGAGAGCTCCTGGGGCATCGCGTGCGTGTACTCGAGCATCCCGACGAGGTCCAGGTACGCCCTGACCCGCCGGTCGATCTCCTTCCCCGATGCGGACTTGTGGTACATCAGGGGGAACGCCACGTTTTCGTAGACGTTCATCGAGTCGAAGAGGGCCCCTTCCTGGAAGAGCATGCCGAGGCGCCGACGGATCGCGAGGAGGTTTGCGCGGGAAACGCCCACGACCTCCTCACCGTCGATCGTGATGCTCCCTGCCTGCGGCCGCAGGAGCCCGGTGATGCATTTGAGAAAGACCGACTTCCCGATCCCGCTCCTCCCGACGATCACTGTGGTGATGGATTCCTCGATGTCGATTGTGATGTCCTCCAGCACCTCCCTGCCGGGGAAGGCGAAGCGGACGCCGCGCGCACGGATCACAGAGTGCTCCAGCTGAAAACCGAGTCCATGACGCCGTAGACCGTGTCGATGATCAGCACGCAGATGAGGTTGATCACGATTGACTTGGTCGTGGTGCGGCCCAGCTCGATCGCGCCGCCCTGGAAATGGAAGCCGAGGCCGCAGGCATTGATGGATATGAAGAAGGCATGCAGCGCGCACCTGATGTACGACGTGGTGAGGATTGTGTGCCGAAGCACCAGCAAGGCATGCTGAAGGAAAACTGGCACCGAAATATCAAACCAAAGTCGCGCGAGCACGATCGCCGCACCGATCGCGCAGACGTCGCTGATCGCCTTCAGGATCGGCAGGCACAGGATGGAGGCGAGCACGCGCGGAATGACGATGTGTTGTGTCGGCTCCACCGCCATGAGGCGCAGCGCGTCCAGCTGTCCGCTCATCTGCATGGAGCCGATCTCCACGGTGAAGGCAGTGCCGATCTTGGCGGCAAACATCATGGCGCCGAAGAGGGTAGTGGCGGCGGAAAGCAGGAGGTAGAGGCTCGCGGCCCCCGCCCAGTTGACCACGCTGAACTTCGTTCCATACCAGCCGGCGAGCCAGGCGAACATGGCTCCTTCGACGATGCCCGCGACGGCGAGGATGCCGAAGCCCTCCAGCATCACGCGCACGATCTGCTGCCCGAGCTGCCGTGCGGGGAATGGTTCGCGGAAGAGCCAGAAGAAGAAGTTCCCGTACATGCTGGCGGTGGACGCCCCGGCATGTTTCCATTCCTGAACGGCTTCACTTTTGGCGTGCGGCATCTGGCTGCGATAGTAGTAACGATGCCCGGAGGTGTCAAGCTTTTCGCCTTTCGCGCGCGTGATCTGGGCACGCGATCTGAGCGCGCCTTGACAATCGAATGGCCCCACGTGACACTCTGCCGATGCTCTTCCCGCGCGCCGTCGACCTGCTGACGAGGGTTTTCGAGAACCCGGTCTTCCTCTCCGCGCTTTCGAGCTGGTTTCTCGCCCAGATCCTCAAGTCCTTCATCATGCTCGTCCGCAACAGGCCCCAGACGGCACGCGAGATACTCGCGAATCTCTTCTGGGCGACGGGGGGGATGCCCAGCAGCCACTCCGCCGTCGTGGTCGCCCTCGCGACCTCCGCGGGATTCGTCGAGGGGCTGGACTCGACCCTGTTCTTCGTCACCCTCTTCTATGCAATTCTCACCTTCCGTGATGCGCTGGGCGTGCGGCGCGCAGCAGGTGCCCAGGCGAAAGCCATCAATCAGCTCATCCGCGACCTCTCGCCACGGTTTCCTCTCCGCAGCAGGCCGGTGAAGGAGATCAATGGGCATACGATCTCCGAGGTGTTCGTTGGATCGCTTCTCGGGTTTTTCATCGCCGTTGCCTTCTGCACGCTGTGATGAAGAGGAAAAAATCCACACGCGAGGTTCTGTCCCTCGCGCCGGTGAAGGGGGGAGTGGTGCTCGCCCTGGCTCTGGCCGCGGTGTGGCTGACGAGCCTGTCGCAGGTCTCGGATCGACCGACACGAATCTGGCGGGGCTACGAGACACTCCTGATCCGCGCGGATGCCGCAGGCCCTTCGGCCCTCGACAGCGTCGTGAACGCGCTGGGCCCCGGCGTGGTGAGCGAGCACACGGCCCTCGTCAGCTTCTGGGACTTCACCGGGGTCGAGAACGTCCCCGTCGACCGGATGGACGCGAGGATCGATCCGAGCGATCCTCGGCATGACCGATTCATGGACGCCCTGCCGGGCTACTTTCGGGCGTCAAGCGTCTCCGCGTCTCCGACACGCCTCGCGGGCCGCGGCAGCGGCTGGAGCATTGCCTACATTCCAGCGCGGCGTGCCGCGGTAATAGATTTCCTGAGGATCGCCGCGGCGCTGGGGCTCCCCCGGCACGACGCCTGGAGACTGGCAGAGTTCGACCCGATCGAATTCCTGGTCTCCGCGGCCGGCATCCTCGCGCTGGCCGCGCTGCTCGCGCGCCCCTTTCGAAAGGAAGGCCGCGCCGGCCTCCTGCTCGCCGGCATAGGGGCCCTGCTCTGGATTCCCTTTCTCCTTCCCGGAGGAGTCGCGCGGCTCGCCCTCGCCCTCCTCCTCCTGGCGGCGTGGTTCCCTGCTGTGGACCTCTTCATCGTCCTCCATGGCTGGGACGAAAAGCTCCTGCGGGAGGCGCGGGATCCGCTGGTGAAGTTCCTCGCTGCGGCCGGCGCGGGCCTCGTGCTGCTCCTTCCCGCGAGTGGCTTCTCCGCCTCTGCGATCGTCTCCTTGGCGGGGTCTCTGACGGCATCCGTGCTCCTGATCGTCGCACTCGCCCTCCTCTGGGGCCGGGCCCGGCGCCCCCGTCGACGCCGGAAGAAATTCGAGCCCGTGCCGATCGTGAGACCCGCAGGAGGTCCTTCCCGCCAGGGCCAGGCAGGTTTTCTCCTCGCCTTCGCCGCGGTTCTGATCGCCGCGGCGATCGGTTTTCTCCGAAGCGCCCCGGTGCCCACGCCGCTTCCCGTATTCGGCGCGCGGGACTTCTCATGGGAGTCCCTCACCCGGCTCGGCCGGGACAGCAGGGCTCAGCGGCTGCCTGACTTCTCCGACCTCGTCACGCACGAAGCCTTCCAGGAAACCCTTGCCTTTGGGCGGCCGTGGGGGCTGCCGCGCCGCGACGAGAGGGTGTACGTCCGCGAATTTTCCATGAACCCGCGGGCCGGCTCGATCGTGCCAGAGATGAGAATGGTGAAGGTCTTCGATTCCGCTTGGCTCAACGCGGTCCTCAGCCGCTCCCTCCCGGGGAGCATCGAGCGGCTGCTCGTGACCCAGCGAAGGGCCATGGCGGTCGCCTGTCACGGCCAGGTGAGGATCCTGCTGCGTGAGCTTCCCGTCGCTGTGCTCGCGCTGTTCGTCTTCTCAACGTGGTTCGCGTGGGATCGGCGAGCGGCACCCTTGATGAAGAGCATTCTTCTGCGCTTTAATGGCGCTGCACGGCGAAACCAGGTCCCATGACGTATCCAACGAAACTCCCGAGGGGCGGGGTTGACCCGCCGGCAGAGATACTTGTTCCCCGCGGTTCGGGAATCACCAATGCGGCAGTGCCTTCCCGCGCGCTCATCCCCCTTCTCCAGCATGCCGGGAAGACTGCACTCTGCCTGGTGAAACCCGGGGACCGGGTCAGGGAAGGGATGCTTATCGGGAAGGCGGACGGATCGCGTTCCGCGAACGTGCATGCCTCGATCCCGGGGATCGTGATCGAGGTGCGGGACCATCTGCTGCCCACGGGGGAGCTGTGTGCGGCCGTTGCCATAGAGCTCGGAGGGGAATTCGATACATCAGGAAAGCCCCGTTCGCGCCGGGAGTGGGAGAGCCTTTCACGGCTGGACCTGCTGGACCGGATCAGGGGAGGCGGCGTCGTCGGGCTGGGCGGAGGATCGATCCCGACGCACCTGAAGCTCGCCGTCCCTCCCGGCAGCTCCTCGTCGCTTCTCGTCGCCAACGGGGTCGAATGCGAGCCTTCGCTCTGCGCTGACGACGCGCTGCTCCGTGAGAAAGCCTCCGATATGATGGAGGGCCTTCGCATCTGCCAGGCGCTCCTCACACCCGCGCGCACTGTCATCGCCCTGGGAGAGCACTCGGAGGACCTCGTGCCGGAGTTCGAGCGTCTCGTCCGTCAAAAGGCGATGAAAGTCGACGTGGCCGTGCTTCCCTCCCGCTACCCGTACGGGCACGAGCAGCTCGTGCTGGCGGCCCTCGGCTGCCGGCCCCCCGGCAGCGAGTCGTCCGCAACGGTTCTGAACGTGGCCACTCTGTACGCCGTCTTTGAAGCGGTGGTTCTTGACAAGCCCCTCTTCGAGCGCGTGCTCACGATCACCGGCTCTGCGGTGCGCCATCCCCGGAATCTCAAGGTGAGGTTCGGCACGAGCATAGGGGACCTCCTGGAGGAGTGCGGCGGCCTCGGATCGGAGGCGGCGAAAATTGTCATGGGAGGCCCGATGCGCGGGGTCAGCATCGATTCGCTCGACCTGCCCGTGACGAAGGGGACCTCCGGGATCATCGCGTTTGGAGGCCCGGCTGCCCTGAAAAAAACGGAGCTCCCGTGCATCCGCTGCGGGAGCTGCATCGAAGCATGTCCCTGGGACCTCGTGCCGACACGCCTCTCCAAGCTCGTCCGCGTGGGAGAGGCGGCCACCGCCGATCGCGAGGGTCTTTCGAGGTGCACGGAGTGCGGCTGCTGCGCCTACGCCTGTCCGT
>Ga0187870_1002869_pt1 | contig 13863 bp, 12 predicted proteins | sample June2016WEW_13_1_3_FD_132974 | JGI IMG/M metagenome (GOLD analysis project Ga0187870, IMG submission 132974) | Peatland microbial communities from SPRUCE experiment site at the Marcell Experimental Forest, Minnesota, USA - June2016WEW_13_150 | ecosystem: Environmental > Terrestrial > Soil >... | reverse complement strand
TAAGGGCGGCGCAGGTTGTGAAATTTCTTCACCTCAATAAAGATTGTTTTGCACTCCTAATCGAAACCGATCTGCAAAAACCTGCTTCGCCCTTGCAGGGCTTTTCAATTCTTGTTTCTGAGGCCCAGGGCTGACGCCCTGGGCTTTGCTGCTCCGCGCTTTCAGCGCTGAGATTCCCCTTAGTTTGACGCGCCTGCCCTTCGGGGCCAGAACCTTTAACGCTGTCACTATATTATGCGGGACTTAGTAGTTCGCAAGGCTATATATGCCGCATCGGATTCGGAAACTGTACTTTGAGTAAACGTTCTGCTTTTTGAAATAGCGTTATGTCTCATAGCGTCATTTCTAAAGGATAAGAAGAGTGCTATGGCAGCGGTGCAAACTGTGAAAAATCAAGACATACTTTCACAGCCATGAGAAAATGCTGACTCATGGTTTATCCTGATAACGAAAACCCTGCCGCTTGGCGGAAACGCCAATTGATGCTCCTCATTTTAATCGCTGTTGCCCTCCAACTGCCCTTCCTGAATCAGGCCTTTCATATGGATGACGGCCTTTTCTTGCACCTGGCAAAGAACATTTCTCGACATCCCTTTTTTCCGCAAGACATGTCCCTCATGTTTGAAGGAAAACTGGCTCATGATCTTGCCTCGATGGAACACCCGCCTATTACTGCGTATGTGCTCGCTGCGGGAGCATTTTTATTTGGCGGATTTGATGAAAGATCACTGCATGGAATCTTTTTGATTTTTTCGCTGATCTTAACGATGTCGATGTACTCATTAGCAATCAGATTTACTCGTCATCCTTTTACGGCCACTGTGCTCTTGATCCTATTGCCGTCGGTTGCCATTATGTCCCATACACTGATGGCGGATTTTCCACTTTTGGCATTGTGGACAGCTTCGGTCGCTACATTTGCTGCCGGCGTGGACAGGAATCGAACTGGCCTTGTCGTGCTTTCGTCGATGTTGGTTTCATGTTCGATACTTGCATCCTGGGCAGGATTCTGCCTGGTACCATTACTGTTCTTCTATGCATGGCTTTCGGAGCGGCCTTCAGCCGGGCGCTGGGTCGTCATCACTTCACTAATGGTGGTGGGCGCCTGGTTATGCGCCAGCTATTTGCATTTTCATAGATTCACGCCGGGATTAATCTTTTCATACTACTTTCAGACCAAACAGGTTTACCGCCCTGCCGCTTTACTGCAGAAAATCGGATACGTAACGGCCGCAATAGGGGGAGTAACGGTTTTTCCCCTCTGCCTCATTCTTCCGGCCACAATTCACTGGAGGCTGCGATTGGTGATCGGAGCAATTTCGGCATTGCTGCTTACGGAAGTTACCGAGATCCGTTCAAATGCATTGGGACCCCAACTCCTGTTTTTTGCATTCTCATTTATAGGCTCCGCCGTAGCCTCCGGTTTTCTGATCGATACCGTCAGGGCCATTTTTCAATCGAGAAAAATCCGGCGGCTATCGGCACGTGGGTTCCTAGGAGCCTGGTTTTGTGGAGTCTTCCTTTTTTGCATCATCTTTTACATGACCGGGTCAGGACGCTATCTTTTGCCCCTAACGCCACCCCTGGTTCTTATGTTTGTTCGCGAAGCGGAAACGGTTTTTTCGGCACGCGTCCGGACCCTCGTGTTAGGTGGATCCATAGCGGCGACTGCCTGCCTCGCCCTATTAATATCAGCTGCTGATTACCAGTTTTCGAATATTTATAGAGATTTCGGAACTTTTTTAAAATCTCAGAGAAGAACGAATTCGCAACTCTGGTTTACCGGCGAATGGGGCTTTCGTACATATCTCGAAAAAATAGGTGGAAATGAGCTAGGTTGCCGGGATGCAGGCCCTCAGCCGGGAGATTGGGTGGCAATCCCCAAGCTGGCCACTCCTTATAACACGTTGTTCAGTGAATCAGTTGCCTATGACTCAATCATTATGGTGGCACCTTCGCGGGTGCAATTCGTCATTCCTGCTCTTAATCGCAATTCCACTTTAGTCATATCCACAGGCCTTCCGTTCTGGGAAAAAAGCGATGGGTTAAATTTCGAAGTGACCTTTGAGGCCGAAAACAAGCGACAAATCATGATATCGCGACGCATCAGTCCCGAATCGGGGCGAACCTGGATGGAAGAAAAAATCCCATTCCCTGACTTAGCAGGAAAACCAGGACTGATGACTTTTGAGGTGTCTGTCGGAGAAGGTGAAAATGCTACAGCCGATTGGCTTGCCATTGCTAAAGCACGGATTGATGGCCCGAAAATTTATGATTTTCGCCTGGAACTGACCACCGCCCGAATCGATTCGATGGAAGGAATCAATTATCATACAGTTTCAAACCGCCCAATTTTCCCGATGGAGGTAACACTCGCACAAGCACCAGCGTTGCGCATTGTATCAAAGAGGGAATACGACACAGCAATCCCTCTGCGACTATTGGACAGTTCAACGCATGCCGGTTTCTGGAGCATGGGATGGGGCTACCTGCCTTTTACTTTTGTCCGCGCAGGTGCCCCAGCAATCGAAACACTCTCGATTTACGAGGTGATCAGAAAGATTGACCCCTATTCCTCGTCGCAACTGTCCTGGTATCCGGAATAGAAAACAATTCGAGTTCATTTTTCTGCATAGCAGCACAGAAGGACCGTGGGACTGATCCACCCAAAGAAGTTTGAAGGGAGAAACTTGCGTTTCTCCAGAACGAATTTGGATCGGATCAAATGCTCGTCCAAACGATAATCATACCCAATCAGGCTGGTCCGCTCTGAACGCATGGCGACTTGCCCAGGATATCCGAACAGAGCACGGATAAGCTCTCCAACCGTGTAGTTGTCACGCCAGGTTCCCAAAATGCCTCGCAATCCTTCTCGCAGGAGCAGTCCCGGTCCCAATTCAACGGGCAATGTAAAGACTGCCGGGCATCCCGGGCCTAACACACGTTGTATTTCGTTTATCAAGGTCAGTCTTTCGGCGGAGGAAACAAAAGGCAACGTATCCAGGCAGAAAACGGCATCAAACGAACCGTCTCGGAATGGAAGTTCTGTGCCGTTTGCCTTTAACAGTGACAAACCTTCGACATTCCGGTTCTCCTGCAGGCACAGATCGCGTGCAGCCTGCAAAGTCGTCCACCACTTCGGTGTGCGCTCAACAAGCGAACAGCCGTCGTTATCGATTGCCGTTACTCGGGAATAATTGAGAAGCAGGGTTGGAAGAAAAAAACCTTCCCAGCAGCCGATCTCCAGCGCGTGTCCGGAATTGGAAGGTCTGGCGGCACGAATTGCCTCCCGAAGTCGAAGCAGAAAGAACCAACGTGCAGGCACAAACGGATTCTGATAGGGGCAGACTTGCGGTCCAAGTTCGCTTCGCCACCGAAGAACAGGATGAAAGTTTACTTGTGAAATCATTCTACAAGTTTCAATCCGAGAAAACGCTGAAAGTCCTCAAGCCTGGGAATCACACGTCGTATGTGATGAGTTGTTACAAAAAAACTGAGTGAAGCTAGAGCCGGGTGCGGCTGATGCCGTGGACATGTAGCGCAGACCGGATACCGGGAAAGATCGCCGCTGAGATGAGCAGCCCTGAGCGATTGCATCTGTTCGGAATTCCAAGCCTCTGATAATGATTGCTGCCGCAAATCACCAAAAGATTCAGCTTCCAGATAATACGGACACGGGATGATTGTTCCCCGAGCCTGTACGAATAAAGGACCTCGCCAGAGGAAAAAACAGGGTCGATTTGCACCAGGCAAAGACCGTTTCCCTTCCACTCTGATCCCGTCGAACCCGCTCAAATCGTCACGCACGCGAACTGAATCAACTCCCGTTCTCCTCCACTTTCTTCGAAAGGCTTCGATTTCAGAAGCATTGTTACGCATCAGCACCATCTGAACTGTCACGTGGATCCTGGATCGCAGGGCAGCCTTCGTTTCAAGCAGGCACTCTATATGAGCTTCAACGCTGTCGAGAGATGCAGGATTACGGTTTGTCGAATAGGTTTTGTTCTGAACTCCATCTACAGGTAAGACCAGGTAGTCGAGTTTCGATTCGATCAACTCGGCAGAACTCGCCTTATCGAGGAGGCTGCCGTTGGTGGACATAGAGACTGTTTTTCCAGCCACCTTTGCGAAACGAATGAAATCAAAAATCCTCGCATGGAGAAGCGGCTCTCCGAATCCTTGTGGCCATATACATTCCACATCCGGATAACTGCGCATTAAAGACTGGAAAAACTCATAGCTCATATCCTCCGGAGGATATTTCCCGCTGGCTCTGGGACACATTGGACAATGCAGGTTGCATCGGTTGGTAGATTCGACCATCCATTCTATAGGAGGAGCGCTGCACCGAGTATTGCGGCCGATATAATCACGTAATTGCCTGGTTCCAATTTGAAAACTCATCGGGTCAACCTTCTGTTGTTAAAAAGGTCTTCGTAGGAACCGCTCATCGATTGGATGTAATCATCGCTGACGTAGCTGCGGTAACGGCGCAGTAGCCATATCCTTATCGTGCGCGGAAGAAAGCGGGAAAACAACAACCGAATTGCCATGCCCAAGAAAACAATGGCTGTGAAAACTCTGCGTTGCCACGATCGATAGTGCCTGCCAACATACATCGTGAGATCGGCATGATAATCACGATAGTGCTGGACGAGGATACGGTTAACCAAAGGTTGCCCAACCAGGGTGAAAACCGCATCGGGATCGAAATAGACCGGTCGGCCAGCCTTTGACAAAGATGCACACATCTCCACTTGATCGAACCAGGAGAAACGATATGTCTCGTTGAATTTGCCCAGGTCGAGTACGAGACTGCGCCTGGTCATGAAAGTGCAGTCATTGGCATGCATGACTTCGATCAGTGAACAATGATCGAAGTCATGCATTTTGTAGCGCCGTGTTATGCCGTTAGCCGGAAAGATCTTGTTAATGAACAATACGTCAAAGACCAGAGAAAGAAATGTGGGGGCCATCCGGACGTTGTAACCTTTCTCTGCCTCGCCGCGTTCGTTATTCCACCTTCCTGCAACAGCTCCCCATTCGGGATGAATTTGCAATTGCCTTACGAGGCGCTCAATTGAACCTTTTTCTGGCGTCAACCCTGGAAAAAGAAAAAGGATCAGCTCGCCGGTGCTTGCAGCCACTCCAATATTCTTGGCTGAAGGCAGCCCGGAATAATTGGGACAGCAAAGAATCTTAAAACTGGAAGCAGACGTGACGGGGCTTGGAGGAGCCATAGCGGGATCTACCTGAACAAGAATCAACTCGCATGAGATATCCGCGGGTACTCCCTCCCTCGCCAGATTTGCCAGGCGAACTGCTTCTGAAAAATCGTCATAGTATGGAATGATGACGCTTACGCTTATGATGGGATTTAAACGGACCACAAAACAGTCCTCCCATTTTCGTATTCTATGATTATAGTCTCCCGGAAATGGGAACAATACGGCAATTTTCCCCAAGCGTCCCATCCTTAAAGGCCAGAATGAGTACGAGCGTCCATATACAAGAACGCAAGAACTGAGAATCGCCTGCAGGAAATCAAATCTCAGCGGAAACAGGCGTGAGCTGCCACTTCGGCGGGATCCGATAGTTACTTTCGTTGGCACTCACAGCGATGGTATGAACGCTTGCCGCTGTACATTCAGGAAGAGTGTAAATGAGTAAGAGTTCTTAAGGCGCTGCGAAAAGCACTCCTGCTTTCGGAATCTGGGAAGCCAGGACGCGAGTAGCGTTCTTGGGCTGAAATAGTCTCAATTCTCCCGAACGGCGTTGTGGTAAGTTGGGGCTCTGGACAGGGATCGCATGCCTCCTGTGCGGGATAACTTCCCACATCACTTCTTGGGAGTGATCCTACCCAGCACAAAAAAGCCTGAGTAACAGACCATTCGGTTATTGTCGGAATTTTTTCACACTTTGGTTTTATCACCCAATTTGTGCTGATGTATGGCGACGGTTTATGTCTCAATCGCCGATAGGGGAATCCCGTACCGCGGCACAGAGCGGAGCGAAGCGCTGCTTCTTTCTGTAGTTCCAAACGGATGGCCGGCACACGTGCAGGCGCGCAGCTTGCAATCGATCCTTGCAGCTATCCGACCTGACCACTCATCTGGCGAATCTATTTAGCTTTCTGTTGGATCAGTTCCATGCGGTTGCCGGCTGGATCGACAGCGAAACCGACGATCATTCCGGCGTCTCCGGATGCGCGCGGCTCACCGTCCACCGTGCCGCCGGCCGCCTTGACCGCCGCCGCTGTAACTTTCATATCGGTCACATACATGGCGAGGTGGGGCACGGTATCTTTGATGTCGTTGGAGGTGCGACTCATGATTACAATCCAGGGATTCGGATTGGCTTTGGCCGCTTCCACCGTGTCGCCGAAATTCAGCATAATTTCTTTTATACCGGGCATGTCGAGCCGCATGATCTCCTGCATGCCAAAGGCTGATTGGTAGAACTTGGCCACTCCTGCCACGTCCACTGCCGCGATTCGCGCCGCAGCCAGGGTGACACCCGCATGGGCGTTTGCGACAAGCATGAACGCGATTACCAGCGCCAACACGACTTTACTCTTCACCGCTTTTGTCACTAGAACCTCCCGCTGTGTTTATTTTTGAGTTCCGATCATATCTTGGACGGCGCGCCGGCACAAGGAAACGTGTGGCCAGGCGGGGAATACCACGATTGGCAATTGGCTTTTGGCCATCGGCAGGGAGAACAGGGAGGCGCGTCCTGGAGAACGCGTTGACGTAGCGCGGGAGTTCAGCCCCGTGGCTGGGCCCAAGACTCCCCCGCTGTTGGAACCGGTGGATGACCTTTCCTTGGGTTTCCTCCGTGCCTTCTGTTTCCTCTGTGCTGAAATGGGTTGCCCTAAGAAGGGATCTTCGAAATCGCACTCGCATTTGCCATCCCGTTCCCCCGCGCGCAGGGAGTGGCCGATAGGTGGCGTAAGCTGCATTCTTTGGAAATCAGCGTTTGCAATTTCTGATAATTACAGGTTTTGTAATCCACCAACTGCCTTACGGATGTTTCGAGTGATTCCCAAACTTTAAAGGTAAGACTTTACTACGAAGATGCAGCATGGATATAGAAATTTGCTAAGGCCGCACAGAACCAGGGATTCTAACAGCCTTTCTAAACTGAGCCGGATATAGGTCAATAAAGAAATTCAAACTCCCGAGAAACGCATTCGAGAAGAATGAGAATTCCCGGCGGATAACTTCCTCGAACGGGACTTCGGGACAGCGTTGTCAATCCCAGAAGTTTGTGAGCAATACACAATTTGAAGGCAAAGCTTATATCGGTAGTGGCCAATCCAGCTTCCGGCAACATGCCCACTGCGTTTTACGCCACGATCAGAACAGGGGCATATTCTCCCGGGGAGAATATCGTAGCTGCCCTTCAATGTTGGAGTTTGGGGATTAGCGGCTTTTGACTCCCGTCACGTCCCGTGCCACGCTGGACAATCCCTCTTCCCAGGTGCTCCATCCGGAGTTCATTCCATATGGCGGGGAAACCATATTGGCTTCAATTCGGCGAATCAGGCCTTTCTCAATTTTGAACAACTCGGCGATCTCCCAACCATTCGGTTGGATAGGACCGTGCGTTACAGTGCGTCCGTCCGGCGTCTGGTAGGTCCGGTCCTTGCCGAGCGCGTGGTCGAAAAACGCAAAACTGAAAACCAGTCCCCGCTCTTGATCGACTGCGACGAACCGGCGATCGCGAACGCGCCACACAAAGTGTATCAATCCGGATTGGAGCTGTTCTTTGCAGCCCCATGCGGACGAATAAACCTCGGCGGTTTTGGGATCCGGCCGGGGCTGTCCCTCGCGCAGCGGAACGTTGGTGGTCTGCACCCCTCCCTCCACTCGCTCACAATCATCCGTAAATGGATACACACCCTTGCCATCGTTCTTTTCCAGGCCGGAAAAATACATGTTGGCGACTCTAATGAGGTCTGCACGCGACATCCGCTCGGCGGGAGGGATGGTTTCAAGATACAGAGGATGGGGAGTGCCGAGTTTTTCCAGGTTATCTGCGGCACTCCGTCGAGGAGGGGCAGCAGGGGCACCCGGAGGACTCGTCTGCATTGGGGGGCGAGCAACCAGTGTTTCGATTTCTGTGATTTTACGGTTTACGACCTTCAACCGCAGATTGATAACCGCACCTGTGCCGTCCTTGGTGTTCCCCTCCTCCCGGACGGTCGCCATACAGGTTACTTGTCCGGCCTCAGGATCGGTGACAAACAACCGGTATTTCCCTTTGGCGGTCATTATCTTCCAATGGGCATCGGGGAGAACCAGTCTTTGCCCGTTCTCCGTGAATTTCGCATTTGGCGCGAGCGGCAACAGACTAGGATTATGCTCGATTGCCGCATCAAGATATCTCTCAACGAATCCTTCCAGACAAGCTCGATCGCAGGGTTGAGAATTGTTTTGTTCGTAACTGATTTGTGAGAAACAGGATAGCAACAACCATGCAGCAGTAGGTGTCACAAACCTTCGCATTGTGCATCGCCTTTCTTATGCGCTGTGAAGCGATCAAAGTAAGCCATAAGACTCGTGTACAGGAATTCTTCGGGCGATCATATGTTACTTTGTCACTGCGGTCAAAAGGTGAAATCCCAAATTTCAGTCCTGGGTGGCTGTTTTCAGCTGGAGAACCGAGCGAAGCTAATGCTGGTGGCAAAATCCACCGAAACGCGTTCTGTCCCAGAATGCGACTTCGGGACAACGTTGTCAATCCCAGCAGGATATCGATGGAATAGGTGCCGTCCTTCCGGTCGAAGTGGATTCCTCGTGCCAGCACGTGATCCAGCCTGAATAAAAAATACTTCTTGACAAAATATACTGTATATACGACAGTATATTAATAATAGTGTAATGTATACAGCTGGTCGTGATGATGAACTTAGAAGGTCGTTATGATGAACTCAGAAGTTTTTGAAAATCTCAGATTGGCGTTGCGCAAGGGATGTCTGGTTTTAGCAGTGTTGGCTGAATTGCGGAGCGAACGCCATGGCTACCTGCTTCGCAAGGCGATCTCCAATCACGGCTTGGAGATAGACGAAAACACGCTTTACCCCCTTCTACGCCGCCTGGAGGACCAGGGTCTGCTGGTCAGTCAGTGGCGGGAGGAAGACAAGCGAAATAAACGCTTTTACCGCCTCTCAGGCGATGGTGAGACTGTGCTTAAACAGTTAGTTCAGGAATGGCAAGCCATCGATTTGTCATTAAGCCGGATCATTAACGGCGACACAAAGCCAGATGAACGCGAATCGGCCATTCATCAATGAGGGAGTTTATGAAACTTATAGATCGTTACCTTAACGCTGTCCGGATCTGGCTGCCAGCCGCCAAGCAGGATGACATCATCGAGGAATTAGCTGATGACCTTCATTCCCGAATTAATGAACGGGCAGCCGAGCTTGAGCGGGAACTCGATGAAGCGGAGGTCGCTGCTATCCTGAAACGCCTCGGGAGGCCAGAGCATGTTGCGAGCCATTATCATCAGCCCCAGTGGCTAATCGGCCCTTTGTTTCTACCGGGCTACTTCTTTTTGCTAAAGCTCGTAGTCCTGTGGATTCTTGTGCCGATTTTTGCTGTTGTCGGCCCCATTGCACTGTTGCAGGCGGCAAGCCCCGTCACAGCTTTATTCAGCACGGCCTGGCACTTCTTCATGTGGACTGTCTTCACGATTGGTGTGCTCACAGTTCAGTTCGCCATTATCGAACGCTTGTCGCATAATCGGCCCGATAGCCGTGATGATAAATGGGATCCTCGCCAACTCCCACGTTTTTCGAGCGCAAATTCAAACAAGGACACGCCACGCCACATTGCGATTGCGGAATTAGCGATCGGACTTGTAATCGGTCTGGGTTGGCTGTATCTGCTGTGGTACCAACAGCACCTTGATTTCAATGGTGTCAGGGTTTCCCTAGGTCCTGTCTGGAACAGCATGCGTGTACCCATTTTGCTGCTGGGCTTTGGCGGAATTCCTTTGGGTTTGATCACTCTGATTTGGCCTTCCCGGACCAAGCTTCAATCCGGCTTGCGGATGTTAATCAACTGCTGCGGCCTGATCCTGCTTTATATTTTGGTTAAAGCGGGCAATTGGGTGGTACTAAGGTCGCCGGGGCCTATAGCGAATGGTTTAGAAAAGACTGTGAACCTTGGCATCTGGATCGGGCTGCTTGTAGTTGGAATCGTAACGCTGATTAGCTTGGCTCTGAACCTAGCCCGGATATGCCGGAAGAATTCCTTGAAAGCGACTCCGCGCGCCGTTGTGAGGTAGTTCGCGCCACGAGCGGGATCGTAGCGATAGCAATGGTTCGGAGAGACGCGGATCGCATTGTTTTCTGGTTCCTTTCTATGCTCTGAAGATCTGTAGGAAGTTTTGTTACACCGCGCGCGCACGGCCGGTACTAATTAAGAACCCGAGTTTTTAGGATAGGGAACCATACGGCCATCTGGGAAGTTGGCGCTCTGAACAGAAATCGCGTGCCTCATGCGCGGGATCACTTCCCAGGGCGACTTTTGGCCGGGAATGATGGCTGTGCTGCTCTCGTCACGGATTACTTGTGATATGGCCTGTTTTCGACAGTTATCTGACGGTTAGGATTCGCGCTTGATTCGAGTACTAAAACTGCAAAGCATCCAATGCTTTACCCGAGTAGCATGGTCGAGATCGCGGGAGTCGATCTGAACGTTTGTCATGGCTTCACCTCGCCGGTCACAGGTTCCTTTGTGGCATCGGCCGCAATGCGCTTGGCCTCCCGGAATTCCTCCGGCTGAAGCATGGAGTCCCTCAATCTCTTAAACTGGGGACCGATGAGCTTATCGAAGAAGCGAAACATGGCGGACTTTTCCTCCAATTCTGCTTTCATGAACCGGACACATCCTCGGCACTCAGCACGTCGAACCACATGCTTCCGGACATCGATTCCATTCCACCAGGCTAGAACGCGCATACATAGAACCAAAGGCTCGCGAACAAGCCGGAACCACCAGTGGCGCTCGTAACAACGCCGGATGAGGAACAAAGCACAGTTCTTGCAGATGACCTCACTCACGTATCCATCCCTTGCCCTGCGTCTTCCAGAGGAGGAAGCAAAAAACCGGCGCACCGATCATTCCTGTGAGCAGGCCGATGGGTATTGTCAAGTCAGGGGATCATGCACTTCCATAACCCCAACATATTGGCATTGGGGATTCTGGTATGCCCTGGATATGGCGACGGTCAATTTCGGTTATGTGTTAACTTGACAATGCCCAAGCTCTGGCACTCCAAGGCTTTCGGCTTGTCGATTCAAAAATATAAATTGGTAAATGATAAATCCGCTTGTCACAAGGAAAGATCTATTTCAGTGATTTCATAATTTTGTTCACCGCAGCGGAAATTTCCGGATCCTTTTTTCTGAGGGAATCGATTTTACGGATTGAGTGCAGGACGGTCGTATGATGCTTGCCCCCGATATCTTTCCCGATCTGGAGCAGTGACTGATTTGTGAGCGCCTTGCAGACATACATGGCAATTTGTCTCGGCACCGCGATTGGACGTGAGTTGTTCTTGGCTTTAAGCTGGGCGGGCTTCAGTGAGTAGAACGAGGCGACTGCCCGAAGAACTGTCTCGGACGAAACCGCACATTCGGGATCCTCGATAAGGCCTTTCAGGGCCTCTTGGGCGTAAGGGAGATCCACTTCCGCCATATCCAGGCCGTCCAGGGAAGCCCGGGCGCTGAGCCGGTTCAGGGCCCCTTCTAATTCCCGCACGTTTGAGCGGATCCCGCCTGCAATGTAGCTGGCAACATCATCCCGAAGACCGAATGCTTCCGCTTCCGCCTTCTTGCTCAGGATGGCCAGCTTGGTTTCAAAATCCGGCGGCCGAATGTCCACAATCAGGCCCCACTCAAAGCGAGAATGCAGCCTCTCTTCCAGTGTTGGGATCTGCTTTGGCGGACAATCGCTCGTAATCACGATCTGCTTCTGGCTCTCGTGCAATGCATTGAATGTATGGAAGAACTCCTCTTGCGTGCGTTCCTTTCCGGCAAGGAACTGAATGTCGTCAATCAAAAGGACATCCGCGTTCCGGTACCTTTGGCGGAACTGGATTGTGCGTTCGTGTCGGATCGCATCGACCAGCTCGTTCATGAATTCTTCCGAAGACCTGTAGGCCAGTCGGACGCTCTTGTCCCGCGCTTGCACAAGGTTGCCGATCGCGTGCATCAGATGCGTTTTTCCCAACCCGACTCCGCCGTACAGGTACAGCGGGTTATACGCCTTTGACGGGCGTTCGGCCACTGCCCGGGCGGCAGCGTGTGCCATCTGATTGCCGGTTCCCACAACAAATGAATCGAACGTATACTTGGGAATCAGCAGCGGCTTCGAGTCCGATTGGAAGTTATCGGCTACAGGGGAAGCAGGCCTCGCATGAGGGGCAGTATCAACCAAAACCTCTATATTAAGGGGGGAATTAGAAATTTCCGCTGCGGCGCGCTGGAGCAAGTCGGAATAGTTCTCAAGCAGGCATTTTTTGAAAATCTCGGTTGGAACCGTCAGCCGCAGGATCCCGTGTTCTCGCCCGTGATAGGAAATCGGCTCGAACCAGGTTTCCATGCACTCCTGATTGACGTGTTTGCGAACGGTCGACAGAACGTGGTCCCAGAAATCCATAATTGACCCGACGACGGAGTTTCAGCCGCTGAACTCCAAAGTTTTCCACAGAGATTTCCACAGCTGTGGAAAACACAGCCCCCCCCCCGCGGCAGCAAAGATTCAATTCGATTCTGCCGCCCTGCATAAACTGAATGTCAGGATTTCGCGCGACCGGTACTGTCTTTCTCGGCCCACGAGCGTGAACGGTAACACACGCAATTTGCTACATTCAACAAAAAAATTTGCCGTTCGAATGTTTTGGAGAAACGTGCAAATTCCCAATAACCATGCGGGTTATAGGACACCTTCACGCACCGAAGGCTTCAAAACAAAGGGCCTAGAATGTAGGATCAAATATGAATTTAGATAAATGCGTTGCATAGGAATTATGATCTTATTTTGCCATCCCTGGCAGATCGAGCTGGCAGAACCCTGAAGGATGGCCTCTGTGCGGAGAACCATAGGGATGGACAGCTGATTAATAACATATAGGAGCTGTCTGGAGAGCCCTAGGGCGTGACCACAATTACGCTCAATTCGGGGGGCAGCGCATTAGACTGCCTAAAATTGGGGCAATTACTTTTCCAGAGGGCAGTCATTTCTGCAGATTGGACGCTTGTCGGAACCATAATGAAAACAAAGTTCGTATACTCGAATGGTGCGGTCCTTCCCGATAAATTTGTTTCTTAAAAAGATAAATCAAATCGAGCTTCTGTCTCAACGGTGATTTTTCGTTCATGCAGACCCCGGGAAGATTGCTCTCTCCCTCATTGAACGAGCCTATCGATCGCGTGCCCCTGAAATATCCCCAGGATTTCATCCTTGCATCCGGCGTCTTCAGATATGGCTGCTGATATTCCAGCCCTCGCCGACGCGGCAGGCGCTTTGTCGGCCGCCAGATTCCTTCCCACATCACTTCAGGGGAGCCAGGTGGGCATCTCGGGCGACCTTCTCCAATGCTTGGGAGCGAATCTGACCACGTTCCCCATCGGTCTACAGCATTTATGCAAGGACGGTGCATCGATACTATAATAAGTAGCATGTCTAAAGGACTCGGGCACAAAGCAGCAGAATGGATCGGAAGATTTGTTCAAGGCCTCCAGCCGGGAAGCTCGCGAGACCCAGGCTTTGCATATCAGACCGTTTTGAATCAGATCAACAAGCGTCGGGCTTTGTTGCACTTGGCAGAGAGCTCGCAGCTGCAGGC
>Ga0187870_1002859_pt1 | contig 13892 bp, 10 predicted proteins | sample June2016WEW_13_1_3_FD_132974 | JGI IMG/M metagenome (GOLD analysis project Ga0187870, IMG submission 132974) | Peatland microbial communities from SPRUCE experiment site at the Marcell Experimental Forest, Minnesota, USA - June2016WEW_13_150 | ecosystem: Environmental > Terrestrial > Soil >... | reverse complement strand
TCGATTATATCAACGCCATCGGCCCGACCAACGCCTGGGTGACGCTGGACACCGTGCTCCTGACCAACACGACGGAACTTTACTTCGATGTCACCGCCTTTCGGCAGCCCACCCGGCTCTATCGCCTGGTAGCGCTCCCGTGACGCCCTGCCTGGATTTGCGCCGCATCCACCCCAGCCGAGGCAACTCCGTCCGGCCTGACTTCTTGAGCTCTTCGGCCATAATCTGCTGCGCCTTCTCCTCCGCCGATTCCCGAATCTCTTTGCCGCAGTGCTCCAATCCGGCTCGCTGCCTCGCTTGCGCCAGCAGTTCCTTCCGAAAAGCCTCGCTCCCAATAAATGAGCGCCGCCAGCGTAGTTGAGGGAAAGCGGGGCGATTTTCCTCACGGTCCGTGAGCGACGGCCGCCGTGGTCCCTCAATTATCTGGAAAGCGTTTCCTGGCCCTGCCGTTGCTCTCCAGACCCCCTTTCCCGATGCCTTCAAAGCAAGAGAATTAGCAGCAAATAAAGCAGGCCAGAGAACCACGGCCGCGCAGGAAACGCCGCACGGCGCATCCTGACACTGCCACCAATTCCACTTCACCCGCGCGCAGCGCGGCATCCTTCTGCCCCGGAGGGGCAGCAAGAGAGTAGCCCAGGGCAAGGCCCGTCCCACTCCCAGCGGGACGGGCCGCCGCCCTGGGTAAAGCGGAAAAACGGCTCACCCCCCTCCCATGCGCTCCGAGCGCATGGGAGGGGGGAAGGGGGGAGGGCTTCCACCCACGCTCGGGGGCAGTGTCATGATGCGCCCAATGCCGCAACCTGCCGCAACACTGCATTGGCCACATTGGCTGCATTGGCCACATTGGCTATTTTTTCCAAAAAACTGGCCGCGCCGCGGTCTAAAAAGAATGGCACAGCTCAGCACAACGCTTTGTCCGTCTCCTCGGCGCAGCCAAGGGCTTCCCTGGTCCCGCCGAGGGCTGCCCCATGCAATAGCCGCTCCCAAACCGTCGAGGCCCAGGGGCATTCGCGAGCAACCCAACCCGCCCTCCGCCCCCTTTCCCGGCTTCGGTGCAATTCCATGAATTACCTTGAAAGGGTCGCCATCAATCACCGCGCTGATGCTCACAGGCTTGACAAGGTTGCGCGCGCGCCCCCAAGGTGGGTTATGCGTGAGCCTTGCGCTTTGACCGGGAGCGAGGCCCCGGGTTCGGGTCCATCTGCTGCGCCGCCGCCACCAGGGGCGGCCGAGAGTGGCGGGCCCCTGGAGTACTTCGGCCGGATGATTGACCACTGCTACGAATTTGCCGAGGCCGCCAAGGGGCAGGGCCGGCCGATTGTCGGCATCATGTGCGAGTTCACGCCGCGCGAGGTGATCCTGGCGGCGGGGGCGGCGCCGGTCTGCCTGTGCGGCGGCGCGGCGGCGACCATCCCCGCGGCCGAGCAGCATCTGCCCGCCAATCTCTGTCCGCTCATCAAGTCCACCTACGGCTACCACGTCACGCGCGCGAACCCGTTCTTGCAGTGGGCCGACCTTGTCGTGGCGGAGACGACATGCGACGGGAAGAAAAAGATGTTCGAACTGCTGGCGGCCGACAAGCCGATGTACGTGCTGGAATTGCCGCAGAAGGCCGACGAGCCCGACGCGCTCGAGCATTGGGTGGGCGAAGTGCGCAAGCTCAAGGCGCACCTCGAGGCGCGCTTCAAAGTGGAGATCACCGACGCCAAACTGCGGGCGGCGATTCAACTGATGAACCGGGAGCGCCGCTTGCGGCGGGAGTTGGCCGAGCTGATGGCCGCCGAGCCGCCGCCCCTGACTGGCCGGCAACTGCTGGAATTCAAAAGCATCATCTCCGGCATCGAAGCCGACTTGCAGCAATATGCCGCCGCGCTCGCCTGGTTCGACGGCGCAAATCGTGGGCGCAGTCCGCCAACTGGCGGCGGGCCGCCGGGGGCCAAAGTGCGCGTGTTGTTGACCGGGGTGCCGCTGGTGCACGGGGCCGAACGGGTGCTGGAGTTGATCGAAGGCATCGGCGCGGTCGTGGTCTGCCAGGAGAACTGCACGGGACTCAAACCGCTCCTGGAAGAGGTGGACCTGGAAGGGCCGGACCCGCTGCGGGCGATTGCCGACAAGTATTACCACCTGCCCTGCTCGGTGATGACGCGCAACGAGCGCCGCCTGGAGACGCTGCGTTCGCTGGCGGCCAGGTTCCGGCCCCACTGCGTGATCGAGTTGGTCTGGCAGGCCTGTCTCACCTACGATGTGGAATCCTGCCACGTGCGCCGCCTGGCCGAAGAGGAACTGCGGCTGCCGTACCTGAAGCTGACCACCGATTACTCGCCGGCGGACTCGGCCCGCATCCGCGCGCGCGTGACGGCGCTTGTCGAGACCGTGGTCCGAAAAGCTTGAGCTGCGATGAAAAAGATGCTGCTGGTCGTGGTTTTTGGCGCGCTGCTCGGCGCGAGTTTTGCGGCTCAAGCCGGCGCGCCTGGGCGCGGCATTCCCCGGCCGTTGGTTTCGCATCCGGGCAATATTTTTGTTGCCGGGGAGCCGGTGATCATTGGCGCGCCGCCGGGAGAGGGGGGCGCCTGGCGGGCAGTGGATTACGAAGGCAAGGTAGTGGCCCAAGGGCCCGTGAAAGACGGTCGGGCCGAGCTGGGGCGGTTGCCGGTGGGGTATTACGAAGTGGCGCGCGGAGTGGGACGGTTTGCGGTGGGAGTTTTAGCCGGGTTGCGGGCGCCGACGCCGCTCAGTTCGCCGATCGGGGCGGACGTGGCAATGGCGTGGCTGGTGCCCAGGGAGAAGATGGAGGGCGTGGCCAGCCTGTGCGCAGTGGCGGGCCTGAACCGGGTGCGGGACCGGCTGGACTGGGGGGAGATGGAGCCCAGGCGCGGGGAGTTTGCGGGGAGCAATCGCTACGATTTTCCGGTCCGGGTCCAGGCGGCAGCGGGGTTGCAGGTCCTGCAGGTCAGCCACCGCTCCCCGGCCTGGGCCAATCCGAATAACAAGCGCTTTCCGCTGGACTTGCGCGATGCTTACGACTTTCACCGGGCCTTGGCGCGCCGCTGGCGGGCAGCGGTGGCCGCCTTCGAGCCCTGGAACGAGGCGGACATCGAGGCCTTCGGGGGGCATACCGGCAGCGAGATGGCGTCGTTCCAGAAGGCGGCCTGGCTGGGGCTCAAGGCGGGCAATCCCCAGGTGACCGGCTGTCTGAATGTGTTCGCCCTGCACCGCGAGGCGACGCTCCAGGACCTGCAGGAGAACGAGGCCTGGCCCTACTTCGACACCTTCAACCTCCATCATTACGCGCCGTTCGCGGATTATCCGCGGCTCTACGCGGACTTTCGGGGCGTTTGCGCCGGCCGCCCGCTCTGGGTAACCGAGTGCAGCCTGCCGGTGAAATGGCGGGGGGATGAGCGGTTGCAGGAACCGACCCCGGAGGATTTGCGCGAGCAGAGCGAGCGTGTCCCCATCACTTACGCCCTGGCCATCCACGAAGGGGCGCAGGCGGTTTTTTACTTCATCCTGCCGCATTACGTCGAGGGGCAAACCCAATTCGGCGCGCTGCGCAGGGACCTGACCCCACGGCCGGCGTTCTTGGCGCTGGCGGCCGCCGGCCGGTTGCTGGCCGACGCCCGCCCGCTGGGCCGGGTGCAGTCCGCTGACCCCGCGGTGCGCGCCTGCCTGTTCGAGGCAAAACCGGATGGCCGCCGCGCCCAGGTGCTCGTGGCCTGGTCCGAGGGGGAACGGAGTCTGGAACTGCCCCGGCGGCCGCGGGCCTGTTTCGATCACCTGGGGCGCGCCCGACCGCTTTCGGGCGGGGCGTTGAGGCTCGGCCGGGCGCCGCAGTTCATCATCCTGGCGCCCGGGACGCGTCTGCCGCTGACGCCGCCGCCGGCGCGGCCGGCAGTTTTGCCGGGCAAACCATCGTGCGTGGTGCTCCAGGCCGTGCTGCCGGAAACCAGCGTCGTGTTGCGCGAGTCGGCTTATAAGCTTCCAGCCGGTCAGGCGACCGACATTCCGGTCTTCGCTTACAACTTGGGCGCCAAACCGGCGCGGGGCCGGTTGCGGGTGGCGCTGCCCGAACAGTGGCAGGCCCAATTCCCCGAGCAGGCGGAGATTGCCCCGGGAGAGCGCAGCGAATTGCGGTTGCGCCTGACCGGCGCCGCCGGCCCGCCCACGGCGAAAGTCCGCATCACCGGCGACTTCGGCCCGGCCGGGCGCGCGGTGCTGTCGTTGCGGTTTCAAAGCCAGGAGAAAACCGGCGAGGCCAAGTCCGGGAAATAGCCAGCCCGAAGGTCTTCGCGGCCCGCGAGCATTCTCCGGAACCCATTTCGGCTGGACCCGCGCCATGCGGGAGTTCGAGGGCTGATTACTGGGCTTCAACGCGGCAAAATGTCCTTGCCGCCTGCCCGGGCGGCCATACTCTAAGCCCCGTGTTGAACTTTTAATTCCAATTCGCGTTCAAGATGGCACTAATTCGCTTGTCCTTTGGGCCTCTGGCTTCGTTGCTCGCTCGTTGCAGATCGCTACGGATATGCGCCTCGCTCGCGCCTCGCCAGAGGCCCAAAATCCTGCGCGCCTTAGTGCCATCTTGAACGCTCGTTGGAATAACCAACCTCCAAACGGCCATGCGCATGAAAACACCTTTGCTTTTCGGAACTCTCATCTGCCTGTGCGGGTTGGCCGGCTCGGCCCTAGCCCAGCAAGGCGCCCCTTCGCCCCAAGTGGCAAAACACTTCAAAACCACAGTCACCGTGACCACCGAACTTGATTACCTGCTCTTTCTGCCGCAGGGTTATGAGACCTCGGACAAGCGTTGGCCGCTGATGCTCTTCCTGCACGGCGCCGGCGAGTCGGGCAGCGATCTGGCCAAAGTCAAGCTCCACGGTCCGCCAAAGCTCGTCGAGTCCAAGCCCGACTTCCCGTTCATCGTCGTTTCCCCGCAAAGCCCGCGCATGGGTTGGAACGTGGAGGCCCTCAACGCGCTGCTGGACGACATCATTCACCAATACCGGGTCGACGAGGACAGGGTTTATCTGACGGGGCTGAGCATGGGCGGGTATGGGACCTGGTCGCTGGCGGCGGCGCACCCGGATAAGTTCGCCGCCATTGTTCCCATCTGCGGGGGCGGCAAGACCGCCGACGCCCCCAAACTGGCCCGGCTGCCGATCTGGGTCTTCCACGGGGCCAAAGACCCGGCCGTGCCCGTGGCGCGCTCCAAGGAAATGGTCGAGGCCATCAAGGCGGCCGGAGGCAACCCCAAGTTCACCATTTACCCCGAAGCCGCCCACGATTCCTGGACCGAGACCTACAACAACCCGGAGCTCTATCAGTGGTTGTTGGAGCAAAAGAGACGCCACTGAGATATATGAAGAGCCACAAGACAGTTGGTTTGAGGGTTGGTTATCATAGGCAACCTGTACCCGAACCGGGAGACTGCCAGGCAACCAGCGCCCGGCCTTGGCGCCGGCGGCGGACCTATACCGGCCTCTTTTGGGTTGCCACGGCACTAATTCCGGGCCTGTTGCCTGGGGCGGACATAACGCAGGAAACCGCCGCGCCGTCCACACCGCCAACGGTCATCAGTGCCGGCGCGGACTGGGTGCCGCTGCGGCCGGAGCTGGAAATCGAACCGGGGTCAGCGCTGGATTTTTCCAGCCTGGGCTTGACCGAGGCGCCGGCAGGCAAGCACGGACGCGTGCTCGCCCGGGCAGACGGAGAGTTCGCCTTCGCCGATTCACCGGACCAGCCCCGGCGGTTCTACGGCGTGAACCTCTGCTTCAGCGCGCAGTATCTGGCGAAGGACCAGGCCGACCGCCTGGCGGAGCGGTTGGCGCGCCTGGGCTACAACGCCGTGCGCCTTCATCATTACGAAGGCGAGCTCACCCAGGGCCAGGCCCCCACCACGACCCTCAATCCCGAGAAACTGGACCAGTTTGACTATCTGCTGGCGGCCCTGATCCGCCGCGGCCTCTACCTGACCACGGATTTGTACGTTTCCCGCAGCGTCCCGTACCGCGAAGTCGGCCTGGAGGGCGACGGCGCCATCCCCATGGACACCTTCAAAATGCTCGTGCCCGTCCATGCCGGGGCCTATGAAAACTGGCAGAAATTCACCCGCGCCTTGCTCGGCCACGTCAACCCCTACACCCAGCGGCGCTACGCTGACGAACCGGCCCTGGCCTGGCTGGCCATGATCAACGAAGGCAACTTCGGGAACTTTTATAAGGACATCCAGAGGATTGCCGAGTGGAAGGCGGCCTGGAACGAGTGGCTGGCGAAACGTTACCCCGGCCGGCCAGGCTTGGCCGCCGCCTGGGGCCAGGAGCTCAAAGCGGACGAAGACCCCGCCGGGCAGAGCGTCGCGCTGCCGGAGCGACTGCAGTCAGAGGGCCTGCGCGCGCGGGACTGCATTGCGTTCCTGGCCGACACGGAGCGGGAGATGGTGCTGCGGATGAAGGTCTTTTTGCGCAACGAACTGGGCTGCCGCGCGCTGGTCAGCAACTCCAGTTCCTGGACGCGCTTCACCACCGACCAATCCGCGCGCGCCGTTTACGACTATGTGGATGATCATTTTTACGTGGACCACCCGCGGTTCCTGGAGGGCGCCTGGCGTCTGCCCAGCCGCTGCCCGAACACCAGTCCGCTGGCCGAAGGCGCCGCCGGCGGGCGCGCCATCACGTTCACGCGGCTGTTCGACAAACCCTTTACCGTGACCGAATACAACTACTCGGGGCCGGGCCGGTTCCGCGGTGTCGGGGGCATCCTGACCGGGGCCATGGGCGCCCTCCAAGGCTGGGGCGGCATCTGGCGCTTTGCCTACTGCCACAGCCGGCAGGCCCTGTTCTCCCCCTCGCCCATGGGCTATTTCGATGTCGCCTCCGACCCCCTGAGCCAGGCGGCGGAGCGGGCGTGCCTCTGCCTGTTCTTGCGCGGCGACCTCCGGACCGCCCCCCACAGCGTGGCCCTGGTGATGACGGAGGCGGACCTGGGGCAACCGGCCGCCAGGATTCCCACGCTGGCGCCGAACTGGCATTGGCTGGCCTGGGTGAGCAGGGTGGGCACACAGGTGGTGCCGTCGCCGGAAACGCTCCTGCCCGAGACCGCGCTGGTCCCTTTGGCCTGGCAGACTCCGGCCTCGGCTTATCGACCGAGCCAAGTGCTGGCGCTGGAGCCTTACGCCGTGCCGGATGAACGGTTGATTGCCGCCCTCCAGGAGCGAAAGCTGTTTAGCGCCGCCGACCGGCCCCGTCCGGACGGGAGGTTTTTCCGCAGCGAAACCGGCGAAATCACGATTGATGGTCCGCAAGGCCGGCTGGTGCTCGATACGCCGCGCACGGCGGGCGGTTATGCTTCCGCGGGCCAGACGGTGGAGACGGCCCGGGGCGGCGTGCGAATTGCCTTTGAAGGCAGTGACGCGACCGTGTGGGTCAGCGCGCTGGACCGGAACCCGATTCGCCAAAGCCGCCGGCTGCTGGTTACGCACCTGACCGATCTGCAAAACACCGGCATCCAGTACGCTGAGCCGGCGCGGCAGACGCTCCTGGCCTGGGGCGGGTTGCCGCACCTGGTCCGCGCCGGCAAAGCCGAACTGAGCATCCGGCTGGAGCACCCAGGCCAATACCAGGTTTGGGCCCTGGCCCCCAGCGGCAAACGCCTGGCCGAAGTCCCGGCCAAAGTCCAAGGCGACAGCCTCCGGTTCACCGCCGACGTCGCCGCCGACCCCGCCGCCGGCGCCCGCATGAGCTACGAGGTGGCGGCGAAGTAGTCGATCATGCCCATGGCGCAGACCAAAGAAGTGAGCCTGGAGACCGGCTCGTCACCAGACCACCGCTTGGCGGCAGCGGTTGGCCGTCACTGAGGGGGCCGCTGCCGGATTAGGGCCGGCTTTGAGCCACCTGCTTATGAACACGATGACAGAACCAGAACCCGCGCCGGCGGTCAAGCTCAGTGCCATCCTCGTGCGGAGCGCCCTGGTGGCGGCCCTGGGCGGCTTGCTCTTCGGCTTCGACACGGCCGTCATCTCCGGCACGACCGATTGGCTTAAATCGGGCTTTGTGGCTCAAATCGTTGATTGGTTCCATCCTTTGGTAGCCTCTGTCACACGAGAAAAGCTGCTGGCCTTCATGCAGGGGTTGACGGTGGCCAGCGCCTTGATCGGGACGGTCATCGGTTCCCTGGCGGTGGGCAAGCCGGCCGACGCGGTCGGGCGGCGCGGCGTCCTGTTTGCGCTGGCCGTCTTGTATTTTGTTTCGGCCCTTGGCTGCGCGCTGGCCTGGGGCTGGTGGTCGTTTGTTTTCTTCCGGTTCATCGGCGGGCTGGCTGTGGGCGGGGCGTCGGTGGTGTCGCCGATGTATATCGCCGAAATCTCGCCGGCGAAGTACCGGGGGCGCCTGGTGGCGGTCACGCAGTTCAACATCGTGCTGGGCATCCTGCTGGCTTACCTGTCGAACTGGGTGATCCACAGCCTGCAGGTCGGGGCGACTGAGTGCCGGTGGATGTTCGGGGTGATGGCGGGGCCGTCGGCGGCGTTCTTCTTGCTACTTTTCCTGACGCCGCAAAGTCCTCGGTGGCTGCTCTCCAAAGGGCGGGTCGAGGAGGCGCGTGGCGTGCTCGCCCAGTGCGGCACCGACACGGGCAACCTGGAGCAGGCGATCAGCGAGATTGCGGCCTCGCTGGATCTCGAGCACCACACGCTGGCGGAGCCGTTCTTTTGCTCGAGGTACAAAAAACCGATTTTGCTGGCGGTGGCCATTGCCATGTTCAATCAACTGTCCGGGATCAACGCCTTGATCTACTACACCAAGGACATCTTCCAGATGGCTGGCGCCGGGGCGCAATCGGCCCTGCTGCAATCGGTCATTGTCGGGGTCACCAACCTGGTCTTTACCATGGCGGCCATGGCGGTGATTGACCAGTTCGGCCGCCGGCGGTTGATGCTGGTCGGCTCGATTGGTTACATCGTCAGCCTGAGCGCCGCCGCCTACTCGTTCTATACCGGCACGGGCGGCAAACTGCTGCTGGGCAGCCTGCTGGTCTTTATTGCGTCGCATGCCTTCGGCCAGGGGGCAGTGATCTGGGTGTACATCAGCGAAATTTTTCCCAACCGCGTGCGCGCGCGCGGGCAGGCGCTGGGCAGTTTCACCCACTGGGCCATGGCCGCCGCCATTTCGTGGACCTTCCCAATGATCGCCGAGCAATCGGGCGGCCATGCCTTCGCCTTTTACGCCCTGTGCATGGTCGGGCAATTGTTCTGGGTGCTCTTCGTGATGCTCGAGACCAAGGGCGTCTCGCTGGAACGAATCCAACGCCGCCTGGGCATCGAATAGCCCGGGCTCACACCCTTTGCCCGCCGGAGCCCTTGCTCCGCCTGGAGCCGACATGGCCGGACGAGGGGCTAGTGCAAAAATAAACTCCGAGATCTGACTGCTTGGGTAGAGCGTGAAGTCCCGCCAAGGCGGGACGGGCCTTGCCCTGGGCTACTATCTTCCTGCCCCTCCGGGGCGGAAGGATGCCCGGTCCAGGGCAACTCCTCCTGAACGAATCGGGGACACCCCTCTTTTTTACCCCTCCTCCCAACAACCAGGAGAAGCAATCGGCGGCAGGTTTTCCAGGTTCTCCAAATTCCTCTGCCGTTCGGGTTGGGGATGGAGACAGGCGACCTCCGGAGACAAATCGTGGGGTGGAATTTGGTCTTGGGGCAGAACTTCGGTTTGAGCGAGAAAGATGGTGCCATAGCGGTCTTCATCACGGGCGAGGCTGAGGGCAAGTTTCTGATATCGGCGGCCACGGAATTCAAAATACCGGCCGATGGGGATTTCCTGGAATTGAATGGTCAGGGGCATGGGGCATGAGGTCGGAATCCACCGGGTCGAATCAGCATCCCGGGGTGTGGACTCGGATGAAGTGGTCCTCTGGCGCCCTGATTTCGACCGCCGGCATGAATTGATGTTTTCTGTTCATGGCCGGATTGTCGCAGAGGGGATGGGACAAATGCTGTCCATGTCGAAAAAAATGTTGCGACGGGCTTTATGAAGGTGTGCTTATGGCTGGCGCTCACAAGACGCCAAGGGGGCATCGAGTATCAGAGACCTTGCTTTGAGAGAAAATAGACGGCGGCCACAATTCCCAGGCAGACCAGAGACATGAGCAGGGCGGAACTGATGAAATACGACACCACAATCATCAGGATTCCCCCCACCATGGGGCCGATCGACTGCTGCTTCTTGCCGTAGATGAAGTAGCCCAGGCCAATCGAACCCCAAATCAGCGCGGCGAAGAGAAAGCTCGTGTTGAACATCGAAGAAGTAGAATGCCTGCGAAAGTCGGCTTTGTCAGGGGGTGAGTAGTGGGTTTCCTTCAAAAGGGCGCATCCTGACACTGCCCCCGAGCGCGGGCAGAAGGCCTCCCCCCTTCCCCCGTCCCATGCGTTGGGAGCGTATGGGAGGCAATGGCCAATAGGCAATAGCCAATAGCCGATTTTTCCACCTTACCCAGGGCGGCGACCCGTCTGCCGCCACAGGCGATGGGCAATAGCCAATGGCCGATTTTTCCACCTTACCCAGGGCGGAAGGATGCCGTCCCGCGACGGCGGGACGGGTAGAGTGGAATTGGTGGCAGTGTCGGGATACGCCCGTAACCGTGTAATCGGCCCTCAGGGTGGCGACGGGTGTCCTCAAATGCAGTCGCCGTGGCGGGGCGTTCACAAACGCCTGGCCAGGCGGGCGGCCAGGCGGTCCAGGGCGGGGGAGCGGTCGAGCGGGTCCAGGCGCACGTCCAGCAGGCAGAAGCTTTGCGTCCAGCGCTCCGCCTCGGTCAGCGCGGCGTTCAGGTCCGCCTCGGTCTCCACCACCAGGCCGCGGCCGGCGCCCAGCACCTCGGGCAGGCGGCTGTAGTGCCAGGGCCAGACGTCGTTGTAGGGCCCGTCCTGCAACTGGCGCTCGGTGCCGTAACCGCGGTTGTTGAGCACCACCACCACCGGGTTCAAGCCATTGCGCGCTACGGTGGCCAACTCCATGCCGGTCATCTGGAACGCCCCGTCGCCCACCAGCACCAACGGGCGGAGTTTGGGGTTGGCCAGTTGCGCCCCCACGCTGGCCGGCACGGCAAAACCCATCGAGGTGTAATAGGCCGGGCTGAGGAACTCCGTCCGCTCGCGGATGAACAAGTCGGTCGCGCCGAACAAGGCGTCGCCCACGTCCGCCACGACCACCATGTTGGCGGACAGGAAGGCATTCAACCTGTCGAAGAGCCGTTTGACGGTGAGTTTCCCGCCCTGGGATTTGAAGGGAAGAATCGGCGCCGGATGGGGAATTTTCGGGGTGGGGCGGCGGCGCAGGCGCAGGCCGAGCAGCCCGCGCAGGAAGTCCTTGAAACGCACCTCCTCGTAAATGTGGTAACGAATCGAGAGTTTTTCGCTGGTGGCGTAGAGCGAGCGGACCGGGTCGAGGCGGGCGGTATAGACGCCGAGGTTGATGTCGGTCATGAAGGCGCCGAGCAGGATGACGCAATCGCTGGCCTCGACATAGCGGCGGACGTCGTCGCGCCCCATCGCCCCTTCATAGACGCCCAGGTAAAGCGGATGCTGCTCGCCGATGACGGATTTGCCGAGCACGGTCGCCGCCATGGGGATGTTGGTCTGGTTCGCCAGCTTGAGGACCAGTTCTTGCAGGCCGAACCGGTGCACTTCCACGTCGGCGAGGATGACCGGCTGGCGCGCCTGGTCGATCATCTCCCTGGCTTCGGCCAGCGCCGCGCACAGGCTGCGGCGATTGCTCCGCTCGTGCAGCTCCGGCGTCCGGTGGTGCGGGATGCCGGGCACGCCCACCAGGTCCCGCGGCAGCTCGATGTACACAGGGCGCTGGAAGCGCAGCGCCGCGTGCAGCACGCGATCAATTTCCTGGAAGGCCGTCTGCGGCTCGCTCAGCACCGTCGAGGCGACGGTGAGCTGCTCGAAGACCTTCTTTTGCGTGTCGAACTCCCGCACCTTGTGGTGGAGCAGCGGGTTTTTCCGCCGCTCTTTCATGCCCGGCGCCCCGCTGATCACCACCACCGGCGATTTCTCGGCAAAGGCCTCGGCCGTGGTGTTGGCCACCTTGAGGCCGCCCACGCAGTAGGTGACGCAAACCGCGCCCAAGCCGCGCACCCGCGCGTAGGCATCCGCCGCAAAGCCCGCGCCCTGCTCGTCGCAGGTGTTGATGATGCGCAGCTTGCTCTTGGCGAGTTGGCCGTAAAAGCCCAGCACGTAATCGCCCGGAATGCCGAACACGTGGCGCACCCCGTGCGCGTAAAGCTGCTCAATGAGATATTCGCCAATCGAAGGTGAGGTTTTCATCTGGCGGCGAAAATTTATCACCTCGCGCGCCAGGGGTAAACCTTGATCCTCCCGCCTGATTTTGGTTGCGGCTGCGCCGGGGTGAGAAATAATGCCGCCGTGCGAAAATGGGTCAAACGGATTATCGCGCTCCTGCTGTTGCCGGTGTGCGCGGGCGCCGTGGCCGCCCTGGGGCGGGTGCTGCGCGCCAGCGGCCATGCGGACACCATTTGGGTGGCGGCGCTGGCTGGCGCCGCCTGCTGGCTGGTGGTCTATCTCCTGTTGCCCAAACCGATGTTGGTTTATGTCTTCGGACATGAGCTGACCCACGCCCTTTCCACCTGGCTGATGGGCGGCAAGGTCAAGAGATTCAGGGCCTCGGCCAAAGGCGGGAGCGTGGTGGTCACCAGGAACAATTTCGTCGTCGCGCTGGCCCCTTATTTTTGTCCGGTCTATGTCCTCCTGGTCGTGCTGGTATTCGTGGTCGGCGATTTGCTTTGGAACTGGCGTGCTTTCGTGGTCTGGTTTCATCTGCTGCTCGGCGCGGCTTATGCCTTCCACGTGACGCTGACCGGGCACATCCTCCACCAGCGGCAGTCCGACCTGGCCAAACACGGATATTTATTCTCAGGTGTGATAGTGTTCCTGGGAAACATGCTCGTCCTGGTCGTGGGCGTTCCGCTGCTGACTGCCCGGGTGGGGGTCCTGACCGCCCTCCGGTGGTGGGTGAGCGGCACCGGGGAGGTGCTGCAGCGCCTGGGGGCGATGTTGTGATGCACTTCTGTCTTGAAAAGAGAAGCGAATTGAGGCGAAATGACTGGGCGGACTAATTCCGAGGCTATGGACTTAGGCGATATTCTGAGCAAAGAGCAAATCATCACTGATCTGCGGGCGGCCAACCGCTGGGAGGCCATTGATGAGTTAGTCAACAACCTCGTGGCGACGGGCAAGATCAAGCCGGAGCACCACGACGCCATCGTCGCGGTGGTCAAGAAGCGCGAGTCCTCGATGAGCACCGGCATCGGTTTTGGCATCGGCATCCCGCACGCCTCGACCGACTTGATTTCCGAGGTGGTGGGCGCCCTGGGCCGCTCCAAGCAAGGCGTCAACTTCGACGCCCTGGACAATCTACCCGTCAATCTCGTCGTGCTCTTCCTGGTGCCGCAGGGCCAGTTCCAGAAGCACCTCCATACCCTGGCCAACATCGCCAAATTGCTGCACAAGGCCGACTTCCGCCAGGCCCTCGAACAAGCCCCCGATGCCGAGACCATGCTGCAAATCATCCGGGAACAGGGCCAAAAATCCGGGGGCGGTTGAAGCCTTGCAGGGTTGCAGGGTCGGAACCGCAAAGCCAGTCCTCTGAGGAACGTCTCCGGCCCGGCCACGCCTTATATAATTATCTGTCCATGTCGATTCATGTCGCGACGATCTTGCGGGCGCATCCTGGCACTGCCCCCGGGCGCGGGCGGAAGCCCTCCCCCCTTCCCCCCTCCCATGCGCTCGGAGCGCATGGGAGGGGGGTGATCCGTTTTTCCACTTTACCCAGGGCGGCGGCCCGTCCCGCTCGGAGCGGGACGGGCCTTGCCCTGGGCTG
>Ga0187870_1002857_pt1 | contig 13894 bp, 7 predicted proteins | sample June2016WEW_13_1_3_FD_132974 | JGI IMG/M metagenome (GOLD analysis project Ga0187870, IMG submission 132974) | Peatland microbial communities from SPRUCE experiment site at the Marcell Experimental Forest, Minnesota, USA - June2016WEW_13_150 | ecosystem: Environmental > Terrestrial > Soil >... | reverse complement strand
GTAGTAGCTGACCTTCCCAAGGTCATGGCGATGATGGAGTTTGTCCGCCAGACAGATCCGACATACTATTATGGCGGTCCGTATCTGATCCTTGGTACGATGGAGGGAAGCATGCCGCAAGTGTTGGGCGGAAAGCCGGAAAAAGCCAAAGAATATTTCGAGCGGGCCCTCTCCATCAATGGTGGGAAATTCCTCCTGACATATGTGTACTACGCCAAAACGTATGCCGTACAGATGCAGAATCAGGAACTGTTCGAGTCTCTGCTGAAGAAGGTGGAAGATGCATCGCCCGATATCCTGCCGGATGCACGTCTCTCGAATGCAATCGCAAAGAAAAAAGCCAGACTTCTCCGAGAACACATGAATGACCTTTTCTAGTGCCGTTTCCAAAAAGTGTTTTTGTGTTTGAGTTTGGGATTGTGCAATTGGAAACGAGCACTGTGCCTTACTGAATACAAGATCTATTATGAGAAGTGGCACTAGTTCCAGTTACCATAAAGGAGTACCAGTGAAACGAACCAGTTTGATTCTCGCCGTCGTGTTGTTTGCAACTCTCACCGCCTATGCCCAACAGTATAGCATCAAGTTCGCGACCATCGCACCCGAGGGAAGCACCTGGATGAACGTCATGAAGGAGTACGATGTCGCCATCCGAAAGGAAAGCGGCGGACGCATGGGGTTCAAGATTTACGCCACAGGTGTTCAGGGGGACGAAAAATCAGTTCTTCGAAAGATCCGCGTGGGACAGCTTCACAGCGGAGGGTTTACGGGGGTCGGAATGGGGGAAATTGCCCCCAAAGTCCGCATTCTTGATTCTCCGTTTCTCGTGCGAAGCGACGACGAAATGGACATGCTGTACAAGGAATTCGGCAACGACTTCGAACAGGCATTCGAGGCGGGGGGATATGTCCTGCTCGGCTGGGCGGAAGTCGGATTCGTGCACGTCTTTACCTCCTCACCGGTCCGGAAGAGGGAAGATTTGAAGGGAATCAAAATGTGGACGTGGGAAGGGGACCCGATCGCTGAGACTGCATTCCGGACTCTCGGCATCAACCCGATTCCATTATCCGTTACCGATGTCAACACATCGCTACAGACCGGTCTAATCGATGCGTTCTATACCACTCCATACGCAGCGATTGCTCTGCAATGGTATACCAGAGTGAAATACATGATCGATGTACCGCTGGCGGATGCCTCCGGTTCCGTTCTCATCTCGAAGAAATACTACGATCAGCTTCCGAATGACCTGCAGGAAATTCTGATGAGGAACGGCCGTCTCTACATCTCGAAGCTTACACAGATGAGCAGGAAAGACAACAGGGACGCCCTTGCCGAGCTGAAGAAACGCGGAATCACGGTCCTCTCTGCGAACGATAAAGACGTCCAGGATTATGTAGAGGTGGGGAATCGTTCCCGCCGTGCGCTCGTCGGCAAGCTTTATACTGAAGATTTCCTGAACAAGGTGGAAGAATCTGTCACTGACTACCGGAAAACACACACTGGATCGAAATGAACATCCTCAAAAGTATTGACAAAGCCCTGACTCGGGCTGAAGAAGCAGTGTTGATCACCCTGCTGTCGGTTATGGTTGTGATGGCTTTCCTTCAGGTCGTGCTGCGCAACCTGTTTTCCTCGGGGATTTTCTGGGCCGACATTCTGTTGCGCCATTTGCTTCTGTGGCTCGGCTTCCTTGGTGCGGCGATCGCAACGAGCGAGAATCGCCACATTAACATAGACGCATTGCGGCGGTTTCTTTCTCCAAATATCCGCGCTTCCGTGGAAGTGCTCACGAATCTCTTCGCAACCGGAATCTGCTACCTGCTCGCAAAGGCATCCTGGACGTTTGTGCTGGGTGAGATCGCCGATCACCGCACAATCTTCGAAAACATTCCGTCCTGGTACGCGCAGATCATCATTCCGGTTGGTTTTGGACTTCTGGCTGTGCATTTCCTCATTCGTGCTGTCATACGAGCTACGGGGGAGGCGCCGCAAGGAGAGAGACTATGAGCGTCTGGATCTTTGTCTTCATTATCCTGCTGCTTGCTCTTCTCGGCGCGCCGCTGTTTACGATTCTTGGTGCGATCGGACTGTACGCGTTCACCTCTGCAGATATCGATACCTCAGCGCTCATTATCGATCTCTACAAAATCGCCGACACACCAACGCTCCTTGCTGTGCCTCTTTTTACATTCGCGGGATATCTCCTTGCTGAGAGCAAGGCGCCAAAGAGACTCGTCGATCTCGCTCAAGCATTGTTCGGATGGATGCCAGCAGGGTTGGCGATCGTTGCGCTTGTCACGTGTGCACTGTTCACTGCGTTTACCGGAGCGTCCGGTGTCACGATTGTCGCGCTCGGGGGGCTTCTCTATCCAATCCTCATAAAGGAACACTATCCCGAGCAGTTCTCACTTGGTCTCGTCACAGCATCGGGGAGCATAGGTCTCCTTTTCCCACCCAGTCTTCCGATCATTCTGTACGGCTTCGTGGCGAAGGTCAGCATCGACCAGCTGTTTGTCGCCGGGCTTATCCCTGGCCTCGTTCTCATTGCTTTCCTGTCTGCGTACAGTCTGCGCGTGAGCGTCAAAGCCAAGGTGCCGAAGATTCCATTCCATTGGGGGACATTGGCAACAACACTGAAAGCCTCCGCCTGGGAACTCCCGCTCCCGTTCGTGGTCATCGGGGGAATCTATGGGGGAGCCTTTACTGCGACGGAGGCAGCCGCCATCACCGCGTTCTATGCGTTTGTTGTCGAGGTGTTCATTTACAAGGACCTGCACCTGTTCAAAGATGTTCCCCGCGTGATGAAAAAGAGCATGGTGCTCGTTGGGGCCATTCTGATGATACTCGGATCGGCGCTGGGGTTGATGAACTATCTCATCGATCAGCAGGTGCCACAAAAGTTGTTCGAGATTGTTCAGCAGCACGTCTCAAGCCGGGTCATGTTTCTGTTGATCCTGAACGGCTTCCTGATTATCATCGGGATGATGATGGAAATCTTCTCGGCGATTGTTTCTGTTCCACTGATCCTTCCGATTGCGGCACAATTCAACATCGATCCCGTTCACCTTGGCATCATCTTCCTGACGAATCTCGAGCTTGGGTATCTGATGCCTCCGATGGGTCTCAACCTGTTCCTCTCAAGTCTCAGATTTGAGAAATCAATCTACCATCTTTCCAGAGCTGTCGTCGGCTTCATTCTGATGGAAACCGTTGCGCTGCTCGTGATCACATATGTTCCTGATCTGAGCCTCTGGCTTCCCAGGTACCTGGGAACCCGCTGACCTCATTCGTGGTTCAAGACAGACGACGTTGCATTCATTTGTACTATTATAAGGAGAACCACCATGCTATCAAAGAAACTCCAGGACGCAATAAACCAACAGATTAACCATGAGCTTTACTCGTCCTATCTCTACCTGGCGATGTCGGCTCATTTTGAATCGGTCAATCTCCCCGGCTTCGCTCGCTGGATGAAAGTTCAGAGTGAAGAAGAAACCGAGCACGGGATGAAGTTCTTCCATTACGTGTACGAACGGGGAAGCAAAGTAGTCCTTGAAGCGATTGCGAAACCGCCTGCGGACTACAAGACTCCGATTGATGTGATGAAGAAAGTGCTCGAGCACGAGAAAAAGGTGACGGGGACGATTGAGGCGTTGTATGAGCTGGCGCTCAAGGAAAAAGACTATGCAACGCAGGTCATGCTCCACTGGTTCATCAAGGAGCAGGTCGAAGAGGAGAAGAACGCCTCCGATATTATTGAGATGCTCAAGAATATCGGTGATGCACCGGCAGGCCTGGCGATGCTCGACTCAAAAGTTGGAGCGAGAGCAAAAAGCTGAGTGATCAGCAGTCTGGATTCAAAGAAAAAGCCCGGCCGGGTTACGGTCGGGCTTTTTTGTTTCTACGGAAAGTGGCCAGCACCTAGGTTGGCACTGGGAAGATAACGGTCACCGAACAAAGTACTTGAGCAGATCCTTCGCGACGAGCTTATTTCCCTCGTCGTTCAGGTGAACGCCGTCAGTTGTGAGGATTCCTTTTTCCTTGTTCTCGGGGTTGTTAACCTTGAGGTAGTCTTGAAATGTTTTGTGGAGATCGCAGAGCTGGACGCCCAGGTCCTTCGCGATCTTCCAGCTGATCGCACTATATTCCTTCAGCATTGGATCCTGCGCGTTTGAAGAGTCGCGCTTCTCGCCGATCATAGTTGGCGTGCAAAGAATTACACCCGATCCGGAGTATTGTATTCTCGCAATGATTTCACGAAGGCCGCTTTCGTACTGTTCTTTTGTCGTTCCCTTCAGGTTTGGCAGATTCCAATGCCAGACGTCATTGATGCCGATATAAATCACAACACCAGTCGGTTTCTTTTGGAGCACATCACGAACGAGTCTATTCTGAAGGTCGGGAACCTTGTTACCGCTGACGCCAGCACCGATGACCTCGATGCCGAGATCCGGATAGCGGGCGGCGAGCTCTTCGCGGATGAGCGAGACATATCCATTGGGCTTCACGCCCTGCTCTGTGATAGAGTCTCCGAGGAAGATAATCCGGGCACCCTGTCGCAGTACCATTTTGTCACCAGTGCAGCTTGAAAGTGTAGCAGCGGTTATGAACACGAACACACAGATTTGAAAGAATTTCATTGCGATCTCCTGTTGGAGTTGTCATGACCGCCTGGAAAAGGTGATCCAGCGTTCCGGAGGGGCAAAGCGGATAACAACCCAATGCAGAGTAGAGCTTTTTTGCGAGAATCTCAAACCTCGGAGAAAAACTGGTTGTGGGCTCACATGCTGATCGCGTGAACAAGGTCGCCAACTCTAAGAATTCCACACCCCTGATGGATAAGGTTCTGGCCGAAGTAGACTTTCGAGTCTCGCGTCCTGTACGTGCTCAGCGTGCGAATCGGCTCCTTGCCTGCCTGGCCAGTTTCCTGATCAACTGTCGGGACTGTGCATCGGGCGCATGGCTTCGCAATTCGGAATGAAACTGAACTGATCTGAAGAGCATGCCACGCATCCTCCTCGAATGCAAACGTTCCGTCGATCACCAGGTTGGGGCGAAAGCGGTTCATTGGCACCGGATCTGCAAGCCGTGCGTTGAGGTCTTCGAGTGACTTTTCGGAAACAAGAAGAAGAGGGAATGCATCCGCGAAACTGACCGGAGAAATTGCAGAGGCGTATTTGCCATCAACAAACCGTGAAGGATTTTCTGGCATCTGAACGAGTCTGCAGCGCAACCCGAGGAGTTCAGTGAACCACGAAGCCACATCCTGGCCGACGTCAATTGCGTCGAGTGAATCATTCCAAACTTGAACGCGGAGCATCTCGACAGAGGATGTTTGAAAGGGGATGCTCAATTCACTCAAACCCCGACTCGAGATTGAGAGGTGATCTTCTTTGAGGGCGACGTTGATGAGTGCCATTTTGGGGAGCGTACGCTGAGTCAGGAAATGCCCCTGTTCATCCACTACCATCCACCGACGGTCAAGCTCAAGGCCCAAGTCATCAAGTTGAGCAGACGGGAGAGAAATTCCCCGGGCGGACTTGATTGGATAGATATTTATTTTAGTCAGATGCAGTGATAGCATTCCAATCGATTGTCACCGTAGCAGACCAGTGAGCGGCACATGTTCTACAAAGAAGGTTGCTGGCCGAATGTGAGACGGAGATGAATGATCTCCGGCGTATTGCCGAGCCGCACCGGAGGGCCCCAGGTTCCCACACCACTTGATACATAGAACTGTGTCTGTTCAATCTTTTTGTAGCCCCAGCTGAGTTCATAGATGGCATTTGTAATGGCGTTGAACGGCCAGAGCTGGCCATGGTGCGTGTGGCCCGAGAGCTGGAGATCAGCGCCTTGCTCCACAGCTTCATGAAGGCCGAACGGCTGGTGGTCCATCAGGATAATCGGGTACCGCTTGTCGACGCCGGTCATGAGCTCTGCCAACGGTTTCCGCTTCTTGCCATTAAACTGCGAGATGCTGCGGTCTTCTCTGCCGACAAGAACGATGCTCCCGTTCACGTTCACCACTTCATCGCGCAGAACCCTGATGCCATGCTCCGTCAGGTATTTGACCGCCTCCTCAACTCCGCCGATATATTCATGATTTCCCGTGATTGCATAGACTCCATACTTTGCCTTGATGGTTCGTAACATTTCCCCAAGGTTTTGATTGACCACCGGTGCCAGATCTTCATCAACAATATCTCCAGGGAAGAGCACGAGGTCGGCGTGGATGTTGTTGATTTTGTCCACAATCTCGTTCAATCGCTCACGCCCGATGATCGTCCCAAGATGGATATCGGAGGCGACCGCGATATCAAGCATCTTGACAGAATCGACTTGTTTGGAAATGTTCAACTCCAACATCTTCACACGCGGATTGCGCGCATTGAAAAATCCTATGACGATGGTGATCGCGATGATGGAACAAAGTCCAATGGCGACCAGCGCTTTTGTCCGAACGATGTTGGACGTTATAAATGACGGAAAAATAGGGACGACATAGTTGATCAGGCGCAGGATGTCGATGAGGAGGAGCGACAAGGTGAAATAGGCGAAGGCTGCAAACCAGAAGCTCCCGACCCACACCACCGCTGTGCTGAAAGGAGTGATAGCTATTCGTTCCAGAAATCGACCGGCGATAAATGATAGCGCAACGACCCAGAAGAGTGCAACATAGGGAACGCGCAAAGACGAATCGACGGGTATTGCCTGCCACCCGCGGAGGAAGATGTAGAAATTGATCAAACCATACAAAAGGAAGAAGATGGAAAAGAATATGATGATGTTGATGCGGTTCATACGTTTTCGTTTGATAATGTGTTGCGATCGAACTAGTGGACTAATACAATAGCTTCTTGGATCCCGGTCCCGTGATAGAATGGTTCGTTCGGGTAGTGTGACGCTACCTGCTTGTGCGTTGAAGCGTCAGTTACTTTCTCTTTAAAGAGAAAGTAACTGACGCTTCAACGCACAAGCAGGTAGCGTCACACTACCCGAACGAACCATTCTATCACGGGACCGGGATCCAAGAAGCTATTGTATTAGTCCACTAGTTCGATCGCAACACATTATCAAACGAAAACGTATGAACCGCATCAACATCATCATATTCTTTTCCATCTTCTTCCTTTTGTATGGTTTGATCAATTTCTACATCTTCCTCCGCGGGTGGCAGGCAATACCCGTCGATTCGTCTTTGCGCGTTCCCTATGTTGCACTCTTCTGGGTCGTTGCGCTATCATTTATCGCCGGTCGATTTCTGGAACGAATAGCTATCACTCCTTTCAGCACAGCGGTGGTGTGGGTCGGGAGCTTCTGGTTTGCAGCCTTCGCCTATTTCACCTTGTCGCTCCTCCTCATCGACATCCTGCGCCTGATCAACTATGTCGTCCCTATTTTTCCGTCATTTATAACGTCCAACATCGTTCGGACAAAAGCGCTGGTCGCCATTGGACTTTGTTCCATCATCGCGATCACCATCGTCATAGGATTTTTCAATGCGCGCAATCCGCGTGTGAAGATGTTGGAGTTGAACATTTCCAAACAAGTCGATTCTGTCAAGATGCTTGATATCGCGGTCGCCTCCGATATCCATCTTGGGACGATCATCGGGCGTGAGCGATTGAACGAGATTGTGGACAAAATCAACAACATCCACGCCGACCTCGTGCTCTTCCCTGGAGATATTGTTGATGAAGATCTGGCACCGGTGGTCAATCAAAACCTTGGGGAAATGTTACGAACCATCAAGGCAAAGTATGGAGTCTATGCAATCACGGGAAATCATGAATATATCGGCGGAGTTGAGGAGGCGGTCAAATACCTGACGGAGCATGGCATCAGGGTTCTGCGCGATGAAGTGGTGAACGTGAACGGGAGCATCGTTCTTGTCGGCAGAGAAGACCGCAGCATCTCGCAGTTTAATGGCAAGAAGCGGAAACCGTTGGCAGAGCTCATGACCGGCGTCGACAAGCGGTACCCGATTATCCTGATGGACCACCAGCCGTTCGGCCTTCATGAAGCTGTGGAGCAAGGCGCTGATCTCCAGCTCTCGGGCCACACGCACCATGGCCAGCTCTGGCCGTTCAACGCCATTACAAATGCCATCTATGAACTCAGCTGGGGCTACAAAAAGATTGAACAGACACAGTTCTATGTATCAAGTGGTGTGGGAACCTGGGGCCCTCCGGTGCGGCTCGGCAATACGCCGGAGATCATTCATCTCCGTCTCACATTCGGCCAGCAACCTTCTTTGTAGAACATGTGCCGCTCACTGGTCTGCTACGGTGACAATCGATTGGAATGCTATCACTGCATCTGACTAAAATAAATATCTATCCAATCAAGTCCGCCCGGGGAATTTCTCTCCCGTCTGCTCAACTTGATGACTTGGGCCTTGAGCTTGACCGTCGGTGGATGGTAGTGGATGAACAGGGGCATTTCCTGACTCAGCGTACGCTCCCCAAAATGGCACTCATCAACGTCGCCCTCAAAGAAGATCACCTCTCAATCTCGAGTCGGGGTTTGAGTGAATTGAGCATCCCCTTTCAAACATCCTCTGTCGAGATGCTCCGCGTTCAAGTTTGGAATGATTCACTCGACGCAATTGACGTCGGCCAGGATGTGGCTTCGTGGTTCACTGAACTCCTCGGGTTGCGCTGCAGACTCGTTCAGATGCCAGAAAATCCTTCACGGTTTGTTGATGGCAAATACGCCTCTGCAATTTCTCCGGTCAGTTTCGCGGATGCATTCCCTCTTCTTCTTGTTTCCGAAAAGTCACTCGAAGACCTCAACGCACGGCTTGCAGATCCGGTGCCAATGAACCGCTTTCGCCCCAACCTGGTGATCGACGGAACGTTTGCATTCGAGGAGGATGCGTGGCATGCTCTTCAGATCAGTTCAGTTTCATTCCGAATTGCGAAGCCATGCGCCCGATGCACAGTCCCGACAGTTGATCAGGAAACTGGCCAGGCAGGCAAGGAGCCGATTCGCACGCTGAGCACGTACAGGACGCGAGACTCGAAAGTCTACTTCGGCCAGAACCTTATCCATCAGGGGTGTGGAATTCTTAGAGTTGGCGACCTTGTTCACGCGATCAGCATGTGAGCCCACAACCAGTTTTTCTCCGAGGTTTGAGATTCTCGCAAAAAAGCTCTACTCTGCATTGGGTTGTTATCCGCTTTGCCCCTCCGGAACGCTGGATCACCTTTTCCAGGCGGTCATGACAACTCCAACAGGAGATCGCAATGAAATTCTTTCAAATCTGTGTGTTCGTGTTCATAACCGCTGCTACACTTTCAAGCTGCACTGGTGACAAAATGGTACTGCGACAGGGTGCCCGGATTATCTTCCTCGGAGACTCTATCACAGAGCAGGGCGTGAAGCCCAATGGATATGTCTCGCTCATCCGCGAAGAGCTCGCCGCCCGCTATCCGGATCTCGGCATCGAGGTCATCGGTGCTGGCGTCAGCGGTAACAAGGTTCCCGACCTTCAGAATAGACTCGTTCGTGATGTGCTCCAAAAGAAACCGACTGGTGTTGTGATTTATATCGGCATCAATGACGTCTGGCATTGGAATCTGCCAAACCTGAAGGGAACGACAAAAGAACAGTACGAAAGCGGCCTTCGTGAAATCATTGCGAGAATACAATACTCCGGATCGGGTGTAATTCTTTGCACGCCAACTATGATCGGCGAGAAGCGCGACTCTTCAAACGCGCAGGATCCAATGCTGAAGGAATATAGTGCGATCAGCTGGAAGATCGCGAAGGACCTGGGCGTCCAGCTCTGCGATCTCCACAAAACATTTCAAGACTACCTCAAGGTTAACAACCCCGAGAACAAGGAAAAAGGAATCCTCACAACTGACGGCGTTCACCTGAACGACGAGGGAAATAAGCTCGTCGCGAAGGATCTGCTCAAGTACTTTGTTCGGTGACCGTTATCTTCCCAGTGCCAACCTAGGTGCTGGCCACTTTCCGTAGAAACAAAAAAGCCCGACCGTAACCCGGCCGGGCTTTTTCTTTGAATCCAGACTGCTGATCACTCAGCTTTTTGCTCTCGCTCCAACTTTTGAGTCGAGCATCGCCAGGCCTGCCGGTGCATCACCGATATTCTTGAGCATCTCAATAATATCGGAGGCGTTCTTCTCCTCTTCGACCTGCTCCTTGATGAACCAGTGGAGCATGACCTGCGTTGCATAGTCTTTTTCCTTGAGCGCCAGCTCATACAACGCCTCAATCGTCCCCGTCACCTTTTTCTCGTGCTCGAGCACTTTCTTCATCACATCAATCGGAGTCTTGTAGTCCGCAGGCGGTTTCGCAATCGCTTCAAGGACTACTTTGCTTCCCCGTTCGTACACGTAATGGAAGAACTTCATCCCGTGCTCGGTTTCTTCTTCACTCTGAACTTTCATCCAGCGAGCGAAGCCGGGGAGATTGACCGATTCAAAATGAGCCGACATCGCCAGGTAGAGATAGGACGAGTAAAGCTCATGGTTAATCTGTTGGTTTATTGCGTCCTGGAGTTTCTTTGATAGCATGGTGGTTCTCCTTATAATAGTACAAATGAATGCAACGTCGTCTGTCTTGAACCACGAATGAGGTCAGCGGGTTCCCAGGTACCTGGGAAGCCAGAGGCTCAGATCAGGAACATATGTGATCACGAGCAGCGCAACGGTTTCCATCAGAATGAAGCCGACGACAGCTCTGGAAAGATGGTAGATTGATTTCTCAAATCTGAGACTTGAGAGGAACAGGTTGAGACCCATCGGAGGCATCAGATACCCAAGCTCGAGATTCGTCAGGAAGATGATGCCAAGGTGAACGGGATCGATGTTGAATTGTGCCGCAATCGGAAGGATCAGTGGAACAGAAACAATCGCCGAGAAGATTTCCATCATCATCCCGATGATAATCAGGAAGCCGTTCAGGATCAACAGAAACATGACCCGGCTTGAGACGTGCTGCTGAACAATCTCGAACAACTTTTGTGGCACCTGCTGATCGATGAGATAGTTCATCAACCCCAGCGCCGATCCGAGTATCATCAGAATGGCCCCAACGAGCACCATGCTCTTTTTCATCACGCGGGGAACATCTTTGAACAGGTGCAGGTCCTTGTAAATGAACACCTCGACAACAAACGCATAGAACGCGGTGATGGCGGCTGCCTCCGTCGCAGTAAAGGCTCCCCCATAGATTCCCCCGATGACCACGAACGGGAGCGGGAGTTCCCAGGCGGAGGCTTTCAGTGTTGTTGCCAATGTCCCCCAATGGAATGGAATCTTCGGCACCTTGGCTTTGACGCTCACGCGCAGACTGTACGCAGACAGGAAAGCAATGAGAACGAGGCCAGGGATAAGCCCGGCGACAAACAGCTGGTCGATGCTGACCTTCGCCACGAAGCCGTACAGAATGATCGGAAGACTGGGTGGGAAAAGGAGACCTATGCTCCCCGATGCTGTGACGAGACCAAGTGAGAACTGCTCGGGATAGTGTTCCTTTATGAGGATTGGATAGAGAAGCCCCCCGAGCGCGACAATCGTGACACCGGACGCTCCGGTAAACGCAGTGAACAGTGCACACGTGACAAGCGCAACGATCGCCAACCCTGCTGGCATCCATCCGAACAATGCTTGAGCGAGATCGACGAGTCTCTTTGGCGCCTTGCTCTCAGCAAGGAGATATCCCGCGAATGTAAAAAGAGGCACAGCAAGGAGCGTTGGTGTGTCGGCGATTTTGTAGAGATCGATAATGAGCGCTGAGGTATCGATATCTGCAGAGGTGAACGCGTACAGTCCGATCGCACCAAGAATCGTAAACAGCGGCGCGCCGAGAAGAGCAAGCAGCAGGATAATGAAGACAAAGATCCAGACGCTCATAGTCTCTCTCCTTGCGGCGCCTCCCCCGTAGCTCGTATGACAGCACGAATGAGGAAATGCACAGCCAGAAGTCCAAAACCAACCGGAATGATGATCTGCGCGTACCAGGACGGAATGTTTTCGAAGATTGTGCGGTGATCGGCGATCTCACCCAGCACAAACGTCCAGGATGCCTTTGCGAGCAGGTAGCAGATTCCGGTTGCGAAGAGATTCGTGAGCACTTCCACGGAAGCGCGGATATTTGGAGAAAGAAACCGCCGCAATGCGTCTATGTTAATGTGGCGATTCTCGCTCGTTGCGATCGCCGCACCAAGGAAGCCGAGCCACAGAAGCAAATGGCGCAACAGAATGTCGGCCCAGAAAATCCCCGAGGAAAACAGGTTGCGCAGCACGACCTGAAGGAAAGCCATCACAACCATAACCGACAGCAGGGTGATCAACACTGCTTCTTCAGCCCGAGTCAGGGCTTTGTCAATACTTTTGAGGATGTTCATTTCGATCCAGTGTGTGTTTTCCGGTAGTCAGTGACAGATTCTTCCACCTTGTTCAGGAAATCTTCAGTATAAAGCTTGCCGACGAGCGCACGGCGGGAACGATTCCCCACCTCTACATAATCCTGGACGTCTTTATCGTTCGCAGAGAGGACCGTGATTCCGCGTTTCTTCAGCTCGGCAAGGGCGTCCCTGTTGTCTTTCCTGCTCATCTGTGTAAGCTTCGAGATGTAGAGACGGCCGTTCCTCATCAGAATTTCCTGCAGGTCATTCGGAAGCTGATCGTAGTATTTCTTCGAGATGAGAACGGAACCGGAGGCATCCGCCAGCGGTACATCGATCATGTATTTCACTCTGGTATACCATTGCAGAGCAATCGCTGCGTATGGAGTGGTATAGAACGCATCGATTAGACCGGTCTGTAGCGATGTGTTGACATCGGTAACGGATAATGGAATCGGGTTGATGCCGAGAGTCCGGAATGCAGTCTCAGCGATCGGGTCCCCTTCCCACGTCCACATTTTGATTCCCTTCAAATCTTCCCTCTTCCGGACCGGTGAGGAGGTAAAGACGTGCACGAATCCGACTTCCGCCCAGCCGAGCAGGACATATCCCCCCGCCTCGAATGCCTGTTCGAAGTCGTTGCCGAATTCCTTGTACAGCATGTCCATTTCGTCGTCGCTTCGCACGAGAAACGGAGAATCAAGAATGCGGACTTTGGGGGCAATTTCCCCCATTCCGACCCCCGTAAACCCTCCGCTGTGAAGCTGTCCCACGCGGATCTTTCGAAGAACTGATTTTTCGTCCCCCTGAACACCTGTGGCGTAAATCTTGAACCCCATGCGTCCGCCGCTTTCCTTTCGGATGGCGACATCGTACTCCTTCATGACGTTCATCCAGGTGCTTCCCTCGGGTGCGATGGTCGCGAACTTGATGCTATACTGTTGGGCATAGGCGGTGAGAGTTGCAAACAACACGACGGCGAGAATCAAACTGGTTCGTTTCACTGGTACTCCTTTATGGTAACTGGAACTAGTGCCACTTCTCATAATAGATCTTGTATTCAGTAAGGCACAGTGCTCGTTTCCAATTGCACAATCCCAAACTCAAACACAAAAACACTTTTTGGAAACGGCACTAGAAAAGGTCATTCATGTGTTCTCGGAGAAGTCTGGCTTTTTTCTTTGCGATTGCATTCGAGAGACGTGCATCCGGCAGGATATCGGGCGATGCATCTTCCACCTTCTTCAGCAGAGACTCGAACAGTTCCTGATTCTGCATCTGTACGGCATACGTTTTGGCGTAGTACACATATGTCAGGAGGAATTTCCCACCATTGATGGAGAGGGCCCGCTCGAAATATTCTTTGGCTTTTTCCGGCTTTCCGCCCAACACTTGCGGCATGCTTCCCTCCATCGTACCAAGGATCAGATACGGACCGCCATAATAGTATGTCGGATCTGTCTGGCGGACAAACTCCATCATCGCCATGACCTTGGGAAGGTCAGCTACTAC
>Ga0187870_1002847_pt1 | contig 13912 bp, 14 predicted proteins | sample June2016WEW_13_1_3_FD_132974 | JGI IMG/M metagenome (GOLD analysis project Ga0187870, IMG submission 132974) | Peatland microbial communities from SPRUCE experiment site at the Marcell Experimental Forest, Minnesota, USA - June2016WEW_13_150 | ecosystem: Environmental > Terrestrial > Soil >... | reverse complement strand
TTGCCCTCCTTGTGGGCGGCGTCTGGCGAAGCTCCAGCCAGGGAACGATTCGCCAACGTCCCATTATAGGAGGGCTTTTCGTTTCACTATCGCAGGGCTAAAGTTGTCTTGGACAAGAGTGTTAACAAATCAGACACGATTTCGGAGTTGGGCCGCTCAGCTATCTCTGAAACAACAGGCGGCCACAGCTATTGTTTCGTAGATATGGGTGGCATGGCTGGAACAGAAGGCTTGGTGGCGGATATCGAATGCAGAGGGCGCTACCCAATGCATAACGTGGGCGTGACTATTACAGACGTGGACGCACTCAGCGCCGACAATACGATGCAGAATATGGGCGTATGGAGGCGGCCCTTTCCAACTCGAAGAGGAGATCGCGGATCTCCAAGAACAGGTTGACGATCTGGAGGGGGAGAACGAGACGCTCCAAGACCAGCTCGACGAAGTCGCCTCGATTGTCGCCCCGGAAGAGGTCGAGGAAGAAGAGGAGGACCCGGACCAGGACTGACCCATCCGGCGGACGGGCGGCGCTGGCGTAAGGAAACGGTCACTGATAGAGCGCTCCGGTATCGCGCCCATGCCTCCGCTCCGCCGGGACCTCGTATCTGCATTCTTTGCGGAAGCCGACGCAACGTTGAGATCGGCCACCTCGACGGCCATGAGGAACACGGCGAACCGGCCAATCTCCTCTGGACGTGCTGACGCTGCAATGTCCGTTGCGCGAATACGCTCCGGCGTGCTGGAATCGGCCGGCTCACGGTACAGTACAATCCCGCCGGCAAAGGGGCTACAAGCCTCGGTCAGTGGCTCACCGCCGTGCTGAGCATGAAAGGCGAGTCGGACCAGATGACCGTTCCGGCAGCGGTGGAGATGATCCGGGCGACCCCACCCGAGAGCCGGAGCGAATTCGCCGAGGAGATTTGGCAAAGGCGCCGTGCCCGCTACGGTCCGAGTGGGCACAGCGATAGCGTTCCGTTGGATGACGGAATCCGCTAGCCCTTCAACTTCGGCCATCGGTTGTACCCGATAGACGGATCGTTTGCCCTCAGCGCCGTGATGTACTCGACCTCTTGTGCTGGTTCAGCGTGAAATGGAGAGTTGGCGAGCCCCGTTAGCGAGTATAGCGCCAATTCCGTCGGACCATTTTGCAGCGCCGAAAGCGGAGGCGGCCGGCGGAAGGGGCAGCGACTGAGACTGCAACTGGTTTCAAAAAGGAGATCAGGTTGGCTGGCCCATTCAGCACAGGGCGCGCTCGGCACCCGCCGTTGACTGTAGACGCGGCGGAGGCTCGGCTTAAAGCAGAGGCTGATCCGCCACTGGGGAAAACCAACTGGCTACGAAAAGGGTCTTCGAACCACACCTAATCCTATTGTAATGGGGCGTGCCAGGATATCAGGCCGGTTGAGCAGGGTCCTTCGGGCCGTCTCTGGCGGACTGCGCCCGGTTCCATTCCGGATGGCCCGTAACACGTCTTATTAGAACCCAAAGGAGGGCACGCACTGACGAGCATCGGCGGCGGGATGGGAATCCTGACTGGCCAAGAGACAGCTTGAACTTCGTATCCTTTCCTTCCCGACACGCCGGGTCGCATCCAGAAATTCGAGCGGGTTTAGCTGAGACCACTGCGGGTCGGGCCGCCGTGGCGCCTCGGCGCGTACCGCGACAACCGGCACGGTGATGCCCACCCGAAGCGAAGGTTAGTTGTGCCGACGGCCGCACCGTCCTATACTACCGGGAGAGGCACCCGACTTGGCGGCTGCCTGGGAGGAGCTCGATGGACCGGACCGTGAGCGTGGGCGTGGTGGGGACCAGCTGGTGGTGTGATTGGTGGCACGTACCGTACCTGCGGAGTCATCCTCGCGCGAAGGTTCGTGCGGTCTGCGGCCGCAATCGTGCCCGAGCCGAGGAGGTGGCGGCGAAGCACTCGATCCCGCGTTTCTTCACGGACTTCCGCGAGATGATCCGGAGCTCCGAGGTCGAAGCGATCGTGGTGGCTGTGCCGGACGACCTGCACTGCGCGGTAACCATGGCGGCGCTCGATGCTGGCCTGCACGTGATCTGCGAGAAGCCGCTGGCCGTGACCGTGAGGGACGCGCGGGCCATGTGCGAGAAAGCGGAGTCGGCCGGCGTCACGCACATGACGTACTTCACCTACCGGTGGATGCCCTGGTACCGGTACGTCCGGGAGCTGATCCAGGCCGGCGCGATCGGTCGTTGCTACCATTGCTCGATCCGCTACCTTGGCTCCTACGGCCGTGGGAAGACGTACGCCTGGCGCTTCGACCGCGCGCGCTGCTGCGGCGTCCTCGGCGACCTGGGGTCCCACATGATCGATCTGTCCCGCTGGTTCGTGGGCGACATCTCGGGGGTGAGCGCGGACCTGCGCACCTTCGTGGAGCGGGATCCCCCGGAGGGTGGCCGACTGGAGCCGGCGAACGACGCGGCAGTCCTTGTGCTTCGGTTCGCCGGGGGCGGGCACGGTACCATCCAGGTGAGCGCGGTGGCACAGACCGCCGAGCGAAACCAGGAGCAGCACGTCGTGCTCCACGGCGAGAAGGGGACCATCGAGGTCGACGTCACGATGACGGCAGGAGCCGAGGTCCGCGTCGCCGGGCAGGAAGGGCAGTTTGCCGTCGCCCCCGTGCCGGACAGGTTCTGGGGTACCACGGACAGGTCCAGGCCCTTGATGCAGCAAATCGCCCACCTGTTTTCGACCGAGCCGATCGGAGACCGCCTCTTCATCGACGCCGTCCTGGAGGGGCGTCAGGTCGAGCCGAGTCTTCACGACGGCCTGGAGGCGCAGCTCGTCATAGATGCCGCGATCCGCTCGCATGCCGAAGGGCGCTGGGTTGGAGTGGGGGAGCGCTGAATCCCGCGCGAGGGGCGAGCTCGTAACGGGGCGAGCCCCGAGATCGCCGAGCCGTCCGTGGGGCAGCACGCCCCATCGGTGTCGAACGTCCGGTCCCACGCCTCGTGTGGGGACGAGCTCATGCCCCTTCCCGCGCTGTTCCATGGGCAGGGGGAGCCCACATGTCGGTCCGGGGCGCCATGCCGGCACGGCGGGGTGGTGGCCCCACGAGCAGGGCACGGTGCGAGCCGGCAGTCGGAGCCGACGGGTGGGCTGGCGGCCCGTTGTTTGGTCGAGCCTGCCCTGTCGGTTTTATGGAGTCCCGCTCTACCAGATCACGGAGCCTTTCCCATGGTCAGATGCCTGAGTACTCGGCAAACAGGAGATTGAGATTCGGTACCCCGGCGGCGAGGTGAGATTGCACTGGGCCAGTCACCAGCAGTAGGGCGCGCAACGGGGCGATATCTGTACGTCAAGCGGCTTGCTGGCGACGAACCTGCCGTTGCTTCCGCGCCGCCTCCAACTTCCGGTCGCGCTCCGCGTGGATCTCCTGCTGCCGCCCCGCCAGCACGTCCTTGGGCGTGATGTAGCCGGTGGCGCTGTTCAGGCGGACGTTGTTGTAGTGGTCAACGTAACCCTGCACCAGACGCCGCGCATCATCGAGCGACAGCGGCGTACCCGGCCGGATGCACTCCCCCTTGAGCGATTTGTGCCACCGTTCGATCTTTCCGTTCGATTGCGGGTAAAACGGCGAGGTTCGGACGTGCGTCATACCCGAGATCCTGATGAACTCCTTGAAGTCCTTGGCGATGAACTGCGGCCCGTTGTCCGAGATGATCCGGGGCCGCGCTTCCGGGTACTTCTCCTTCGCCCCTTGCAGGATGATCTCGATGTCCGCTTCGGTCATCGACTCTCGGATGTCCCAGTTCACGATGTACCGGCTGAAACCGTCCAGGATGCTGCACATGTAGTAGAATGACCCGCCGATGTTGAGGTAGGAAACATCGATGTGCCAGTGCTGATGTGCTGCCAACGGTTGCACGAAGCCCGTGCCCTTCTTCGACGGCTTTCCGTTCCACTTCGACAAGAGCCCGGCTTGGCTGAGCACCCGCCACACACTGGATGGGCTAACCGCCACGATGTCGGCATCGAGCATCATGAACGTCAGCCGCCGGTAGCCTTCCAGCGGGTTCTTCAGGTGGAAGCCGACGATGGCCTGCTTCTCCCACTCCTCCAGCCAGAAATCCCGGGGAACCCAGCCGTTGTACTCGTTCACCTTGCCGTAGCGTTCCCGCCAGTCGTAGAACTTGCTGGCGGTGATGTCGAGCCATTCGATGAATCGTCCGACGTTGATCTCGGTCTTCTCCGACCAGCGCCGGACGAAATCCACGATCTGATCCCGCGTATCGTGCGGAACCCAGACCCCGGTCAGAGTTCCCCAAGCGTTTTTTTTAGGGTCACATGCTCAGCCATCAACTCGGCCAGGACCTCGTCTTTGGTCTGGATCTTCTTCTCCAGGTAGGCGATCCGCTCCTGGTCGGCTGAGTAGTTGGTTGGCCTCTTCGGTTCGAAGGCCGCCGCCCCATTCTCGAAGAACTCCTTCTGCCAGCGGTAGAAGACCGTGGGTTGCAAGCCGAACTCGTCGCAGAGCTTCGAGATCGGCTCCTTCTCCAGCAGATGCCGCCTGAGGATGGCGACCTTCTCTTGGGGTGTGTAGTGCTTCCGTTGCTTCTTCATGCGTTCTCTCCTTTACCTTACTGGGAGAACGCCTTCTCCATTTCCAACTGAACCGGAACACTCTTTGGTGCTCACCTCGCTGTCTGATGCCTCTTCGGATTCCCACAGAATCTGCTTTCGAATGGTGAAGTCCCTTTGCTCTGCCAGCGTGAAATCAGCCTCAATCAGGCGACTGTCTGCGCTGCCGAAGTAGTTGAGGGTGCCCGTCAGGTCTTTGCCAATGTAGATCTTGCCATTGGGATACGTGATCTTGTAGACGATTTTCATTATTCTGTCCCGTACCCAGACTAACCTCAATCACACGGCCGTCACCGCCTCCACCACATCCTGAAACCGCCAAGCGGTCCCGCGCCGGGTGGTGAAAACCTGCCGGTTCAGTTCATCGGCAATCTGCTGGGTGGTGTCGTCCGCCGCGGGGCCATCGGACACACTCTACCAGAGCGGCCCCTTTTGTCGGGGGTGGTTCTTAAGGATTGGAATTCAAGGAGCTTTGACTCTCTAAAGCCAGTTTTACGCCTTGGCAACGGCCCAAAGCAGTCGGCTGCCTGCAACCCAACATGGGAGAAGAGGTTCAGAAGGGCGAGCGCTTGGAGCAGGAGCCGTCGCCAAACCGGGCGTACTTCCTGCCATCGAAGAGCATGTCGGAGCCTGACCGCTGGTAACTGACCTGGGCGGAGCGCCCGTTCGAGTAGCTGAGTGTGATCAATCCCTGGTAGTCGTTGCCTTCGGCCGACCATTTTCCTGCGGCGCCGCTCTGTGAAGCGGAACCCCACTCACCAGCTTGAGAAGCGGACATCTCGCCGCCGCGGTTAAACATACCGTTGGCGCAAAGATTCAGCGTGTCCTCCCTGGAATAACTGCCTACTGAGGAAGAATAGAAAAAGTAGTACTGTCCGGCGACCGCCATGTTGACCGGTTGCGACCGAGGCTTCACAAAACTGACGCTCGCCGCAATGGCATCGACGCGCGGCTTCAGTTGGGCATACTTCTCAGCCGTGGTCATCCCGAGCACCACCGCTGCGTCGCCGAATGGACTCATCACGGCGACGATGCGCGCTTTAATCTGGGACCGGTCTGCTGCCAGACCAGCCAACTCGCCCGACACTCCCTGGTAGGGACCTGCCGCGAATTCGCTGGCCGGCGAAGACGGCATCAACCGGAGGCCCTCCTCTGTGAGGCCTTCCCCATAGTCTGAGAGGAGCGCGGTCTTGTTGGTCCCTCTGACCAGACGGATCACGATCAGACCGGGTTCGGCATCTGAGCCCATCAGTAGAAGGGAGGTGCGATCAGTTACCTTCCAGGACGGCGGCACGTCGAACCCCACACCCCAGCCCTCATGCATGAAGCCGGGCGCTCGGCTTCGTCCGGTTGGACTTTGTGGCGTTCGCACGTCCGGCTTGCCAGGTCTTTCGATGGTTCGGGGGGCTCCCAGACGCCGGAAGATCAAAGGCTCGACCAGGTCGCCGCCGCTGACTACAAGCTGATCTCCTTGAAAGCGGTAGGCGTAACGGCTCTGTTCTCCATCGGAAGACCGATGGATCAGAATCCCCCCCTGCGCTTGGCACGTACCGGATTCATCGTCCAGGTTGCACGTGCCGGAAGACTGCACTCGCAGGAGCACTTTCAGGGGGGAGCCGGAAACCTGAGCTTCCCACTGTCCAACCAGCTTCGGTTCTATCCGGGTCTGCGCGCACAGCGTGACCGGAAATAGAACCGCCGCGGCCACAAACGGCGCGAGGCCGAACACCGCTCTCCCGATGCCCATGACCACCTCCCGCCGCAGCGGGAGTCCGCTGCGTACACCCTCGTCAGCCAGGATTTCCGTTTTGCCATCCTGGCCGCCTTCGATTGTACCTCCAACCGCCTCCATTGGAGCCGTTTCTCTCATTTCTCCCATCCCGAGCCACTCCAGCGGCCCAGGAAGGGGCCAGCTCTGGCTCCCTCGGGTACGTCAAAACCAGGAAGTGCCTCATTTCAGGCGATTTCTCCCACACCTCACCGTCCCCTCCCTGCTTCGCCCGGTTTGCGTCCCTACCGTCTCCGTCTACCCCGTCGCCACCGGCAAGGCGGCGATCCGTCCTACCATCGCCACAAACAGCCGCCGCGCTAGATGGCCCCCCGCCAGCAGCAGCCGGTAGTACCGCCGGAGTTGGCCAGGACGGAAAGGACGAAAGAGACGGCTCCAATCAAGGCGGCGGGGTGTACAATCGATGCTGGCCGGGACGCCAAAACGGAAATTCTGGTTATGAGCGTTTGCAGAGGGCCTAGAGATGGACAGACACGAGATTGCACGGAGGCTTCATGACATGGGCTGCAAGATCATCGCCACCCAAGTCAACAGTCAAGGTAGACACGTTTACTTGATCAAGTGCGAATCCGGCCGGTTCCGCACGGCTAAGACGAGCCACCGCAGGCGGTAACGAACCCCTCCGCCATCACTCTGATGCGCCGTCTCGCTCCAACTCGACTGCCACAACCGCCAGGCGGACGTGGTATCGTTTTGGGCGAGGCTACCTCCGGCAAGCCATCGAAGGGAGACGCCGATACGATGGCACGTCGGAGATATCAGGACCCCAAGCCGTCGAAGACAGGGAAGTGGTGGTACCTCCTGTACCGCCAGGACATCTTTGAGAACGGAAGGAGGGTAAGGAAACGAAAGCGGGTCAAACTCGCTCCGGCCAGCATGGGGGAGCGGGAGGTCAGGAAAGTCGCCGCAGAGCATTTGCGGCCGTTGAATCAGGGACTCGTTACCGTCGGGTCCGCGACGAAGTTTGAAGACTACGTGGGGAGCGTCTACATTCCAACGGTGATGCCGCTGATGGCCAAGAGCACGCAGGATCGTTATGAGAGCGTGCTCAAGAACTACCTGCTTCTGAATTCGGGCAGGCGTGCTTGCGCGATCTGACGCCGCTCGCGGTTCAGCGGTATCTATCGGGGATGGCCGGATCGAGTCTGTCCCAGGAATCGCGGGACAAGATCCGAGACCTGCTGTCCAGCGTCTTGGGGTCGGCTGTGCAGTATGGATACCTCGTCAAGAACCCCGTCGAGGGGCTACGCCTGCCGAAGCCGAAGCGAGGCAAGCGGGTGAAGCCGTTCATAGTGCCGCAGGCGTTTGAGTGCTTGCTGAACTTGATCCCCGAACCTTACGCCACGATGGTGTACGTTGCTGTCTTCACCGGTCTTCGCGTCAGCGAGCTGGTCGGGTTGCGGTGGCGGAACGTCAGCGCGGATACAATCACTATCGATGAGAGATTTTGCCGTGGTGAGTGGGGACCTCCAAAGAGCGAGGCAGCCAACGCCACTATCGCGGTGAACCGTGAAGTGATCGAGCGTATTCACCGGCTGAAAACCTTGGTGGTGGAGGTCAAGGCGGGTCGGGCTACCCGACATCATGTCGTTGTGAAGTCGGACAGGCCAGACGATCTCGTGTTTCAGTCGGTGGCGAAGGGCGCGCCGATGCGGGACAACAACATCCTGGTGCGGCACATCAAACCCGCAGCCAGGAAGCTCGGCATCGGCTGGGTGAATTGGCAGGTGCTACGTCGATCCCATGCCACCTGGCTGAAGATGGCCGGTGCCGACGTGAAGGACGCTCAGGCTCAGATGAGGCACTCCAGGGCAACCACGACCTTGGATATCTACCAGCAGTTCGTTCCCGAGTCGCAGCGCCGGGCGGTGGACAAGCTCACCGCGCTGGCCGGCTCCAATATGGTCCATTGAGATGTTCCAGATGGCTGTTCCATTACTGTTCCAATAACTGGGCGGTAGGCAGGGTGGCAATGACTGAAAACGTGAGACGGGTCAAGCAGATACGAGAGGCCGAAATGGCTGATGGTGGCCCTGAAAAGGCTGGCGTCGGCGGTTCGATTCCGTCCCTGGCCACCATTTTCAACAACTTACAGACTGCCCTTCCCGGTTTTGGTTGCAATTGGTTGCACTTCCGCGTCAATTGCAGCCAGGTTTTCACTGCACCATCCTCCCGGCTTCGACGTACGCCGTGAGCCGGCGGACCGCGTTTACCTGCGACTCAGGCACGAGCTGCTGGTAGACATCCTGCGTCGTACTCGCCCGGCTGTGCCGCATCAGACCCTGGGCGTCCTTGACGTCCACTCCGGCCTGCTGCATCCAGGTCGCCGACGAGCGCCGCAACGCCTGCCAGTTTACCCAGCCGATGCCGAGCATCCTCGCCGCCGGCTTGATGTGCCTGGACAGGATGCTGTTATCATGCATTGGCGCTCCCTTGACGACCGACTGGAACACCAGATCGTCCGGGCCGTCCGACTTCACCGCGCGATACCGGCGCCAACTGCGACCAGCCCGAACCACGATCTCGACGGACTTGAGCCGGTGAATCCGTCCGACCACCTGCTCGTCCACCGAGATCGTCGCCTTGCTGGCATCCGACTTCGGCACGTCCCAGTCTCCCCGGCAATAGCGCTCCTCGACGGTAATCGAGTCCGCATGTACATTCCGCCAGCGGAGACCGGCGAGTTCGCTGACCCGCAGCGCCGTGAACACCGCCACGTAGATCATCGTGGCATAGGGCTCCGCGATCAGACCCAGCAGAGCAACGAACTGCTCCCTCCGAAGAAACGGCTTGGTCCGGCGCAGCTTCCGTTTCTTCAGCCGGATCTTCTCCGCCGGGTTACTGCTGAGCCGGCCGTAATCCACCGCCGTCCGAAGCACGGAGGACACCACATCCCGGATCTTGTCAACACTCTCCGGAGACAGATCGGTCCCCTGGAGCCGGGAGAAGTATTCCTGCATCCGCTCCAGCGTCACCTCCCGCAACATGAGATCTCCGAACTCCCGGTTGAGGTGGTTCTTCAGCACGCTTCGGCTACGCTCCCTGGTGGTGCTGGACATCGTCGAAAGAACATCCCGTTCGTAAAGGCGTGCAAAGTCCCGGAACAGGCAAGCGCCACCGATCCCTTCGCGGGCCTGATTGACGCGCGAGACATAGTCGTCCCGCAGCCGCTCGGCCTGCGCCCTGGTAAGAGTCGCCGGCCCGAGGGGAATGCGTTTAACCTTCCGAATCCTTCGCCCATTCTGCACTACATCCTCACGAACCAAAATCGTCCACTCATTGCCCCGCCGTTTCGGCGTGGGCTTTTGGTATCGTCTTCGAGCCATTCTTTCAAAGCCGCCTCCTTGCGGCGATGGCTCGTTTCGGATTTGCTCGGAAGGAAAAGTACCATAGTCAGAGACCACTTTGGTGGAGGCGGCGTCCACCGCTGCCACGTGCGCCGGTTGGGGATGCAGAGCCACGATGCTGATCTACTTGTGCCATGAAGGAACCCTGTCCGAATAGGGAGTTGAGGACGGATTTCGATGACCGATATACCCCCGCCTGATGACGATTCCTCCGAGGGCTGGATCTCGAGTGATCGGATTCCACGGCAGGATCTCGCCCCCGCGGAGGCCGGAGCGCTTCTGGAATACCATTTCTCGGCCCTTGCGGCCCGTCCAAGGCCCCTAAGTCTTCGGGAAGGTGCTGGGGGGTGGCCCGCTACCTCAAAGCCCTCGCTGCGGAGACCCGGTCGGGGCCCCTTCGCGCGTTGTTGACTCGCCTGGCGGAGGTGATCTGGGGAACCCTGCTCCGGCACGCACCATTCGCGATAGCCCGCAAGCCTACTGCAATTGAGTTCGTGGAGGCGCATGCCGATACCTATCTGGCCGGCCTCCAGGCGGCTGGCTTCGACATCGAGGGCGTGCTGGAGTACCTGCGGAACTCCCCACCCCCGGCGCGGCACGCTGGGCCGTCGTTGTCCGCGCATTTGTCGGTGCACAGCGATGTCACGGCGCGTCTCCGCCGCTGGGAGAGGTCGAAACCGGGTTCGAAACCCGGGACAGCCACCCTGTTTCGCTCGTGATAACTCTACTTTTTACTGCGGCTTCGCGCAAGCGAAAGGTAGCGACTTGTCAGCGCAAAGTGATAATGTCCTCCTTGTGCAAAGTAGGAATGTCCTCTTGACAGGCGCCACGATGGCGGGGTGCAAGAGGACACGCTATTGCTCACGATGGAAGAACGGGACCGGCTGAAGGTGTTGCACGAGGTCCTGCAGGGGCACATGACGCAGCGTTGCGCGGCCACGCAGTTGAAGCTCAGCACGCGGCAGGTGCGGCGGCTGAAGAGGAAGGGCGACCGGGCCGTAGTGCATGCGCTGCGCGGCCGGCCGTCGAACCGGAAGATTGCGGAGAAGACCGAGCAGCGGGCGGTCGCGCTGGTGCGGCGGAAGTACCACGACTTCGGCCCGACCTTGGCCTCCGAGTACCTGGCCAAGGATGACGGCATTGTGGTCAGCCGTGAGACGTTGCGGGGCTGGATGACGGAGGCCGGGATCTGGAGGAGCCGCCGCCAGCGGATCGAGGAGGTTCACCTCCGGCGGCAACGGCGGAGCTGTTTTGGCGAGCTGCTGCAGTGGGACATGTCCGACCACGACTGGCTGGAGGGCCGGGGCGAGAGGATCTACTTCATCGCGCTGCCGGACGACGCGACCAGCCGTGCGTTTGCGCGCTTCGTCCGGCATGACTCGCGGGAAGAGAACCTCAAGCTGCTCTGGGCGTACTTGACCCGCTATGGGCGACCGCTGGAAATCTACACCGACCTGGACACGGTTTTTGCGGTGAGCAAGGGCGAGGCGGCGCGGGCGGCGCGCGAAGGGTGGGCCGAGGCTCCCAAGACCCAGTTCGGGCGGGGCCTGCCGGAGCTGGCCATCGGCTGGATTGGGGCGCGGAGTCCGGAGGCGAAGGGGAGAGTGGAGCGGCACTTTCAAACCGCCCAGGACCGGCTGGTGAAGGGCATGCGGCTGGCGGGTGTGGACACGTTGGAGCCGGCCGATGCGACCGACGCCCACCGTCCGCTCCGAGCCGAGCACGATCTAGCCGCGATCCTCTGTGAAGTGTAACCACGGATCGTCACCAACGACTACACGATTCGGCTGGATGGCAACGTGTACCAGATAGCCCGCGCCGAGATTTCCACCGGGCTGCGGAAGGCAACCGTCCGGGTGGAAAAGCGGCTGGACGGCACGGTCGCGGTGCGGTTCCGGGACCGCTATCTGAACATTGTCCTGTGCGAACCGCGGGCCAAGGCGGTTTCCGCTATGCCGGCCAAAACGGCGGCGCGGCGGAAACCCGGCGGACGCTACCACGACTGGAACGAGAACTTCGACCTGCATCAGGCTCCGCCCATCTGGGTGGCCAGCCAGGCCTCCGGCACCCGCAAGGACAGCGAATGGTGAACTGGAGCAACAGCAACAAGGGCCGGTAGACATGCTGCACCCCTGGCACTCGAAACGCGGTCCAGTAAGGGACAGGCGGGAAAAGAGGCAGTGCACGTCCGGAACAAATACGCCTGGCTCCGCGTACTGAGTGGTATGGCTTTCCAGGACGTCCGCCACGCCTACCGGATGTTTGTGAAGAACCCGGGGTTTACCGCGATAGCCGCGCTCTCTCTCGCCCTGGGTATCGGAGCGAACAGCGCTATTTTTAGTCTGGCCGATGCTCTTCTGTTTCGGCCGCTGCCCATCCGCGACCCGGGTGCGGTCGTCACGATCAGCACCGCCCCGCCCGACAGTCCCTACGGCGGTGTCTCCTACGCCAACTACCGCGATTTTCGGGACAAGCTGCGATCGTTTGACGGCGTGGTGGCATTCACGTTCTCAACCTGGGGCGTGGCCACGTCGGCCAAGGACGCCGCCCAGATGCGCATGGGCGTGTTCGTGAGCGGCAACTTCTTTTCGGTGCTGGGCGTGGAACCCACGCTCGGGCGTGGTTTCCGCCGCGATGAGGGGCAGGTGCCCGGGCGCGACGCCGTGGTTGTGCTGGGACACCAGTTCTGGAAGACCCACTTCGCCGCGTCCCCGTCGGCGATCGGCCAGACCATCCGCATCAACGGCGTCGATTTCACGGTGGTGGGTGTTGCGCCCGAGAAGTTCACAGGCATCGAGCGGTACATTCGCCCGGCGATGTTCGTGCCGCTCATGATGAAGCAGCGGCTCGACGCATCCAAGGACGACCCGCTCGAAAAACGCGGCGACCACGGGCTTACGGTGAAAGCGCGTCTCAGGCCGGGCACATCCATGCGGACCGCCCAGGCCGAGCTGGCGACGTTGTGGAAGGGGCTTCAACAGCAGTACCCGGAGGAGAACCGCGGCCGGATCGCCGCGCTGAAGACCGAGATCCAGGTGCGGTACCAAGAGTACGTGTACGACGCGGTGATGGTGTCGTTCCTGATGGGGCTGGTCGCCCTGGTGCTGATCATTGCGTGCGCCAATGTCGCGAACCTGCTGCTGGCCCGGGCGCGTTCCCGCTCCCGCGAGATCGCGATTCGGCTGGCGATCGGCGCCAGCCGTCTGCGCCTGATCCGGCAACTGCTGCTGGAGAGTGTGATGCTCGCGCTCATGGGCGGCCTGCTGGGGATCGTGTTTGCATATGGGGGGATCCGGTTTCTCCAGCGGATCCGGATTCCGACCGATCTGCCCGTGGTGATCGGCGTCCAACTCGACCATCGCGTGCTCCTGTTCAGCTTGTTTACCGCCCTCGTCACCGCGTTGTTGTTCGGCCTGGTGCCCGCATTGCGTTGCACCAGGACAGATCTCGTACCGGCCTTGAAGGCGGCCCAGCAGGGATCGCCGGGAAAGCGGCGCACCATCGGGCGCAATGCCCTCGTCATCGGTCAGGTGGCCTTGTCGATGGCCCTCCTGGTGGCTGCCGGGGTGCTGGTGGATGCGGTCCGCAAGACGCTTGCGCTCGATCCCGGCTTCCGCACGGACCATCTTCTGACGATGGAATTCGACACCGCGCTGGTCCGCTACACGGACCAGCAGACGCGCGTGTTCTACCGCGAAATTGGGGACCGCGCCCGGGCGCTGCCGGGCGTGCGGTCGGTCGCGATGAGCTGTTACATTCCGTTCTCGCCGAACGGCTACCTCAAGACGGTGGTCCCCGAGGGGTATCAGTTCCCCAAAGGAGGCGAGTCGGCGTCGATCGGAGCGGCGGACGTCGATGAGCACTTTTTCGACACGATGAAAACCGCGATTATCCGCGGGCGGGGATTTACGGCCGACGACAAGGCCGGCGCGCGGCGCGTCGCGGTGGTGAACGCGGAGTTTGCGAAAACGTACTGGCCCAAACAGGATCCGATCGGAAAACGGTTCCGGCTGAACGACAGCAAGGGGCCTTGGGTCGAGGTGGTAGGTTTGACGAAGACCAACAAATACTGGTTCATCGCCGAACCCCCGATCCAGTATCTCTACCTTCCCTTTGCGCAGGACCAGAACTCGCGCATGAGCCTGATTGTCGAGACCGAGGGCGATCCTGCCG
>Ga0187870_1002832_pt1 | contig 13954 bp, 15 predicted proteins | sample June2016WEW_13_1_3_FD_132974 | JGI IMG/M metagenome (GOLD analysis project Ga0187870, IMG submission 132974) | Peatland microbial communities from SPRUCE experiment site at the Marcell Experimental Forest, Minnesota, USA - June2016WEW_13_150 | ecosystem: Environmental > Terrestrial > Soil >... | reverse complement strand
ATCGCGTTGATCGTGAAATCGCGTCGTGCAAGGTCATCGATGATGGAGGGGCTGAAGGTCACAGCGTCCGGGCGCCGGCCGTCTCCATACGATGCCTCGGTGCGGAACGTGGTGACCTCGAAGGTCGTGCCCTTGAAATGCACCGTCACCGTGCCATGCTTGATGCCGGTGGGGATCACGCGCCGGAACAGGGGAATGACCTGCGCGGGGTGGGCGTCGGTGGCCACGTCGTAGTCGGTGTGCGGCCGGCCCAGCAGCATGTCGCGCACGGCACCGCCGACGAGGTGGCACTGGAAGCCCGCCGCGCGAAAAATCGTGGCAAAGTCTCGGACGACCCGGGGTACGTGCATGGCGGCATCGAGTATCAGGAATTGGGGATCGGCGGTCAAGAAAAAAAGCCCCGTGCAGGTGCCCCGGGGCTTTCCTTTTCAACGAACCAGACTCTACCTGAAGAGCTGGAGAACCGACTGGGGCTTCGTGTTGGCCTGGGCGAGCATCGCCGTGGAGGACTGAACGAGGATCTGGTCCTTCACGAACTCGACCATCTGCGTGGCCATGTCGGTGTCGCGGATCAGTGACTCCGCCGCCTGGAGGTTCTCCGCGCCGATGGACAGGCCCTTCATGGCGTATTCGAGCCTGTTCTGGTAGGCGCCGAGATCCGCGCGCTGCTTGTTCACGAGTCTCAGCGCGTGATCCAGCACTCCGATGGCCGCATTGGCCCTGTCGGGCGATGACAGCGAGATGAAGGTCGCGTTGGACGGCCGGCCGTTCGCTCCCTGCACCCCCAGCCCTTGTGCCGTCATTGTGCCGATCATGACCTGCACGCGCTGATCCATGTTCGCGCCGATGTGAAGCCACATGCTGGCGGTGACCACGTTCTCCCCGGTCGCCTTGGCGAACCTGCCGGTGAGCATGTTCATGCCGTTGAACTGCGCGTGGGACGCGATGCGGTTGATCTCGCTCACCAGCTGTGAGACCTCGACCTGGATCTGCATCCGGTCCTCGTTGGAGTAGATGCCGTTGGACGACTGCACGGACAGCTCGCGAAGCCTCTGCAGGATGTCCTGGCTCTCCTGGAGGTATCCCTCCGCCGTCTGGATGAAGGAGATGCCGTTCTGCGAGTTCTGCACCGCCATGCGCAGGCCGCGGATCTGCGACCTCATCTTCTCCGACACGGCTAGGCCCGAGGCGTCGTCGCCGGCCCTGTTGATCCGCAGGCCCGACGAGAGCTTCTCCATGTCCTTGTCCGACGCAATGTTGTTGAACTTCAGGTTGCGTTCGGTGAAGAGGGCGCTCATGTTGTGATTGATGATCATCGAATCCTCCTTGAACGTGTGGACCCGGACTTCCCTGTCCGGGCATGATCGCGGTCGCCGCAGGCACGGTACTCCGTGCCGTAGGTGACATTCCCGTTTCAATGCTCGGTCGATTCCGAAGGTCCTTGAGTTATTTCGGGAATGCTGTACTCTCCCAGTCATGCCGGATTTCGCGCGCGGCGGGCCCCTGGTCACCGGGGGAGCCAGGCCCTCGCTCCGAGTTCTCTCAGAATGGGTCCGGGTGCTGCACGGGGTGGGAACGGGAAAGCCCCCCGTGGTACATTCGATCCCGAGGGAGTAGGGATGCTGGAGAAAAGCCGACTCGAGGAGCTGTCGGAAGAGCTGCCGGAGAGGGAACGCAGAGAGCTCCTGGAGCGCATCGGCAAGAGGATGGAGCGCGAGGGAAGCGAAGAGGCCGTCCCCGTCGAGCTCCAGGAGGATGAGCGGCAGAAGATCATCGCGTTCGAAATGAAGAAGGCGGGGACCTGGATACGGTTTCTGATGTGGCTGCGGACCTTCTTCTCCGGAAAGCCCAGGACCGAGGTGTTCCTGGACCTCCGGCTGCGTCACCTGAAGACGCACATCCGCTCACTGAGCCCCGGCATCACCGGCTTCGAGACCCGCGATCTCTCGGCGAAATTCGGCCGCAAGCTCTATGACGTGTTCCTGGCCGCTCAGCCCGTGCTGGGCGTCTATCATGCCCTGGGCTCGGACAAGGCGCTGCGCGGTGCGGCGTACGCATGGTATGTCGAGCAAAAACTGGAGCGCGCGAAGACGAATATCGACGACTTCGTCGGCACGGAGGAAATGGAGGAAATCTTCGCCCAGACCGGCCAGACGGAGGAAATCCGCAAGAAGCTCTCGTTGCGCCTGAACGACTACGTGCGCAGCATCCCCGAGAGCTTCATGCTGCAGCTGGAAGAGCAGGCCCGCCTCCACATGTCCCTCGGGCGGCTCGCCTCCTTCCCGTTCGTTTCATTATTCCGGTATTTCAACTGTGTGCTGGGGGACACAATCGATCCCAAGTACCCGCCCTTCGAGCATGCCCCGGTCATGCTGACGCTGGACCTCATGGAGAAGCTGCACGTCGACTTCGGCCTCTTTCACCGCAGCGCGCCGGACTATCTCTACGCCGAGGAGCCGATCGCTTACTACCTGTACCTCCGGGCAGGGCTGAAGCCGGGCGCGGAAGGAGGCGAGGAGCGCATCGCCAAAGAGCTGGGGCAGCTCCGCGCCGACGTGCTCGCCCTTGCGAAAGAGATCGATGACTTCGAGGCGGCCGTCCCACTGCTGGACCTGCTGCGGTATTTCCGCAGGGATCCCTGGTTTCAGCTCATGCTCAATCCTCCCCGCCTGCACCTGAAGAGCCTGTACTTCGCCACGTTGAAATCGAGACTGGGCGTGGAGCTGGAGGAGCGGCTGGGCACGATCAAGGAGCGGGTGATCGACCGCAAGATCCAGGAGCTCCTCAAGGGTCAGCCGATGACGTGGTTCACCTACTACCGGGAGAATCCGGATTTCGATTTCCGCAAGCTGGGGCTGCCGTTTTTTTCCGGCATCCGCAGCCTCACCCTCGTGTACAACTACCTGCAGATGCACTTCAAAGGAGCGATGCAGGAGGCGGCGCAGATCGTTGCCGCCACGGCACTCGCGAACAATCGCATCCTGCAGGGCAGGCTCGCGCAGAACATCTCGGGCCTGGAGGACCTCGAAGCGCGCATCGTGCTATTCGACCGGTCCTTGTCTCCGGATGAGGAAGACGGCAAGCAGATGGGACGGTTCCGTTTCAGCGTGGCCACCGACCTTCTCTTGCAGAAGACCTATCGCGCCTTCGTGTCGCAGAAGGACCGGGACGCCCGTGACCTGATCGAAAAGACCCGAGAGTTTCTCACCGGCGTGCGCAAGATCTTCGACGACGTCCGCACGACCACCTTCGAAAACACCCGGTCTCTCCTGAAGACGATCCACCTCTACAGGGGGAGAAACCAGACCCTCGGGCAGATCCTGAACGCTCGGTCGGAAGCGATCGGCTCCTTCATGAAGCTTCTCGATCAGCTCCTGGAAATCGAGAAGGGCTCCTGAGACACCAGCTCGCCGAGGCGGCGTGCGGTGTCGCGCGGGTCCTCCACCAACACGCGGCGCCCGGCGATGAGGTCCGCGATGCCGGTTTCACGCGGGTAGCGGGGGATGATATGGAGATGGAGGTGGCCAATCGATGCTCCGGCCGAGGCGCCCATGTTGTACCCGATGTTGTACCCATGGGGAGAACAGGCACTGTCGAGGATTCCCAGGAGCCAGCGCTGAAGGGCGTTGAGCCGCGTCTCCTCCTCCGCAGTGAGCTCGCGGATGTCCTCCACGTGCCGGCTTGGATACAGCAGCAGATGGCCGGGATTGTACGGATACAGATTCACGGAGGCGATGAAAAGCTCATCCCGCCATATGCTGAGGTCCACCACGTCGGGGCTCTTGTCCCGGGCGAGGCAGAGGATGCAGCCGGCAGGATGTCGTCCCCTCACGTAGGACATTTTCTCGAAGTTGAAGAAATATCCGCCGTCTCCCACCCCTCACTCCTCCCCGGCGAAGACGTCGGCTGCCTGTGCGGCGGGAATAGGCATCCCGCCGCACAGGAACTGCATGACCCTTCCCAGTGCGTCCCGGGCTGTCCTATTATCAAAGGCGCATGAAAGGATATCGATTTCTCTCCCACGTGTCCAGTTTTGCCGGACGTGCGGTCGTGTTCTTCTTTATCGTGTCTCTCTTGTGCCTTTTTCTCTACATCCTGGGCAACTACCAGGACTTTCTCGACTCGACTCAGCTGTTCCTGCTGCTGTGCCTGCGGGTGAACCTCAGCCTGGAAATGATCACGGGCGTCTGGCTTGCCGGTTTCCTTGTGTACCGCGGCGTCCGCGAGCATCGGCCATTCGTCATCCGCTGGATTCTCCTTGCCCTCTCGTTCTCCACTTCGGCGGTGCTCCTGGCTGCCCTCCGGCTCGTCCAGCAATGGCTGCACTCCTGAAAACTCGTTATACTCGGTTCCATGATCCCCTTCAGTCTCGAGATGCCTCGCGCCGTCCACTTCGGCAGGGGAACCCTGCGGAAGCTGCCTGAGACCGTCCGGGAGATCGGCGCGCGCGTCATGATCCTCTCCGGCGGCGGGTGGCTGCGCGGCACGCCGTGGGACGCCGAGATCGAAAAGGGGCTCGAGGGATGCGCGGTCCGTCGATTCTTCTGCCCGCCCGCCGAGCCCAGCGTGCGGTCGGTGGACGCGGCGGCGGCGGCGGCCGCGGGCTTCAAGCCGGATGTGCTGGTTGCGGTGGGCGGGGGATCGGTCATGGACACGACCAAGGCGCTCTCGGCCCTCGTGCGGTTTCCCGGCTCGGCGGAGCGGTTTCTCGAGGGCCTCGTCGGAGCTGCTCCCGTGCCCGGTCCGGGCCTGCCCTGGATCGCGGTCCCGACGACGTCGGGCACGGGAGCGGAAGCCACAAAGAATGCCGTCATCAAATTCGAGGCAGCGGGGGTGAAACGGAGCATGCGCTCCCGCCACCTGCTGGCCCACGCCGTGCTCGTCGACCCCGAGCTCACGCTTTCCCTTCCCCCGGGAGTGACGGGCACTTCGGGGCTCGATGCCTTCACGCAGCTTGTCGAGGCGTACGTCAGTCGTTCGACGACACTGCCGGTGCGGTCTCTCGTGGAGGGAGCTTTCCCGCTGATGTGGGATGCGCTGGACGGGCTCTCGCGATCCCCCGGGGACCTCGACCTGCGAGAAAAGGCCAGCTACGGAGCGTTTGTGAGCGGTGTCGCCCTGGCGAATGCCGGGCTCGGCGCGGCCCACGGGTTTGCTGCCGCGGTCGGCGGAATGTTCGACGTGCCCCACGGCCTTGCCTGCGCCGTGTTCCTCCCCCACGTGCTCGCAGCGAACAGGGACGTCGCCTCCCTGGATATCGGGAGGCTCGTGGGCGTCTCCCACGGCAAGGAAGCCGTCCGGGATCCTGTCGGCTGGCTCGCCTCCGAGGCGGCAAGGTTTCTGGACGCATATGGCCTTCCGTCGGACCTGCGCGGGTTCGGCATCCCGGGCGAAAGTGTTGCGGAGCTGGCCGAGAAATCTTCCGGGTCCAGCATGAGAGGAAACCCGAGGGAATTGTCGATGAAAGAAAGGACGGACATCCTCACACGGGTGGTGTGAAAGCGCAGGAACGCACATGACAAGAGCGGTACGCGGCGCGATACAGCTATCGGAGAATTCAGCCGCGGCGATCGAACGGGCCGGGGCGAGGCTGGTAACGGAAATCCTCCAGGCGAACGGGATCGCCGAGAATCACCTCGTAAGCATCGTATTCTCGATGACCGAGGACCTGACGGCGGCAAACCCTGCCACGGGGCTGCGGCGGACTGGGTTCGCCTCCACGCCCCTGTTCTGCACGCAGGAGGCCAGGATCGATGGCGCGCTCCCCCGGGTCATCCGCGCCCTGGTAACCTTCGACTCCCTCGAACGGCGCGCTGCCGTTCCGGTGTACCTCGACGGCGCGGAAGCCCTGCGTCCCGATCTGGGCGACACGAATCCGCCTTCGGCCGCGGCGAATTCGCCGTCGACCACGCGAAATCCGCCTCCGAAGGCCCATGGTGGCCGGGCGTGAGCCGAAAAATGCCGCTGGTCTGGCATGTATCACGGGAATACGCGGGCATCGCCGAGGCGGGCGGCGTGAAGGACGTCGTACGTGGTCTTGCAGAGGCGCACGCGCGGGCCGGTGGCGCGTCGAGCGTCGTCATGCCATTGTACGGATTCGTCTCCGAAAGGGTCGCAGCGGGCAGGCTCGTCGCCTCCTTCACCCTGTCTCTCCCCGACCAGGACAAGGGCAATAAGCTCTTCGAGGAGACCGTGAGGATCCACGAGGCGCGGCAGGACGGCGTTCGGCTGCTCCTCGTGGATTCTCCCCGGTACTCTGCCCTTCGGGACGTGTACACGTACACGGCCGAAGATGAGCGGGAGAACCACTGGAAGAAGAAGGGGACTGGTCACTGGGATTACCATCAGCTCAACCTGATCCTCCAGCGGGCCGCGCTCGAGACTGCCCTCGCACTCGACGAGATACCTGACATCTTCCACTGCCATGACGGGCATACCGCTTTTCTTCCCGCGCTCCTCCGCGTAGATCCACGCTTTGAAGTGCCCCTTCGCTCCTCGTCGGCAGTCGTGACAATTCACAACGCAGGCAAGGGGTACCACCAGGAAGTGTGGGATCCTGATTTTGCCGGTCTCCTCACCGGACTGCCTCCCGATGTGCTGCGCAAAGGACTGCTGAACGGAACCGTGGACCCGCTCCTCCTTGCCGGCGAATACGCCCGGCTGGTCACCGTGTCCGAGAGGTACGCGGAGGAGCTGCTCGCGGAGCGCGACGAAGAGATGAGCGGCGGGCTGGGAAAGGCGCTCCGCGAACGAGGAATCGGCCTGGCGGGCATCACGAACGGCATCGACCCTTCGCCCTGGGATCCGCGCACACCGGGGAGGGCGGGCATCCCCTTCGGGTTCGATCCGGGGAATGGCGACCTGGAAGGAAAAAGCCGCTGCCGGCAGGCCCTCATGGAAAGGTTCAGCGTCTCCGCCGATCGGGCCGCGCAGAGCCCGCTCTACGCGTGCGTCGGCCGGCTGACAGGGCAGAAGGGGATAGACGTCCTTTCCCATGCGCTGCAGATCCTGCTGAGAAGTAAGACGGAACGCCGCTTCGTGGTTCTCGGCACAGGGGAGAAGGAAAAGGAGTCGATGCTCGCCTGGCTCGCGGCCGCGCCGGTCGCCGCAGGCCGCCTTGTGTTCCTTCCCCGGTACGATCCGCCACTCGCGTCGCTCGTCTACGCCGCAAGCGACTTCTTCCTGGTACCCTCCGAATACGAGCCATGCGGCCTCACGGACTTCATCGCCCAGATTTTCGGGAGCATCCCGGTTGTTCATCACGTGGGAGGACTCGTGAAGGTGCGCGATGGGGAGACTGGGTTCAGCTACCGTGAACATCGTCCCGCGGATTTAGTCGCGGCCGTCGAACGCACGAACCGGATCTACATCGAACAGGCCGGAATTCTGGATCGAATCAGGCGGACCGGATTCGAGGAGATCTTCTCGCGGCACACGTGGGACCGGGTGCTGGCCGACTCGTACCTTCCCCTGTACTCGGCCGTTGTCGCCGACGGACCATGGACGCGGAAATAAGCTTCAAGACGTCCGTGGACGTCGCGCGCATCCGCCGCGCCTGCAAGGCGGCGGAGAAGTGCCTTCGCTTGCTGGCACCCTGCGTGCGGCCGGGCATATCCACGGCGGAGCTGGACAACCTCGCGGGCAGATTCCTCGCAGAAAACGGCGCCGAGTCCGCGCTCCGGGGATACCGCGGATTTCCCGGGAGCATCTGCACGTCCGTGAACAACGTCGCCGCCCACGGAATCCCGTCGAACAGGGAGCTGGAAAGCGGGGACGTCCTGTCGCTGGACATCACGGCGAACGTGGACGGCTGGCATGGGGACGCGGCATGGACCTTCCTTGTCGGGGAGGCGGCGCCGGACGGTCGTCGCCTTATTCGCGCGGCGTGGCAGGCGACGCTGGCGGGCATCCGCGCCGCCGTTGCCGGCCAGCACATGGGGGACGTCGGAGCCGCCATCCAGGACGCTGCCCACAGGCTCGGCTGCTCGGTGATCGAGGACTACGTGGGGCACGGGATCGGCCGGGCGCTGCACGAGGATCCCATGATTCCCAATTTTGGCGCCCCGGACACGGGCCTGCGGATTCTGCCGGGGATGGTCTTCACGGTGGAGCCGATGCTCACCCTGGGACTGCGGGACGTGCACGTCTCGAGCGACGGCTGGACTCTCGTGACGACGGACGGCAGTCTTTCGGCGCAGTTCGAGCACACAGTCGCGGTGTTCCGCGACTACACCGAGGTGCTCACCTTTTCTCACGGCCTGCTCTTCGACTCGCCCGACGTTCCGCCGGCGCTGGAATAGTCAGGACGGCCCGGATGCTGAAATGCGGTCACGCGGAGGTTGGACAGGGTTGGTCTTCGAAATGCTCAGAAGCGGCCGATCTCGGTGCGGTCCGTGTCATGGAGCGCGCCGCCGGAGGCGGATTCTGCTGCGCTGCCGAAGGCGGATTTTGCGCTGCCTCGCCCTTTCAGCCCGATCGCCTCGGCCACAAACTCCTCCTCGAGAAGCCGCGTGATGTGCCCGCGCGTGTTGTTGTGCGTGCAATTCGGGATGCCCAGCCTGCGGGCATTCTCGAGCAGCCGATAGCCCGGAAAACTGTGTCCGACGGAGAGGTGGTAGTGCTCTGCCTTGGATGCGAGGTATAAGCGGCCGTCTTTACCCACCCTGAACAACCCGAGGCCGGACACGGGCGCAGGTCCGGTCTTGCTTGCTTCCTGGAAACCGCGCGTTCCTGCGCCGCGTGCGCTTTTCCCCAGCGGGGCGATCACCTTCGTACCGACCAGCGGAAGCAGCTCGTCGACCCTATCGGAGAACGCCTGCGGGTAGAAGTCGACCTTCTCCCTGGCCAGAGCCTCCGACTCGGCAAAGCTTTTCCCGTCGAGGAACGCGCGCGGCGCAGGCGGCGTCCGTGTATTCGGAGCCCAACAGATCCGAGAGTGAGAGCGTCAAGGTTTTCAGAGAGATTCCCCTATCGCTTGTCATTTTCATCCCCGCTTCGTTGTTGATCGTTTGTGAATAAATCTCCCGCAGTATAGCAAAAGCTTCTGAGTGGTCAAGGGTAATTTGCTCGCTTTGATCAAATTTGCTTGACAGTTGGTCAAATTCCGGGGTAGGAAGTCAAGGTGTTTCCTCCATTCATCAAGTTTGTGATTGCTCAAGGAAGGATGCCATGAAAAAGAGCGAACTCCGCACCTCCCGGCTCATGGAAATGCTGCAGCTGAACAAACGACTGGGCGTGAAAACAGTTGCCGATACTCTGGAAGTATCCGTGGCAACCGTGAGAAGGCTGCTCGCCCGGCTGGAATCCGACGGCAAGGTCATCCGCACACACGGCGGGGCGCGCCTGTCGCCGCACCTCGGAACAGATTACTCCTACTACATTTCTTCCACGCACAGAAGCAGGGAGAAGGCGCTCATCGGGCGCGCGGCGGCGGATATCGTCGTGGCCGGTGACCGCCTTTTTCTCGATTCCGGCACGACCGTTCTGAAGCTCGCCGAGTCCCTTTCCCTGCGGCTCCAGGCCGAATCCTTGAAGAACATCGTTGTCCTCACCAACTCCCTGGCCCTGGTCGAGGCGCTTGCGCGATGGTGCAAGGTGATCCTCGTGGGAGGGGAGGTGCGCGTCGAGAGGCGTGACGTCTGGGGGCCGATCACGGAGGAGACGCTCCGACAGTTTCACGTGAGCAAGGCTTTCCTCGGCGCCGATGCGGTGCACATCCGCAGCGGATTCATGACCACCGACGAGAGCACCGCAAAAATGAACGAAATCGTCCTCAGGAATACCTCGCATGCGTTCGTGCTTGCCGACGCGGAGAAATTCAACCGGGATTCGTTCATTCGTTACGCGGCGCTGAGCGAGGTGGAAACGATCTTCACTGACCCGGGCGTCACACCTGACATTCTCGCCGGTTTCCAGGATGCGGGTGCCCGGATCCAGGTCGTACCTGCCGCTCCGCGGCACCAGGGCCGGAGCGCGGACTGACGGACTCCGCATGTACCTCACCTTCGACATCGGGGTCGCGTCGGCCAAAGTGGTCCTCGACGGCGGATTCGCGCGATCGTCGACGCCTGGGCCTCGGAGCAGATCCGAACGATCCTTGACAGCCCGGGGGGCCTGTGGTACATGGAGACAGCAGAGAGAGTTCTCGCCACCTTAGCACAGCGGTCAAAAAGGGGGCATTTAATTATGGCAAAAGGAAATAAAAAAGGCGAAAACGGCACTTACACCAATAATTCACACCAAAAACTCGGAAGGCCCCCAGGGGGCCGTCAGAAGATAGCCCTCTTTCGGCGCAACGGATCCCGGGCATACTACTTCTACACCTACCAGGGCGATAAACGGATCGCAAAGAGCACAGGCAAGAGCACGAAGGAAGAGGCGCTTGACGCGGCCCGGGCGATCCTCGCGCGCGATCAGGCCGTCTATGGGGGGCAACCCGATCCCGGGATGCTCCTCCGGGACTTCGCAGCCGATTATTTTCTATGGGGTAAGTGTCCCTGGATCGCAAGCCGGGAGGCGAGCGGGCATTCCTTCTCTCAGGGCAGTGCAGCGAGTCGCCGGTCGCAACTCACCACATGGGTACTTCCGAAGTTTGGCAAGCGGCCCATTGCTGATATCTCAGCCCTGGAATTGCGGAACTGGATCAACGGCATTTCGCTTTCTTCCCAGAGCAAGCGACACCTTTACTACACGCTCAAGATCGTGTTCGACGAGGCCGTGCTTGCAAAGTTGATAGACCGAAACCCGGTCAAAGACTTCGGGCTGGTGAAGCTCACCAGGAAGGAACGTGATCCCTTCCTGCTCTCGGACTTGGCGCTGCTATTCCCCGACGACACCGCGAAACTGCTCACGGTTTGGGGACACGCGCAGTATGCAACCTTGTTTATGATCCTGGCCGCGTGCGGTCTGCGCAGCGGAGAGGCCCGGGCGCTCTGCTGGAAGCACATTCTCGGACCGATCAACGGCCGGTACTTCCTCTTGATCGAGCAGGCCGTCAAGTTTGCCACAGGGCGGCGCATCGGCATGACGAAGGCGGGTAAGGCGCGCCCCGTGTACCTACCCGAGCGGGCGCGGGGTGCCCTGGAATGGTGGCGACCATACTGCCCGTGGAGCGAGCCGAGCGACCTGATATTCCCCTCAGAGACGCGCGGCGCCCCCATGGGGGACCAGAGTTTGCGCGATCGGCTCCGGGGCGCGATGAAGCGGGCAGGGGTGAGCGGGGAAGGGCGGAATCTGGTCGTGCATTCTTTCAGGCACGGATACGTCACCAGGAGCAAGCGCGCGGTTCCGGCCGATCTCCTTCTCCTCATGGCGGGACATGCGGATGAGAAGGTGCAGGCGGGATACGTGCACCCCCTGCTTGAAGATCAACTCGCGCAGATCGGCGAGGCCGCAGGGACGATAGAGGCGATATGGCCGAAGGTATGATTTCGGGCTGGACTGATCCAGTGCCCCAGGACCAGGTAGATCCCGCTAGAATCAACAAGGAATGGCTTGCCTACCATGAATCGGGGCATGCCGTAGCTTGTTATTTCCTCCTGATCAAGTTTGATTGCGTTTCCATTGAACCGGGTCCTAGCTATTTGGCGGGCGTTTTGGGAATGAAACCCGCCGATGGCGACAGGGAGAAGCGGGACCGCATGCTCGCTTTGTATGCGGGTAGGGCCGTGGAAAAATACCGTACGGGGGGAAAGTGGGATCATACCGGAGCGGGGCCGGACTTGGAACAAGCGCACCGCATTGCATGCGACCTATGCAATGGCGAAGGATCACGCGCGTCGGCCCTAGAGGGACAAATGGAGAAGGCGGCAACTCGATTTGTAGAGGAGCACCGGAGCGAGATTGAATCTCTTGCACCAGTATTGGAAAGGGAAAAATGCTTGCCCTGGCGCAAGGTCAAAGATGCGATCCGGGCGGCGCGCAAGGTCGGGCCGGAGAAGTAGGCCGAAACCGACTTGCCGCACGCCGCCGCCAGCGGCACAATGGGGCCCGGGAGGGCCCTAGGCTGATTTTTGCACTTTTCACCATGCATATTATAGGGAGGTATTATGTTTTGCCGAGTAGAGTCTGATTGCATAAAGTTAATGCCCCTGACGTACCAGCTATGCTTGGAGGATCGAAAGGGCGGGAAACAGTGGTGCCTTGAATGCGCGCAGAGTTACAAGGTAGCGGGGCCGGACATTCCATTGGAAAAGGCCGAAGAAAGGCCCCCGGGACCATGGGCGGGAGTATGGGCTCCGAGTCTTTATGCTCCCCTCAATACGGGCTCTTTCGGCCGGCGACTAGAAAGGACAGGCATTTTTCGTATCTTGACCCACTCGCGCGGCCGGCTGGCGGTTGCGACATATTCCGATCCGCTCCAAGATCGAAAGAATGACGTGGCCGTGGTGTTGACGATTCTTCTTGACCGTCTGACGGCGAAGCCGAAAAAGCTTGACCGGTGGCGGCGGATTCTCGCGGTAGGAATCGAGGGCGGAGGCGAAACCGAAATCCTCGATAAGTTGGGTGTTAGTCGGCGTACCTTTTATGCCGACATGAAAGAGTTTTTCCGAAAGTTAAGGGAGTTGAAAATGTCACCAGAACTCGAAGCGGCGCTCTTGGCAAAGATCGCCCGATTCTCTCCGGCATACCTAGCTGCGGCAGAGGCGGCCGGACTGACCATCGAAGAAATGGCCTTGGATTGGAAGGATGATCCTAACCCGACCTGGAAAACCCCGGCCGATATCGACGCACAACTAAAGGCCGATTCTGAGAGACTTGGTAGACCAATAAAGTAAGATAGGGAACTAGGGCAGGGGCGAGGGAGAGGCGCTCCTGGATGCCGCCATCATCGTATGGCATACATGGGTTGAGGAGCCCAGGGGAACACAAATATGGACGGATAAGTGGACAAGCTCTTGACCCTACCGGAAGTGGTAGGGATTCTCGGAATGTCGCGTTCGACGATATGGAGAATGTGTTTGCACGGCGGCCTGCCGCATTTCAAGTTTGGCCGCACCCTTCGATTCGACGAAAGCAAACTACGGCACTGGCTCTCAGAGCATGACCCAACAGAAGCCCAGGCGCGGCCAGAATGACCGTCCAGAGAAACAACACGCTCAAGAATCTTCCCGATCTTGGCGTCTCGGTCAGCCCGGTCATGATCCGCAACGGCAAAATCTCTCACGGTGCTCTGCGGCTCTGGTTGCTCATGCGGTCGATGCAAACAGACTGGCATCCGACTGTCGGCGGGTTCGCGAAGCTGATGAAGGATCGTGGACTGAGGGCGTCCCACAAATCGGCATCCCGATGGTGCCAGGAGTTGAAGGGTCAAGGCTATCTCACCATCACGAGGGTGTTGGATGCGCGGAAAAGGTGGGTTGGCTGGGCATGGGCGACCTATCCGGTGCCAGTTGGCGAGTACCTCAAGCTGGTGGGCGAACACATGACCGCCTTAATAACAGGCCAAAATGTCCTAGCAGGACAAAGTGACCCATTATAACTCTTAGCAATGAAGGAGAGACAATCTCTAGAGAACTAGAGAGAGGCCAGAAAAGGAAGGCAGAATGTTAGATGATCCCGGACACGGATGGCAAGGGCCGTCCTGGCTCAAAAGTGACTTGGACCTCTGGGAAATAGGCTGGCGCTGGTCCGGGCATGTGGGGGAAGGAAAAGAACATCCCCGCGTCCGGTCCCACGCTGTTCGGGAGAAAGTGAAAGAGGATGTGCGGGCCGATGTCGAGGCCATGCGATTACAGAACGAGCTAGACAAGGAGGCTTGAAGTGGGGAAAAAAAGACCGAAACCGAAAGTGAAGGTTCGCGGCGGGCGCAGGCCCCGGGGACCGACGAAGTGATGAAGTGCGTTCGACTCGTCGAGGCTGAGGACGGTATCGGCGTCAGGGCCGTCTACTTTGACGGCAAGCAGGAAGTCGAGGTTGACCTCATTACTTTCAGTGAGGTTGCCCTCTTTCGCTT
>Ga0187870_1002831_pt1 | contig 13958 bp, 17 predicted proteins | sample June2016WEW_13_1_3_FD_132974 | JGI IMG/M metagenome (GOLD analysis project Ga0187870, IMG submission 132974) | Peatland microbial communities from SPRUCE experiment site at the Marcell Experimental Forest, Minnesota, USA - June2016WEW_13_150 | ecosystem: Environmental > Terrestrial > Soil >... | reverse complement strand
GCGGGCTTTCCTCCGCATCCGGGCTACGCCCGGCCTGAAGAATGCGGAGCACAGGAGCCAAGGCGGAGCCTTGAGCCGGCGTTCAGGCCGGGCGTTAGCCCGGATACGGGCGCCCACCGCTTCAAAGAAGCGGGGGTATTAGAGCGGGTAGTCATCACGGTAAAAGATGGAAAAGTAAAAAAGAGAGTGCATATTTTTGGACTTCTGTCCCAAAAAATAGGGACTTTTTTTATGGCCCCGAGGATTGATTTATGTTACTATATGTAGTGTAAAGAAGTTGATAGATACTCAATATCTTGAGATTGCCAGCCTGTTTCAGTTGGAAAATACTGTTGCCGGGAGGCGTGAGAATGCGTTGTCCATACTGCAAGAGCAGTGACACCCGGGTGTTGGATTCCCGCTCCACCGAGGAGCGTGACGCCATCAGGCGGCGCCGGGAATGTGCCGACTGCAACCGCCGCTTTACCACTTACGAGCGGATCGAAGAGGTACCGCTCTGGGTGGTCAAGAAAGACGGGCGCAGGGAGTTGTTTGGCCGGGAGAAGTTGCTGCGGGGGATAATGAAAGCCTGCGAAAAGCGGCGGGCCACCCTGGAGACCATCTCGGCCCTGGTGGATGACATCGTGCGCACCCTTAAAGATGCGCCCAATTCAGAGGTGCCCAGCATGGAGATCGGCCGCCTGGTGATAGAGCACCTGCGCACCGTGGACAAGGTGGCTTACATCCGCTTTGCCTCGGTGTACCGGGAGTTCAATGATGTGGGGGAGATCCTCACCTGCCTGGAAGAACTGGGCGTGGAGGGTGCGCCGTAGCATTGTCCAGGTTATCGGCATGATGCTTGCCGGGGTTTCCGGGAGATCACCACGCCGGGTTGATGAAAATAATTAGCTACTTAAAGCCCGGCTGAGATTGGCCCTTGAGATTGCATAAATCCGCTTCACAATCATGTTACTTCAGTTACATTAGTAAAGAGCGTTTGTTTGCTGCAAATACGTGTTCGTGTTATAATATATTAGAGAGAAGATGTGGGGGAGGCACCAGTAATGTTTGACAAGATCAAGAAACGAGACGGGCGGGAAGTGCATTTTGACGATTCCAAGATCACCGATGCCATCTTCAAGGCGGCCAGGGCGGTAGGGGGAGAGGACCGGGAGACCGCCATGGAGCTGACCCTGGAAGTGCTGCGCATGCTGAAACAGCAGTATAACGGCCAGGTCTTCGGGGTGGAGGACGTCCAGGACATCGTGGAGAAGATCCTGATCGAGAAGGGGCATGCCCGGACGGCCAAGGCGTACATCCTCTACCGCGACCGGCGCAGCCGGGTGCGCGACGCCAAGGGCGAGCTGATGGACGTGGTGGAGGATATCATCAAGGAGACAGACCGGGACAACGCGAATGTTGGGAACAGCGCCTCGGCGAAGATGCTGCAGATCGCCAGCGCTGCCAGCCGGAGGTACTACCTTACACGTCTAATCGATGATGACTATTCCCTCGCCCACAGCCGGGGGGACATACACATTCACGATTTAGACTTCTATGCAACGTCGGTGAATTGCCTCGAAATCCCCCTCGAAAAGCTATTAAAGGATGGATTTAACACCGGCCATGGCTACATCAGGCCTCCAAAGCGTCCGGGGACGGCCACGGCATTGGCGGCAATCATCCTGCAGAGCTCGCAGAACGACATGTTCGGAGGACAGGCCTTCCCCTTCTTTGACAAGCAGATGGCCCCATTTATCGATGGCGCTGACGAAGAAATAGTGTTCCAGGCCATGGAGGCCCTGGTCTTTAACCTAAATTCGATGCATAGCAGGGCGGGGAGCCAAGTACCTTTTTCTTCCATCAACCTGGGGACAGATACCAGCGAGGTGGGGCGGCGGGTGACCCGGAACTTTTTGCTGGCCTACGAGGCCGGGCTTGGCCGCGGGGAGAACCCGATCTTCCCCAACGTCATCTTCAGGGTCAAAAAGGGCGTCAGTTTCGATCCCAATGACCCCAACTATGACCTGTTCCAGCTTGCCGTAAGAGTGGCCAGCAAGCGGCTGAACCCCACCTTCAGCTTCATGGACTCTTCCTTCAACAAGTCTTACGACGACCAGGTGGCTTACATGGGCTGCCGCACTCGTACCATGGACAACCGCCGCGGTCCAGCGGTAACTACCGGGCGGGGCAACCTCTCCTTCACCACCATCAACCTGCCCCGGTTGGGGATCAAGGCCGAACGCAACATGAAGACCTTTTACCGGCTGCTGGACGAGGTGACTGAACTGGCTATCAACCAGCTCTACCACCGCTTCCAGGTGCAGTGCCGGCTCAAAGTAAAGGATCTGCCCTTCGTCATGGGCCAGAACCTCTACCTGGGATCGGAGGGCCTGAAGCCGGATGATTCCATCGAACCTGCCATCGTCAACGGCACCCTGACCGTAGGCTTCATCGGCCTGGCGGAGATGCTGGTCGCCCTGACCGGGTATCACCACGGTCAGAGCAAAGAATCCCAGCAGTTGGGACTGGAGATTGTGAACTACCTGAGACACAAGACCGACGAGGCCTGCGAGCGGTTCGACCTCAACTACACCTTGCTGGCTACGCCGGCCGAGGGCCTCTGCGGCCGCTTCGTCAAGCTCGACCACAAGGAGTATGGGATTATCCCGGGAATCACCAACCAGGAGTACTACACCAACTCCTACCACATACCGGTGCATTTCCCGATCAGCAGTTTTGACAAGATCAGCCTGGAGGGGCCCTACCACAAGTTCTGTAACGCAGGGCACATCAGCTACGTGGAGTTTGCCTCGTCGCCGCAGCACAACCCGGAGGCGGTGGAGGCGATCGTCCGGCACATGGCCGCGAGCGACATGGGCTACGCCGGCATCAACTACCCGGTGGACTTCTGCTGCAACTGCAGCCTGCAGGGGATCATCAATGACCCGAACTGCCCGCGCTGCGGCTCCGCAGACATCCGGCGCATCCGGCGGATTACCGGCTACCTGAGCACCATCGACCGCTTCAACGACGGCAAGGTGGAAGAGTTGAAGCACCGGTTGCCGCATAACTGACAGGATTAGTCGTCACTAGCGATAGCAGATTTTTAAAAATAGAGATGACCTCAGATACCTCAAATAAGAAGAGGGAGTGACTTAGAACCAGGTGAGCGACACGATCAATGAGTTAACGCTGTTGCTGTTATATTTAACGTCTTGGGAGGAAGACGCCGGTTTCGCCAAGGTTCGCAGGAGTTGGAAGGGGTATCCTTTTGAGACGTTAGATGAATTGGTTGATAAAGGATTCATCGACGGCAGCCGCAAAGCGAAGTCAGTATATTTTACTGAGGAAGGCATCGAAAAGGCGCGGGAGTTGGCAAGTAAGTATTTAAAAGAAGATTAAGATACTTCGGAATAAAAGTCGATATGTTCCCGGAAAGGACAATTAGATGGCTAACATAGACAAGAGGGATAGAGAATGGGCCGAAGCTAAAAAGAAATGCCGATTGAACGTGGAAACAGTGAAAATGGCCAGAGAGATGGGATTGAATCCGAGGAATCTGATCAAAAACATCCCCAACAAAAGCGAACCGTGGAAGGCCCCGGTAGCTGTTTGGATCCGGGAGATATATCAGAAGCGGCAAGAAAAGGCGCTGAGAAAAAGAGCCCGGGAGAACATTGGCGATTGAAGGATGGCGTGAAGATGGCCGGCAAGCGAAGAGGCGAGGATATTGTCTCCGCAATCACAATAGAGCATTTGGGCGAAATTGGCGCCCTCTACCTGCTCAAGCCGATCGCTGAGGCGCTTGGCGTCAGGGAGGCTGTCGATGCTGTGGCGCCAACACCCCAGGGTATCGAAGGCTTTACCTGCGGCCAGGTTATTGAGCAGTTGGTGCTGAACCGCATCGAAGCCAAATATCCGTTGCATAAGATCGAGGAATGGGCGGAGAAAAAGGGGATCGAGCATTTCTTCCAGATGCGTCCTGAACATCTGAACAGCAAGATCATTGGACAAAGCCTGACTGCGATAGCTGATCATCTGACGGAAATTGCCGGCCTGATCTTCCCCCGTATCCGTGCTCACGTGCGTCTTGATCTACGGCAGGCTATCTGGAATACTACGGTTGTCTCTTTTGAGGAAGCCCCCGAAGATTACGATGAACGAGGCTTTTTTGATCGTGACTATGATTCGGATGGACCAAAAAACAAGAAGAGTGCAACCCTCGAACTACTGTACACAGCCCGCGAAGGAATCCCGCTTACCTATCGCCTGCAGGACAAGAAGTTAACAGGCAAAAAGAGAGCGTTGCCAGACTTTGATACCCTGCGGCAGGAAACCAAGGTTAAAGACTTCGTTGTGCTCGGTAACCGGGCGCTCTTGTCCAAGGCCAATCTGGCAGAGATGCAGCGGAAGAAGATCCACTTTCTCGGTCCCCTGTCTTTCCAGGAAAAAGAGCTGATCCTGAGCTTTCCGGAAACCGCTTTCAACCCCTTGGATTGCGCCGCAGCCAAAAATGAAGTATTGTCCGCTGTAGATACTTATTTGGAGTTTGAGGACAAGGAAGAAAAGCATTTGCTACGGGCGATTGTCGTCAAGAGCGAAAAACTGTCGCACGCCCAGAAGAAGACAGTAGCCCGAGACATCAATTATTTTACGGGCTGGTTGGCCAGGCTTGACGCCCAGATCCAGAAAGGAGTTTTGAAGGACAGGGATAAGGTCGAAGAGCGTCTATTAGACGCCTTCAGACAGGAGCCCAAGATGCGCTCTCTCATAAAGGTTGACTTGACCGGGGAAGACGGGAACTTGCAGTTGCGTTGGCAGGTGGACTCTGAAAAACAGACAAAAGATCAGGTCCTTAAAGGGAAATACGTCTTGGTCACCGACCTCGAGCAGATGGATTACGGTGCTGCCGACATCATCACGTTGTACAAAACCTTGCACAAGATGGAGGCCCGCTACCGTGAGGTCAGGAACAACATCAAAGTAGAGCCGGACCTGTTCCAATCCGACGATCATGTCCGATCCCTCGCCTTTGTTTATATGCTTGCATTGATGATCTACTCCATGATCGATGAGGTGTGCCAGCGTCAGGAGATTGCCACCTGCGCCCGCAACCTGATTGAAAGGATGGAACGAATCAGCATCGTCGACCTCAAATATGGCGGCAGAAGGATCAGACAGGTGTCAAACCTGGAAAAGGACAAACTGCGGATCTTCAGTCTTCTTAACCTGAAAACGCCGGAAATTTAGATGGCGGCGGGTACGCAAAAATTCTATGTGACTTTGGCAGTACCACGCGTCTGAAATTAAAGGTCGTTTCGGAATATTACGGAAAGAAAAGAAAAAGAAGCGTCAGATTGCTGGCGCGCAACCATCCACACGAAATCGAGTGTTCTTACTGTGGCAAGCCGGCTACCCATGTTTGCCGTGAGTGCATCTATGACGATGGGGGTTGGCTTTGTGATGATTGTACCGAAAAGCATGAATGTGGCGAGGAGATGCTGCTTCCGGTTGTCAACTCGCCGAGGGTTGGTGTTTGCGCCTATACCGGCGGTAGTTATGACGAGTAGGTAAGGGCGGATATATATGGGACATGTCGAACCACATCTTTTTCAAGTAGTTAAAAGTATTTCATCAAAATAGGTAGAAGAGGTGGGACATAATAATGGCTGCGATTAGAAGTCGTAAACATCCAGCAGTCGTCAGAGTGAAAACCATGGCCAAGGCAGAAGAGATAATGCGTATTGCTACTGAGCGAGGATGGAAAGTAATAGTAGGAATAGAGCCTGACAAACCTGAGAACCTGGAAGACTGGAATTGCTTGATACATAATCAACTCGCCGTGAAAATTGAACAACCGGCGGTGACGATTGGACGCAACGATACGTGTCTTTGTGGCAGCGGCAAGAAGTACAAGAAATGTTGCGGCCAGTAATAATATTACGGGGGTATTTATTCTGTAAATACGGATACAAAACCTTCCTCAATTACGGAGATTAATATATAATCTAGGCAGGATAATCTGAGGAGGCTAACTATGGACAGCACGATCATGCATATTGAATCGGACGATCCGGTGCTATTCGGACCACAGCAGTTGGTATCTTCCACCAAGTTCAGCAAGAACGTCGGCGCATTTCTTGATAAAACAAGGAGCAAGCCTGTATTCATCACCCGCGACAACGAGGTCGCAGCCGTCCTTATCGGCATCGACGACTATCGCAACCTCCTTCGCGAGGCGTTGAACGTGGAAGAGTTGGGCCTGGCCGTGAAGACCCTGCAGAGAGTGGCCGAGCATATCACGTCAGGAGACCCTCTGGTGGATATGGACACAGTTTTGGAGAAGTTTGACCTTTTCAGGCAGTCCGTACATGAGGTTGAAGACGATGAAGACCTGGACGGTTAAGTGGTTGAGCATCGCCTTGAACGACCTGGAAAGAATAGACAACGAGATCAGAAAACGCATCTTGAAATCGGTATTGCGATTGGAATTAGATCCATATCAGTACGGAGAACCCCTGGGAAATAAATCCGGCTTCGAACTTAGTGGATTCTACAAGTTGAAGGTGGGTGGTTACCGCGTTGTCTACCATATTGTTGAGAATAAAGTTTATGTAATCGTGATAGCTGTCGGTAAAAGAGAAGGATCTGAAGTATACGGAAGCGCCTCGGCCAGGATCAGAAGTACCAGGATCGATGTCCAGAAAGAGCTAAAGAAACTCGGGGCTCTGTTGGCAGATCTGGGTGCTCGGGATGAGAAATAACGCGCCCAACCGTTTCGCGCCAGCGACCCATGCATCTACTGCCCAAACTGCTGTTTATAATGAGCCTGTTCCCTTAGTGAATAAGGATTTTTACCCTTTGCGCCCGTGATACTGTGAAAATAGTGGCCAAATGGGAATGCAGGAGATCCGGGTCAGGGACCTGTAGGGCGGCGACCTGTACTGCCTGACTTTCAGGAAGCCTACCATTTAGGTGTGGGATAATTGAGCCTTGGGTATGTTTCACAAGATCGTGCAAACAGTGCCTACTGATGGGAGATCAATTATGAAGATCAGAGTGGCAGGAATAGAAAAAGAGAGTGTGGTCGACGGTCCCGGGCTGCGGTTCGTCATTTTTACACAGGGGTGCTCCCGGCGCTGCCCCGGTTGCCACAACCCCGACACCTGGGACTTCGACGGCGGGCAGGAGATGGACACAAAGGATATCCTGCTGCAAATAGAGGGGACCGGGCTGCTCCGGGGGGTTACCATCTCCGGCGGGGAACCTTTCGAGCAGGCGGGAGCCTGCGCCCTGCTGGCTGAGCAGATCAAGTCTATGGGCTTGGATATTGTCACATACACGGGATATACTTTTGAAGAACTATGTGGCAAATCAACAGAGAATGGAGACGTCAAGCGGCTCCTGGATGCCACGGACCTGTTAGTGGACGGGCCGTATCGCCAAGAAGAACGGGACTGGGATTTGCCCTTCAGGGGCTCGCGCAACCAGCGCCTGATCCTGGTACAGGAGTCGCTGGCAGCAGGAAGGGCAATTCAGGAGAGAAAAGATGGAATTTGAGTTACAATTAACGCCGGGACCGGTGCCTTACCTGGTTTTACCCGGCTTCGGCGGCGACCGGGGCAAACATGGGGTGCGCCTGGTCTTCACCACCCGCCGCGGCGGGGTCAGCACAGGGCCTTACACCGAGCTGAACCTGGGTATGAGCGCAGGCGATGACCCCGGGCTGGTGTCTGAGAACAGGAGACTGCTCTGCAGCACGCTTGGCCTGGATGTTGACCGGCTCTCCATCGTCAAACAGGTCCATAGTGACCGCGTGGTGGTTGTCGATGAAAGCCGGGGTAGCGCCAGTCCGGTCATCGAGGCGGATGCCCAGGTGACTGCCACCCCGGGCATTCCCTTGTTCGGGCTGTTTGCCGATTGCCTGGCGGTCTACCTTTACGACCCGGCGCATGGCGTCATCGGGCTGGCTCACGCCGGCTGGCGCGGCACGGTGGCGGGGATCGCCCGCAAAACTGTGGCGGTGATGGCAGAACAATTTGGGACGCGGCCGGAAGATTGTCACGTTGCCCTGGCGCCGGCGGCGGGGCCCTGTTGTTACGAGGTGGGGGATGAGGTGGCCGAAGCTGCCCGGGCGGTTTTCCCAGCGGAGTGGAATGTATTGCGGCCGCGAAGTGGGGATGTCTGTATAAACGGACGAACGCCCGAAAACCACGGCAAGTGGACGTTTGACCTCTGGGAGGGGAACGCCAGGTGGCTCCAGGAGGCAGGACTGAAGCGGGAGAATATCATCATCAGCCGGCTTTGTACGATCTGCCGTCAGGACATGTTCTTTTCCTACCGGGGTAGTGGTGGCCGCACCGGGAGGATGGCGGCCCTGATGATGCTATGCTAGGCTTGCCGTATGATATTGTGAAATTGGTCCCTTATGATCCGGACTGGAAGAAACAATACAACGATGAAGCTGAAAAAATTGAAAGGGCTTGTTGACGGTTGCCTACGATCCGGAGCGGGTCGATTTCACCAAAGTACAGGATGCGGTGGTCAGGGCTGGTTATGGCGCGAGACAGGGCTGACGGACAGGCAAAAGCCAACAGGAAAAAAAGACTGGAAAGGGCCGGCCTGCTGGGCCGCGTCAAGATCTGGCTCGGGCGCATCCTGATTGTTGCTGCGGCTCTATTGGTGTTGGTCTGGCTTGGCAGGCAGGCCTACGTTTTTTGTGTGTCCGAGGCGATCAGGACGGAAAGCGCAGAGTGGTCCGACCTGTCCGCTACTTATGAGGGGCGGGTGATCATCATGCGTAGCGAGACCGTGGTTACGGCGCCGGTTTCCGGCAGCGTGGCCTGGTTGGTCACAGAGGGCGCCAGGGTTCATATCGGCGCCCCGGTGGCCCGGATCAGCGGCGCCGTGAGCCCTGAAAAAGAACAGGCGCCCGTGGAATTAAAGAGCCCGGCAGCAGGAATAGTCAGTTGCCATCCGGACGGCTGGGAGGGAATACTCACTCCGGCCAACTACCAGCGGATGGACCTGTTCACGCTGTTCAACTCGGTCAGGCCAAAGCCTCCGGAAGCTCCGCCCCAGGAGGCCCAGGGCGGCAGTCCGATCTTTAAAATTGTCGACAACCTAGTCGACCCCTACTTCGTGGTCAAGCTTGACGGACAGCCCGATGACCTGGCGATCGGCAGGAGTGTGGATCTGGCATGGGGCGTAGGCGGACTGGGGAAAGGCAGGGTTATCGGGCTGCAATCCAGGTCAGGAACCTACATTGCGATTATCGATGTCAGCCAGGCCACCGGGGACGCCTTCAGCGCCCGCACCCTGGATGTCAAGCTGATCGACAAGAAATGCGAGGGAATCGTGGTTCCCGTCCAGGCCCTCGTCAGTAATGGCAGCGAACAGGGAGTTTACACCAAGACTCCGCTGGGCATCAAATTTGTCAGGGTCGAGGTGATCGGGACGCTGGGGGATAGGGTGGCCCTACAGGGAATCCAGCCAGGCGTGGATGTTGTCACCAACCCCGGTCTGGTCAAGCGGATCGATCAGGAAATATAATCATTTGGAGGAAATTGCTATTACTCCGTAAGCTCTGCAATTGGTCTCGCAATTTTCCAAATAAGGAAAAATAAAAAAAGGAAAATAAGCGTCACTGTCGAACATGGGAGAAAGGTGTAGAGAATGACAGGATCTTTGTCAACAAGGCTGGCGGATATCAGCGGTCGCCTTGCCAGGGCCGCCCTCAAATCGGGGCGCCGCCCGGAAGATGTGCAGTTGGTGGCTGTTACCAAAATGGTTCCGGTGGACCTGCTGGGAGAGGCGATCTCCTGCGGGATCAGGGTATTCGGGGAGAACCGGGTGCAGGATTTCCTCGCCAAGTACGAAGTCTGGGGCGACCGGGTGGAGTGGCACCTGATCGGGCACCTCCAGCAGAACAAGGCCAAATACCTTGTCGATAAGATCGGCCTGATCCACTCCCTCGGCAACATCAGCCTGGCCAGACGCCTGGATGGCCTGAGCGAGGCCGGGGGGCGTCCCTGGCGGGTCCTGGTGCAGGTCAATGTGGCGGGAGAGACAACCAAGCACGGTCTGACCCCGGAGGAGACGCCGGCCTTCCTGGACCAGCTCCGCAGCCTGAAGGGGTTGGATGTGTTGGGATTGATGACTATCGCCCCCTACGTGGAGGACCCGGAAGCGGTGCGTCCCGTTTTCCGGAGGCTGCGGCTGCTGCGGGAAGAGGTGTCCCGGGACAGACCGTGGCTGAACTTGCAGCAGTTGTCGATGGGCATGAGCAACGATTTTGAGATTGCTGTGGAAGAGGGCGCCACCATGGTGCGGATAGGAAGCGCCCTCTTTGGGTACTGACAAGGAACCCCGCGCGTGCATGCGGGGCGCGGGGTGGGCCTCGTTCCCCAGCGCTGAGTTCAGCGCTGGGGAACAATCAAGGAAAGGATGTGACCCTCTTGCCTAGTTGGTGGGAAAAGTTTCTCAGCTTTATCGGTTTTACGGATGACGGCGTGGAAGAGGAAGAGGATGATGTTCCCCAGTTGACAGGGAGGGGTTCTCGCAAGCAGGCGCCGGTCTTGAGCCTGCATTCGGCGCCTGACGTGAAGATTGTCGTGGTTTCACCGGTAAGCTTTGAAGAATCAGAAAAACTGGCCGGTCACCTGAAAAACCGCAGGCCGGTGATCGTCAACTTTGATGGCGCTCCCAAGGAGACAGCCCAGCGCATCATCGACTTTCTGAGCGGAGCCGTCTTTGCCTTGAATGGCAGCACCTGTAAGGTTGCCGCCGACACTTTTCTGTTTAACCCCAGCAACGTGACTGTCTATTCCGAAGACCTGTCCGGCGACCTGCGGGAGCGGTTGTCATTAAAATGGGACCAGGGGGGAATGAGAGATATTTTCCAGGAAAAAGGTTAGCAAGTTATAAAAATCCAATAATACCAAGACTGGGCGGGTTTTTCCCAGTCCGGGGGTTCAAAGGAATGGATTTGTGCAATTGATAAAGGGGCGGCTTTTCAGGGCTGCCTTTTAGCGCTATGGCTTTCTAAACCAAGGCGGATCTTTAAAGCATCTTGCAAGATTTGCGAGAAGTTGACGCCGGCCTTTTCACTCTGGGCGTTGAGCCAACTGGGGATGCTGAGCGTCTTTTTTACTGCCCGATTGTCGTTTTCCCGGCGGTATTTGTCTGTATCTGCAACGACGAGATTGATAAATTGAGGATGACTCACAGTTAGTTTTTCAGATGGGGCAGGAATGCTTTCTTGATTATCTTCTGCATCACACAGCCACATAGATATAGCGTCTTCGGCCATTTCTATGGCATCAGCCAAGTCTTTTCCGCAGGTAATGCCGCCGGGTAAATCCGGAATGCGAACATCATATTCGCCGAATGGCAGAGGGGTAAATATAGCAGGATAAACATATTTCATATTAGAAACCACCTTTCTTTTTTGTAGCGAGGCTATTACAGCCCCGCTTGTTCTAATATACCTTGCGCTGTATAATCATTTATTTCTTTGTGCCGTGGAATGGGGATTTTTATGCCAGGTTTTTCGGGGTGTTTAGCCATATCGTGCTTTTTGCCAGGTGTTATTTCCCAACCAGCGGCTTTTAGTTTTTTGTCGATGTCTTGTCGCTTCATTTCTCTCACCCCGTGATTAAACTATAATACGTAATATTACGTGTGTCAATGGCCCAGCTTAAGAGCATATTTGAGTGTGAAAAGAACAGAAAAGAGTTGCTTGAATGTGGACTTTCTGGTATCCTTGACATGTGATATAAAACATGTATAATAGATAATAAGTTATACATGACATGTATGAGAAGAGGGGGATCATGTCGCTGCCACACGCCATCCTGGGGCTGCTTACCTACATGCCGCTGACCGGCTATGACCTCAAGCAGGTCTTCGATTCCTCAATCAACCACTTCTGGTCGGCGCACCAGAGCCAGATCTACCGGGAGCTGGCTACCTTGGAGCGCAAGGAATATGTATCATCCCAGGTCGAGCCCCAGGAGAAGAGACCAGACCGCAAGGTTTACAGCATCACAGCAGCGGGGGAACAAGAACTCCAGCATTGGCTGGAACGGTTTCCACCGGTGCTCATCACCCCGGTCCGGGAAGAGCTTCTGATTCGTATCTTCTTTGCATCCCGGCTGCCGCTGTCAGAGCTGAAGTTCCAACTGCAGCGGTTTCTAAAGGAGCAGCAGGAGAAGTTGACATCCTATGGGGGTGTGGATCAGATCATCGGGGAGCAGAGCCAGATAATGGGACTTCCGGACGAGAGTTTTTACTGGCGGCTGACCCTGAAATTGAGCCTTGCCAGCGCCAAGGCCCGCATCCAGTGGGCCGAGGAGTGCATCAAGGAGATTGAGGCGTGGGAGAGTGATCTTGGAGAACAGGATGGGAAGGCCGTAGATCAGGCAGGCAATACCGGAAAGCAGCAAAGGAATGCCGGAGATCGGGAAATGAGTGAGGAGCAATGAAAATCGCCGTGTTGAACGGCAGCCCCAAGGGCGAGATTAGCGTCACCATGCAGTACGTCAGGTACATCCAGAAGCAGTACCCGGAACACGAGTTGAGGATTATCAGCGTGGCGCACGAGATTAACGGGATCGAGCGTGACCCGGTAAAATGGCAGACTGTCATGGACGAGGTGCAGTCCAGCGACGGGGTGCTGTGGGCGACCCCGGTCTACTTCTTCCTCGTGCCGTCACAACTGAAGCGCTTCATCGAACCGATCTCCGAGCGACAGGCAGAAGGCATCTTCCGGGGCAAGTACGCCGCTGCCCTGGTCACCTCCATCCACTGTATGGACCACACGGCCATGAACTACCTGGCCGGGATCGGGGAGGACCTGGGGATGCGCTTCGTGGGCGGTTTCACCCCGGAGATGGAAGACCTGGAGATCCCTCAGGAGCGAGCTAATCTCTAGTGACATATTTCTACAAAAAAAGGAATTATCCTTTGGGCTGCTTAGTACCGCCCTGATGGGCGGCTGAATTATTTTGTCAAGGTTAGCAGGAAAAAACCCCTTTTTGCCGAAGTATAACAAACATAATATGGTAGAGAGGGGGTGAAAACATGTTTGGTGATGAAGTAGCAGAATATATAAAAAAGAGAGCAGAAGTTACGAAGAAAATACAATCAATATTCGCAGATATAATTAATGAAATAAAGTCATCTTTAAGTAAAATAGGCTCTACAATAGTCGTTAAAAGTGAAATATATAGCGATTCGGTGTCTGTAGTTATTTTAGATAAAAATGTTATCATTTCAGTGGAGGATATTATAAGAGGTATCGGAAAGCGGATTGATTATATTACCGATGAAGACATAAGAGCTGCCATAGAAGGGGTCATAGCTGCTAAGATAGGAATGCCCCAATAATCAAGACATAAGATTCAACAAGTTAAGGAAAAGCTCCTCTTTGGCGAAGGTTATAATCCTGAAAATCTCGTCTTCTGCACAAGCGTTGGTACACGAGTAATATACATTATTGCTTACCGCTCATTTGAACTCTATTCCAGAAAGGCGGGTCTCCCGTACATCACGATTCATGGGCTACACCACACTCACGCCACAATGCTGTTGAGAAATGGTCATTCTGTAAACGCTGTGGCAGGACGTCTTGGAGATAGCCCAGAGACCGTGATGAAAACTTATGCCCACGTTACACCTGGCATGCAATCAGAGATGGTAAAAACCATCGAACAAATGTACGAATAATATGATGTGATCAAAATGTGATCAATTTTTTGAAATACTTGCAGCACAAGGGCTATGGGGGTGCTGAAACATTACCAGGAAAAAGGTTAGCGTGATTGGCGCCGGCGCCATGGGCGGCGCCCTAGTTACCGGTTTTGTGCGCACCGGCCTGGCGGCGCCTGCGGACATCATGATCAGCGACCGCAACCGGCAGGTGCTGTCCGAGCTTGGCGGACAACTGGGAGTGGTGACCACCGAAGACAACAGGC
>Ga0187870_1002819_pt1 | contig 14005 bp, 8 predicted proteins | sample June2016WEW_13_1_3_FD_132974 | JGI IMG/M metagenome (GOLD analysis project Ga0187870, IMG submission 132974) | Peatland microbial communities from SPRUCE experiment site at the Marcell Experimental Forest, Minnesota, USA - June2016WEW_13_150 | ecosystem: Environmental > Terrestrial > Soil >... | reverse complement strand
GGATCGATGGGCGGGTTGGTCACCTGCGCGAAGAGCTGCTTGAAGTAGTTGTACAGGAGCTGGGGCCGGTCGGAGAGCACCGCGAGGCTCTGGTCGTTGCCCATTGAGCTGATGGGCTCCTGCGAGTTCTCCACCATGGGGGTGATGACCATGTCGATCTCTTCCATGGTGTAGCCGAACACCCACTGCTTCTCCTGCAGAGCGGCGCGATCCGTGCGGACGGGTCCCGAGACCTGGAAGAGACCCTTGAGCTCGATGCGGTTGGCCTCCACCCAGCGCCGGTACGGCTTGCGCCGCGACACTGCGGCCTTCACCTCGTTGTCGTAGATGATCCTCTTCTGCGCCGTATCCACGAGGAACATCTTGCCGGGCGCGAGCCGGCCCTTCTGCAAGACGTCCTCCGGCGGAATGTCCAGCACCCCGACCTCGGAGGCCAGGACGACCAGCCCGCTGCGGGTGACGACCCACCGGGCAGGACGCAGCCCGTTCCTGTCCAGGATCGAGCCGACCTTGATGCCATCACTGAAAGAGATGGCGGCGGGTCCATCCCACGGCTCCATGATGGCCGCGTGGTATTCATAGAACGCGCGCTTGTCTTCGCTCATGTGGTAGCGCTGGCCAAACGCCTCCGGCACCATCATCATGAGCGCATGCTCGAGGGACCTGCCCCCGGCGACCAGCAGCTCGAGGACATTGTCGAAGATGCCCGAGTCGCTCTGTCCCGCCTGGATCACCGGGCTGAGCTTCCTGATGTCATCGCCAAAAAGGGGCGAGGACATGGTGAGCTCCCGCGCGTTCATCTTGTTGATATTGCCGCGGAGAGTGTTGATTTCGCCGTTGTGCGCGATGAAGCGGAAGGGCTGGGCCAGGGACCACGACGGGAAGGTGTTCGTACTGTAGCGCTGGTGAATCACCGCCAGGGCGCTCTCGAAATCCGGGTCCGCCAGGTCGGGGTAGAAGCTCGCGAACTGCGGGGCGACGAACATTCCCTTGTACACGATCGTGCGGGAGGAGAAGGAGTTGACGTACAGATCCTCCATCGAGAGCCCATCTGCAGCGGCCATGGACTCGATGACTTTTCGCGTGACGTACAGCTTCCGCTCCAGCGCTTCCCCGGAGAGCTCCTCGAAGGTAACGAACGCCTGGGAGACGTGGGGCATGGAGACGAGGGCCAACTCCCCGAGCAGCTCGGGATTCGACGGGACTTCCCGCCAGCCGAGCAGGCTCCCCTCCCCGGCGACAACCGCGTCCTCGACGAGCTCCCGTGCCCGCGAGCGCTTCTCCTCGTCCCGGGGCAGGAAGAGCATTGCCACCCCGTAGAGGCCTTCGCCAGGAAGGCTGAACCCGAGACGGTCCGCCTCTCGCGCGAAGAAGCGGTGCGGAACCTGCACGAGCATTCCTGCCCCGTCCCCCGTGCGGGAATCGCCCCCGACCGCACCGCGGTGCACGAGGTTCAGCAGTATGGTGATACCGCTGCGGACGATCTGGTGCGTGCGCCTGCCGTCGACGTTCACGACGAACCCCACGCCGCAGCTGGAGTGCTCGAAGAAGGGATCGTAGAGCCCTTCACGCTGCATCCTGATCCGAGGATCTATGGAACCACTGGCCGTCGCCATATTCGTACCCCTTCTGGTGCCGCAGTTATCTCACGGCACGGGAGTGAGGGTCAATACACCCCGTGCATAAATATGCATAGCTAGGGATGGCGAGGTCGGCCGAGGCCATGAAATGCCGCCAAGAGCGGCCGCGATGGCCGAAAGGCCGACCATAGCCAGGGAGGCGTAGCACGCCGAAGACGTGCGGAGGGCGGCAGCGCGGTCGCTCCTGGCGACATTTTGACCGCCCCCGCACGGGTATCCCGTGCTCGGGCGGGCAGCGAGAGCCGCGAGGTCGGGGGGGTCGATTGACTTCCGCATGCTCATGGATCGAATATCAGCATGGAGAGAGATGGTGGACAAATCGATTGGAGCCCTGAAAACCTGGGCCCTGGCGCACCTGCGCTGGTTCGGCCTGTCCGCATTCCAGTTGCGCACCGATGCGGGACAGGTGGTTTTCATCGATCCTTTCCGGGTTCCTGCCCGGGCTGGACCCGCTGATCTTATCCTGGTCACTCATCCCCACCAGGATCACTATGACAGGAAATCGATCGAGGGCTTGCGAAAAGAGGACACAGTCATCGTCCTGCCGCGCTCCTGTGCGGAACCAGGGCAGCTGGCTCTCGCTGCCGGCGAGTCCCTGAGAACAGGGCCGTTCACGGTCAAGGGAATTGCAGCCTACAACCTGACGAGGCGATTTCACCCGGAATCGGGGGGTTGGCTCGGCTACATGATCGACGTGGAAGGGCTTCAGATCTATCATGCGGGTGACACTGACCTCATCCCCGAGATGAAGGACCTCTGTCCCGATATCGCCCTGCTGCCCGTCGGTGGGCTCTTCTCGATGGGCGGACGTGCCGCGGCGGAAGCGACGGGCGTGATGAAGGCGGCCCTGTGCATACCTATGCATTACGGAATGTTTCTTGGCGGGAGGGGGGCTGGAGCGCGGTTTGTCCGCCGCCGGGGAGTGGGTGGCATGGTTCTTCCCCGGGCATGACCGGCGGACCAGGCAGCCGCCGGTGCGAATCCATCCTCGGAAAAGACACGTGAATTGTATGCGCCCGATGCATATAATTGAAGCTAGACTGCCGAAACAGGAGGAATGTCATGTCGTTCAGGCTCAAGGAAGGGGTTTTCAAGGTCAGGTGCCGGGAGCCCGGATGTCCGTTCAATTCCGAGTTCATCGTCAGGGAGAACATCATGGCCGCCACCGAGGTGGACGTCGATTCGGAAGCGCTGAAAATCGCCCGCAACCTCGGGTACATCAAGCACGACTCGATCTACGGCCGGCTGCATCCGCTGGCCAACCCGGAAGTCGCAAAGATCTCCATTTCGTACGAACACCTCGATACGGGTTTTGAGATCACCGCACCGGTGCCCCATGAGACGCCCTCGGCGGCGCCTCCGGCGGCTCCCGTGGTGACTCCCCCGGTGACTCCCCCGGCGGCTCCCGCGGTGACTCCCCCGGCGGCTCCCGCTTGGACAGCAGCCAGCCCGGCGCGCACCGAGACCACCCGGCCTGCGGCTCCGAGCAAGCCGGCTCCGAAGAAAGCCGCGAGAGTCGCCCCGAAAAAGGCGAGGAAGGCCGCACCCGCGAAGAAGAAGCCGGTGACGAAGAAGAAACCGGTGTCCAAGCAGAAGCCCTCTGCAAGGAAAAAAACCGTGGCAAAAAGGAAGCCGGTAGCCAGGAAGAAGATCGTGGCGAAAAAGAAGCCGGCAGCCAGGAAGAAACCCGCGGCGAAAAAGCGGGCGGTTGCAAGGAGGAAACCCGCCGCGAAGAAGAAGTCTTCGGCCAGGAAGCGCTGACGCCCTTCCACTATCCCTGACGCTCAGGGCGCACCCTCGTCGTCGGTTGCGCGGCGAGGGGGTCCTCCGGCCAGTAGTGTTTCGGATAGCGCCCGCGCATCTCCTTGCGGACCTCGGCATAGGCGACCCGCCAGAAGCTCTCGAGATTCCTCGTGATCTGCAGAGGCCGGCGCGCCGGCGAGAGCAGGCGGAACGTCAGGGGTACGCCGCAGATCACCGGACTCCTGGACATTCCGAAGACCTCCTGGATCCGGGCTTCCACCGAGGGCTCGGAACCCGCGTAGTCGATCGCGCGCTTTCCTCCGGTCGGCAGAGTGACAGACTCCGGCACATCAGAATCGATCCTCCCTCCCATGCTCACCGCCAGCGACTTCAACGCGGCAGAGAGGCCTCCCGGAGTGATGACCTGCCCGCCGGTGAGCTTCAGGTGGGACGTGAGCCACTCATCCGCCCGCGCGGTGAGACCAGCGTCTGAGAAATCGCCTGCGCCCAGGTCGGCACGAGCCCGGGCGTAGAACCGCATTCGGGCGAGAAGCCGGGTCGACTGGGCATTCCAGGGGAGCAGGGCAAGCCCGCCCTGCTCCAGCATCTGCTGGAACGAGCGCCTGACCTCTTCGGGCGCAGGCCGTGCAGGCCGCTCGGTGAGCACGAGCCGACCGGCGCGCCGGACGAAAGCCCCTTTCGGCACAAGCCTTTCCCACCGGATCTCCACGGCTTCCTCGGCCGCGAAAGCAAGCGCCCGCTCCGCCTCATCGCGCTGTACCGGCGCCGCAAGGCGAACCGAACCGATCGTCTCGCCGGGGTCCGCGTCAAGTGCAACGACCCATGGGCCGGCCGCACGGCTGGGGACTGCGACGCGTCCGGACCTGCCGGTACCGATAGAGGGAAACCGGGCGATCCTCCCCGTGACAAGCCGGTAGGACCCGTCCGGCTCCCGGCGGGCAAGCCGGTCCGGAAATGCCTCCGCCAGGAGTGAACCCACGCGCTCCTCCTGCTCCTCGGTCCAGCCGTGCGCGGCGCCTTCGGCCGGGCGCAGCCTGCGGAGAATGCGGCCCATCTCCGTCTCTACAGTCCTGCGCCAGGAACTGGCGCCGCCCGTGCCCGAACGAATCAGCTCGAGGCGAAGCCGGAAATCCGGATCCTGCGAGATCTCGGACCCGTCCCGTCCTTGGAGCAGGGCGGCGCAGGCGGCCGCCAGCGTCTGCTGCCCTCGGGATGCCCCCCGCACCGCCATGACCCCGAGCCGGGGAGAAAGACCCAGCCCGGCGACCGTCCGCGCCAGGGGGGTCGGGACGTTCCCGGCAACAAGCCCGAGCATCGACAGTGTCTCCCAGGCCTGTGACCATCCCGCGCGGGGCGGCGCGTCGATCCACTGAAGCTCTTCCGGCGTCTTCGCGCCCCACAGTGCGCACTCGAGGACGAGGCCCGTCAGATCCGAGCGCAGGATCTCTGGATCCGGCCGGTCAACGAGGCGCTCGGCCTGACCCCAGAAGCGCACGCAGAGGCCCGGACCGAGCCTGCCTGCCCGCCCGCGGCGCTGTTCCGCGGAGGATGCGCTCAGCTTTTCGGTGACGAGCCTGTCCAGTCCGGTCGCCGGATGAAATCGTGAAAGCCGCGCCCATCCGGAATCAGCGACGGTCGAGATGCCGGGCACCGTGAGGCTCGTCTCGGCGATCGAGGTCGCCAGGATCACCCGGCGCGCGGCGCCGGGCTTCGGAGGTCGGATGACCCGCTGCTGCTCTTCCAGTCGCAATGTGCCGTGCAGCGACAGAACTTCCGCGCGTCGACCGAGGGCCGCCGAGAGGCGACTCCCGACCCGTCGGATTTCCCCTGCACCGGGAAGGAAGGCAAGGATGCTGCCCTCGGTCTCTTCGAAGAGCCGACCCACTCCATCGGCGAACGCCTCCTCCCATCTCGCCGAGGAGGAGATCGGGCGGTATTCCGTTCGCACAGGATCCGTCGTACCGGGACAAAGAAGCGACGGCGCCGGGCGCCCCGGCTGCCCGCCCAGCAGGTCGGAAACCCCGGCGGCATCAAGGGTGGCGGACATCGCCAGGAAGGCAAGGTCGGGCCGGGCCTTTCGGACTTGCAGGGCAAGTGCCAGCGCGAGATCGGCGTGGATCGAACGCTCGTGATACTCGTCGAAGATCACGAGCCCCACGCCCTGGAGGAGCGGATCCTCCTGGATCCGCCGGGTGAGGAGGGCCTCAGTGACGACCTCGATGCGCGTCTCCCTTCCTGCACGCGCGGCGGTACGCACCCGGTAGCCTGCCCGGCGTCCCACCGGCTCTCCGAGCAGCTCTGCGATCCTGCCCGCGACGGCAACGGCGGCGAGACGGCGAGGCTCGAGCATCACGATGGACCGGCCGCTCAACCAGGGCTCGTCCATGAGAAATGGGGGCACGAGGGTGGATTTACCGGCGCCCGGTTCGGCAGTGAGCGCCAAGGCCCTCTCGTTCTCGAGGAGCTGGGAAATCCGGGGAAGGAAGGGGACAAGGGGAAGCCCCGTGGCGGAGAAGTCCATCACGCCCCGGTCGCTGCCAGCAGGTCGGACCCGGGCATGAGGATCCGCCTGCCGCGGTAGCGAACGAGCCTCGTCCCCTCCAGAGCTTCAAGGCCGGCCCCCACGTGGGAGGGCTCATGGGCATCGGACCCGGGCACGAGCGGGAGCCCTTCCTCCACCATGAGCCGCACGATCGGCCACGACGGGTAAGGCTCGCCGATGGGTTTGCGCGAGCCGGACACATTGATCTCGGCACTCATGCCCCGCTCCCGGCAGAGGCTCACGATTTTCTCGATCTCTGGACGGTGAGTGCCGATCAGGGGGTGCCCCTCCTGCTTGATGAGGTCGAAATGGGCAACGCAGTCGAAGAGCCCTGTTTCGATTCCCGCCCGGACAGCCTGCAGGTAGTCGTCGTAGATACTCTCCAGAGGCCTGTGATCAGCGGAAAGATCGAACACCCATTGATCCCCCGGCCACGCGCGGACGAAATGCACGGACATGAGCACGAGATCGAACGAATACGATGCAAGAAACTTCGACAATGATTCTTCCGTGCCTTCCACGAAGTCCGCCTCTATTCCGCTCAGGATCGTAATCCCGGGCACCTCGCGTCGCGCATGCTCCAGCTCTTCGAGGTAGCGGGGAAACTCCTCGGGGTCCATGCGCAGCCGGCCCCCGTAGAAGCCGGGCCGATAGACCGGGAATGGAATGTGGGGTGTAAAGCATATCTCGCTCAGGCCTCGCTTCAGCGCCGCGCGCGCATGCTCCTCGAGGCTGCCGGTGGCATGACGGCAGTAGTGGCAGTGGAGGTGATAGTCGTGCATTGCGGAGGAGTCTATGATTCTCCTGCCGCGATGGCAACGGGTTCCTCTTCCCGCACGACTTCTTCCTTCTCGCTCTCTTCCAGCTTCTCCGCCCGTTTCCGTTCGAAGAGGAAAAATGCCGCGGGAACCACGAAAAAGGTGAGAATCGCGGACAACATGATGCCCCCGAACATGACGATGCCCATGCGCTGTCCGTACTCGGACCCCTGCCCGCGGCCAAAGATCAGGGGGAAACTGATGACGAGGACGGTCATTGTGGTCATCACGATGGGCCGGAACCGAAGCTTCGCCGCTTCCGTGAGCGCATCCTTGAAGGGCATCTTGCCGAGCCGTTCCACGACAAAGTCGAGATACAGGATGGCGTTCTTTGCAGAAAGCCCGATGAGCATGAGCATGCCCATGAGTCCGAAGATGTCCAGCCCGCCTCCGATGAAAAACACCAGAAGCAGCGCGCCCACGAGCGCGAGCGGGACGGGGAGGAGCAGGTAGACGGGGTAGCGCCACGAGTTGAACTGTGCCGCCATGACCAGGTAGGCCAGGAACAGCGCGAGCAGGAAAATGAGGGGGCCGGTTGTGGCCAACTGCCCCGCGAGCGCGGCCTGGTTGAAACGCTGGTTCGTGGTGAGGCTCACCGCGCCGCCCAGCAGCCCCGCCGCGGTGAGCTGGGCTGTGATCATCTGCTGCATGGAGAGCGCGGGAGGCGCGTCGGGCGTGAGATTGATGGTGAAGTTTCCGGTGTACTGCCGATTGTACCGGCTGAGACTCACCGGGGCCTGGTTGAGCGTGAATGCGCCTAGCTGCCCGATCTGGAGCGTCGACTGGAGCGAAGGGGCGTAGAGGGGAAGGTTCAGGAGCGACTGCCCGCCTGAAAGTTTCGTGGGATCAGCCTGGACCTGAATGGGGTAGCTCAAGCCACCGGTGACGACGTTCGACGCCTGGGACCCCGAAGCGTAGGTCTGCAGGGCGAGGGCAAGGGCTCCCGGCGTGATTCCCGTTCCCTTGAGACGTGACGGATCCGGCACGAAATCGTTTTCCAGGGAGGTGTCGGAAAGGCTCGAATATACGTCGACGACGTAGTGGTTGGTCTGCAGGTTCTGGATGATGCGGTTATTGCGATCCGCAAGTATGTTGAAGTTGGGGGCAACCACGCTGAGCTGGAGAGAGGAGCCGAATCCCCCGAACCCTCCTCCGGCGCTCACGAAGATCTGCGCGGAGGGTTCATCACGGAAGAGGGCCACCATCCGCCCCCGGTACCTCGGTATGAGGTTGAAAATTCCCTGCCTCTTCTCGATGGGAACGAGCTGAACGACGATAGATGAGGTATTCCCCGCGGAGAAGGCAGAGCCGACTCCCGTTGAGCTTGCCCCGACTAGAGTCTGTACGGTCACGACCTCCGGTTGCTGGAACAGGAAACCTTCGATCCTTCCTGCGCCTTCATTGGTGACCGCCGGAGGTGTGCCCGCGGGATACCGAAGGTTCACCTGGAGGGTTCCCGCATCCGTCTGCGGCACGAAGCTGAAGGGGATCCGAGGGACGATCAGGATGGCGATAGCTATGAGGAACACCGCGCTGCCGCCGAGGACCCAGACACCGTTTCTCAGCACACCGCCGAGGATATGCGTGTATCCGTCGCGAACCCACTCCAGCCCGGCCTCCGTCCAGCCGTGCAGAGTCGTCGTGAGAGCCTGGAGAAGGGAGAACACGATCCGACCAAAATAGGAGAGGAGCCCCAGAATGATCGGGTAGGCGATCATGGCGGGGAGATAGAGGAAGTGGCGTGTCGCCAGCATGACCACGACGGCGACGATCGCCACGACAACCCCGAGAGTCTTTCGCCAGGCCGCGAGTCCCCACCGGATCGACTGGGGAAGCATGGTCCAGCTCTTCAGGAAGTCGCGCCAGTCCCCCGCCTTCGATTCGGGCGTAAAGGCAAGGCGCACGGTGAGGAAAAGAACCGCCTCCAGCAGGGAGAATGCGACGGCCGCCGCGAGCCCCAGGGAAAACTGCTGGATGTATCGCCCGATGAATCCGCCGATGAAGCTGACCGGGAGGAGCACGGACAGCAGCGACAAGGACGCCGCGACCACGGCGCTGAAGACCTCGCTTGCGCCGCGCAGGACGGATTCCTTCAGGTTGTACCCCATCACTCGATAGCGTTCGACGTTCTCCGCGACGACGATGGAATCGTCCACCACGATGCCGATCGCGGTGATCAGGGCGAGGAGCGAGACGAGGTTGAATGTGAATCCCGCAAGCCCGTACAGGACCGGGGCCGCGGAGAGAGCGATCGGGATTGCGAGGATGACGGAAATCGCGGTGTTCAGCTTCCCCAGGAAGAGAAGAACGATGAGTGCGACGACGAGCCCGGTGATGAACAGCTCGTGGTAGGTGGCCGCGACGGAGGCTTTCACGGGACCGGTGGTGTCGTTGCTGAACGTGAGCGTGTACCCCGTGGGAAGCGTCGTTCTTTTCAGGAGGGCGCGCACGCTGTCGGCAACCGCGATGGAATTCGAGTCCGTGGTTCGCTGGATGGACACCAGCGCCTGCGGCTTGCCGTTTACCCGGACATAGTTGTTCGACGCGGGCATGTCGCGAACGCTCCCGATATCGTCCACGGAAATGCCCCGCGTGGTGTCGACGAGCGTTTGCGCGATCTGGCCGAGATCCGCCGGGGTGTTCTGTGTGGAAAATGTCAGTGCGTTGTTGTTCTTGATGATGGTCCCGATCGGAAGATTCAAGGCGGAGTTCGTGATGGCCGTGACCACCTGCTGGGGGGTGATGTTGTAATATCCGAGGCGGTTGGGATTCAAGAGCACCTCGAACTGGCGGGAGGGCGCCCCGTCGATTGCGACATTCGCCACGCCATCGACGCGCTGCAGGTTGGGGCCGAGCGTGTTCTGCAGGTAATCATTCACGTCGGCCATGTTCGCCCCCTCCCCCGAAACTCCGAATTGGAGGATCGGGGCGGAGTTGGGATCGAAGGTCTGGATCGTCGGCGGATTGATCCCCGTGGGCAGGTTCTTCAGCGCCGCGGAGATGACCGTGGCAATCTGGTTGGCGTCACTGTTCTTGTCCGTGCTCTGATCGAAGGTCACCACGACCCTGCTTACCCCGATGGAGCTGTTGGAATTGATGTCGGTGATCTGAGCGACCGTCGACACCGTGTTCTCGATGATCTGGGTGACCTGCTGGTCGACGACGCTCGGCGTGGCCCCGGGGTAACTGGTTTTTATGACCACCGCCGGGATGTTGATTGCAGGCAGGAGATCGACGCCGAGTCCGAGCATGGACACGAATCCGAACGCTACGACCGCGACGAACAGGCCGACTGCCAGCACGTATCGCCTGACAGAGAAACTCACAAGAGGGTTGATCCTCTCGAAGACCTTCGATTCCAGGCTGCGAAGTGTTTTCATGGCTTGCTCCCCGGTGCCGCGGCCGTCCCCGGCGCGGCTGCCGTCGAAGGCGTGGCACCCGGCGTGCCCGGCGACTGGCTCTTTTGAGCGCCGCCCGCCGCAGGCGCATTCGCGTCGCTGGTGAGGCTCACTGCCTGTACCGCCGCCCCCGAGAGCAGTCCGGGCGGAGGATTCAGGACTACCTGGGTGCCTTCTTCGATCCCTGCGACCGCTGCAGTGGTCCCGGATTCGGAGAGGATGGTGATCGGGTGGGTCGCCACCTTCCCGTTGGCAATCGCGTACACGTAGTTCTGATCCTCATTGACCTGCAACGCCGCGATCGGAATCAAAGCGCCGGTGGCGAGGCTCAGCGAATAGGACACCGTGCCGACCGTCCCGTATTGAAGAGCGGCAGTGCGAGCAAGCAACGCGACCATGGGCACCACGCCATTGATCGGCGCGGATGGCGCCTGGCTGATCCGCGCGGGGTAATCCTTGCCCAGGTAGTTGAATTGAACGGTTGCCCCCACGGGCAGAGTGGACGCATCGGCGGGGGGCACGTTGAAATTGATCTCTCGCTCAGCGCTCACGAGGATGAAAACGGGCGTGCTCAAGCTGACATACATGCCGGGTGTCACATTGATCGCGGAGATCTGCCCGGCGAAGGGTGCCTTGATCGCCGCATATTGGAGGTTGAGTTGCGCGATCTGCAGCGCATTCTGCGCCTGGTCGATGGAGAGCTTCAGCTGTGCGAGAGTCTGGGTATCTGACTTTTTGTTCTGATCCAATGCGGTCTTTGCGGCCTCAAGGTTCGCCTGCGCCTGCTGGAGCTGACTGTTCGCCGTGTCCAGCTGGGCCGCCGGTATTCCACCGATATCCAACAAGGCCTTTTGAGAATCGTAGTTCTTCTGCGCGCTGGCCAGCGCCGATTGGGCGGACTGCACCTGCAATTGGAGCTTGGGATTGTCCTGGTTGGCATTGTCCTGCGCGATCTCGAAGTTGATCCGGGCAATGGCGAGATTCGACTGCGCGTTCTGGACCGCGAGCTTCAATTGCGAATCATCCAGCTGGACGACCGTCGCACCCGCCTTCACCCAGTCCCCCGCCAGTCGGGGAACGGCGGAAACCACTCCCGCCACCTGTGATGCGACCGAGCTCAGGGTGACGGGCACGACGGTGCCGGCGGTGTCGTTGCTCGTCTTCAACGGGCCGATGTGGACTGTCACGGCCTGGACCGGGATCGCGGCAACGCGGACTCCCGGCTTCTGCTGACCCGCCGCCCGCGCAGTCTGCGTGTTGCCGGCAGGCTGGCGCGAGGCAGGGTCGCCCCCGCCGCCGCATCCGACGAGAACGGCGAGCGGGAGAATGACCGCCGCGATGCCCGTGCACTTCCTCATCCATTGTCCCTTCATTCGAGTCTCCTAGTAGCCCATGTCGCTCAACAGCTGCAGGACGGCGAGCTGGGCGTTGCTTTGCGCCTGGACATAGGCGGTGTGAGCGCTTGCGGCGTTCACCGAAGCGGTGAGGAGATCCTGCGTCGAGGCTGTCCCGTTCTGGTTTTGTATCCTGTACACCTCGACGAGCAGATCGTCATTCTCCGCCGTCAGCCGCGCGACCTCGACGCGCTCGTTCTGGATCTGAACGGCTTCCCAGTCGTTCTGAATCGTCGCGGCGATGCTTTTTTGAAGCTGACGCTCCTGCAGCGCGTAGATCTCGTCCTGCTTGAGCGCGGCATCGACGAGATACTTCACCGCCCCCGCATCCAGAATCGGCATCGCCACCTTGACTCCGGCGTTGACGAGCCAGGCGGAGGTTGCGGTCCAATCGAAGATCTCGGCCACGCCGCCGGTCAGGCTCACGGTGGGGGTGCCCTGGCCTTTCGCGAGCGCGAGATCCACCGAGTTGGATTTCCTGCTCAGCTCCAGCTGCTGGAAATCGGTCCGATGGCTCAAGGCGAGAGAAATCGCCTCCGGGAGGCTCGCGGCCGGAAGCGGCAGAGAGTCCTGCTGCTCGACGCTGAACTCATCCTCGGTCGACCTTCCCATGAGGATCGCGAGCTGTATCCGTGCGATGCGAAGCGAATGATCCGCGTTCTCCACGTCGACCTGCGCGCTTCGGGCGTTGATCTGGGCGGTCTTGAGATCGACATCGCTCGCCTGCTTCAGGTTGTAGACGGTGGTGATCTGTGCCAGAAGGGCGTTCTGCTTGTCCAGGATCTGCCGGGTCACGACGGCATCCTGCTGCGCGGCGAGCATGGTGTAGTAGGCCTGCTTGACTCTGAACACGATGGTCAATCTTCCCGAGTCGGTCGCAAGCTGTTTGCCCTGAAGGGAGAGGAGGCTCTTGTCGACAACCGCCTGCGCCGGTCCGCCTGGGTAGCCATTCCAGACCGTCTGGGTCACGTTCAGAGCGACGATGCTGTCCGTGTCCCCGGAGGGGACCGTACCGAGGGGCTGAACCGGAGGAACCCACGGGGACACGCTGACCGTGGCGGCGGTGAGCGGGCCATTCACGCCGATACCGAGCAGGGTACCCTGGGCCGAGGTGGAGTAATTGGTAAGCGTGGACTCTTTGGCCACGAGCAGAGCCGAGTTTCCGCCCGGCAGGTTGTACCCGCCCGCGGCGGATCCGCCGAGTGCCCACGAGTTTTTCGAGACATTTTCCGCGTGCTGGGCCTTCCCCAGGTCGAGATTCGCCTGCAGCAGCTTGTTGTCATCACCATTGGCAAGCGCCGCAGCGATGCTCTGCTCGAGGGTCACGGCGGGCGCCGACGTCTGCGCCATGCCCGACAGAACGGGCAGCAGTCCGGCTAGAGCGATCAGCACAATACCTTTCATTGAAGCCGAATGTACACTGACCCGGCGGCAGCAGCAATAGAGCCCGGATGAAGGGGAAATAATAATCTGTTATCGCTCGGGCGCTGCGCATCCGCCGCTTCCGTCCTTGACTCCCCCGGGTGGAGCGCCTACCATTCATGAAGGAGGTGCGTCATGCCTGAAAAGACACACCACGCCGCGGACGTAAGTCCTCGGATGCAGGAGGCGCGGGAGCATGCGAAGGCGGCGCGCGCGTCCATTAAGAAGAGCTTCGAGGAGCTCATTCCGCACGGGTTCATCGAGCACCGCAGGGCCGCCCGGAAGGAGATGCTCCTCGCCATGCGGAGCCTGCTGGACGCCGCCATCGAGCGGATGGAGAAGAAGCCCGAATGACGTCCGGCGCCCCGCCCGGGGCTCCGCGCACGAGCTACCGTCCGAAGAGAATCCAGCCCAGCAGGATGAGCTCTGCCGCGCCGAGGGCCGCGGCGATCTCGAGGTGCCCGCCGAGATAGAGGTCCGTGCCCGCCACGAGGCCCGCGGCGAAAATGATGGAGCCGGCGAGCTTCCGCATGCTGTGCTCGAGCCGGGACACGTGCTGTTTCATCTCCGGCATGCGTACGTCAATCCGGCCCTGTTCGATCCGCGAGACGAGATCCTCCGCCCGCTTCGGCAGACCGAAAAGCAGCCGGGAAGCGTCCCCCAGCTCTTTCATCACGAGGCGCCAGCCGGTGCCTCCGTCCTTTTCCACGAGCTTCTGCACATGGGGCGCAAGACCCTGCCACACACTGAAATCCGGGTTCAGGCCGGTCGCCATGCCGGAGAGGATGCTCACGCACCTTCCCAGGAGGATCAGGTTCTCGGGGATCTGGAAGGGCATCTCGTACAGCAGATCGCCGAACTCCTCCGCGAAAGCGCTGAACTCGGCCGTGCTCATGCGCATCATTTCACGGGTGGATTTCCCCCAGAGGGTGTCGAAGACCCTCTTGCACGCGCGCTCGAGGAGGTCCAGGTCCGCTCCCGGGAGGAGCACCTGCAGCCTCTGGAAGGCGCGCACGAGGCGCGAGGC
>Ga0187870_1002807_pt1 | contig 14023 bp, 10 predicted proteins | sample June2016WEW_13_1_3_FD_132974 | JGI IMG/M metagenome (GOLD analysis project Ga0187870, IMG submission 132974) | Peatland microbial communities from SPRUCE experiment site at the Marcell Experimental Forest, Minnesota, USA - June2016WEW_13_150 | ecosystem: Environmental > Terrestrial > Soil >... | reverse complement strand
TTTCAATCCCGATACCGGTGAGTTCGACGTGGAAAATCGCGGCATCTCGCCGGACATCGAAGTCGAGTTCAACCCCGCCGCCTGGCGTCAGGGCCACGATTCGCAACTCGAAAGGGCCGTCGCCGTCGCGCTGCAGGATCTGAAGGATCATCCGGCGCCGCCCATCAAGCGGCCGAAGTATCCTGTTTACAATTGGCCGGCCGTGCGTTCCACGGCCAGCGCGCCAAACAAAGCCACCGGGCAAAACTAACTTGGCCTCTGTGCATCAAGCCTGTGTAGTAGTCGATCTTTAGATCGGTTCTCTTTACCCTGAGTTGCGAAGGGCTGCGCCCCATGTCCGCACAATCCCCTGATCTTGCCACCCTCTTGCCTTCTTTTGCTCACGTAAGGACCGCCTTCATACCTTGAGCATTGCGAAAGGTTGAGGCGCGTTGTTTGCGTCCCGGAGCGGAGATATCCCTCTTCAATTTCGAATTGCACATCTACGGAACAATCGCGCTGGCTGGGCTGGAGTAGGTGCTCTCCGCCCCGGTGGTGTCCACCTCGGTCGCGACGTAGTAGTAGGTTCCTGCCGAGCTACAGTTGGTGTCGGTGTAGGAGGGCGTGGCAATCAAGCCGGAGTTTATCTTGCTGTACGGCCCGCCGGACTGCGCTCCGCGGTAAACATTGAAGCCCGAGTACGACGAAGAACTCGGTGTCCAGGTCAGATTCACCGAGTAGCTCGCGGCGGCGGTGCCTGTTCCTGCAAGCGCTATGGCTTGGGGAGAATTGGCGGCGTTGCTGGTGACCGTGACGCTGCCCGAAAGGTTTCCGGCGCTGGCCGGATCAAACGTCACGTTGAAAGAGGTGGACTGTCCGGCAGCAAGTGTGAGTGGTACCGTAATTCCCGCCACGCTAAATCCCGCTCCGTTCTCACTGATCTGCGAGAGGGTCACGCCGCCGTTACCGCTGTTGGTCACCGTCACACTCTGCGTTGTGCTTGTTCCCGTGGTGATGCTCCCGAAGCTGAGCGAGGCCGGAGTCACCGTGAGTTGGAGAACCGGCGCAGTGCCCGCGCCGGCCAGCGCAACAACCAGCGGCGAATTGGGCGTGTTATTCACCAAAGTGAGGCTGCCGGTAAAACTGCTCGCGGAGGCAGGCGTGAACCCGATGGTGAAGACTGAAGATCCTCCGGGCGCAACAGAAAGCGGCACTGTCAGGCCGCTCAACGTGAAGCCGGTCCCAGCCAGCACCGCCTGGGTGACGCTGAGGTTCGCCGTCCCTGCATTTCGTATCGTGAGCGACTGCGTGTTGCTCACGCCCACGGCGACGTTTCCAAAGCTCACGCTGGTGGGGACCACGGAGATTTGCGCCTGGACGCCAGTACCGCTCAGCGCAATCGTTGCCGGCGAATTCGTCGCCGTGCTGGTAATGGTGACGCTGCCCGAAAGGCTGGCCGCACTGGCTGGTGCAAACGTTACGCTGAACGTGGTGGACTTCCCGGCAGCCAGAGTGAGCGGTACCGTAATTCCCGCCACACTGAATCCCGTCCCGCTTTCGCCGATCTGCGAAACCGTCACGCTTGAGTTGCCCGTGTTTGTCAACGTCACGTTTTGCGTCGTGCTGCTCCCCGTGACGACGCTTCCGAAACTCAGCGACGCCGGGCTCGCCGTCAATTGCAGCGCCGACGCTACTCCCGTGCCCGCCAGTGCCACAACCAGCGGTGAACTGGGTGCGTTGCTCACCAGCGTGACGCTTCCCGTGAAGCTGCTCGCGCTGGCTGGCGCGAATCCAACGGTGAAGCTCGAAGTGACTCCGGGGGCAACCGTCAGCGGCAATGTCAGTCCGCTCAAGCTGAAGCCGCTCCCGGCCAGCGCGGCCTGCGTGACGCTGAGATTCGCCGTCCCGGTATTCTTGATCGTGAGCGCCTGGCTGCCGCTCGCGCCCACGACGACGTTCCCAAAGCTGGCGCTGGCTGGGCTCACGGAGATTTGCGGCTGAATGCCGGTGCCGCTCAACGCAATCGTCGCCGGCGAATTCGTCGCGCTGCTGACCACGCTGATACTTCCCGCCGCGCTTCCTGCCGTGGCCGGCGCAAAACCCACAGTAAGGGTTAAGCTCTGCCCCGCCGCAAGGGTCACCGCTCCGGTGAAACCGCTAACGCTGAATCCCGCGCCGCTGATTGCCGCCTGCGAAATGGTGACGCTGCCTGTCCCGCTATTCGTTAACGTCATCGTTTGCGCTGCGCTGCTTCCGACTAAAGTATTGCCAAAGCCCAGGCTGCTCGTGCTGGCCGAGAGCAGATACGTTTGCGCTGGAGCAGCGGGCGAAACACCTGTTCCCGTCACAGCCACGGAATGCGTTGAACTCATGTAAGCCTGATGGTTCAAGGTGATCGCGATGTTGCCGCTGAAAGTCTGCGCGGCGTTCGGCAGGAACACCACCTGAAAGGATGCGCTGCCGCCAGCTCTTAGTGTCAAGGGCAGTGCCGGGGTTGCGACAATAAACTCCGGAAGACTGCTTGTCACCTTGGTGATCGCAACGCTGCGCCAGTTACCGTTTGTCACCACAATGGATTTTGCCGCACTGGTCGTGTTTACGGGGAGCGATCCGAAACTCAGCGAACCCGGAGCGTATTTCACCTGCGCCTGCACCGGCTGAGGGAACAACACGAAACCTGTAAGAATCAATCCGACCGATAGGCACACCAATAGCGTTTTGTTCATGGACAGGAATTCCTTCGTGTTTTCTTCTGGAGCGAGGGCTGCGCGAGGGGAGGAGGGAGGGAGCCTGGCGATCGCCGCTCGAGATTCTTATACCCAGCGTAAGAATAGGAGCCGCAGTTGCCTCAAACAACTGGTAGTGAGGTCAGAATTGGAGCAGGTACGCCTGTTTCCCTTATGGCCAAAAATCGACTGTACCGATTATGTGAGAATGCAAACTCGCCTTTTGAGTCCGCCGTCTTCTGGAGGACGCCGGGTGCCCCATCCTCGTTTTGTGAGGCGCGTTGTTTGCGCCCCGGATGGGGTTGCGGGGGTGGGTCTTGGGTTTCTCTTCTCCATGGACTTTGTGGCACAGGCATTCTTGCCTGTGCTCTTGGGTTTTCCCCTCTGTCATACCGCCTGTCCCGGCCTGGTCGGGATGTCCGACATAACCGGCCGCTCCCCAAAAACAAAATCTCTCTAACGCGCTTTTGCCCTGAACCCTGCATAGGTCAGGTAGGCGCCGATGATAATGTCTATCGCGACGTACACGTAAAAAAGCTGTTCGTAGTGCAGCACGCCGAGGAAAAATCTCACGGCCGCGTCTGACGGCAGGAACAAAAAGTGCAGTCCTTTGATCAGCGATAGCCAACCCACGAGGGTGACGACCACCGGCAGTACGCCGCCGTGCCAGACATTGTGGCCCAGCACCATCGCCAGCCCAATGCCCAGCGCGATTACACCGACAACGTACAGCAGCGGCGCGTTGTGCAGCAACGCCTTCACCATCTCCAGCGTCGCCTGTCTGTGCGCGAGCATAGCCAGCCCGACGAGAACGCAGTAGAGCCCAAGCAACCTGCTAAGAAATATCGTACGTGGCAACATGGTGTCCTCCAAACCAACGAAACCCGAATTCCCGTTTAGTCTTCCCGCCCCGCCACCAATGTATCTCTGCCCGCCCCACCATACAATGCTCGGCTTGGGTTTCTCCAATGCCGTCATCCCGAGCGTAGTCGAGGGATCTCTCTTCCTTCCTGCCGGGTGCCCCATCCTCGTTTTGTGAGGCGCGTTGTTTGCGCCCCGGATGGGGTTGCGGGGGTGGGTCTTGGGTTTCTCTTGCCGTTGTGGTGGCACAGGCATTCTTGCCTGTGCTCTTGGGTTTCTCCTGCTCGTGTAGGGCTCGTCCTTCTGAGGCGGACCGCTCTCGCCTTTCTTTGCTGATGTAGCGGCCACCTTCAGGTGGCCACCTAAAGGTGGCCTCTACATACGAGTCCAGAAACGGGAATGTCGGCACACCGACAATGTTAATTGATGTTATAGTAAACGCAGGGGTTAGAGAACCAAGTTTACAGTTCACAGTTGACAGTTCACAGTTCGTGTAGGGGCCGCCTTCTGAGGCGGTCCGCTTTTTCCCCACCCGGTTGGAACCTCCGGGAATTGAATGAAGGACGGGATCTGCTTTCTTCTTGCCTCCTGATCGCTGATATCTGATCGCTGATAACTGTTTTTCTAGAGGCCCCACCCCCCTGTTTTTGCGTAAGTAGGGGAAACAAAGGACTTACGGGCGATTTTCCTGGAAGTGGGGGAAACAAAGGACTTACGGAAGCAGTGGCGCGTGCCGAGCCAGTGAATGCGCGAGCGGGGCTTGCTTTTTTCTTGCCTCCTGATCGCTGGTCGCTGATCGCTGGTCGCTGGTCGCTGGTCGCTGATAACTCTCTTAAGCAGCATCCCCGCAGCATAACAGGCCAAGGATAGCACATTTATTTACCATTTGTAAAGTATTATTTATAGGGTAATACTTTCGAAACTGGTACGAGGAGGGTGGAGAAGGGAGAGGAGCAGACCCACGCTTTCAAAACCCGAAAGCGTAGGCCACCCGGAGTTGGTTCGCCGCGTTGATCCTGGGCCAGCCGCCATTTACCAGATGAGTTCTAGCCAAATGTGATGCAAAGCAGTAGAATCCCCGCCATCGCTGGCCGCCCGCACAAGACTCCATGGGCCCGGCCTCCAGTAAGCCCATCAGCTCTTCCGGGAGACGATCACGCGCTGGCGCAGGTTTGTCCTCTTGAGGCACACCGATGGAGTCCCGCCATCAACTGGCCTTCGCGCTCCTGCTTTTCCTCACTCCCTGTGCCTGCGCCCAGGCGGTCTCCTCCGGCACGGATCCCGGTCAGTACGGAAACATTAATGTGCACGTCATCTACCCCAGCGAGCGCTCCGCGAGCTTCCATCTGCGCGTCCAACTAATGAGCGGTGACGGCACGCCAGTGGCTGAGAGTTTTACAAACGATCAAGGATTGGTTGAGTTCCCTCGGGTTCCCATCGGCGAGTATCACGTCGTCGTAAGAGGCGAAGGCATTGAAGATGCCGACAGTGGTCAGTTCGAAGTCGTCAGTCGCAAAATGAGCCAGGATCTCTTCATCACTGTCCACGGCACCTCATCCAATGCGAATCTGGCTGCCGGGGCCCCTCCCTCGGTGGCCGCCGTGGACTTGAAGGTCCCCCCTAAGGCAAGGAAGGAGTTCGAAAGTGCCACTAAGGCGATGGACAGCCAGGACTGGGCGAAAGCCATACAGCAGCTGAAAAGTGCCATCGCCCTTTATCCACAGTACGCCCCAGCCTACAACAATATGGGCGTCGCCTATGGCCGCCTGAATGATCCTTCTCAGGAGCGCGAGGCGCTGGAGAAAGCCGTCGCCCTGAACGATCACTTCGGGTTGGCGTTGGTTAATCTTGCCAAGCTCTGCTTCCAGGATGGAAACTCCGCGCGCGCGGAAACACTGTTGCAGAGTGCTCTGCGAGCAGAGCCAAACAATGTCCGCACCATGGTACTCCTGGCGCAAGCGCAGCTTTTGAACAAGCATTTCGAAGCCGCCATCGCCACGGCGCATGATGTGCACAGCATTCCGCATCAGGGTTTGGCGCTGATTCACTTCATTGCTGCGCAAGCTTTTGAACGCCTGAACCGCCCGCAGGATGCGCTCATGGAGCTCCAGATGTTTCTCACGGAAGAACCTAAGGGAGTGCGTGCCGATCACGTCCGCGACGAAATCGTCCGCATCAAGAGCCGCCAACCCTAGTTCGGCCATCCTGTTCCAGCCGGACTTTCTCACAATACGTAAATCTTCCCGCCTCACCATACAATGCCGGGTGCCCCATCCTCGTCTTGGGTTCTTCTTCTCTTGGCTTCCTGATCGCTGGTCGCTGGTCGCTGATATCTGTTCCGGGTGGGTCTTGGGTTCCCCGATCAATCCCGGGACCGCCAACTCTGCTCCATCCCGCGGGTTCAGCGGGATGAATCTCCCGATTGGCATTGTCTCTTGGGTTTCTCTTCTCCTGCTTTCCTGATCGCTGGTCGACGGGTGCCCCATCCTCGGTTTGTGAGGGTGGGTCTTGGGCTTCTCTTCTCTTGGGTTTGCCTATGTAGTGGCCGGTCTTTAGACCGGTTCTTGGGTTGTCTTTTGACGTCCGCACGGATGAAAATGTCGGTCCGCCGACAATGTCAATTAATGTTATAGTAAACGCGTGGCTTAGAAAACCGGGTTCACAGTTGCAGAATCAGGAGAAGAGTGATCCTTCGACTCGCCCCGCTCGCTCAGGATGAGCATCCTCGTCGGATGCTCAGTTGACAGGCCACAGTTCGTGTAGGGACCGCCTTCTGAGGCGGTCCGCGCTTCCTCCAGCCGGTTGGAACCTCCGGGAATTGAATGATGTACGGATCTGGTGTGAGAGGCATTTGGTCAAGAAAGGCGCCCTCCCAATCTCTCTTCCTCTCTAGGGGGTCGGAGCTTCAGCTCCGACAAAACAGAATCCCTAAAACTCCCTCTTCATCCGGCTTGCTCCCCTCCCGCCCCTGTCATCCCGAGCGGAGCGACCCGATTTTCTCTTCCGCGCCGGATTTTGGCGCGTCGGGTCGCGCAGTCGAGGGATCTCTCTTCCCCCCTTGCCTCCTGATCGCTGGTCACTGGTCACTGATAACTCTCTCCTCAGCGTCCCCGCAGCATAACAAATGAAGCTTAGCACATTATTTACCATTTGTCATTATTATTTATAGTGTACTAGTGCCGTTCCGACTTGTTCCAGCAAATCCCTTCGAGAATACCTTTTCCGGGTTCGCGTCAGATGCCTGGACCGCCGCTTGGCCTAGATGGTTGGAACGGCACTGGTTTCGAAACTGGTACCAGGGGGTGTGGCGGGATGCTGTAAGGGGGGATTCTTTCAAAGGCTCGAACCGTCGGCCACCCGCCACAAAAAAGAGGCGCCCCACTGGGAGGCGCCTAGGTCGCTTATTCAGCGTTGCCTGCGTGAACGAATGTCCTTACTAAGATAAGTCGGGACAACCGCTCCTGAGATACACTATCGTTAGTTTACCCTAAGACAACCGCCCGTCAAGAGGCGCCCCATGCCCGCTCCCCTTTCATCGCAAGACTACATCCTTGGCATCGATTTGGGTGTCGGCTCCGTCGGTTGGGCCATCGTCGGAACGAAGGATGCCCAACCCTCCGCACTCGTTCGGGCTGGCGTCCGCGTTTTCGCTCCAGCCGTCGAGGGCAATATCGAATCTGGCCGTGAAGAATCGCGCAATGTCGCCCGTCGCAGCGCCCGCCTCCAGCGTCGCCAGACTTGGCGGCGTTCCCGTCGCAATCTCCGTGTTTTCCGGCTTCTCCAAACTTGGGGACTTCTTCCCGTCGGCGCTTCCAAGACTTCGCAAGAGCGTCACGATCTGCTGGATCTGCTGGACCTTCGCATTCTCGGTTCCGACTGGTTTCAGCGCAAACGCATCGACAACTCAATTCCCGAACCGATGCAAGTCCTCCCCTATCTCCTCCGCGCTAGCGCACTTGACGAGCCGCTTGAGCCGCATTTTCTCGGTCGCGCTCTATACCATCTCGCGCAGCGCCGGGGATTCCTGAGCAATCGCAAAGTCTCTTCGCGCTCCAAAGCTGACGATGATTCGGGCTTAGTGAAGCCCGCAATCGCAGACCTTCGCAAACAGATGTTAGAGACTGGCTCTCGGACCCTTGGCGAGTTTTTCTCCCGTACATCTCCCTCGCAAGCACGTATCCGCTCCCGCTGGACTGGACGCGACATGTACGAAGGCGAGTTCACCTTCATTTGGGATTCCCAGACGGTCCACCACCCGACGATCCTGACTCCGGAGAGGAAAAAACTTCTCCACAAAGCCATCTTCTTCCAGCGGCCCCTTAGCTCTGCGCGTCACCTGATCGGTACTTGTGAACTCGAACCCAAGCATCGCCGTGCTCCTCGCTCTCTCCTGGTTTCACAGAGATTTCGGCTTCTTCAACGTGTTAACGACCTCCAGATTGTCCTGCCGGGGCAACCAACACGGGATTTGGCGCCCGAGGAACGCGCGGATGTCCTCAACTCGCTCGAACGTAAGGGTGACTTGACATTCCCTGCGATCCGAAAACTCCTGCATCTTCCCAAGGAGGCAAAATTCAATTTGGAAGCCGCAGGTGAAACCCGCATCCTCGGCAATCGCACCAATGCCTTCTTCCTGAGACTTTTTGGGGACCGCTGGGACAAAATGCCGTCGGAGGAGCGAGATCAAATCGTGGACTATGTCCGGAGTTTCCAGCGTCTCGACAAGTTACCTACTGCCGCGGCGAAAAAATGGGGCCTCAGCGAAGAGTCTGCACAAATCCTGGAATCTGACCCCCTCGAACCCGATTACCTGAACCTCTCAAAGGCGGCCATGTGCAAGCTTCTTCCGCTAATGGAAGAAGGCGTGCCCTACGCGGAAGCTCGGCGTCAAGTCTACCCGCAGCGATTTGTTTCGCAAGCCCCTCAGGAACTTTTGCCTCCCGTGTTCCTCGCCGAAGCTTCGGTGGGAAGAATCCGCAATCCTTCCGTCGTGCGTAGCCTCACGGAACTTCGCAAGGTCGTAAACGCAGTTGTCCGCAAGTTTGGAAAGCCCAAGCAAATTCGCATTGAATTAGCACGCGACCTACGCAACTCTCGCGCGCAACGCGAACGTATGGCCAAGTCCAACCGCGAAAACGAGAAACTCCGCGCCGATGCTGCCAAACGCATACTCAAGGAAATCGGCAATCCCGGCCCTTCCCGGCGCGATCTACAGAAAGCCCAACTCTGGGACGAATGTCACGGAGAGTGCCCCTATACGGGCAAGGTGATCTCATTTGCCTCGCTGTTTGGTCCAGAACCTCAATTCGACATCGAGCACATAATACCGTTTTCTCGCTCACTAGATAATTCCTTCACAAATCTCACTCTTTGCCATGCCGAGCATAATCGCAACGTCAAGCAGAACCGCGCTCCTTCGGAGGCCTATGGCTCCGACCCCGATACTTACCAAGCAATTCTTAACCGAGTCCGCAAATTCTCCTCTCGCTCCGCAACCGAAAAACTTCGCCGCTTCCTAATGACCCCGGAAGAAATCCAGAACTTTGTTTCGGATTTTGCCGAAAGCCAGTTGAACGACACGCGTTACGCTTCCCGTTTGGCCTCCGATTATCTCGGCCTGCTCTACGGTGGGCGTGTGGACGCGGACCACAAGCTGCGGATTCGTGCCACGGTCGGCAGGATTACCGCCATACTTCGGGACGAATGGAAACTCAACGCAATTCTCAACGACGGCTCTACCTCGCAAGGGGGACTAACTCTCAAATCACGCGACGACCACCGTCACCATGCTATTGACGCCATCGTAACTGCTCTGACCGACGAGGGCACCATCCAAACCCTCAGCCGTGCCGCCGAGAACGCCTATCTCGCCAAGCGTCGGCGTTTCGCTCCCATCGAAGAGCCTTGGCAAGGATTTTTTGAGGATGTTCGGAACGAAATCTCTCGCATCGTTGTTTCCCATCGGACTTCGGGACGCGTCCGTGGTCCGCTCCACGAACAAACTCTCTATTCCCATCCAATCCCTGTCGCCGCAGGAGCCTCTGGGCAAAAGAAACCGGGAAAGCCTGGTTTTGAGCACCGAGTAAGAAAACCTTTAGAATCCATGACCACAGAAGAAGCGGCAAACATCGGCGATCCTGTGGTGCGTTCCCTGGTCGCTGAAAAGCTCGCTCAGTTCGGGGGCGCCGTGCCAAAAACGGTCTTCTCTGTTCCCGCAAACCTTCCTGTCTTCCAAGCAAGTGACGGAAGAAGGATCCCCATCAGAAGAGTTAGGGTCCGCAAGCCACTCACCGCTACCGTTCTTGGCTCCGGCCCGTCCACGCGCTATGTCGTTCCCGAATCGAACCATCATGCTGAGATCTTTGCTGAACTAGACCAAAAAGGAAAAGAGATTGAATGGGATATTTTCATCGTTTCCCTCGCGGAAGCTATCCGGCGCAAGCATTCCCGTGAATCAGTCGTAAGCAAAAACCACGGAGCACAAGAAACTTTCAAATTCTCTGTCGCCCCCGGCGATGTGATTGAGATGGATGTGGCTAGCGGTAGACGTCAGTACTTTGTGGTCCGCGGAACTTCTTATCCTTCCGTCTCACTTGCACCAATCGCTGATGCCCGCCAGAAGAAAGAACTCGTGAAAGATCACGCGTACCTACGTATGGTCCCTAATTCGCTCAGGAAAAAGAACGCCCGTAAGATTCATGTCACGCCTCTGGGCGATGTCGAGGAAGCACACGACTGAGATGATCTTCGACCCTTCCGGCAGAAGATCATGCTCGCAGGTAATAAAATAGAACCCCCCGAAATCAAGGGATTCCGAGGGGCGTAGTGTGTCTCAGGAGCGGTTCCCGTCAAACCCTAGCAGCAAGGCGAGCAAAGGGAGGAGAAGGAGTGTATCTCAGGAGCGGTTCCCGCCAAACCCTAGCACCTTGAACTTCGCTCGCTTTGCAATCGCTAGTGTATCTCAGGAGCAGTTCCCGCCAAACCCTAGCCTTAGAAGGAGTACAGCGCGCCTTCGGCTGAGTGTATCTCAGGAGCGGTTCCCGCCAAACCCTAGCCGGTGCGCTGGAGCAGGTCGGCCATTTGCCAGTGTATCTCAGGAGCGGTTCCCGCCAAACCCTAGCTCAGAGGGCTGTATTTGCATCAGCAAGGCCAGTGTATCTCAGGAGCGGTTCCGGCCAAACCCTAGCCGAGCGCGCGCGCCTTCAGCTTTGCCGTAGAGTGTATCTCAGAAGCGGTTGCCACCAAACGCTAGCGCTTGATTGCACACGTGTTCGAACACATTTCCACAGTTCCGGTACCCTAAAGTGCCCTATCGGTATATACTGGTATCTTGACACTGTGGTATTTATTCGCTATACTTTCTCTATGTCTAACGCCAGACCATCCGACCCTTTCAACCTTTGCCAATTCCAATATGCCCGTGGACACTGCTGCGGCCTCCCCGCCCATCCCAAGGGCGACGGCCTCTGCCTGTCCCACTATCGCCAGGCTCACACCAGGCCCGCCACGCGCGAAGACGACCTCTCCGCCGAGCTGGCCAATCCCGCCGGCGATTACATCACGCAGATTGACATCAACCACGTGCTCGGCAAGCTCTTTGACGCGCTGGCCGCAAAGCGCTGCTCGCCACGCCGCGCCAGTTCCCTGGCCTACATCGCCTGCCTGTTGGCGCAGACGCAAAAAGCCGCCAAGGAAGAAGCCCGCCATTGGGCCGACGACAAGCCCGTGTTTCAAACCATGCTGAAGATCAAATATCCGGACTGCCCGGAGTCCGGGGAGAAGACCGCAGAGGCGGAGGTCCTTTCCTTGAGCGAGGAGCCAGTTACTGCTTGCCACGATCCCTCCCGCTCCGCTTGACCCCCATGCCCTCCCTCCACCCTCCTCCGCATTCTTCCTCCTCCGCGCTCGGCGTTTACCCCGACCCGGTCGGGGCGTCCTCTGCGTTGAGTCCCTCTTTTTGCTTTTTCTTCAGCTTCAAACTGGCGGCTGGTGGCTGTGCACTGCCCTTCGCCGCTTCGACCTGTGCGCTGTCGACTGTTGGCTGTGGACTGTCTTTCGCCACTATCTCCTTTGTTTCCCCTACTTACGCGCCATTCTCCCGTAAGTCCAATTATTTCCACACATACGCAAAACCATGGGGGTGGGGGTGCCCTTCCTCATGACGCGTTTGCTTCTAACCCGTTTGTTTTCTGTCCCTATGTTAACTATGTGGATAACTATATGTATAATTATATTGTCGGCGCGCCGACATTTTGCAGTGTGGCCGCTCGCCGCCGCTTTTGCGCACGATTGTCGGCCCGCCGACATTCCCGTTTTTGCATACGAAAAGAAGGAGAGCGGCCCGCCTCGGAAGGACGGGCCCAACACAAGAAGGAGAAACCCAAGAACCGACCTCAAGGTCGGCCACTACAGAAGAGAACCCCGTTGCCGTTTCCGCAACGCTGGCGCTACTCGACTACCCCTTTTGGGGCGTTTGCACTTATAACTGATAGCGAGCCCAATCAACCGCTTCACCAGCCCGGCGGAATAGGAACGACCTGTGACCCCTGAAAAAAAGCGACTGCGCGTTGGCGTGCTCTTTGGAGGGCGCTCCGGCGAACACGAGGTCTCGCTGGCCTCCGCCGCCAGCGTCATCCGCGGACTCGACCTGGACAAATACGAGCCCGTGCCCATCGGCATTACCAAGGACGGCCACTGGCTGGTCGGCGAAGGCGCCGCCAAAATGCTTCCGGACATCCTGAAGAGCGGGCGGCGCGTGATGCTGGCAGCGGATCCCACAGAGGCCGCGCTGGTGCCGCTGGACCGCGGCGCGGGCGCGCAACGCTTCGACGTGATGTTCCCCGTGATGCACGGCACGTTTGGCGAAGACGGCACGATTCAAGGCATGCTGGAGCTGGCCGGGATCCCTTATGTGGGCGCGGGCGTTCTCGGCTCCGCCATCGCCATGGATAAGGACGTGGCCAAGCGCCTTTGCCACAATGCCGGCATCCCCGTGGTGCCTTGGATGGCCGTGCCGCGCTGGCAGTGGGAGCAAGAGCCGGCAGCGGTGAAAGCCGCGATTGAGGAGAAGTTTCCCTACCCCGTATTCGTGAAGCCCGCCGCGCTGGGCTCGTCCGTTGGGATGAATAAGGTGCACACCGCCGAGGAGCTGGCGCCGGCGCTGAATTTTGCCGCCGAATATGGCATGAAAATTATGGTGGAAAAGGCCATCACCGGGCGGGAAATCGAAGTTTCCGTTTTGGGCAATCACGATCCGCAGGCATCGGTGCCGGGCCAAATCGTGCCGCACCGCGAATTTTACGATTACACTGCAAAGTATCTGGAGGATGGCACGCGGCTGCTGATTCCCGCGGACTTGAAGCCCGCGCAAGTGAAGAAGGTCCAGACCTTGGCGGTGGAGGCGTTCCGGACGCTGGAGCTTTGCGGCATGGCCCGCGTGGATTTCTTCCTGGAAAAAACGGGCGGCAAGATCCTTTTCAACGAGGCCAACACGATTCCCGGCTTTACCTCGATAAGCATGTATCCCAAACTCTGGGAAGCCAGCGGGATCGGTTTCCGCGAGCTGATTGATAAGCTGATCGAGCTGGCGCTCGAAATGCACCGCGAAAAGGCCCGCACCAAATACGCCATCGAGCTTCCGGAAGGCTCTGGCGGCGCGCTGACGGCCTGAATTGAACTTGGCGATCCCGCGATTTTGTTCTGGAATGAAAAAGACGCCATCGCAACGTTCTGAAAAACCCGGCGGCAGGCGAGGCGCATCCAACAAAAAGAAGAGATTTGCGGCGCGGCGCCTCTCTTGCTAAAGTTCTTTTGCCGGGACTTGCGTGCACCGCGACCGGCCAGTCTGACGCTCGCAGGCGGGAGACCTCCAGATGTCACTACTTGAACCACCTGCTGAACTACCGAAGAAACACTATGTATTGAAGATCACGATCGCCGCTGTTGTGCTGGTTGTGCTCATCGCATTCTGGTTTACGTTCCGCTACTACCCGGAGAAGAAAGCGGCCGGCCAATTCTTTGACGCGCTGACCGCCGGCGATACCGTCAAAGCCTATGCGCTTTGGAAGCCCTCTTCCACCTACACCATGAATGATTTCCTGGCCGACTGGGGAACGAACGGGTATTACGGGCCGGTGCACAGTTACAGGATCATGGACGCGAAGGCGGTGAGAGAAAGCACGTCCATCGCGGTGAATGTGGCCATCAGTCCGTTTTCACCAATGCCCGTGGCCGGCGACGGCGAGAAAAGCATAAAGACCAAGGTGGTCACGATTTGGGTGACTCCCGCGGATAAATCGTTGAGCTTTCCTGTGCCGTATTGATTTTTCCGGCGGCTAACGGCTATTTCTCACCGCGTGGTCGAAAAGGGTGAGAAATTGGTCAAGCCGAGAGCCACGAGTCTATCTGTGGTGCGGTTTCCGTCGTTGAGGTTGGTTTGTGGTTCTCGGAAGAAGATT
>Ga0187870_1002804_pt1 | contig 14034 bp, 15 predicted proteins | sample June2016WEW_13_1_3_FD_132974 | JGI IMG/M metagenome (GOLD analysis project Ga0187870, IMG submission 132974) | Peatland microbial communities from SPRUCE experiment site at the Marcell Experimental Forest, Minnesota, USA - June2016WEW_13_150 | ecosystem: Environmental > Terrestrial > Soil >... | reverse complement strand
TGAACCTGCTCCACCGCTCGGGTCCGGATCTCTTCCAGCGCCTTGTGATCCAAAGACCGGCCATCTCGTCGGGTCATACCCCATTATACTCGATGTCTACCTACTTATGGCCGGATTAATAACACTGTACTCCAAGGAACGATCGGACACCAGGTAACTGGTGCGCTCGATCTCAGCCCCATAGGAATCGATGCGGTCAAGGACAATCGGAATGTCCCCATCCGAATCCTCTCCGTCATCGCTCCCCCAAGCTTACCGCAACCTCTCCCTCACAAGCCTCCGCCGCCCCGCCTGGAGAATCCCCTCCCGCAGCTCATACCACGAACTCGCCCGCTATTGTCCATGTCGCGATCCCGATGCCAAAGAAATGTTGGCGTCGAGGGCGACCATCATTGTTTGCGGTTGCGCCGGCGCGCTCTCTTGAACTCCTCCACAAGCTCGTCCTCGGCCACGCCCGCAGCCTCCAACATGGCCTCGAGTCGAGCGGCGGCGGTCCTCAACGCCGTCAAATCCTCATCCTTCGGCTTCCTGCGCGTCGGAATGTAGAATCCAACCGTCTCGCCATGCCGGGTAATCGCCACGGGAGCATCGGCCTCCAAGAACGACGCCAGCCTCTGCCGAAACTCCCGAACCCCGACTCTGACCGCCTGCATATGTACCTCTGTGTATACATGATGTCACGTTCTCCGGTAGAATCGATCACCTCGAAGACTCCCTTCGATCGCGAACACCGACAAACGCAAGCCCATCGGCCGCACCGCCAACGAGCTTTCCGCCGTCTTTCGCGATTTCCCCGCGCATCCTTCTGCTTCGACATCGGCCACGCAAAGCAGGTCGACAGCACCATGACCGAGGCCTACCTCATGTTGAAAGCCTTCGGCGCCCGCCTCCGCCAGGTCCACGTCAGCGAGGTGAACACTCGAAGCAACCACGACCCCCTCTCCTTCGGCTCCATCCTAGCCTTCCGCGAGGTTGCCCACCTGATCCCCGAACACATCCCCCTCATCCTCGAGACCCCCATCCCCGAACCACAGATCGACGCCGAAATCGACCGCGCCCTCTCCGCCCTCCCCCTCTGCCAGCAGCCACTCCTCAGCCGCTGACAGCACTCAAACCCGCCAAGTGCCGAGTTGGCGGCCGCTGCTGCCCGGAGTCGAGCACACGGATGCCGGGCTTGGTAGACTTGTTGTGTCGGGAGCGCAGCCATGGAGAATCGGGGCGGGCATCAGTCCGTAGCGGACCAATACGCGCGGGAAGGTCATCCGTCCATCGAGGAACTCGTCGCCGAACAGGGCACCGTTTTTCCGAGCGACCCGCGCGAACTTCTGGGCGACTTCTGGCCGGAAAGCGAATCCATCGAGGACTTCCTCACCGCGCTTCACGAATGGCGAGGTCACCTCCGGACTGATCGCGCTGCATGACCCCGTGTGTAGTCGACACCGACGTCGTTTCGTTTCTCTTCAAGAATGATTCCAGGGCGCAGCACTATCTGCCATATCTTGCCGGCCGCCAACTGCTGATCTCATTCATGACCGAAGCCGAGCTTGAGCAATGGGTCCTGCTGGCCAACTGGGGCCCTGAACGCACCAGCCGCTTTCGTGAGTTCATGAATCGCTTCGCTTCGGTCCCGTCCTCTCGTGACCTCATCCTCAGGTGGCCAACAGTGATGGTCGCAGCAAGGGCCGGCGGTCGGCGGATCCAGGCGTCGGACGCCTGGATCGCCGCAACAGCGTTGCTTTACGCTGCGCCCTTGGTGACGCACAACGCGCCGGACTACTCCGCAGTCCCCAACCTCACCATCCTCAGCCGCCGCTAAACGCGATCTCACACCCTTCTCGCGCCGTGGTAAGCGCGCCCCGCCGCGAATTCCGCCTCCTCTCCCTCCAACAAGACCTCCGCGGCATCAATTCAACCACCGATCCTCTTGCCGCATGGAGCCCGGATGCCCACCGAGACCTGGTCCTCTCCGCCACACGCAAGAAACGCCTGGAATGCGGGCTTCGCGCTTTGTCGATCGATGTCGTCTGCAACATGCTTCACCGCGTCGTCGTAATGCGTGGCGGCAAGCCCTGCCAGGTCCGCACCGGCGGAGAAACCCATCACCCCGACCCGCTGCGGGTCGATTCCCCATTCCGCCGCGCGGGCGCGGACCGTCCGGATCGCACGCTGCATGTCGCCCAACGCAGTTCCCTCGATCGTGTAGCCCGATCCTGCTTCTCGCGGCAGTCGGTACTTGAGCACCAAACCGCCAATCCCGTGCTGGCTAAGCCATTCCGCCACCCGGTAGCCCGCGTGCGTGATCCAAAGCTCACGGTAGCTCCCGCCCGGCGCCACAATCACCGCAGTCCCGGTGGCCGTCGCTCCCCTGCGCCCTGACTTTCTCTTCGTCGCTCTTGCCTTCCGAGCCTGGAGCGCCGCCGGGCCAAAGCAATACCACTGGGTGCTGGGGCGGGGGCGCTACCTCCGGCGCTGCGCTCTCAGCGCTTCGCCCGGCATGCGGCTGTGCCCATAAAGCGAGTACAGTGGCAGGGTGCGGATTCCGACGATGTCGATCAGGCCTTCCGACTTGATGTCGATCGCGCCAGCATCCGTCAAGACAAATGTTGTCGAGTCGGTTGCTCTGCCAGTTGAGCCACGCGCCCGACCTGTTCGACGATTGCCGCGGGAATCCGCGGCCCTGTGGTCGCGTGCAACGCCGCCGAAACCAAAGACCCGGCAGGGGGGTGACAGCGCGCTGCCGGTTGCGTATAGTATCCATTAGCTTCTTGCTGATGAGCTGATTCGCCTGGAAAGGACACGAGATGCGTCTGGTTCAACCAACGGCACCATGCTTTCGTTACTGCCTCTTCCTCTCTTCTCTTCTCTTCGCGGCCGCGCCGGGGTACGCGCAGCCGTCCGGCGGGCCCTACGGTCCGATCGATCGGCGCTACGAGATCCCGAAGGCCGCGCACGTCTATTACGTCGCCCCCGACGGAAAGGCCGACTCCCCGGGGACGGCGCTCGAACAACCGACGACGCTGGAGACGGCCATCGAGCGGGTCGTCACGGGCGACGCGATCGTGATGCGCGGAGGCGTCTACCGCACGGGCGGCCTGATCCTCAACCAGGGCATCGCGCTGCAGCCCTACGCCGACGAACGGCCGATCCTCAAGGGCACCGAGGTCGCGACCAAGTGGGAGGCGCTGCGCAACAACGTCTGGCGGACCTCCTGGACGCGGCTGTTCCCGGCCGCGCCCCAGGGCTGGTGGCGGCGCAACCGCGAGGGCATGCTGACGCCGCTGCACCGCTTCAACAACGACATGGTGTTCGTGGACGGCGAGCTGCTGAGGTCGGCGGGTTGGGAGGGAGAGCTCGACGCCCATTCCTTCTACATCGACTACCAGGGCGGTTACGTGTACATCGGCGTCGATCCCACCAATCGGCTGGTCGAGATCACCGCCTTCGACAGCGCGCTGGTTCGAACCAGTGGTCCGGCCCACGGCAAGACCTCGGATCGCAAGGGCCCGGTGATCCGCGGGATCACGTTCACCCAGTACGCCTACCGCGCGCTCGAGGTGGAGGGCAAGAAGCGCTTCACCGCCGCCGAAGAGCCCACTGACGAGCCCGTGGGTCCAGCGGATCCCGCCACCTTCGGCAAGGAGGTGGTGGGTACGGTGCTCGAGAACGTGACCATCACCTACTGCTCGCGCGTGGCCGGCTACTTCCGCGGGGACGGCCTCGTCATCCGGAACTCGCTCGTCAGCGACACCAGCACGGAAGGAATCTACGTCATGGCGTCGTCCGACGTCCTCCTGGAGAGGAACATCGTCCGGCGGAACAACATCGAGCAGCTCACCGGCTACTACCCGGCCGCGATCAAGATCTTCAACCAGACCCGCCGCGTCACGTGCCGCGACAACCTCATCATTGAGCAGCCCTACTCGAACGGCATCTGGTACGACGTCGGCAACCGCGACGCTGTGTTCGTGAACAACTGGATCGAGGGGGCGCTCGTCGGCTTCTTCTTCGAGATCTCACGAGGGGCGACCGTGGCGGGCAATGTCTTCGTTCGCTGCGGAAGGGGCCTCTGGGTGCTGAACTCCGCGGACGCGCGCGTGTACAACAACACCTTCGTGGACACGCCGGCATCCTTCGGGCGCACCGAGCGGAGCGCGACGGGGGACCACTTCGGCTGGCATCCCGCCACGGGCCCGGACGTGGACCAGCGCGAGGGCCACGTGTTCGTGAACAACCTGCTGGTTGCGAGCGAGGCCTACCGCGGGCCGCTGCTGCAGTTCGAGCAACCGGGGTCGCTCTGCGCGAAGCTCCAGCGCCCGCAGGCGAAAGAGGTCGACGCCAACGTCTACGTGCGCGCAACCTTGCCGGGCCCGACCGCCGCTCCGTCGCCTCTCATCGTGTGGAGCCCCGCGGCCACCGACACCTGCGTCTCCAGGCTCGGGTCGCTCGACGAGTTCCGCAAGCTGGCGCCGCCGTTCGAGGCCACTGGACGGCAGCTCGATCGGACTCCGCGCTCGATCTTCAAGGGCCCGGACCTCGGCCGCTACGAGCTGCTGCACGCGCTTCCGCCAACGCCGGGAGGCGAGCTGCTCCCCGCGGACGTCCGCAAGCTCCTGGGCTGGAGCGAGGAGGACGCGCGCTCGCCGGGCGCCTACCCCTTCCGGCCCTGACGCCGCGCCCCCTTCTTGTGGCGCACGCACTCGTGTGTGCCGCGTCGAGACTTCCGCTTGCGGATCCGTTCCGGACATCTCGACGCCCGCGGTTGCGAATAACCGTCAAACTGCATGACGCACTACACCAGCGCCGCGTGGTTTTCAGATCGAACACACAACCGGCGGCGCCCGGCGACTTCCATTGCGCTACCCTGGTTCCTATGCCGATTTCGAAAGACCGCGGCACCCGGCGGGGGTTCCTGGCGGGCTCGCTTGGGCTTCCCACGCTGGCGAGGGCCGTCCAGACCGCCAGCTCGCCCTACCGGCGGCCCAAGCTCAAGATTACGGACATCCGCACCGGCGACGTGCGGGTCCATGGCCACCAGCAACGCCTTAGAGCCGCCTCGCCGCCAAGCGTTGACCCACCGCATCACAGAACTGGGCGCACAATGAATCCGCCCTCCGACCTCATTGAGAGACAAGCCGGTCTTCCGCAACGCCAATGCTCGCCGCCGTCGGTCTTCGAGCGGATCGGCGCCACCCTTCGGCCCGGGCATTGGTGCTGTGCTCCCCAGTACCTGGTATTGCATTATTTAAGACGCTGTGTATACCTGCCAGACAATGTTGGTAGTATCAGGCGGCTCCAAGTGCGGCGTCTCCGGCGGTCAAATCTGCCCCGCGACCACCCGCGATTGCGCTTCGTGTGCCAACTTTCGATCAGTCCCTACTTCGGAGAGGCTTCGGTGCTGGGGCGCGGTGTCTCCGCCTCAGCCGTGAATCCGCTCCATACTAACTTGGATTGCGCGGAGTCCCATCGCACAGCCGCGTTATCGCCGAAGGTGTAATGGATTTCGAAGGTGGGCTGATCCAAATTGTCCGGACGAAAGCATTGTAGTCGTGTTTCCCCCTTGGCGAAGCGCAGAACCCGGCCGGTTCGTAGCGCGTTCGCGAACAGATAGCGCATGTGGAGGATCAGCTTCCCATGATCGTTTATGATTTTCATTTCGATAGGAAGGCCCGCTTCAGATGCTGCGAGGAAGAAGTCTACCTTCGTGGATGCCACAACCATGTTAGAGTCCTGCGCTGGAACTGGCGCCTCGTCGGGAAACGTGACGTGCCAGGTGGGGTCCGCGTCCTGCACGATGATACCCCGAATGTTCTTTACTGGCTTGCCATGCTCGACGGTATTGACAGCGTGAACGCTCACCAACCGCCCGGGCAGCGGAAACACGTCGAGCATCTCAGTAATATGCACGACGGCCATGGTTACTCCGCGCTCGGCCTTGGGCGGCTTCTTTTTGTCGGCGGCCGACGCATGCCAGAAGGAGAGGACTGCGAATGCAAGAAGGAGCTGCACCATTACGGAACCTCCGATAGGTGATCCAGCACTTGTCATGCGGCATTCCCCTTTGGGCTCCCCGCATCCGCATCAGTATACACCTAAACGGCGGCCGAAGCGCTTCATATTTTCGGCCCCCGCCGCAACCTCCAGTTGCAGGGCTTCGCCGGGCGCGCCGCCACCACCACGATCCACGACGCCACCCGGACGGGTGTCTCCATCTCGGGGATCTTCCTGGCGGCCGAGGCTTTCGCGGTTCTGTGGCTCTACAGCGCCTACGACTTCTTCAACCAGCCGCGCCTCAAGCATCTGCCGCGGAGGGGCCTCTCCGGGCTGCAACTGGAGTTCGACATCGAGTACGACGACGCGTTCGACGGTGCCCCCGTTCGCGTTCAGATCGAACACAGAACCGGCGGCGGCGGTTCCTGGTCACCGGCACGCTGGCGGGAGTGCAGACCGGCCTCTGGAGCGTCGTGCGCCAGTATGACGCCAACGGCGACGACTGGACCTCGGGCGATATCCTTCTCTGGGGCGCCTGCTTGCAGCAGGGCGCGGACCCGAAAAAGGGATACGCCAGCACGTGGGCCTTCCAAACGGCCAGTGTTGCGGCCTCGCGGCACCCGGCGACTTCCATTGCGGTACCCTGGTTCCTATGCCGATTTCGAAAAACCGCGGCACCCGGCGGGGGTTCCTGGCGGGCGCTCTTGGGCTTCCCGCGCTGGCGAGGGCCGTCCAGACCGCCAGCTCGCCCTACCGCCGGCCGAAGCTCAAGATTACGGACATCCGCACCGCCGAGGTGCGCGTCCATGGCCACCAGCTTCACATTCGCGTGTACACGGACCAGGGGATCGTCGGGCAGGGCGAGGCCACCGACGCCGTGCGGGGCGGGGCGCCACTCGTCAGCCAATTCCGCTTCCTGATGATGGGACAGGATCCCCTGAACGTCGAGGCTCTCTTCGAGCGCGCGCGGACGATGGGGATCTTCGCCGGCGCGCAGGCCGGGCAGTACGTCGCGGCGCTCTCCGGCGTTGAAATCGCGCTTTGGGATCTCGCCGGCAAGGCGCTAGGTCTGCCGGTCTACCAGTTGCTCGGAGGCCAGGTGCGCAACCGCGTGCGGCTGTATTGCGACTCGGGCCGCAACCCGGGCGGGGAGCAATCCAAGGCCGGGGCGCGGCAGATCCAGGAGATGGGTTTCACCGCGGTAAAGATCGACCTGGACAATTTCGCGGATCCGGCCCGCTTCGACCGCGTGAACTGGACCGCCTCCAACGGCGAGATCGAGCACATGCTGGCGAAGGTCGCGTTCACCCGCGAACTCTACCCCAAACAGATCGATCTGGCGGCGGACATGCACGGCCGCTATGACGCCACCACGGGCAAGCGGGTGGCGAAGGAACTCGAACCGTTCAAGCTGATGTGGCTGGAGGAACCCGTCCCGGCGGAAAACGTCGACGCCATGCGCGACATACGGCAATCCACCAGCACGCCCATCTGCTGCGGCGAGAACCTGTACCTCAGGCACGGGTTCCGCGAGCTGCTCGAAAAGCGCGCGGTGGACATCATTATGCCGGATCTCCAGAAAGTAGGCGGGCTGCTCGAGGGCCGAAAGATCGCGGACATGGCGCACACTTACTACGTACCGTTTGCGCCGCATAACGTCACCTCTCCCATCGGCACCATGGCTTCGGCTCATGTCTGCGCGGCGGTTCCGAACTTTCTGGTCCTGGAGTGGCACTGGATCGACTCGCTGGCACTGTGGCGGAGTTGGGTCAAGGAAGGCGAAATCATCGATAAAGGATTCATTTCGATCCCGGAGCGGCCGGGCATCGGGGTGGAGATGGACGAAGCGGCCGCGCGCAAGGCGCAGGTGCCGGGCACGCCGTGGTTCGAACCATCGCGAGGAGTGTAAGGTGGACAAGGCGAAGACGCATTACTGTGCCGCGGCGGCGGCCCTTCTTCTGGCGGCGTGCGCCGCCGGCCAGCCGGGCATCCTGACCAGGGAGGCGCTCATTCAATACACGCCGGAATGGAAAGGGGAGCGCTTTGCGGACGGCCGCCCGAAGGTCCCGGACGAGATTCTCAAGCGGATGCGGAACGTCACTCTCGAGGAAGCGTGGGCGGTTCTGCGCAACGAGGGATTCAATCACCAGTACGAGGACGGGTGGCTCTCGATTCATCCCGGCAAGGTTCTGGTGGGCCGCGCGCTCACCGCGCAGTGGCTCCCGGGCCGGCCCGACATTCATCGAGTGATCGCCGAGCAGGGGAAGAAAGACGGCCGGAAGGGAGGGCAGAACGCCTGGCCCGTGGACATGTTGCAGCCGGGTGACGTCTATGTCTGCGATCACTTCGGCCTGAAGCAGGACGGCCCGTCGGTCGGCGACAACGTGGGCAACGCGATCTACGCGCGCTCGGGCAACGGCATCGTGTACGACGGGGCGGTGCGCGACATCAACGGCTTGAAGGAACTCGAGAACTTCACGTCGTTCGTGCGGTTCTACGACCCTTCGCATCACTTCAGCGCGCTCGGCGAGCGGCTGAACTCGACCATGATCGGGATCAACATCCCGATCCGCATCGGCCAGGCGGCGGTGATGCCGGGCGACGTCGTGCTCGGCCGGGATGGCGGCGTGCTGTTCATTCCGCCGCAGCTCGCCGAGAAGGTGGTGCGGACCTCCGAGGTGGTGCAACTGCGCGACCTGTTCGGGCATCAGCGGTTGCGGGAAGGCAAGTACACCGCCGGCCAGATCGATACGCGGTGGGCGGCCGAGATCGAGCGGGACTTCTCGCAGTGGCTCGAACAGAACATCGACAAGCTGCCGGTGCCCAAGCAACAGATTCAGGAGCTGCTAAAACAGCGGACGTGGTAGGGCCAGAGGAAACGTGCGCCGGACGACTACCGCTCGTTGACGCTCGCGGCTCGGAACCGAGCCACGACCGTAAGGGAGTGGTTCCCCGCGAAAGCACATCATCACACGGTCAGAACGTTACGGCCGCCCCCCGGGGATGGCACCCGGAAACACGTAGGCGTACATCAACACGATCAAGCCCACGATCAGCGCCAGCGCTACGCTGTGAACCGCGACCTTGCGGAACAGCAGGCCTTCCTTGCCTTCCTGTCCGGTGACGGCGCAGGCGATCACCAGAGATTGCGCCGCGATCATCTTGCCCATCACGCCGCCGGCGCTGTTGGCCGCTCCCATCAGGATCGGGCTGAGCCCGAGCTTGTTCGCGGTGATCACCTGCAAGCTGCCGAACAGCGCGTTCGATCCGACGTCCGTGCCGCTGAGCGCGACTCCCAGCCAGCCGATAAGCGTCCCGAATAGCGGGAACAGCACGCCGGTGCGCGCCAGGGCCAGGCCGAGCGTGGCGTCCATGCCGCAGTAGCGCGTGAGGTAGCCGAGGCTGAGCATGCCGAGAATGGCGACGATGCTGAAGCGCAGCCGGAAGAGCGTGCCGAGGAAGATGCGCAGGGTCGCACCGAAGGAGAGGCCCAGCAGCGGTCCCACGAGAAGGCCGGCAAGGAACGTGCCCGTGCCGGCGTTCGAGAGCCAGGACACATCGTAGAACGCCGGCTCGGGGCGCGGCGCGCCGACCGCGGGCGGCTGCCGCACAACCTGTAGATGGAGGCCGGGGACCGGCGCCTTCCAGGAGAACGTGTCGAGGAAACGTGCGACGGGAGGCGCGCCCCACAACACCACGAACAAGGACAAGACCAGGAACGGCGACCACGCCTTGAGCGTCTGGCGGAAGGTGGGCTTGGCCCCGCCCGGCTGCGCGGCCGGAGGCTTGAGACCGGGAACCAGCCACACTTCCTTGGGCCGCCACACCTTCGCGAAAAAAACCGCCAGGACGAGCAGCGTGCCGATGCCGCTCAGGATGTCCACCAGCGCGGAATCCACGTAGTTCGACCAGAAGAACTGGATCGAGCCGAAGGTGACGCCGCCGAGGACAAGTCCGGGCCAGACGGCCAGCGTCTCGCGCGTCTTGGCCATCATACGCACCAGCCAGAACGGCAATAGGAGTGTTGTGAGCGGCAGGATGCGGCCCGCCATCGCGCTGAACTCCATTTCGGGCAGACCCGTGACCGCACCCAGCGTCCGTATGGGATTCCCCAGCCCTCCGAACGCCACGGGGGACGAGTTGGCGAGCAGGCACAGCGCCGCGGTTTGGAACGGGGGGAAGCCGAGCCCGATCATCATCGCGGCAGTGACCGCGACTGGAGCGCCCGCGCCGCCCGCTCCCTCCAGCAGCGCCCCGAAGGCGAAGGCGATCAGCAGCAACTGGAGCCGTGAATCGTCCGTGACCCCCGCGATGGACCGCTTCATGGTCTCAAACTGGCCCGTCTCCACCGCGATGTCGTAAACGAAAATCGCCGCCACCACGAGCCACGTGATGCGGAACCAGCCGAACACGAGTCCGCTCGAGACGGCCCCCGCGATCATGCGCGGGGGCATGCGGAAAATCAGCCACGCCACCGCCACCGCGGCGGCGCACCCGTAAAGGGCGGCCTTCCAGGCGGCGCTCCGCCAGACCGCCAGGAAAAAGAACAGGGTCAGCGCCGGGACGGCCGCCGACAGCGTGGAAAGCGCGGCGTTTCCGAGGGGGTCGTAATGCTGCAGCCAGGGCATTGCCGAACTGAGTAGGCTAGCACACGGCGGGCACAGGCGTGCCGGCGCGATCAAGCCGGCTAGCCCCAATACTGCTCGCATTGTCTTCGTGGGGCGGATCTCTGGTCCGCGGGCCGACGTCCAGGGGGGACCGCCAGTGCGACACCCGCACCTTGGTTCTGCGCGATGGCTCCGGCGGCGCGTCCTTCGCGTATCTGGCGGCGAACCATCCGTGGGCGTACATGGACTTCCACTTTCAATCGCTCGAGTGTGGAGCGTTTCAAACCGTGGGCGGCGCCTTCGAGAACATGGCAAAGTACGCCGAGGACTTCACCGCCGCGACCTGCGACAAGAACGGCGGGTCGTGCCCGGCAAGCGCGACGCCGTGTTCGTGAACAACTGGATCGAGGGGGCCATCATCGGCTTCTTCTTCGAGATCTCACGAGGCGCGAGCGCTTCGGCCGGCATTCCGCCACGGGCCCGGACGTGGACCAACGCGAGGGCCACGTCTTCCTGAACAACCTGCTGTCTACGTGCGCGCAACCTCACCGGGCACGGCCGCCCCCGCCGCCGCCTCTCGTCGTGTGGAGCCCCGCGGCCACCGACAACTGCGTCTCCAGGCTCCCCTCGCTCGTCTTGATGGCCTCCGACGCCTTTATTCATGCGGGTTTCAACGCGATGAAGACGCTCTCGAGGTCAACACCCGATGGGTGAGAAACAGAATCAGCCCCTTCAGCTCTCATTCAACGCCTCGTTGAAGGTCGATTTCCAGGGATCGCGCGTCACGTCGGATGGCGGCCTCATCCTGGTGCGCGAGTTGGACGAACGTTTGGGCTTCGGCGAACTCATCGCCCGGCACCTGACCGACTCACGGCAAGGGAGGAACACGCAACTCCCGCTGGCGGACCTGTTGCGCCAGTCCGTCTACAGCCGCCTCGCAGGCTCTGGGGATGTCAACGACGCCGAGCGGCTTGCGCAAGATCCGACGTTCCGGCTGATCGTTTCCGAGAAGATTTGGGCACGGAAAAACACAAGAACCTTGAAAAATGAGCGGGGCATGTTCTTAGTTGACATTCTCGCCCTGGACGCCAGCGGAGCCTATGTAGTGGTCGAATTGAACATGCATCGAGCGTCGTCGCCATTGGATGTCGGACCCTGGCCTGTTGACGATGCAGTGATCGGCGGTTCGGTGCCAAGAAGTCGCCGAAGAAAGCCGTCTTACTCTTAGAGAGCCTTGAAATCGACCACTTCCGTCGTGGTCTGACTATTCTGGGTTGTACTCACGCTTTTCACGAGCGATCCCGGAACCTGCTCAGACGTCCAGGTCTTGCTGAGGATCTTCATGCCGCCTGCGTCTGTTTCGATCTCCATGGTCTTGCAGCTTAGCGGCTTCCCGGCAATCGTGATCGTGTCGCTACCGGTCTTAGGAACCGATGCGGGCTGGGCTGCGGCTGCACGACCCGCGGAAGCCTTCAATGGCAGGTCCGCCCTGGTCTTTGTCGTTTGTCCCATGACCGTCATTTCTGTCTCGATGACCACCTTCTCCGCCGTCTTCTCCAGCATCGTCATCTTAGTCTCGAGAACGCTGGTGTTTTTCGTGCCGGCAATCTCCATCACGGTAGTCGATTTCATCTTCACCCAGGAGCCCACATTGAAGCTGGCCCAGGGGTGCTTGGCTATGACTTTTGCTGCGGGTTTCGGGGAAGCCTGTCCGGCTACCAGGGCGGTAGTGCCGAAGGTAAGCGACAGGGCCAGGGCCAATGCGCAGGTCGTACCGATCTTCTTCATACTGAGCTCCTTTGCTAAACGAGGCCAGACCGCTGATCCGCCCTCGCCAGCCTACCGAGTATACTCCAATCACCCGAAGCAAGCATGTCTTTCAGATCCGTGCCGGTAGCCACGATTGGTCGAGTCTGAATGCCTTCCTGAACTGGATCTCCTCAACCGCCCCCATCCGCCCCGAGAGGGCCAGTTCCACGCCTTCTAAGGGTCCTCGAAACCCATGGCTCCGGCCTTCTCGACCGGTTCTGCTGAAACCTCTCCGTGGCCCTCTCCTTTCCTCGCCGGATTATCCTCTGCCGCCAGCGCTCTCTAGCCCGCTGGCACCGGCAATCGTTCGATCCGCCGCAGCGCCGCCCCAAACAGCCGCCTGGTCAGATGGTTCTCCGCCAGGATCAGCCAGTAGTACCGCGCGTGCTTCATCAGCCTGCCCCCAGTCTTTACCAACCCTTGCTGCAAACTCGTCAGCGACCAATTGTCGATCCTCTGCGGCAGGGAAGCAAACCGGGCCAAGGAGGGAGGGGACGGAACGGAAATCCTGGTTCAGTTCTTCGATGGGAACCTTTGGAGGGTGCGCTTTGCGCTGGCCTGGCGAACCGAAACAGCACGACTCCGGTCCGTCCGCTCTCCACTAGCACCGGCCCGCGGCGTGGCTGGCATCGCCCAGAGTCAGGCCCGCCTCTTGCATCGGACAAGCAAAGAAAGCGATACTGAGCCTGGAGGGTTGTTATGCCTTTTCGCGCAAAAGCTAAACTTGCTGGAGTTGTAGTACTGTTTCTGGCTTCGGTAACGCCGGCCGCCTATGGACAACGCATGGGCAGGTGGGAACGCCTGGGCACAGCGCATGTAGACGGGAACGTGGATCACGACAACATCACGGTCGGGGTCCGGGATGGGACATTTCGTGCGATTCAGCTCCGAGTGAGGGGCGGCGCGATCGAGTTCCAGCGGGTTGTGGTTCACTACGGCAATGGAGAATCTGAGGAAGTTGCTGTGCGGGAGCGAATTCCTGCCGGGGGCACGACGCGAGCCATCGACCTGCAAGGTAACCGGCGATTCCTTCGAAGCGTCGAGCTTTGGTATTCACGCGGCGGGTGGCGCACCCGACCCGAAGTGGTGCTTTGGGGCAGGCGCTGAGACGGAATCCGACTCTCGTTCCGTGAAAAGCTGAAGGTTCGGTTGCCGTTCCTTCTCTCAAAATCTTGGCTTCTGGTGTTCGGGTTCTGGCCCGAGGTCGAACACTCGACCCATGCCGACCAGTTCCGTTTGCCTGAGCCACCATGCACATCTTTCGCGATTTCCCCCGGGCAGCCTTCTGCCTCGACATCGGCCACGCCAAACAGGTCGACAGCACCGTGACCGAGGCCTACCTCATGCTGAAAGCCTTCGGCGCCCGCCTCCGCCAAGTCCACGTCAGCGAAGTAAACACCCGAAGCAAGCACGACCCCCTCTCCTACGGCTCCATCCTAGCCGGGTGCGCGACAAGAATGTTGGGGCTTGCGCGGTTTCTTTTTTGCGCGCATAATCCTAACGTATGCATACGTAAGGACAGGCCATGCCCCACTCCCTTCCCGAACTCGAACTCAAGAGGTCCGAACTGCTCCGCCAGATCGCTTCCTTGGGGGACTTCCGCAGCGGGTCAATTACCAGCATTCGCGGT
>Ga0187870_1002799_pt1 | contig 14053 bp, 13 predicted proteins | sample June2016WEW_13_1_3_FD_132974 | JGI IMG/M metagenome (GOLD analysis project Ga0187870, IMG submission 132974) | Peatland microbial communities from SPRUCE experiment site at the Marcell Experimental Forest, Minnesota, USA - June2016WEW_13_150 | ecosystem: Environmental > Terrestrial > Soil >... | reverse complement strand
CGAGACCGGTTCGCAATACCTGATGAGCGTCTCTGGAAGCTACGACCAGAACAGCGTGTGGATCTATGATAACACAAGTGGAACCTGCATTCGAGCTGAGAGTTCGACGTGGCTGTTGCCTGGCCAGGCAATGTGGATTCTCATGACCGCACTTTCAACCGGTCTCGGTAGTGTTCTCGAAACTTTCTAACTTTGGGCGCAATTACAATTTGGCAGTATTGTTGCCTGGGGTTATTCTCGAAGTATTTCTGGTGGTAGTCCTCGGCCTTGTAGAAGGCTTTCAACGGTTCGACTTGCGTAACGATTGGTGCATCCCACATTCCGGCTGCCGTGATTTCCTTGATCACCTGCTCGGCGACCGCCCTCTGCTCGCTATTATGGTAGAAGATGACGGAACGGTACTGAGTCCCCACGTCACCCCCTTGCCGGTTTAGAGTTGTAGGGTCGTGTACGGTGAAGAATATCTCGAGGATTTCCTTGTATGAGATCACTTCAGGGTCAAAGGTAATCTGCGCCACTTCCGCATGCCCTGTTCTCCCGGTGCAGACCTGTTCGTAGTTTGGATTTGCAACCGTCCCCCCAGAATATCCGGACTCTACCTTCACGACACCCTTCAAGTCACTCAAAACTGCTTCCGTGCACCAGAAACAGCCGCCCCCGAGGGTAGCTTCCTCTTGACTCATGTTTCCCTTTTGGGGCAATCTTGACGTATAAACAAATCATCTGTCCAAGCGAAGGATATTCTAAATCGTAGGTCGATTTGGATCGTAAGAAGACGGAGCCCACTTTAGTCGCATACACTTTCTAACGATGACGGTTCAAATTCGCCCGCCTGCCGCACCAGCTGACTCACAACAACATGATGACGGCCTAATCCTGGTGCTGATGATGGTACGATGCTGTGTGACATACAGGGGCCCGCGCTGGCACTGGCACTGGCACTGGCAGTGGCACTGGCACCAGCAGGCACTAGCAAAGTCTAAGGGAGGGCCTTCCCCCCCATCTTGAGAAGCTCAGCTATTGCTTCCGCGACTTCATGAGTTCCCGCTAACAGCTCTCCTATTGTCTTGCCTGAAGTTTTATCTGCAATTTCTGTAGGCTGTTCTGTGTGGTATTTCTTAATGAGGAAGGTCACGCTTCGGCTGGATGAGCAGTTTAAGAACCGTTTTCGTTCGAACGTGTGCTGCTTGACGAGGGGCTCGGATGGAAGTCTCCCCGGTGCCATGAGGCATCTCATCCATCTGAAGAACGGCGATCAAGTATTGCATGCAATCAGCACCGTTAGCGATCCACATTGGTTTCCCACACACAAAGATCTAGACATAATATCAGATTATTTCTCTCTTCTCCGAAAACTCTGCGAAGAGAACCGGTATCCCAACAGAGAGGAAATGCGCAGGATTCGAAAGCTGGGCCGAAAAACAAGGATGACCAGGCTTCTGAAAGTGATCTATGGCAATAGATTCACTGCGGAATCATGGCCCGACGGCGTCCCGTGAACAAAACCCTCGCGTCGCCATCTAACCCAAATTCCAATCTAGCCTGATGTAATATGCAATCCCTCGACTCGAAAGCCGACACCCCTCGCATTCTTCATGTGGACGGGTATTCGATTTTGGGTTCAAAGCTGATGGTATTGCTCTAGTCGAGCTACCTCTCTTGCATATGATAGCACGATATGATCACGCAAACCCATACCCCGCCCACGAGAGGGCATGAAGAATAGTTGCGCTGGATTCGTCTTCCAGCCAGGTGTCGATGACTTTAGGAACAGATTCACGGACCCTGAACCACCAAAAGGTCGAATGCCAACAACTGGAATAGCCCAGCCGATCGCCGCAAGGCCGGCCAATGCTTCTTGAATCCACGCCCGTCTCAGTTGAGGTATTTCTTGGTCGATCCTTTCCCATGATGGGAAGAAGCTAGCTGCTTCTGTGTAGAGCTCTTTCGCTGAGACTAGGATGCCTTCTTCATAGTAATGCCCCGTGCGCACTCTGATTTCGACATTACTAACCGTGTCAAATCCTTTTGATGCGTTCGCGAGAATGTAGACTTTTTCCATCGAGTATATCAGAGGTGGCTTGGTACCATAGAAGAGTATCTTCGCCAACGTATCAGTCATTGTCGCCGGGGGCAACTCAAGACCGGGGGGCAAGAACTGCGCGTCCAAGAACGACTGCGGACCAGCGTTCTTTTGGACGTATAGTCTTTCAGGTCCTTTGGTTCTAGAGAATTCCCATGAGAGAATGCAAGTTTGCTCGTTCACGATTCTGCCGATTTCCGAATCACTCTTCGCTGCCTGGATTATCCTAACGCAATCATCACGAGGGACAATTAGAAAAACCTCAACTTTCTCCATTCTCTCGTCGTCAGTTTTCCATCCTTTCCTAGGGTGAGAGTAACGGACTGTATCAACGAGCTCCTTCCGTAAGTAGGAGAGCTCGGATGAAACTGACCACTTCAGTTCGATGCAAACACCGGTCTTGTCGTCCCACGATTGCAACACCAAATCCGGCCGCGGCGGAGGAGTTTCAGGAGCGTCGAGTCGCACCAAAGGATAATTGGTTCCGACAAACTTTGCCGGCGCATCGGGAGTGGAGAAATAATCGTGTAAGCCACTGATTATCTGGACTGAATCAGAGTAGTTTTGATATTCTCGTTGAAGACCGGACACCAGCTCAGCGAGTCTTTCGTCAGGGGTTATCGCCCTTTTTGCTCGCTTCGCCAATGGTCACACGCCCTCATGGAGAACTTTGAGCGAGAACCTCCTGTCCTTCGCCAATATTACCGTAGACTATGTCAAGCAAGTGGCTGAAAGATGAATTTGAATTCTGCTTAATCGGTATCACAGTGACCGTGTCGCCAACAATGGCAATAGAGAATGTTGACCTATCCAGGAAGTCCTGCGCAATGGCGAGGAAGTATGGATTGCCTGCATGTACCACAGAAGTAACAGTTCGACGCGTCAAATCACGTGCAATCATTCTAATTTGGAATGCTTCTATGGGATTCTCGTACTTCACTCTCACAGGAGAGATTCGCACGTCACGTCCGACAACCCTCCTATCCATGTTAGAGAATTTGACCTCTCTTGCGCGTCCCGCTGCAATAACGCCATCAAGGAGCTTAACGAAGAGTTCGAATATTTCTGGACTGGGTCGAACCTCGCATAAACCATCGCGGGTAAGGCGCGCACTTACGATAGGTTCCTCACTATGTCTCTCCCTGATTTCAAATTCGAGATTATCAATCCATAAATTGTATACTTTTTCTTGAATCATCTTCAAAATTCGTGCAGTATCTGGTCCTGAGAGACGTGCTCTTGTGGTCCCTACCAAATCGGTGCGAACGTCTTTCAGAGCGGGGGTGACTGCTTCGCATCCGATTGGTTTGACGTAGTAGTCGGACGAAGGAATCATCGTGCTGACAAGTTTTTCGAGGGCTACATTGGTCAAATGAGATCGGGAGATTCTCGGATACAACCTTCTCGTGAGAATTCTTGCCAATTGCAATTCTGTCTTGCTTTTGAATAGGAGTATCCATCCATCTTGGGTAACCCTTAGTGGGATGGAAACTGTCCGGTGTCTAACATGTCCTTTGTACCGCATCGTCAGCAGCCAGAAGTCTGCTGACTTGGGGATTGGTTCGATGGAAAAACTGGAATTCTTGAATGATCTTCGCTTGGCTAGATGAGGCAGTTCATTCACACTAATGTTTGGTAGCACACACATCGCCCAAATCGACGCTGGGGCTTGACCTGGGATGGATGCGTTAACGTAACCTGCTAACTCATCCCAGGCTGTAAATTTGTCCCATTCAATCAACTTGGGCACCATTCAAGTCTACGTGTGCACGTAGTGAATATATGTTTCTGAGTATCAGCCGTGGCGCAAACCAGACTCATTGGTTTAGGTCGCTTCAGCTTGTCCTTCGCAAGGAGTTAGTGGTGGTATCGAGGGAAAAATCTAAGGTTCCGTAGGAGCTATGAAAATCGTCGCGTCGGGCTTGAGACCGCAGCGATTACAGATGGCTAGGGCAGGTTTCCCAGGCTCTGGGGGCTGCGCCATAGGGTATATCCAAGTAGAAGACGAGCCACATCGACCACACACCAATCTACCACTTGAGCCGTCTTCCCTCTCAAACACGATTACATTCGACAATTGAACCCATTTCTTGAACTTCTTCTGTGGATCTTTCTCACTAGAAATTTCCTTGAAAGTAGACTCAGACATGAATGTTAACCTGCATTGGGTTCACCCTTCGCTCCTTCAAATTTGTTTCTGAACTCTCCTATCGATGGGTTTGATTACTCATATTGTGATGGCCACACTTTGCCTTCTTCCGTTGTCGTGATGATTTGGCAGTCTCCGCAAATGAATCGTTCGGTGACAACTCAACGTTCTATACACCGTTTGAGTCGTGGATAGAAGGAGCATGGGTTTGGAGCAATGAGGCCGGCGAGTGTTCGGGCTAAGTCTTTTTGGTGATGTGGGAGCGCCCAACCTTCATTACAGTCTTAGAACCAGATGTTTTCAGTACTCTAGGGTCTGTACGTAGATGTCGCCGAGCATGCAGGTTTTGGGGACGTAGAATGATTCGCAGGTCCAAGATGACGGCGCGACTAGTAGGCCCGTTAATTGACTTACGTGGGTGCCGTTTGGGGCAGTTGGCAGGTACGGGCTACCATCACTGCTCAGCAGCCTGTAGTATTGTGGGGGAGGGTAACATTCCATTGTGCCCGTGCATTCGGTGCCGGGTGGAATGTAGAGGTAAGTGAGAAGGAGTGAGGGGGCGCCGCATGGCGGGTAGCATTGCGGGCTCTCCACGACCGTGTAGATGTACCCACTGGCTGTGATCGGTACGCCGCTGATGGTGGTCGACTGTTGCGTGGAACCGCTGATAACGGTTGCACTTGACGCCGTTGCGGTCCCATAACTGATGGAGAACGCGGTTGTTGGCGCTGATATGGAAATCGAGAGGACATGGATTACTTCCTTACCTTGCATGCAGTAGCTCGCTACGTCCTTCTCAAAATAACCTGTAACAGAAACCCTACTGCCGAAGCCAGGATAACTGGCTGAACCAGCTAGGAGGTACTGTGTCCCATCGTCGGCTTGAAGGATTACGCAACCAGCTTCAACCCCTGGCTTCAAGCTCCCCTCGACAGTTATTTGGTTCGAACGATGGTCGAAGATGGGCCCAACAAAGGACCAACCGACCACAACGCTGGCCAAGACGAGAACTGAAACCACGATCGCTCGCTTGTTCAAAGTTACCGCGACCAGATGGAGCGTGCTGCTACGATAAACCTAGAGATTAGAACAGCAGACTACGTGCCAGATGAGACTATGATGCGTTGAAGTGCTTAGCGGTGTCATCAAGAGCGCGCAGGAAAGTCTCGACTTCTTGAGCAGTATTGAAGTGTACCAGGCTCGCGCGAACGCCTACAGATTTCCCATAGGTTTGGAGTGTTCTAGAGTAGAAGCCTCCGCCATCTTCGGCTAGGACAGCTACCGAGTGCTTGTCCCAGAGGTATTGGGCAACATGAAAGGGGTCAGCGCCCACGATGTTGAAGGTGAAGGTTGGCACTCGCAAGTGTATCATGGAAGGATCTTTTACACCGTAAACCTCCACGCCTCTCATGGCCCGCATTCCCTGTACTCCGTTTGTTCCGCTCAGCATCGCATTTGAGAGCGTTTGCTCATATTGCTCAATCCATGAAAGAGCAGCCTTGAGGGTGCGTCTTCTTCCAGCATAATTTCCGACCTTGTCCCTGACCTTGGATTCAACTTGAGAACCTAACCAATTCAGATAATCCATGACAGCGCTGATTGAGGAAAAGAGCGCTTGATCTCGTGTCCCCATCTCCCACCTTCCAGGTGGTTTGTCGGGCGCGGGTTTCACTTTGTACGGTTTGAGGGTTTCCAGTAACTCTCTTCGGCCGTATGCGAAACTCCCGCGCCGACTGAACAGTTTATACGCGGAGAAGACGGCGAAGTCGCAGCCAAGTTTGACGACATCGACCGGCATGTGCGGAACCGTGTGCACAGCATCCAAAACAGTGTAGGCTCCGACTTCTTTTGCAAGCTTGAAAACTGGGGCCGCGGGTGTCTTAGAACCTAGTACATTGGAAACGCCGGCGACGGAAACCACTCGTGTATTCTTGTCGAGAAGGCTTGCTAAGTGGGATACGTCCAACTGGCCGTCGTTCGGATTGAACCTTGCAAATCTTACTTCCTTAACTACGCCGCGCTGTTCGAGTTCCAGCCCATGGCGTAATGCTCATACTCCGTGGTGACAATGTTCTCGTTTCCCGTCATCTCTCTCGAAAGCGCATAGCTGAGGCTAAAGAGGATGCTAGTGGCCGACTCGCCTGAGATTATGCAGTCTTCGGAGGGTGCGTTAAGAAAATCTCTCACGGCTTTCCGGCCGTCCAGGATAATTTCCTCATTCATCTTCGACTCCCAGAACGGTCCGTCGACGTTCGCGGAGTAGTCTAGACGTGCCTTCGCCTCCGCTTCAACAGCGCGTTGTAGAACTAGGGAGCCAGCTCCATTCTCGAAGAATATCCTTCGTCTCCCGTTCGCATCAGCATCAGCTCTAGGAAATTCCCTTCGGATGGCCTGGTGCATCTTAGTCGTCGTCGATTCTGATGCTTGGACTTCTTTTTGCGTCATTTTCTCTAACCTGTGCGCAGGAGTTTCGAAGGACATCCTAAATCGTGGGTCTATTTGAATCCTAAGAAGACGCCCCTTTTAGTCGCACACACTTTCTAATGATGGTGGTTCAAATTTGCGTGCCCGCACCAGCTGACCCACACACATTAGCGAATACGCACAGCTGAACTTGGCTAATTACTAGGTTCCAATATCCAACACGCGTAAGAACCAAACTGACAAAACAACGCAGTAGAATTACGTCATCTCTGGTTTTGGATTCTGGGTTTGTCCTGTTAGATTTTTTCCCAGCACTATTGTGTATACGATTCCGCTACCCATAGGGGTAGGAACAATTTCTTTGAGGGACCATCCTTTTTCAACGTATTCGTTCAATTCCGCACTAAGGTTCTTGAGTTCCTCTGTCCACCCGCTCGTTTTCTTCTGTAATTTCTTACTAGTGTAAGAGCTGGCAATCACCTTATACTCCATTTAGCATGCCTCCTTCGATTCCTCAAGCCGGATTGCCCTCTTAATCGTTGCGTCGCATCAGAGAGATTTGTACAACCTATGCCTTTGTGATAAGACGGAATCTCCTCCAGCGCCAGCGAAATTGGTTGCTTCTGATTTGGAAGCAGCATCCGAGACAACCGAGGAAGGGTTCGATTTGAGCACAAACAGTCCAGCGATACAATCGAGGTTCATCAAGACTGCGCTGGAGTCACACCTGTAGAATAAGAAACCGACAGATGGCTGAAACAAAACTCAAGACTTGGTTGAAGCAACATCTGAGGATGCCGTGACACTAAAACTCACAAGATTCAAGCTTCGACGGGGATTCCTAGGCGGGAGTCTAGGAACTGCTATGATTGCTCCGAAAGCGACGCGTGACTGCCGCCGTTGTTAGCAACATGACCCCGAGGAGTAAAGTAAGTGTCGGAAAAGGCAACTCCGCAACCGAGAAACCTTGAGGAGACTGAGCAAGACCAATCTTCTCGCTGACATATGTTCCGTTTGCAGCTCGCTGAATTGCTGAGTAATACAGCATTACACCGTTGTCGACTACTATCGCGTCCGGGTATTGGATGTAATCGTAGCTGTCCCAGGCGCCAGCTGGACCTTGACTCACGATAGGATTATCCGGGGATTTGGTCCACGAGTTGAATGTGACACCATCCTTCGACGTAGCGTAACCTATTGTGGCGAGGTTCGTCACCTTTGACCCTCCTGTATACCACATCCAGTAGGCAGACCCATTGTAGATCACTGAAGGAGAGTAGATGCCCACGCCATCCCAGCTATTGGGTTGGCCGTAGGCAGCATCTGGCTCTAATGCAGTTCCGGGATTCTTCGTCCAATGAATCCCGTCAGCTGATGCTGCGGAATCGATCCAGAGAGTAGGAAATGTTCCTTCTGTGTACCACATCTTGTAGGTATTGCCAACTCTGATGACGTATGGATATATGTCATGAGAGACGCTCATCATAACAGGATTGCCCTGATACTTTGTCCAGGAGATTCCATCAGAAGAGAACGCCAAGCCATTAGATTCTGTGGAATTACTCTTCCCAGCGTACCACATGAGGAAGAGCGTGCCATTCCAAACAACAGATCCCGACGCAACGTCTGAGCTATCCCAGGCGCGGGCCTGCCCCAGTAGAAGGACAGGGTTTGGATTCTTGGTCCAAGCAAACCCATCAGGCGAGGTCGCGTACCCTATCATTGCGTTGCCTGACGCATTTTGCCCTGTGTACCACATTCTGAATTTTGTTCCATCATACATCACCCTCGGAAGGTAAACTCCCCCCGAATCCCATCCATCAGGTGTCGGACTCAGTATGGGATTGCCCGAGTATTTTGTCCATTGATTTCCCGCACTTACGATGGGAAGAAGGACCAGTAGCGATAGCGCAAGGGCTACCAGCTGCGGATGATATTCTACCGAACGCAGAATTTTTCGTGGCAAATTTCCACGAGTTAAGAGCGCCCGCTTGAACTAAAAGACTTTCGAAACAGCATCCGAGACAACCGAGGAACTGATTCGATTGAGCGCCTCCACAACACGGTCCGCGCAGAAGGCGGGATTTGTTTCGATCTCATGCTCCCACAGGGCTGCCAAGGAAAGGATTCAGCGGATCTCCGGGATTTAACCCGCTTGTGAATGTTGCGAGATCCGGAAGCAAGAAAGCAGCCAGACGGAGGAAAGCGGCTTCAAGATACAGAAATGAGGCAGGGGCTGTACCCACGCGGGGTAAGCGGTTACGATAGCGGAACATGGGGCCCAAACACCTCGGAATGCAATGAAGTTAGCCATCCACACCATTGCAATTAGATCAGTGTGTGTGCGCACCGGCTGACCCACACTAGCGTTTTCTACGTTTTTGAACTGCCAGCGAAATCATCAACAAAGCAACAGCCAGCAATGGCAGAGCCGATATTGGAAACTCTGGTACGGTGTTGGAGCCGCCGATTGTAATTTGATGAGTGCTATGATGGTAGGTGAAAGCGATAAAGTAGTGTGTGGAGTTACTTGTGAGGGAAAGCGCCAGCACAGGAGTAAATCCATTATCGATAAGTACGGCTGGGCTTCCATTAAGTAAATTCTTAGCGATTACGACATTAGTGTAGCCAAGCGTACCAGACGGGCCGCTCACCGTGAAGTTGAGCAGCAGCTTCGACGAGTCGAATTGGAAGTTGGAAATTGTGGAGTTGCTAGAAACCTGAATGAAAGTGGTCGGACTAACACCAGACTGAGTTTGGCTCACTGAATATTGCGTGGTCGTCAAGGTAACCGTGACACTTTGGGTAAGTGTGCTAGTGACTGCTATAGTAGATGTCGTTGTCGAAAGAGTAGAATTCGTACTCGCCGAACTTGAAGTTGTTATTCCGGTAACAGTGACTGTTAGCGTTATGCTCAAGCTATGCGCGGCACTGCTACTTGTACCAGTAATGCTCATCGCATAAGTCGTCGGCGTAGTAGACCCTGTAGTCGAAATAGTCAATGTTGAAGTGAATGGCGGAGTTCCGATAGGAGTACTGAAACTGGGCGTAAGCCCGGACGGAGTGTTTACTGAAAGAGTGACCGGAACCTGCTGGCTAGTCGTCGGAGTGATGGAAATGGAATAGGTCCCGGATCCACCTTGAGAAACACTTTGCGAGGAGGATGAGGTCAGTTGGAGACTGAAATCGACTGGAAATTGGATTTCCGCAATCCTGTTAACAGTACTGCTGCTCTCCGTGATCCAGAGATTCGCATGGGCGTCCAGGAAGAGCGAATAGGGCGCCGCGCTCGCGCTCAGCAGGCTATATTCATAGAGCCCGTTGTGGGGCCCTGTGGGGCTCCCCAGCGAGCCTGAACTCGTTGGATTTACAGGCGTTATGGTGTTAGGGGAACCTAGCGAGCGCTGGCCGGTTCGGGCCACCGACGTGGTCGTCTGCGTGGCAACATTTGGGCAATTGGCAACTCTGGCATTAGTGGCGGGCGAAATCGTGCATTGCGCAGCGACTGGAGTGAGCCCAGTGGTGGTAATTGCAGTGGTGTCAAGATACAGAATATTATTCCCCGTATACTCTAGTCCCCATACGGCCTGACGAGCAGGATCTGGGAAAGGCGACACAGGGCTAGCACTTGTTGTCGCCAGGGCGTACTCCTTGTACGTATTGCCGCCGTTGGCGAGAAGGGATAGGCTGTTTCCCGCAGAGGCGGAGTTGGTCCAGTATACATTTCCAGATGAATCAACAGTGATGTCTGTGGGTCCATGGATGCCGATGAGTGGCGAGGCGCCGAGATCCCACATGGTCAAAATGTTCGTGGTTACTTGCAACCTACCAATTGCACCAGCACCACCAGTGCCCCCGGTTTTCTCCGTGAACCATACGTAAGTGTCAGGCGACGAACTGGAAGTAGCGCTGGTTTGATTGACATAGATATCCCATGGAAGGCAGTTGCATGGCAAATTTGCGCCATTTCCAAAGCCAAGCGCACTCGAAAATGCTGGAAGCGCCCATTCGCTTAGTAGCGCGGTCGTGGAGCTTGGGGACGTGTTTATTTCGGAGAGTTCTCCGATATAGCCCGGGTTTCCGGACTCGGTGAACCAAATGTCGCCTGTATTATCAACGGCAACACTAACCGGGTCAGTGCCAGTGATCGTAAATTCAGTGAGGTAGTTCAGGTAGCCAGTAACGTTGTCTAAGAACGCAATCTCGTTTCTGCTATACTCGGCGAAGTAAAGTCGGTTGGAAGTACCACCAAAGGCGCCAGCTCTTCCTGTAACAATGTTATGCGAATTGGCACTCCAAGCGCTCCACTCGTAGATTTTGTTAACCCCCGGATCCAGTAGACCCAGCCAGCCCGATGAGTTCTCAGTAAACCAGATTCTTCCACTATTATCTTCAATAATACCGCCAAGTTGTGCGCTTCCATGTGGGACAGGCCATTCGAGCAGTTTCAAATTCTGGGGGGCAGCGGCGGCCACAGGCGATAATGCGAAGTTGCCACTCGAAATGATTGCAACAACCAAAATGGCTGCTACTAGGACAGTTCTCATTGGGCGCATGGCTCAGCCTTCCAATAACCTATCGTCGTTCGTCGTTAGAAAAGTGTGTGTGGGCGCACCATTAAACCCACACAACACACAAACGGCTAGACCAGGGACGGTTGGTCACTATTTCTTTTCCATCTGTTCCTTGATGGCTTGTTGTTCACGTAGATCGTGGCGATTGCTTCGTCAACGCCTGGGTCAAAGAAGGACAACCTAAATCGTGGGTCGACTTGGATCGTAAGAAGACGGAGCCCACTTTAGTCGCACACACTTTCTAACGATGACGGTTCAAATTTGCCTGCCCGCACCAGCAGACCCACACGCACGATGGCCGGTTCAAATTCAGTTGCCCGCACCATTAGACCACACACACTTTCCTGACGACGAACTACGGCGTAACGGCTAGTCAACGGTTGATGAATCTGGATGGATAAAACCGGTTGATCAGTTTTCTTGAAATTTGCTCTGGAATGGGTGTACTCGAAATATGCAGACAGGGTCGCCTTTGGCTATGCACTGAGTTTCGGTAACCTCTATCTTCGTTTCAAATAACTGTGAGAACCACCCTCTTAGCAGGCCTCTTATGAAGTGACACTGTGGTGCACTAGACGTATTTCTAGAATCTGCGGACTCGAATCCGTCTTTGATGTGTATTTCCGCCGTTTTCGTATCGAGATTAACGGTTTTCAAAGTGAGAATTCCCCAGCCAACCGCAGTAAACAAATTGATTGCACTTGTTACATTCTTTCTGATGAAATCAGCCCCTGTTAAGGCTTTGACAGCCTCAAAAACACGTTGAGCTCCAGCCTCGCCAATCTGATGCAGGATTACTTGTGCGGAGCTACCTTCAGGCCCAAAAATGGATTTAATTCTACTGACTATCGACACGAGAATTGACGCTCTCACAATGATTGCTCTTTCGTTTCCCAACAGAACGGGGAAGTGCATGGTATCGGTGATGAATCCGTCATCTGAGCTTCTACAGCGAACTTTCAAAACTGAGCGAAGGGATCTGAGTTCTGTAGCAAGAGCTTCTGGTTCAATATTTACTTTCGTGAAATCAGCAAAAAAAGACCATACACCCTTCTCAGCTGATAGGGGAGCGTCATGAAAGCCAGACAGAACGTTCACGCCGTGTTTTGCTACTAGTTCAGCCTGCTGTTGCATTGACCCAGGGACGTTCCGCATCTCAATCGAGAATTGCGCTAGTTTAGCTGCCGGTTTGAAATCGATAGCAAACAAGGTTTTTGGAAAGTACTCTTCCGACTCAATGATTTGCTTCCCCGAAGGATCATTCGAACTCGTCATTCCGGAAATTCCCTCAATCGAGCGTATCCTACGACAAGGTTGTATAAATTGGATTGTGTGTATAACGCCACTAACACCTGTAAACTAGTGGAAAATTTGGCATGTCATCTGGTTTCTGGGGGGATACTTCTGACGGGAGCGAGTGAATTTGAAACGGCGTTTTTAGTGTGTGTGGGTCTAGTGGTGCGCACACACACTGTAGCTTGCAGAGTCATACAAGAAAGGGAGGGGAGAAGAGCGGTGGATCCCGCTCTTCAATATCAGCGGCTGTCAACTAAGGTACCCAGTAATGAAGGCAAGTGCATCAGTGGTGTCAACGCGGTTCGAGTATGTGACGCCACCGCAGTTGACGTTAGTCACGAACGAGTTCACGCCTAAGACGATGTTACCGTCTAGGATCGGGCCTCCCGAATCGCCGAAGCAAGTGCCACCTTTGTCCTGCCCCGGATTCGCGGTAAGTTTGAGGAACTCGGTGCTGATCACGTCGTTGCTTTGCGTTAGCTGACTGGGCGCGTAGGTGCGGGATCTGCCGGCCCACCTAAGGTATGGAGGAGTAGAGCCTCCATCTTGACCGGGAGGAGGATAGGCGGATCCAGGAATCCGCAGCTGGTCCGAAACACCGTACCCAACGAGCGTCACTACAGTTTTCATCGGCAACGTGTTCACATAGCCATTTCCAGGCAACGCCGCAAATGTTGACAGCGCAGTACCTGTCCATTCTAAGTTGATGACGAGTGCAACGTCATGATAGTCGAACCCAGGAAGGCCTGACGATTTGGGATTTGCGGGATTGGGAGTGCCGTAGCCGGGCATAGCGACTAGGTCAGATGAACTGGCATCGTAACCGCCGTACGGATATTTCGTATAATCAGTAGGCTGCCCCGGAGTCTGGCCCTGTACTATTGGAGAGAACCATATGTAAGCGAATGCGGGAGTGGGATCTGTGACGCAATGCGCGGCGGTTAGGAAGACTGTGTCAGACAGCAGGGATCCGGAACAGCGCCACAAAGGTACTGGATGGTTGTTCGCGTCCAACCCGCTGTAGAACACGATGAGGCCGACGTAGGGATGGTTATTGCCATCCGGTTGGCCGTTTGTGACTGCGCCGGCTGGGCTCACAACGAAGAGCGAAAGGACAGCGAATAAGACTATGATATTTCTTTTTCGCAAACTTTCACCTCCCGTGGAGGTCGTTCATTCGGGTGAACGAGGCGTAGGCGATTTATGTCTTGTCTGCCCGCCACGTATCATGAAAACGGCAAGTAACGCTTATCGCACACCCAACCATGGCGTGCAAGCTAGCATGTCATTGTAGGCGGTTATGTTCACCCTATGCAGCCTCCAAAACAACACTTCAGATCCTCGTGATGCTCGCACCATTTTGTATTCTCCGGTCCGCGTCGTTCACTCAGTAATAGTGCGGGCATCGTCGTTCGTTCGTCGTTAGTAAAAGTATGAACCTAGTCGTTTCGGGCCATTTACACGAATCGACGGTACCACGATTTAGGCAGCGGTCGAGAGGCCGGCGAGTGTTCGGGCTAGGTCTTT
>Ga0187870_1002797_pt1 | contig 14055 bp, 9 predicted proteins | sample June2016WEW_13_1_3_FD_132974 | JGI IMG/M metagenome (GOLD analysis project Ga0187870, IMG submission 132974) | Peatland microbial communities from SPRUCE experiment site at the Marcell Experimental Forest, Minnesota, USA - June2016WEW_13_150 | ecosystem: Environmental > Terrestrial > Soil >... | reverse complement strand
GATTCCCATCTTTGAGGAATTGCGGCGCGAGAAGCATTTGCTCATTGCTGATCACACCCGCCGCTACTTGCGCGAGGAAATCACGTTTCCCGGCGCGGTCATCGATCGCGCCAACCGCGCGCGATGGGCCGCAGATGGCCGTCTAAGCTTGGGAGAGCGCGCCGGGAGGGAGGTTGTGCGACTCGTCGAGCGCTACAAGCCCTCACGCCTGCCGGCCCAAACAAAATCGGAATTGACACGCCTGACGCGGGCCGAAGCTCGCCGTCACGGGATGGAGACGCTGCCGAAAGAGTGATACTTGGGGCGTGGGGGCAGAGACGGGTAGCGCCGACCGCGTCCAGGCGAGGCAAGACCGTGTGTACCTTTAGAACCTGAGTGAAAGGCAGCTCAAGCCGCCGTCCATCTTCTCAAACTCCGACATATCGAGCGGGAAGACCGCATAACCGAGCCTCTGCAAGGAGTCTTCCAGGCCTGGGAATCCCGCAGGGACGAGCACGCGTTCGTTGAGGCGCAAACAATTGGCAGCATAATTCTCTTCGGCGTTCACGCGGACGAGGCTGTAACCGCCGAACTCTACGTGCCCGGACAACTCTTCGTTCACAACCAGACGGTTGTTGCCGATGTAGGCAAGGCCACTCTTCAGGTGCAGAATATTATTCCTTCCACGAATGTCCACAAATGACGATGCGTGGCCCTGGCGCGCGAGGAGCGCCGCTAACTGGTGGGCGCCCTCTTCGTTCGTGCGCCTGGAAATGCCGATGAAGAAATGGTTCTCGGCCTGGCAGACGTCGCCGCCATCCAGAGTACCAGGCGCACGGATGTGGTGGAAGGTACCGTAGAGCCGCCCCAGCGGCTCACGGATCTCCGCCACTTCTCCCTCCCTGCTCTTGGCGCCCGGACGTGTGAGGATGGCGCTGTCGCGTGTGAGGATCGCAGTATCCTCGACAAAGGTGGCATCGGGGTGCTGCAGGTCCGCTTCGAGCTTGGTGACGCGCAATCCGCAGAGTTCGAGCGCCCGGCAATAACCAAGATGCTGCTCGAGGGCCTTCTCGTAGGAGGGCACCCCCAGCCTTCCCATGGTCAGTCCCTCTGAGAAGTTCCTACCGGGCTTGCGAACGATCGCGTTGCTGAACAAGAGGCTCCTCCTCGGACCACCGCGCCGCCGTGGGCCGCAACCAAAACGAGGTTCTCCGTGACCTCCGTACCTCTCAAGCCTCAACCCCGAGGGCGCGGAGCTTCTCAGCGACCTCGGTGTTGAGGCTCCGCTGGCCACGGAGGACACGGAGGTACTGCTGGCAGGAGGAAAAGTCTTCGCGCCCGGCGAAGAATCTGCAGTTCGCGTGTCGCCCCAAAGCAACTGCAGATCCTTCGTCGCCCCTTGGGCGGGGCTCCTCAGGATGACAGCGGGGAGCGAAGAATCCCAGCGTTAGTACCACCGAGGACGCAAAACATGGAGGTCGGCTCCTCGGCCCTCATGCGGTCCCAGTCCTTCCGCCTTTCCTTATCAACAAGTAGGCAGGGCCGCAAGCCCCCAGCAACAACGCTGCATACAGAGCGTTGGCCGGATCACTCAGGGCGTTCCCGATCAGGAACAATCCTGAGCCTGCCAGTACGACGGCCGTAGTCCAGGGATAGCCCCAGGCGCGGAATGGCCGGGGCAGGTGGGGCTCGCGCCGACGCAGAACGATCAGGGCAACATAACAAGCGCCATAATTGGCGATGAGAATGATGGCCGCAATCGCCACAATCCTCTCAAACGTTCCGGTCGCCACCAGGGCCATAGCCGCTCCGGCGGAGAGCAGCATGGCCAGCCGGGGCGTCCCGCCCGCACTGACCCTGGCGGCTTTCTCCGTGAAAAGGCCGTCCCGGCCGATGGCGAAGACGATACGGGCGGCGCCCAACAAAGCAGAGTTGATGAAGCTGAGCAGCGCCAGCAACGAGAGTATGGTGATGAACTTACCGCTGCGTCCTGCGAAGATGATTTGAGCAGCATCGGCGGCCGGCAGTTTGGATGTGGCGAGCAACGGAATCGGGAGCACGTGCAGGAAAGCTAAGTTCATGACGAGATAGAGGAAGATAATGGAGGCCACTCCCCCAATCATGGCGCGCGGCAGATTCCGGGCCGGATTCTTATCTTCTTCGGCGAAATAGATGGCTTCATACCAGCCATCGTAAGCCACGACGACGGCACGCAACGCGACTATCGCCGCACCCAGCGCGACCATGAGACTCACCGGCGGCCTCACAAAGTCCTGCGGGAGAGCCGCCTGCTGAAGGCCCGGCACCGGTGTCTTTCCGTTGAATAAGAAGCAAGCTGCCGCCAGTACCAGAAACGCCAGTGCGGTTGCAGAACTAGTCAACTTCTGGACATTGCTGCTCACGCGAAGTCCCATCCAGTGGAGCGCGGAAAACAACGCCAGTAGCGCGAGCGCCACTTCCTTATCACGCCCCGCCAAGTCCGGGAGGAGTGCGACCACGTATCCGGCGGCGGCAAATGCGACGTACGCAAGTGAAGCGCAGTTATTGAGCCAATCGCCCCATCCCACCGCAAATCCAGCACCCGCCCCGAAGGCCCGCCTCGCGTAAACATAGAACCCGCCTGCTCGCGGTATCATGACGGCAAGTTCCGTCACGGAGACCGACCCGAGCAAGGCATATATCCCGCCAACCACCCAGATCGCCAAAATCAGCCGGTAGTTGCCGAGCTGGGCCGCCACCGTTCCGGGAAGGCGAAGTATGCCCACTCCGATGGTACCGCCGAAGACGACCGCTACTCCGAAACCCAACCCCAAGATGCGCAACAATTGCGCCTTGGGCGCGGGGCTCAGTTCGGCTGGCTCAGGTACGGGAGAGTCCATTCTTCTTTGTCGAGGAGATAGATGGGCCGTGTTCCGTTTCGCATGCCCGGCTCAGTTTAACGCCCCGCCTGACAACGCGCCAGCGGGGTTTCGCTCCGCCAGCCTTGCGAAAAGCACAACCTTGATTGTCTAGTGAAAAGCCCTTTCGACGCCGGGCCTATGCGGCACGCTGGGGGGACGCAGGCTTGGGCGGGGCAACTCCGCGCCTCCTCGACACATCTGCTCCTGCGATTGCCCGAAATCGCGGATGTCCTTTACCTTGACGTACTCGCGACGCCCGACTCAAAAAGCGGTATCCTAACGCTCTTGGTGGCCAGCCGAGACTGGAACAATTTCATTCCGCCTACGACTCGGCTGAGGGATTTCTCACGGCAGGCGGAAGCGAGCGTCGAACCAATCAGCGGCGACTCGGTTCTGGCAGGAGACGACGATGAGCATCCAGTTGCCCTTCGGCCTGTGAAATCTTCTCTGGCTGTTTCCGGCAGCGAGATCAGGTATTCATTCCCTGAAGACTCGGTCACGGTGATTACTCTCAAGTCTGCTCATTGATTGTCGGAATCGCTTTTTTGCCGCTGCGCGTCCTGTCGCCCGGCAACTTTACCGCAAGCGGACTTTGACTCTCGTGGTGGTGATTTCACGATGTTGTGTGGACAACTTCTTGGCACGACACGAGAGCGGCTGAATCGCTTACCATCACGACTTCATTTCCCCACTTTGAGGAAGGAGGCAAACATGCGCTGCAAACGTTCTCTGGTACTTCTACTGGTCGTAGGGACAGCACTTGCCGCGACGGCTCAAACCGCCGCTCCCCCGCAAAAGAAAGTGAGCATGACAGTCAATGCCAGCAAGACCGGTGAGTCCATCCACCGCTATGTGTATGGTCAATTCACCGAACTCCTGTTCAACCTGTTTGAGAAGGGGCTATGGGCTGAAATGCTCAGCGACCGGAAGTTCTTCTATCCGGTGGATTCCAGCGAAAAGTTGAATCCCGAAAACAGGAAGCGGAACTTCACCCGTTGGCGGCCGGTGGGTCCGGATGAGGCCGTGGTCATGGACAAGAAGAGCCCGTATGTCGGCGAGCACTCGCCTCTCGTGAAGCTTGATGCGACAACGCCGCGCGGCATTCGTCAGGCGGGACTGCCTCTCCGCAAAGGGCGGAGTTACACGGGTTCGGTGGTGCTCTCGGGCGATCCCGGAGCGAAGGTCGAGGTCAGCCTCGTCTGGGGATCAGGTGGGAGCGATCACCAAACTCTTCCGATGGGCCCGCTTTCGCCCCGGCATGTGAAGTTCCCGTTGAAATTCACCGCTGGCGGGGACAGCGCGGACGGGCGCCTGGAAATCACGGGGACCGGCAAGGGGACATTTCATATAGGCGTCGTATCGCTCCTGCCTGCCGACAACATCAATGGCTTTCGCGCTGACATGATCAAGCTCCTCAGGGATCTCAACTCCGGAATTTACCGATGGCCGGGCGGGAATTTTGCTTCCGGCTACGACTGGCGCGATGGGATTGGTGAGCGGGACAAAAGACCACCGCGCTATGACTATGCTTGGCGAACTGTCGAGTACAACGACGTGGGCACGGATGAGTACATGACTCTGTGCCGCTTGATCGACATCGATCCCTACATTTGCGTAAACTCCGGTTTTGGCGACGCCCATTCTGCCGCCGAATGGGTGGAATACTGTAACGGTTCTGTGCAAACACCCCTGGGGAGACTCCGCGCGGCCAACGGACACCCGGAGCCCTACAAGGTCAAGTGGTGGGGCATCGGCAACGAAATGTATGGGCAATGGCAATTGGGCCACATGTACATCGATCACTACGTCCTCAAACACAACATGTTTGCCATATCCATGCGGAACGTCGACCCTACGATCGAACTCGTCGCGTCAGGGGCCACCCCATTTGAAACCAGCACAACGGCCAGGCATCATCGTCGCCCACTGCCCAGCAAGCTTCCCTACGAGTATGGTTCTCCGCAAGACTGGTCGGGAAACCTTCTGGTGCATTCCTCTGACTACTTCGAGTACCTTTCCGAACACCTGTACCCCGAGCTGGACAGCGCATTCGATGTCGACGCCCAGAAGTTTGTTAAGACGAACGACCCCATCGAGGACCGAATCCGGCGGCTGCCGAACCGGGTTCGCGCCACGGTCGAGGCTTGGGAAGAGTATCAAAAGCGGATGCCCAACCTTGAAGGCAAGAACATCAAACTGGCCATCGACGAATGGGCGGGTGGCGGATTCAAGGGCTTCATGCGGGCACTCTGCGCCGCCGAGGGGCTCCAGGAAATGTTCCGGTACACACAATTCATCAAGATGGGGGCTTACACGGCGTTCATTTCCAACCTCAACTTTGACGGAAACGATGCGGTCTTAAGCAGCGTTGGCCTTGTCTTCAAACTCTACCGGCAGCACTTTGGAACCATCCCCGTCGAGGTGAGCGGCAACTCTCCGCAGAAGCCCGTGCAGGGTACCATCGGAGTTGACAAGCCGAGGGTCTCCTCCGGAAGCGACACCTATCCGCTGGATGTTGCTGCGGCCCTTACGAACGACCACAAGAAGCTGACCGTTGCCATTGTCAATCCGACGGAAACTCCGCAGGAGATTGATTTCAACGTCACGGGAGTACAGGTTCAGGGCGCGGGAAGGATGTGGCGGATCGCCGCTCCGAACCTGGACGCCGACAATGCACCGGGGAAAAAGCCCGAGCTGGAGATTGTAGAAACACCCGTGAGAGAGTTGCCCAGAACACTGGCGCTGCCACCCCTCAGCATCAGTCTCTGCGAGTATGACACGAGATAGCCACCGGCGCTGCCCGCAGTGACCCGGAGGGACCTGCGACGAGACGCGTCTTTTTTTCGTTCGGCGGCGCTGGTAGTTGGGCCGAGCCCGGTGGCCGCGCGCTGCGTCGCCTCAAGGAGGAGAACCTCGACCTTGGCGACAGATCATTTGTCAAACGAACTTCGGAGGCACGACCCTCGGCCAGAATCGGAATCTGGTTGGCGGGGGAACACTCTGCAGCTCGTGGGCAATTGGTAGGGTAGGCCCGTGGGAACTCGAACCCCAGACCTGGCTGGCCGACGTGTCGGCCCGCTCTAAGCGGGTTGCTTTCCCGCGACTAGTACCCGCGTACTATTGCCAAAGTACAGGGCGGCTTTTAGAGTGGGTGTGTAAGCAAAGAGCGGTACCCGGAATTCGTAGATTTTGCTTGACATTTGGCCCATCTTGGCCAAAATGCAAGGGGACGGAGAAGTGTAAAGAAACATATTGACACTCGCTAAGTAATGAGATAGGCTCTCCCGCCAGTTAGCCCCTCAACCACGATTGCACAACTGGAGGAGAGCCCGTGAAGAACTTCTTTCTGGCCTTTTTATTGGCACTGTTGATCGTGCTGAGCAGTGTCACGACCCGGCAGAGTGTCGCCGGGATTGGCGGAACCCCGGCGCCAATGCCACCGATGAAAGCGCTAGGCATTGGTGGTACCCCGGCACCGATGCCGCCCATGAAGTAAGTTGCTTCCGGTCGAGATGAGCGACGCGGAAGCAACTAAGCACAACGCATAGTTCCGCGACGTTCATGAGCGACCAGATCCTGATCCACGGCCTTCAATACGGAATCTACATTCTGGAAGCGGTAGTGTGTGTGCTCCTCGCTTCGCGAGGAGGGTGGCGGCACCTCAAAGGCCTCTGCTTATATGTGACGCTGTTGTTTTGTCTGGACGGGGTCGCGCGCCCCGCCGTGCTCAATTATTTCGGCCGGGCATCTGTGCAGTTCGCCTATTTCTATTGGCTGACGGATGTGGTGCTGGCGATGGGCGCCTTTTTGCTGATCTGCAGCTTTTTCCGGCGCGCTTGCACGCGGGAGCAGAAGCTGTGGCGCTTCGTTCGCCTGCTGCTGGTTTTCGTCTTCGTCCTGGTCGCGGCAATTTCTGCTCTTGCTCTTACCCGCCATTATAGCCAACTCTATACAGGATTCATTGTTGAGTTTAGCCAGAACCTCTACTTTAGTTGCTTGGTTCTGAATACCATGCTTTACCTGATGATTCAGCAGCTCGCGATTGATGACGACGAGCTTGGACTGCTGGTTTGCGGAATGGGTGTCCAATTTGCGGGCGAGGCCGCCGGCTTGGCGCTGTACCATGTGACTCTTGGCGAGAATTTCGCGCGCCTCGTTTTCAGCTTCTTAAACCCGGCGTGTACGTTGGGAATGCTGTCGATCTGGGCTTATGCCATTGTCAAGATGCCGCAGGCAGCTCCGGTCCGTTTACAGGCCGGAAAGAATGCTGCGTTGGCTGAGGCTATTGCTGACTAGCAAGTTGCGGAGAGGTGGAATATGTTCATGGCCGCCCTGATCCTGATCTTGTCGACGGGGCTCTTTTTCTTTTACCTGCAGGCTGTCTGCCAGAAGATCTTGCGGCGGCAGTTTGCGCAGGAGTATTTCCAAGCGATTGTCAACGCCAATCGATTTGAATTCCCGTCGGTCCGGAAGGCGCTCGAGGATTTCGGCGCTCCGGTTGAATACCCACGGCTCATGTTGACGCTCAAGTGTGACTTCCTGGCTCTCACTTATCTCCTCAAAAACGCTGCCAACGTTAACCAACGCTACAGTTACGAAGAGCGTCTCTTGATCCTCTACTTCAAGTTGGTCTTCGTTTCCCTCATCACGCGTCACTGGCTAAGGTTGCGCGAAACGTCGGCCGCCTTGAAGTTGACCGCCATTCTCGAGTACTTCGCAAATGTCGTGGGTGAGCGTGTCAATACGGTGCGCTTTGGGAACTTGACGGCTTCCGAGTACCTCCTGAACCTCTAAGTCTTCCCTTCCCGTAGGGAACAGGGGGAATTCCTCTATGCATTTCTGCCCGTTTCTTCCTTTTCCGATCCCGCCGGTTTGCGTGCGCTGCCGGCGCACTTTGAGTTGACCCCACCGTCAGACGGGTGTATGAATCGTAGCGGTCAATCCGTGTGCCCTTCGGGCAGAAAGTGGGCGTGGCTATGCTCAAAACCGCCCTTCGCGTTGTGACCCTCGTCTTGTGCGCCATCATTGGCCTTTGGGCGGTCGGTCATGGAATCGCCCTGGTAGCCATGTTTCGTGCGTCCACTCACGAAGATATGCTCCAGTACTTGCTTGAGGTGAGCGTTTCGATTGCGGGTGGCGTCTGCGTGCTCTCGGTTGCCGTCGAACAGCTCTATTGCTGGCGAACTCACCACAAGGACGGCGGGCTGATCTGAACCTGTATCCCTGCTTTCAGGCGGGCAACAAATCGCAAAAGCAGAAGCGATCTCTTCGAACCACCTCACCCCGCACGTGACCGATCTGCTGCTTGAAGTTGGGACCGTCCACGACAAAGGAATGGAACTCTCCGTTCTCGCCGCAGGGATCGACATTCCCCGGAAGATCCCGGAGGAACGCCTCATCGAAAACCCTTCCGGCGAAAGACGCGTCGAGAACGCTCGTATCCACGCAAACCACGACCGCCTTGAATCCCAGTTCGAGGAACGAGCTGGCCAGCTCATGCGAGTCCTGTTTCCAAATGGGGAAGAGGCCCTGCATGCCAAGCTGCGCCAGGTTTTTTCCCCGGTATTGCCTGAGGTCCTCCAGGAAGATGTCGCCGAAGGCGACCGTACCGATCCCCGCGCGCAGCCCCTCTTCCAGGACCGCGCGCAGGCGCGACTCATATACACCATTCGTAGCGTCTTTGGGAATGTAGATCTTCTGAAGAGGCAAACCCAAGGCTTCCGCTTGCCGTTCCAGCAACACCCGACGCACCCCGTGCATGCTGATCCGGTCGTGGTCTTCGGTGATAGTGGTCAGCAACGCCGCCACGCTGTAATCGCTTGCTTTCTGAATCTCGTAAAGCGACAGGGCGCCGTCCTTGCCGCCACTCCAGGAGAGAAGAGTCTTCTTTGACACTGGTGCCCCTCCCCAGGCCTCCCACGACCCCAGGGACCCGTTCTCGCTGATGGCGTTCGCCCCCGGCCAGTGTCGTGTGGCGCACGACGGGGTGACCCGCCCCTCACTCCGCAGGGAGACTAAGCTTGACACCGGCGAGGAAATTCAGCGGCAACGCCGGGTACCCCAGAACTTCCTCGTACTTCCGGTTCAGGAAATTGTCGAGCCGCCCGTAGATCTCCACCCCGTGCGGCAGGCGATAGGAGAACCCGCCGTCGGCGCGGATGTAACCTTGGTTTGTAAACAGACAGGGCAGGCCCAAAGTGCATGCGTAGGCCCCCAAGTTTGGCTCGATGTCCAGCACCGGCCCGCGAATATACGCATTCGTGTTGAGCGTCAGTCGTCCTCGATGCCAGGTAAGGTTGTACGCTCCCGAGTTCCGCGGTCGACGAAACAACTCCTGCCCGACTCGAAATGGTGCTACCACTTGTGATGACCCGGTGAGTGCCAGAATCGCTGTGTCGTCCAGCGTATATTCCGCAGAGATCTGAAGCGATCGCGTGGGATGGACCTGCAAGGAGACTTCCATCCCCTGCGCGCGCGAGTTGCCGAGGTTATCCGAGACGAACGTGCTGAGGTTGGTCAGCGAACCTCCCAGGGTCACGATCTGGTCTTCAAAGTGGTTGTTGAAGTAGGTGACATCGAGCACCGCCTTGCTATCAAAGAAGCGTTGCTCGAGGCCGGAATCGAAGCTGATGCTCTTTTCGGGTTTCAGGTGAGGATTGTTGCTGAAGGCCAGCTCGAACCCATCGGCAGCGCGGATGCCTGTGCCGAAGCTCCCGTGCAGGCGAGTTCCATCCAGCCAGCCGCCCCGGGACTTGCGAACCATATACACCGCTGAAACGCGCGGGTTCAGTTTCGTAATGGAATTGGCGGGCAGAAGCGGGCGACTTCCGGAAGCGTCGGGCGGCAGGGCTTGAGTGCCCAAATGATCCACACGGAACCCGGCGATCACGTAGAGACGGCTGGTCGGACTCCAGCGGTTCTCCACAAAGTACGCCAGACTCGTGCGGGGAAGCAAGAACGGTTGGCCGCTTGAATCCGTAATGTACGTGTTCTTGATCTGTTCGCGGTTGTACTCAAATCCGGCCACGAGAAAGTCTTGATGGGAGACCGTCACTTCGCTGCGGGTATTCACCACGCCGCGCAGATTATTGCCGTAGGAATCACCATAGGGCGAGCGAAAATAGTAGTCATTCGTCGCCACGCTGCCGGTTATGACCTGCCGGAATCGGGAGGAGAATTGCTCGGAATAGCTTCCCGCATATCCGAACAGGTTTTGCTTGTCCCGGGAGATTCGGTCGATGCCGGTAAAAAGGTGGTCGGGGTCGGACCCGTAAGGGCCGGGCGCGCCGGCGTCATTGGCGTTGCCAAAGAAATGGAAATCCACGCGCCGGAGCGGGCTGCGTTGATAGCCGAGGCTCAGGAAGGCTGTCTGGTTGCGGTATCGATCGTTCGGGACCGTGCCTCCCGAGTGCAGCCGGGAAAGGTCGTAGCCCCAGCTAAAAGCACGGGTGAGGCCGCTTCCGCCCGTTACAAAGCGGCTCGTCGTAAAGCTTCCGCCTTCCGCCTGCAGGGCGAAATGCGGCGGACCCTCGCCGTGCCGGCTCACTATGTTGATGACTCCCGTGACGGCATTCGAACCGTACAACGCGCTTTCCGGATCGCGCGTGACCTCGACGCGCTCCACGCCATCAGCCGGTAGCGACGCGAAATCAAAGTTGCCGCCGAATTCGTTCAACTGAATGCCGTCCACCATCACCAGGTTGTAATTGGAATCCCCACCGCGAATGTAAACCCCCGTCACCCCTCCGCGCCGGCCGGCTTGGCTCACCTCCACGCCCGGGACGCCACTCAGAACATCCAGGACGTTCTGGGCAGCGCGGTCGCTAATATCCTGCTCCGTGACCACGGAGACCGAGGGACCGGCCTGGGAGCTCAGCGAGCCTCCCAGCGAGGCCGAAACCACAACCTGTTGCTGGACGGCGCTCAACTGCAAGTGCAGATCGAGGGTGCGGAGTTCCGGCCCGCGAACTTCCACCTCCGACGCCGGTGAAGCAAACCCTGGAGCATGTGCCTCCAGCTCGTACTTTCCGTCGGCGAGGTTCGCAAACTCGAACGCTCCGTGTGAATCGGTTTGTCTTTCGTCCACGACAACCAGGGATCTAAGCAAGGTTACGCGCGCTTGCGGAACCACGCTTCCGCTGGGGTCAAGAACCGTTCCCGCCACGGATCCTGCCATTGCTGCGCGTGCGCAGAGAAGCACAAAAAGCAAGCTGGCTAGGATCGACAGGCGGCTGATCAGGTTCCAAGCAGTTTCATTTTCTTGGGGGATAGCCGGGGCCAGGACTCGCGAGGCCCGGCTCTTGGAATTGGACTTCGTCACAGGAGACTCCTTCTCCCCGCTCTCACGACGGGGCGCGCGGAAGGAATCCTGAGGAGAAGGCCCAAACGAAAAAAGCCTTCCCATCCCCCTCAAGGCGGAACTGGAAGGCTTCGCAGTCTTCCTCAGGACTCTCTCCGTCGAAGAGTTAGGCTGAGTGAAAGTTCCTGGGCAGGTTTCCTGGCTTTCGGGTCATCACCGCATCCTCAGCCTTCCCCTTCTGCGCAGGGCAGAACAGTGGCTGGCAACATCGCCCGGGAGGATTTGGCTCGCCGATCACAGTGGCGGGACCGCGGCCGATTTCCACGGCCTTTCCTTTTCCCCGTTGTCCAAACGGGGCACCGCAGGAACCCAAGTTGTCAAAGAACTAACAACGCAGACGAACCTAGCACTGCGGGCAGGGCATTGTCAACCTCCCGAATTTAGCCCACCTTAATTCACCCAGCGGCCGTGGTCATCCTTCTTTTCCTGGCCGCGCATGTACACTTCGAACTTCCTGCGCAGCCGGGCACGCCGCCATTCGTGGAATCGGAGCTGCCAGCGATAGGGAAGCGAACCACCCCGCAGATAGAGGAACCCAAAGAGCATCCCGCCCAGGTGCGCAACGTGACTCACGCCGGACCCGGGAGTGCTGAAAGAGCTCACGAATTCGATCGCTCCCATAATGGCCACGAACCACTTGGCCTTGATGGGGATGATCATGTACAGGTAGATGGGGCGGTCGGGAAAAATCATCCCGTACGCCAGCAGTAACCCATAAACGGCGCCGGAACAGCCGATGGTGGCCGTAGGGATCGCAGTGGGAAAGAGCGCACTCAGGGTCGCATCGAGGATTCCCGCGCCGATGCCGGTCAGAAAATAATAGAAGAGAAACCTTCTCCCTCCCCACCGGGTTTCGAGGTCCGAGCCAAACATCCACAGCGCGAACATGTTGAAGATGATGTGGAACCACCCGCCGTGCAGGAACAAATAGGTCACGAGTTCCCAAAGATAGAACCTGTGGATCACGTCGCTCGACCTGAGCGCGAACCAGGAAAAGGGAAAGGCAAAGTAATCCGGACCAAAAATCTGCAAGGGAATGTAGGTGAGGAGGAAAACCGCACTGGTGACAATAATCAGCCGCTTGACCATCCGCGTGAGCGGCGGGCCGAACGAGTATGCGACTTGCCGATAACGGGGCATTACTAGAAGCGTACCACAAGAATCGGGGAGAGTGCGAAATGGCGGGAGAAGTTCAGGAGTGACGGTCAACAGTTAAGGCCTGCAAGCAAATGCGCGGGCGGGGTTTCTCAGTCGTTTGTTCACTGTCGACTGTGGATTGTTGCCTGTCGACTGCCTCACTCCAGTTTCTTGCGTCCGACGGCGAACAACGCTCCAGCCATCCCCAGGAAAATCAGCAAGCCGAATACACTGGAGCCTGCGAGCCCGGGCCAAAACTTAGTTCCGATCGCAACCTTTTGATCAACCTCGAACCCCACGAGGGTGGCGAGGATCAAGCCACCGATGGAGCCGCCAGCGATCAGTCCGGCGGCAAACAACGCGCCGCTTGAGACTTCGCCTTCTTGGCGCTTGGTGATCATCTGGAGCAGCCAGCTCACCACGCCGCCCATAAAGATGGGGGCGGTTGTAGCAATCGGCAAATACGAACCGACCGCGAAAGCCAGCGAGCGTACGCCGCAGAGCTCCATGACCACGACGATGAACACGCCGAGCAGCACCAGCCCCCAGGGCAGGCTGCGGCGCAGGATCCCATTGATGACGGTACTCATCAGCACGGCCTGGGGCGCGGGAAGCCGTTCGGAACCGATGCCCACGCGCTCCTGGAAGTCAATCCGCTTGTCGGCGGGATCGTAGTAGTAACGGCCGTCCGGGACGGCGTGTGAACCGATGACGTTGATCACCTGATAGCTTTTCCCGTTCTGTGAAGCCTCGCCCACCACGCGCATCTCCGCCGTCATCTCGACGTTCTGCAGGGCGAACGGCTCGACCCGCGTGTAAGCCCGATTGAGCAGCACCAAAGTGAATCCGATCACAAGGACGGAGGTGAGCGCGCCGACGATCATGGCGATTTCCGCGCGCTGGGGAGTCGCGCCCACCAGGAAGCCTGACTTCAGTGATTGCGATGTCGCTCCACCCACTGCCGCGGCGATGCACACGATGCCACCGATGGAGATCGCCACGGCAGGGTAGGCGCCCGTTGTCCAGCCTGCGGCAACAAAGAGCAGAGCCGTCAGCATCAGGGTCGCGATGGTCATGCCCGAAATCGGATTGGCGGATGCTCCGATAAGCCCCACGATGCGCGCCGACACCGTCACAAAAAGGAAACCAAAAACCACGACCAGGATGGACGCCACCAGGTTTCCGCTGACGCCGGGATTGATCCGAAAAGCGAGCACTGCCCACACGATCAGGATCATCGCCAGCGAGCCGCCGAAGACCACCGTGCCCGGGAGTTCCCTTTCCGTGCGGATTGCCTCGACGGGCTCCGCCCCGCCTTTGCCCTTTCTCAACTGTTGGACGGTGGAACGCAACGCGCGGACGATAGTAGGCAGGGTGCGCCCCAAAGTGAAAAGCCCCGCCGTGGCCACGGCGCCGGCGCCAATCGGCCGGATGTAGGCGCGCCAGATGGCGAAGGAATCCATGTCGCGGATCAGGACGGTGCCGGGGAAGATCGGCTCCCCCACCCCAGCTCCGAAGAACTTGATCATGGGAATGGTGACCAGCCAGGAGAGCACCCCGCCGGCAAAGATCATTCCCGCCGTGCGCGCCCCTATGATGTAACCCACGCCGAGGTATTCCGGTGTGACGTCCGCCGCCAGGGTGGCCCCGGGATACCAGCCCGGCTGGTAGATCGGTCGT